>Ga0193728_1000271_pt1 | contig 24466 bp, 25 predicted proteins | sample U1c1metaG_FD_143037 | JGI IMG/M metagenome (GOLD analysis project Ga0193728, IMG submission 143037) | Soil microbial communities from a riparian zone of the East river system, Colorado, United States - U1c1 | ecosystem: Environmental > Terrestrial > Soil > Riparian zone | place: USA: East River...
GCTTCGTCTTTTTTTGGTTGGTCTTTATCTTTCTTTTGTTCGCCTTCTTGCTGCGGTTCATCCTGTTTAGGTTCGTCCTGCGCCCGTAAAGAAGCGGCCGTGCTAAAAAGTAAGATCGCGAAGCAGACTAAGGAAGTGGAATACAGCTTTCGGATAATTCGTCGCTCCGGGTTCAGGAGATCGACCAATCTAGGCGACCGGTTTTTCAGTGGCATGTTCGACCGCGGCTGGCTCGACGCCCTGTGAAGTTTGAATCTTATATAGTTCTGCATAAGTTCCTCCGGCTGCCAGAAGTTCCTCATGAGTGCCTCGTTCCACAAGCTCTGAATCGTTGACCACAAAAATACAGTCTGCGTGCCGGATGGTTCCGAGATGATGAGCGATGAGTAATGTGGTCCGGCCTTTCATCAAGCGGTCCAGAGCTTCGATCACACTTTGCTCGGAAGCGGCGTCGAGTCCAGAAGTCGGTTCATCCAGAATCAGGATGGGCGTGTCACGAATAACCGCGCGGGCGATAGCAATTCGCTGACGCTGTCCCCCGGAAAGCGAAATCCCTCGCTCGCCTACCATGGTGTCATAGCCTTCCGGCATTTTTTCAATGAACTCATGAGCATTTGCTAATTGTGCAGCCTCCTCGATCTGGTTGCGCGAAGCATCCGGCCGCCCGTAAGCGATGTTTTCCCAGATCGTTGCGTGGAACAGCAGCGTGTCCTGGAGCACGAAGCTAATTTGCTGCCGAACCGACTTCAGGGTGTAGTCGCGCACGTCGCGGTCGTCGATCTTTACCTTGCCGTTGGTCGGGTCATAAAACCGCGGAATCAAACTGATCACCGTAGTCTTACCTGTGCCGGAGGGGCCCACCAATGCCGCGATTTGCCCTGGTTGAATGGCGAAATTAATGTCTTTCAACACCTGGTTGCCCGCGTCATAACTAAAGCTGACATTTTCGAATTCGATTTTGCCTTTGAACTTGGGAGCTTTTTTGGCCCTCGGCAAATCTCGAACTTTGCTTTCAATTTCCAGCACCTCTTGAATCCGCTCATAACCTACGGTCGCTTTGGAAACCGTGTCGGTCAGCTTGGACAAATCGCGCATGGGCTTATACATCTTGCCCAAGTACAGCAAGAAAACGATGAGCACGCCGGCGCTTAGACTTCCGCTCAGCACGAGACGCGCCCCGTAGCCAAGCACTAGACAGGTACCGACGGCTACGATCACCTCCACTACGGGCGCCAATTTCGCCTTTAGACTCCGGGCTTTCAGCGCGGTTTCCACATTTTCGAGGCTCTGGGCTTCGAAGCGTTCCTGCTCATAGTCTTCGCGCGCGAAGGCTTTCACCACGCGAATAGAGGTGAAGACCTCCTGCACCACCGACGTAAGGTCGCTTTCTTTCTTTCGAACCGCACGCGAGAACTTTTTGATTCGGCGAGTAAACACGTACACAAATGCAAAGAGCACTGGTGAAACAGATAGGGCAATCAGCGTGAACCGCCAGTTGATGTAGAACATCACGCCAATCATGCCAACCAGGGTAAGAACGTTGACGAGCATGCCCAACAACGCGGAGTTAACAAAATCCTGGACAGCGTTGATGTCGCTGGTTACGCGCGAAATCAAATCGCCTGTGCGCGTTTCGTCATATTCCGCGAGCGAGAGCCTTTGAATGTGGCCATACAACATCCGCCGCAAATCGTGAGTCACCCACTGGCTGACGCTGGTTGTAAGATATTTTTCGGTGTAGGAACTGAGAGCCCCAACTATAGCTATTGCCGCAACGGCGCCGACTGCGAAGTTCAGGATGGCGATTTGATTGTCGCCAAACAGCGCTATAACCGGACGGCCAATCCAGTTGGGCAAGCGTTTATGTTGCAGCAAGTTGTCGACCACGATCTTGACGGGCCAAGGTTCCAAAACATCCGTCAGCGTCTCCCCGAGAACAGCGAGAAACGCGAATGTCAGGGCTGTCCAGTGGGGGCGAAGAAGATCGACAATCTTCAACTTAGTAGATAAGTTGTATTTCCGTTTGGGTCGAGAAGTCTTCGCGGATTGATCAGTGTTCTCGGGCATCTATTTTGCTGGCGCTTGATGAACGTCTCCGCGGAGTGAGACCGGTCACTCTGATTATCCATGATACTTTGAGCGTGGAACACTTTGAAAGGCGCTTACCCCTGATTGTTGCCAATTTAAAACCTTAGGAACGGGAATTACTCACGGCCAGTCAACCGCTGCCGAAGCCCATAACTTCATGAAAATACGGACACAAGTCGGAATTATAGGAGCCGGCCCCGCCGGGCTGATGCTTTCTCATCTGTTGCACCTTCACGGCATCGAGTCGGTAGTCCTGGAAGCCTCCAGCCGTAAACGCATCGAAGAACGCATCCGAGCGGGCGTTTTGGAGCAGGGGACCGTAGACCTGCTGATCGAGACAGGTGTGGGCGAACGACTGCAACGCCAAGGGCTCTTCCATGGCGGGATCGAGCTTAGATTTGGTGGCGCGGGGCATCGCATAGACTTTCGCGAACTTACTGGGGGTAAGGGTGTCGTCATCTATGCCCAGCATGAAGTCATCAAGGACCTAGTGGCGGCACGCTTGTCCGCTGGGGGCCGAATTATATTTGAGGCCTCCGGTGTGCAGATCCAGGCACTCGACGGGCCGACGCCTTCGATTCATTTTGAAAATGAGGGAACCGCTCATGGATTGACCTGCGATTTTATTGCGGGCTGTGATGGATTTCACGGTGTCTGCCGGCCCTCGATTCCGGAGGGCGTAATCACGGCCTATGAACAAATTTATCCTTTCGGTTGGCTGGGAATTCTCGCGCAAGCTCCTCCGTCTTCCGAGGAATTGATCTATGCCTACCACGAATGCGGCTTCGCCCTGCACAGCATGCGCTCTCCCGAAATTAGCCGGCTGTACCTACAGTGCTCTCCAAATGAGGATTTAAGCGAGTGGCCGGATGAGCGAATCTGGGCGGAGTTACAACAACGGTTCGAACTATCAACGCATTGGAGATTGACAGAAGGAACGATCCTGCAAAAAAGCGTGACGGGGATGCGCAGTTTCGTGGCTGAACCAATGCAATTCGGCAGATTATTTCTGGCGGGAGATTCCGCGCATATTGTTCCGCCGACGGGAGCCAAGGGTCTGAATCTCGCCATCGCCGACGTTCGAGTGCTGGTAAGAGGTCTTACTGAATTTTATGATTCCGGCAAGATGGACCTGCTTAAACGATATTCAGAAATCTGTTTGCGCCGGGTTTGGAAAGTACAGCGCTTTTCCTGGTGGATGACTTCGATGCTGCACCGGCATGCGTCAGCAAATCCGTTTGATGAACGGCGTCAGCTCGCGGAACTGGACTATGTCACCAGTTCGCGCGCGGCCGCGCAGGCGCTCGCGGAAAACTACGTAGGTCTCCCGATGGAAGTCGCGTAACGCTGTGCCAACTCTGCCGGTGCATCATGCCGAAAAGGTGATCGAGGTGAACGACAAGTTGTTAAGAAAACATCTGGTGAAGATGCTCGAGGGTGGCGATGCCCACGCAACATTTGACGACGCTGTAGCCGATATGCCTGCAGCGCTTCAGGGCAAAACTCCCAAAGGTGCCGAGCATTCTCCGTGGCGACTACTTGAACACCTGCGTATCGCTCAATGGGACATCCTGGAATTTGCGATCAATGCAAAACATAAATCGCCCACGTGGCCACAAGGTTATTGGCCGAAGATTGCCGCGCCGCCGGACGAGAAAGCGTGGCACAAAAGTGTTCAGGCATCTCGCGGCGACATGAAACGATTTATTAAACTTTTAGAGGACGATTCAACGGATTTGTTCGCCAAGATTCCTCATGGTGACGGCCAGAACATTTTGCGCCAAGCCTTACTCGCAGCAGACCATAACGCATACCACCTCGGGCAGCTTGTGCTTGTTCGAAGACTACTCGGCGCGTGGAAGTAGAATCCGCTCGCGAAGGTAGAGAGAATTCTACAGCGAACTGGGGATTGACGTGCTTATCGGGGACGACTCCGCCGTCGTTCGCCAAGCCCAACGAGGCCATCAAGCGTTCCGCAGTCGACCAAATTTTGCCGCTGGAATCGGTTGCTAGAGCGATTCTTACAGTTGCCAGATAACAGCGCCGGCTGTAAAAAATACAACAGGGATATGCCTCATAGATTTTCTCGAGGGTGGATGACCGCTATCCGTTTCAAAATAGGAGAATGCCGGAAATGGTAGGTTGCAAGCCCATGGCGGACAAGTAGCCGCGATAAAATTTGTCCAATTTCTGAACTACACTCTCGAGCGGCGGCATCTGAGCAGCTTCCGACTTTCCCTCGAACAGCGGCGCAAATGGCTGCAAGGCGCGCGCGGCAACAGGATGCCACTTCTCGATCCAGCCCTGAATGGTGCCGATGTTATGCGTATTGTCGTCAATGACCGTCCGAGTCAGCGCCTGACTCCATTCCCGATGCCACCGACAGTCTTCGTTGAGCGAATAAAGGATTCGGCCGAGCAAATAGTCCCCCTCACGTAGCGCGAGATCGCTGAGGTGATTCATAAACAACTCGTCGATCAGGGGCTTGAGGACCACATTTAGAGCAACGAAAGCTTCAGCCCAATCGTAGCAAATGAGCAACTTCTCGACGGCCATGCGCAAGGGCTGCCATAACGCATCGGTCTGCCAGAGCGACTTACTATCGCTTGCGAAACCACCATAAACGTTTTGCAGTTGGCGGACTCGATACGCCACTCGTTGCACGCGACGCATTTCGTCTCCCGCCTGCAGAGTCGCGGCAATGACAATGCGTCCGCCCGGAGCCATCTGTCCGATATAAGACGCCACCATCTGGAGCCCATGCCCTGGATATCGTAAAGGAGCAAATACGCGAGAAAGGCCATGCAGCCAGCCAGGTGAAAGCCGGGCATCGTAACCGCTTGAATCGATCTCTTCCAAGATGCCATCGACGAAAATTTCCTTATCTCTTTGAATCTCGGTGTACTTTGTGTAAGTAGTCTCGCGCGGATCCCGAAAGTTTTCCCACGAAGAACAGGTCAGAGGCGAATCTTGCTGGAACCGTTTGTACCAATCCAGCAGCGGGACGTCGAGTTCGAACCTCTTCCCGGTGAAGCCCTCGCCGGTGTAGCACAGGAGTTTCGAAGTCACAATTTCGTATTCAGTGGGCATCCGCTTTTGCGGCAGAAGGTGCCAATAAGTCTTTTGCTGTGCCATAAGGTCTCCGGAAAAAAGAAGGCCGGTTCAACGCGTACTCTGGGCCTGCACGAACCGCCATGCCGCATCATCCTGATTCAGCTGAAGCGAACCCTTGAAGGCGGACATCACCGCCTCCAACTCCCCTGGAAACCTAAACGACCGGCCCAAATGCTCTTCAATTGCCGAACGAGTGACCACGCAGTATTGCGGAACCAGCACTCTTACATAGGCGCCCCGGTCGACGACGATGACATCCTGGTTCAGGTCCTTGATCGCGTCAATGATCGCGTTAGCGACACTGCCGGACTGCAGCACCGGCCCGACGCGATCATAGATCTCTGGTTGCTTGCCAGTCATTGTTGATTGTCTTTCGCTGCCGCAGTTTCTGTGAGCCTCGTGTCCAGATCGAGAAGAATGTCGCGACTCACCAGGATTACGGGCAGTGCCTGCAAGCAGGTGTTTTGAGGATTTATGCCACGTCCGGTGCACACGTCAAACTCCCAATGATGCCTGGCGCAACGAAGGGTTTTTCCGGTCAAGCTGCCTTCGCTCAACCTGCTTTTCTGGTGAGGACAAGCATCAGAATATGCATAAATCCGGTCATCCACATTGACGAGCAGAATATTATTCCCAGCGACTTCCAGACCCAGCATCTCGCCGCTCCAAAGATCGTCCAATGACGCGACTTTTTGAAGGCTCATACCCTATGCCTCGAAATCACGTCAAAGCGATCCAAGGCCTGCAAGCCCGCCTGCGCGATTGTGAGCTCCGGATCAAGAGTCTTACCGTTATAAAGTAATTCAACATCCTCATTGCGGGCGACTCGAATGTTAGCGGCCTCCTGAAGTTTGCGGGTTAGCTCCAGGACTGTTTGTGCGTCCTCAGCGATCACGAGAAGCCCGAGAGTGTCGCCTTCCAGGAAGCCATAGAGAGGGATAGGCATTTAACCATTTCTCGAGTGGCGCTAGGCGACAGAGGTTTTTTTGGCTTCGAGCCAATCATAGGCGCCATGATAGACGTCTTTACCCCAGGTATCTGGAGTAAGCCGGAAATACTCTGTCAGCAGCTTCGGAAGTTCAGCCGGAGCTTCGCCCGAGAGCACCCGCTTTACCAGGTCCTGATGGTTCGCATATCTTTCTGGTTCTCGCAAGAAGATCCATCGGCATGGCTCGGAGCAGAATATATATTTGCGCCCGTCTTGGGCGAGAACGTTCGCCGTATTCTTGCGCGGGCTACCGCCGCTGAGCGGAAGCTGGCACAGATCGCAGAATGTCGGCAGGGCAGTGCCATGCACGGCGAACTCGTTTGCTGCACCGGGCCCAGTCGTTCTCCACCTTTCAATTACCTGTTCCCAAACAGCATCCATATCGTCCCAATATTTGGGATATTTCTGTCGCAACCATTTCCGTTCAGCCGGACTCGGTATCACAAAGTCGAACCACAATGTAGCGCGATAGGTGTAAGCGCTGGCATAGATCATGTGATGGTAGATATCGAGTTCATCCTCAAAAATGTTCCAGTACCAAGGTTTTTTGAGCCCAAATTCGTCAAGCGTGCGGAGGTATTGATCGATGATCCACTCTTCCATGAATTCCTTAAATGAATAAGGGCGTTGATCCAGCGCCGTCAGATAATCAATTGAGACTCCCGTCAAAATTGAGAATGTGCGCCAACTTCTCCAGAACCACTTGTCGAGGAGGTATTGCACGTACTCGGCATCGTGTTTCATCAGCACCTCGAGAACGGGGTGCCCAATCTGCGCATGCCGAGCTTCATCGGTTTGAATGCTAGTGACCATTCTCTCGAACATGTGGTCGCTAGATTCACGGGCGAGGGACGCCAATCCAACGAATTGCAAATTGGTGAATCCAGTTTCCAGGACGAAATTCGTGCCGATGGCGAACTCAATCGCGTTTTGCCCCAGTGTCAATTCATCAAAGAAGTGCCGGGCAGCTATCGCGAACCAATTGTTGGTGTGGTAGAACTTGTGCGCCCAATCGAACTGCGAGTCCCAGCGCACTAGTTGGTGGAAAAGCAGCAGCGGAATCTGAGTATGTCGATACTCGTCGAGCGCCCCAAAGGTCGACATGGTTCGCCAAGCGCTGTCGCGGCCAAACCGCGCACCTCGCAGGCTGCCTATGACCCCGGTAAACTCTGCCAGCGGTAATGCGGCTGCATGCACCTTTAGACTATTCAGCCATGGTGCAGCCAACTTCTGAATATTTTCCAGGCGGCCGACTGCGTCGCGCACGGCATAGACCGCCAGGTCCTTTTCGTATTGGTTGTCGACATATTCCCGATAGGAAGTCTTGAAGGATTCTTCCCAGTCTTTCCATTCTGCGTGAGGAAGCCAAGGATGCCCGCTGATCACCGGCGGGAAGACTTCGTCTTCTCGCACATAGGTGTAGTCCCAATCCAACTTGCGGGCCAGTGGTAGCCATTCCTCTCTGCTAAGCATGTGCGCTCCTCAGGACTGCAGGGTCGGCTTTTGGCGGTCGGTGTGTAGCTACCGTCGTCCTTGCATCTCCAAATTGGAAAGGAATCGCAGTATACTCAGGCGCTTGTAATTGCGTCAATAAGGGCACGCCGATGAGACAGCCACGGTCCAACGAGTCCCTTGAACAACAGTCACAGCCAAGCGAATTTCACATCGGCAGAGTGATCGATGCGATTCCGGGATTCGCGTGGAGCGCTTTGCCAAACGGTCACTTGGAATTCTGTAGCCAGGGATGGCTTGAATACACAGGAATGTCATTAGAGGAAGTCAGAGGCAAAGAATTCGCCACATTCATATATCCTCAAGAAAAATCCGATTTTGTGGAGACATGGAGAGCGGCGTTAGCACATGGTCACTCATTTCAGGCTGAGGGGCGGATACGCCGGGCCGACGGACGCTATCGGTGGTTCCTGATTAGGGCGCTGCCTCTACGGGAAGCCAACGGGGAAATTCATCGCTGGTACGGTACCAACGTCGAGACCGAAGATCTGAAACGGGCTCAAGAAGAAATCATTGAACGAGAGCACTCTCAAGAACAACTACTTGAGAGCGAAACCCGGTTTCAGATGATGGCCGACACCGCGCCTGTTTTGATTTGGATGACTGGAACGGATGGCCTTTGCAATTATTTCAACAAACCGTGGCTTGAATTCACTGGCCGAACTATGGAGCAGGAAGTCGGCACAGGATGGACGGAAGGCGTACATCCAGACGATGTGCAAGGATGCTTCGATATTTTCCTGCCTGCATTCCATGCCCGACAACCTTTCAGGATGGAATATCGCCTCAGGCGAACGGATGGAGAATACCGCTGGGTCATTGAGAGTGGCATTCCCAGATATGCAGGTGGAGAATTCGCCGGCTATATCGGCTCCAACATTGATATCACCGATCTCAAGCGAGCAGCAGAAGAGCGTGAGAGATTACGCCAGGTAAAATCGGAGCTTGCCCATGTAAACCGCGTGACAACCATGGGCGAGTTAGCCGCTTCCATAGCGCACGAGATTAAGCAGCCCATCTCAGCAGCACACACAAATGCGAAGACCTGTTTGCGATGGCTAGGACGCGATCAGCCCGACATCGAAGAGGCCCGCGAAGCCGTATCGAGAATTGTTCAGGACGTGACCCGCGCTTCTGAAATCATCAATCGAATTCGCGGTTTGTTCAAGCAGGGGGAGTCGGAACGAGCCTCGCTCGACGTGAATGAAGTGATTGGGGAAATGATCAGCCTGCTTCGCAGCGAGGCTGGACGTCATGCGATCTCCGTCCATGCGGAACTTGCACCTGAGTTGCCCAAAGTCAACGCTGACCGGGTGCAACTTCAGCAGGTCCTTATGAACCTAATGCTTAACGGTATCGAAGCTATCAGTGAGGGGAAGGCGGAAGGGCGGCTCACCATCAGGTCGCAGCGGAACCCCGACCACCTGGTGCTGATCTCCGTCAGTGATACCGGCATAGGATTGCCTCCCGATCAGGCGGACAAGGTTTTTGACGCGTTCTTCACTACCAAGCCTCAGGGCACCGGCATGGGCCTGTCGCTTAGCCGTTCGATAATTGAAGCACACGGAGGCCGCTTGTGGGCCACCGGCAATCCTGATCGTGGCGCCACTTTTCAGTTCACCTTGCCCGCCGAACTTGCCATGACTGCGGAGGCGTAAACACTGCCTCGATGGTCTCGGATCCCGGAGAAATGCAGTCCCCCGTCTACCTAACGCTCTGAGTATTTTCCTGACGACCAATCTGTCAAATCATTCGCAAAAAGGAGCGACAAAATGAGTAATTCAATGAAGTCCATGCGAGTAACAAAAAGAATGACTCGGTCCCTCTGCTTGGCCTTATTGCTGTTGACCTGTGGCGTGCTCTCGGCGCAAAACCAAGAGCATCGCGTTCGGAATATTGTTCTGGTTCACGGCGCCTGGGCAGATGGTTCCGGCTGGAAAGGCGTTTACGACATTCTTGTGAAGGATGGCTACCACGTCAGCATCGTTCAAGAGCCAGAGACGTCGTTTAAGGAAGACGTGGCTGCCACCAAGCGGACCCTGGCACTTCAAGACGGACTGTGCATTCTTGTCGGCCATAGCTATGGGGGAGCCGTAATTACGGAAGCTGGCACGGATTCATCGGTCGCCGGACTCGTGTACATCGCAGCGCACATGCCCGACGCTGGAGAGAACGAGGCGGACGACGGAAAGCGCTTCCCAAGTGACCTGAGCAAGTCTGGTGCAATAAAGAGGACGGCAGACGGCTTCACTTACCTAGAGCCCGCGCAGTTTCATGAGTACTTTGCAGCCGACCTCTCCGCGGAGCAGGCGACGTTCATGGCGCGCTCGCAAGTATTCAACTTCGCCGACAATTTCAAAGCCGTCATCACCACTGCTGCATGGAGAAGCAAACCAAGCTGGATGTTGGTGGCGGGAGCGGACAGAACAATTAACCCAGACCTCGAACGCTGGTATGCCACGCGCGCCAACAGCCACAAGGTCGAAGTCTCCGGCGCCAGTCACGCGGTCTACGTATCCAGGCCAAAGGAGGTTGCAGCTGTGATCGAAGAAGCCGCATCTCACGCTCGATAGTAGAACGTGGAGTGTCAAGTATCAGGTCGCTCCTTCGAGCCCGCCAGGTGATAACTCCCGCATTGTCGGCGACCCGGACGTAATCCAGATGGGAGCCAAGCAAACTAACAGCCGATCTAGATCCACTCCGTGAGTAGCAAGCAGATAGAGGCTCAGGGCTTGTATTTGGAAGCGATTAAGATAAAAAAACGGCCAAATCGGGCAGCTTAGACGATTACGGGTTGGCCCACGGGTTGAAAAACTGGTGGGTCGCATTCTTATCACGTAATTGCTTGAATGAGCGACCTGAGACATAGGTAACCGATCGTACCGGACACATAAGTTACACTTTTTCCCCTTTTGGGGAGGGAGCGAAGCCTTGGAAGGAATGTTCGGTAATGGATGAGAGGCTGCAATTCGTGGCTCGCCGGCTAGCCGGCGAGGCGATGACGGAACTTTGTAAAGAATTTGGAATTTCTCGCAAGACGGGTTACAAGATTTTTGAGCGCTATCAGGAATGCGGCCTCGAGGGGCTGACGGATAGAAGTCGACGCCCCTACCGCTACGCTCAGCAACTTCCTTTTCAGGTGGAGAATTTTATTCTCAACGTGAAACGCGAGCACGGCAGCTGGGGTGCCCGCAAGATCCGCGAGCGGCTCATCCGCAGATTCTCCGGCATCAAGATCCCCGCCAAAAGCACCATTCATGCGCTGCTGGATCGCTACGGCCTGGTGGAACGACGAGGCCGAGTGCGTCGCCGTGCGCAGGGAACCGCGTTATCGATGGGTCAGCAACCCCATGAGTTGTGGTGCACCGATTACAAAGGTGAATTCTTGCTGGGTGATCACCAGTACTGTTATCCGCTAACGGTCACCGATCACGCCAGCCGTTATCTGCTGACCTGCGAAGCGCTGTCCTCCACCAAAGAGCAATACGCTCTTACTGTGTTTGAAAGGCTTTTTAACGAGCGGGGCCTGCCGTCCAACATCCGCAGCGATAACGGCGTTCCTTTTGCTTCGGGTCACGCGTTGTTCCACTTGAGCAAGCTGGCGGTGTGGTGGCTGCGGCTAGGCATTGGCATTGAGCGCATCAAGCCCGGCCATCCACAGCAAAATGGTCGCCATGAACGCATGCATCTCACCTTAAAAAAAGAAGCTACCAAGCCAGCGGGTCTAAATTTTCTGCAACAACAGGCAAAGTTCGATGACTTCATGGAAATCTTCAACAACGAGCGTCCCCACGAAGCCCTAGGGATGAAGTGTCCGGCCGAAGTCTATCAGCCAGCTACGCGGGTCTATCAAGGACTGCCGGATATCGATTATCCTTTTCACGACAAAGTCATTGTGGTCACCAACTGCGGACGCATTTGTTTGGGTCACAAAAAAATAAATTTCAGTCAGGTTTTCGCTGGTCAAGCGGTGGGCATTAAAGAAGTGCACGACGATGTCTGGCTGGTTAGTTTTATGGATTATGATCGGGGATACTTCGAGCTTGATACGCGGGTCTTGAAACCGATCGAGAATCCCTTCGGCCCAAAAGTGTTACCTATGTAGCCGGTACATTCTGTAACCCATGTCTCCGGGCCGGACCGAAAAGGAATGGCGGGGACGACGAGACTCGAACTCGCGACCTCTGCCGTGACAGAGTGGCAACAACAAGTACTTACAATAACTTACAAGGCTACTAGGGACTGCCAAGTACTTGAAAATACGCAGTAGCCGACGGGATCTCGGGTTGGCGTTCGGGTTGGCGCCTAAGCAAAAGAGACTCTTTCCGACGCCGTCTTTACCTCGAAGTGAAAGTTTTCTGTGCCGCGTACGGGCCCGGAGAGCCACGTCAACTTTCGTCGTTATTCCCCCGTTTGTTCGATTGCGCGACGCTGTTCTTGTATCTGCGCGTTACCAGCAACCGGTAGACAGTCTCCGGATGGCCACGCCCCGAGTAGAAAGTTCTTCAAGTAATTGCGCCACTCCTGGAGAAACTACGCGGTCGCCCGGGACGATTACCGCCCATTCTAGGTTCTCTCGAAACTCTTTTGACTTAATCTGCCACTGGCCGAAAGATGACGATTTTGCCTCACCAATTTGGATAATGGACCAATACCGCACCAACGCCAATGCGGTCGCTTCGTCAGGTAACGGCCCGGACAGAATAAAGTGATTGTTTCCATGTACCAGGATGCCGACCATTTAATTCAAGCCTCTAGGCGCGGATCGGGAACCGGGTAGCCGATTGCGAAATGGTAGACGACTTGCCCTAGCTCAGGAGCCAGACTCAGGTATCGGTTCACTTCCTCATCAAAAAACGCCCCGATGCCTGTTGCGCGCAGGCCAAGCGCCTCGGAAGCAAGATACATTCGTTGACCGATAGCACCCGCCTCGAAATGCACGTATCGATATCCACGATCGCCGTAACTGCGGGCAGCATTCTCAAAGTCGCCGATCATGGAAAATGCTAGGCAAGCATTACCCGCCAGGTCTTGTCCCAAACTGAGAGCGGAGGCTACTAGGCGTTGGTCCCCTTCCTTGATTTTCTCCAGCTCTGCGTGCTCCGGCCAGTAGCGGTAAACACCGGGCGCCAAGCCTTCGACGCGGTGGACGTAAAGATACAGGTGGACGAAACGAGTTGTAGCGAAATCGGCGAAGAGCGGCTTCTTTGTGCTCGAGAGGAGAGTCGCAAGTTGCGAGAGGGAGATCGACTCGCCCCCACCCCTGAAGTCAAGAGCGGAACGCCGGGTACGAACGACGTCGCCGAAACTGCAGCTTGTAGAAATAGGAGGCGGCAAGCTGATTTCCGCGCGGTCCGATGACTTCGGCTGGCCAAGTGAGGGGGCGATAGCTTCAGAGTTGAGCTTCGTAGCAGCGTGGATTCTCTCTATCAGTGGGTAGAGTGCATTCTCCTCCGACAGCCGATTGGGCTGACCACCAAACAAAATCGTCTCGACCGGATCCAGTCCCCTCACGGGAATGGATGCGCCATAAATCCCGATGATCAACATGGGCCACTCATCCTTACTGAGGAGACACGATTCCGACACCCAATCATCTGAGAAATGGCTAAGCGCAAAGCTTTCGCATCCGATCGATCGAGCAGCAAGGGTGAGGGCCTGCCAGGCATGTCCGATGTCATGCAAGCAATACCGATATGCCCGGTCCCGGTATTTCCAAGCTTCGCGCCAGGCGATGCTGGTCAGAACGAAAACAAGTGAAGCAGAGGTGTTGATAAGTTTCCAGCCAAAATCTCCGATGGCGCGTTGTTCTGCCATGTGGGATGAGGGACGGTAATGATAGAGGCCGTCGGACCAATTGACGAGGCTATGGGTGCAGAAGTGAAATTCGGTCGGGTGTAGATTGCCGGAAGAAGGATTAACGCGCAGTGCGTATGTATTTCCGGTTGACGGCACTCGTTTAGACGCGCTAATCGAGGCTGAATAGAACATCAATTGCGAAAGGAATTCCGCACCATCCCTGGCTGAAGTATTTCCTGTTTTACCCTCAAGTACTTCGAGACCTGAAATCTTTGGCGGCAGCGGGTCGGCCGGCAAATCGAGGATGGGTACGCCCTCATAATGCCGAAACGGATTGGGCATATTTGCCCAATCAAGATAGTGCTGAGTTCTGCGAAGCGATTCGACACTGTGTTTTGTCAACTCATGGTATTCGCGCCAGGTCATGTAGGGTGAATCCTGAGGTGACCGCACTGGCAAAACAGACATCCGGGTCTTGTCTGATTGAATTGCCAGCTAAAAGAGCGTATCAAACGAAGGTTTCCAACGTATAGGTTTGCCTTTGCGTTCTCCTTCATAGACGCTCAGCGCTTTGTCTAATTTTGAAAGGGTATTTTGCTTTCCCATTTTTATAGGCTCGGGTGTACCCTTACCTGCCGTTCTCCTGCGCCATACCTACCAGTGCGGCGACCTCGATTCGAGTCACAGCGCGGACGCTGATTACCACACCTGTCGCCCAGTTTGTCTAAATTGCGGGTCGGAAATTTCCACATTGCGCTTCCTGCCGAGATTGTTCGGACGCACGTTGGTTGATTTCCAGTATTCTTTGGGGGTACCGTTAGGCACGCTTCATGAACTCCCTCGCAGGTAGTCTGGATCAAAGGAGTCCGACATGAAAGATGAAATCGCCCACGAGATTGCTACCGAATTGCGACTTATTCGGGAAGAACTGCAGAAGCTCACCGGCGCGATAAAATCCAGCACCAACCGATCTGGAAACTCCTATATCGGCAACTCCAGAAAATCGTATCAGGCGCGCGTCCCGTTCCCGCCCGAGTCTGGGCAACCCGGAGGGCCAAAACAACAGCGGAACCCACGCGGCGGAGAACCGCGACGCCAGTGGCACCTTCCAAAAGATACGAGATGAGTGAAGGGCTTACGAAGTTGCTGGCATCCAGAAAAGTGGCTGGCAGGAGGGCAATCTGAAACCCTCGACCTCTAATCCTGGAAAGAGAATTGTCGCTTGCGAACTTGTGTAAAAATGAGCCAAGCGCAATTGGCAGACGTGTGGGTGCTTCTGCGATGTTGATCTCAAGATCGGAGAGCGAAAGTCATCGTCGCTCGGCAGATTTTATTGAGTTTGGAACTCTTGCATAAATGGATGCTCAGAACATCTGCTGATGTCAATCCTTGGCATACTCAAAAGAAAAAGTGGGCACGTCATTATGTATCGCGATGTTCCTCGCGGGTCGACCGCAATGTAAAAAGACATGTACTGTGTCTGTCGATTTTAACTTTTCCTCTCGCACGGTCATTGCCTGCTCATCGCTCACGCGTTATGCTCGCTCGCCCTTGAGCTTGCCGAAGGTCCGCTCCTAGGAGGTTTCATGCTTCGTTCATTTCGTCTTTCTGTCGTTTCCCTCACTATTCTTGCGTTCCTACCATTCTTTGCCTCGGCTCAGCGACCGCCTTTCGCCGTCGGCACGGCTTCTGCCGCGCCTGGCGAGAAGGCGACCGGTTACCTCGAAGTCCCCGCCGGCGTCGATGCCGGAACGAACATTCCTGTGGTCGTGGTGAATGGCGTCAAGTCCGGTCCCGTGCTCGCACTGGTGACGGGTGCGCATGGGACAGAATACGTTTCCGTTATTGCTGTCGAAAAATTGATCGTTGATCTAGACCCAACTAAGATTTCCGGCACGGTCATCCTGATTCCGCTGGTCAACATTGCTTCGTTCGAACAAAAAGTCCCGCATGTCAATCCAGTAGATAACAAAAGCATGAATCGCTTCTATCCGGGCAAAGCCGATGGAACGCAAACGGATCGCGCATCCTTCCTCATCACCAAAAACGTGGTGGACAGATCCGACTATTTGATCGACTATCACGGCGGAGACCTTGACGAGAGCCTCCGCCCCTACGCTTACTGGGGACCGACCGGCAATGACTCACAGGACCACATCTCGAAAGAGATGGTTCTCGCTTTCGGTCTAGATCACATCATTATTTGGCACGACCGCCCATCCGATCTTGCCGCTAGCCGGTACCTTGACAACACGGCCTCTCTCCGCGGGAAGCCTTCAATTGTTGTGGAAGCCGGGTATGCCGGCACGGTCGAAACTGATGATGTGGCGCTACTAGTCAACGGGACTCTGAGCACCATGCGCGCCTTGAAAATGCTCCCTGGCGCGCCACACTACATCGAAAATCCAGTTTGGCTCGAGAAGATCGATGACATCATTTCGGACGGTCCCGGCATCTGGTATCCGCTGGTCAAGCGCAGCACGTACGTTCAGGAAGGCATGAAGCTCGGGTACGTCACCGACTATTTCGGAAAAATTATCCTCGAACCCCGCGCTCCCGAAGCCGGCGTGGTCCTTCACGTGAACGCTGTTCCGTCGCTGAAAAAGGGCGATAACATCGCCAATCTCGGCGTCGTAGCTGCGAAGGCGCCGCTATAGCTTCAGAGCTCCTGACATGGTTGGTCGCAATCCTATCCCTCCAGGATTTCGCTCGCGAAAATTCAAACGACCCTCGATCTGTACGCGCAGGAAGACACCGACTAAACACGAGTGCCGCAGGCGCGACGGTGAAACTGAAGATTGTGGATTAGAAATTCGAATTCGCGACCTCTGCCGTGACAGCGGGTTGCAAGTACTTTCAACGACATGGAAGAGCACGGACGGCACCCGAAGTCGTTGGAAGTACGTCGTAGACAACGCTATTGTGTATCGCCGTGTGCACCGCGAAGGTTTCTGTCAACAGTGACGGTCTGGGGAGTAATTTCGGTTTGCCCGTCAGGAGTAGTCTGGAGAATCCATTACGAGCACTATCCACAGTCCGGTGGGTCTTGACCACCCGAGAATCAGGCGAGTTTCTCTGATACTCCGTTGACGAGCGATTGCAGAAGCGTTGCTACGTCCGAATATTGGGCAATCCCAGCACTTTGGCCGGCCATAAGGCTAGGAATTTGCCCCGTCCGGCCTGCTGCGCCGGCACGGCGAGGTTCCGCGTGAGGGCCCGTTGCAGCGGACACGGGAGAACGGCGACGCCGGGCCGATTCATCTCTTCAAGAACTTGATTGTGGATGCCGCGTGCCAGGCGTCCGGTGAATCCACGTGTAAGCGAAGTTCGACTCGCCTTTCCGCTCAGGATCGCGTCGCGGTGCAACGTGGTTGCTCCAGACTCTTCGCAGGCAAGAAAGACCGTCCCCATCTGCACACCTTCAGCACCGAGCGCGAAGGCTGCAACGATGCCGCGGGCATCCGCGATTCCTCCAGCTTCTACGACGGGTACCCTTACCGCATCCACGACCTGCGGTACTAGAGAAATTGTGCCTGTGAGGGAATCTTCCGAGGAGCGCAGGAACGATCCGCGATGCACCACTCATCCCCTTGGATCTGCGAGCTGGGCCGAAGCTTTCCCAAGAAAGTTCAGCAACTCAGCGTTCACTTCGTCTGCGTGTGTCCAGGTTATGCAGTGCGGCCCGTCCTTTACGACCACAAGGCGCGCTCCCTTGATCAGCTTGGCAGTCCGCAGCCCTGCAGCAGTGATCGGAAGAATCCTGTCTGCGTCCCCGTGCATGACTAGCGCTGGAACATCAACTGTGCTCAGGTCCTTTCGGAAATCTTCATGCCAAGTTGCCACGCAAGCGAGACTGGCGGTAGATGAGCAGCCCGCTGCCACGTTCCAACTTGCTCGCACGGCCTGTTCACTGACACGCTTGTTGAGGAGCAGATCAGTGTTGTAGAAGTTCTTGAAAAACTCCGTGAAGAACGCGTAGCGGTCCGCAATGACGGCTTTCTCGATTCCCTCGAAAACGCTTTTGTCGACACCTTCCGGATTGTCTGGCGTCTTCATAAGGATCGGCGGGACTCCGGAAATGATGACGGCCTTGCTGACGCCCTTGGATCCGTATTTTCCGAAGTAGCGCGCCACTTCTCCGCCTCCCATGGAGAAGCCAACGAGCGAGAAATCATGTAACTCGAGATGCGTAATCAGTTTGTGTAGGTCCTCGGCAAAGGAGTCGTAGTTGTAGCCCGTGGTCGGCTGGCTGGATTTGCCGAACCCTCTGCGGTCATAGGTGATGACACGGTGGCCTGCACTCAAAAGAACCGCTGCCTGTTTTTCCCACGAAGCACCGCTCAGTGGGTATCCGTGAATCAAGACAACCGGTTGACCGGTACCGTGGTCCTCGTAGTAGAGATCGATCTTGCTCGAATTTTCCTTACCGACGGTTACGTATGACATTGCGCTTCTCCTTTTTATCTGATTTGTTCGTGCCTTGCGCTTCCTACGATTGAAAGGTTCTTTTCTAACTGCCTGCTACAAATGAGCCTCGACTTCCAGGATGACTTCAACCGCCACGGGCATACCAAGAGGAAGGCTTGCCACGCGTAACACCATACGGACTGAGGTTTTGTCCTCTCCAAAAACGGCGCGGAATAGCTCGGAGGCAGCGTCGGCAACTTTTGGTTGATCGAAGAAGTCTCCGTGAGTTGCAAGATAGACGCATAGTCGAACAACGTGGGTTACTTTGTCGAGCGAGCCTAGCTTCTGCCTTGCCGCTGACAAAACATTCAGAGCGGCAATGCGGACCGCCTCTCTACCTGCGCTCGCATCCAGCTCCTTCCCGAGACGGCCAACGAACTTCGGCTCGTGTCCGATGACAGGAAGCATACCGCTGAGGAAGAGCAGATTGCCGGTCTTTACGGCCTCGACATAGGCGCCGAACGGAGTGGGCGGAGGCGTGAGTTCGATGCCGAGCTGCTGCAGTCGGCACTCCGCGTTGGCCGGCTGCGTGCCCTTGCCGCTTACCATTTTCCTGAGTGCGCACCACCGTCCACGTGCAGCACCTCCCCCGTCACCTGACGGGCCTCTGTGAGATAAACCACGGCTTCCACTATGTCCTGCACGTCGGAGATTGTACCCATCGGCGAGAGCGTCTTCAGGAAATCCTTCGGGTTGATCTTAGCGCGCAAGTAGTTCGTCAAGTACGCCATTGGGATAGAACGAATATAAGGATTCGCTACCCAGCCGACGATTCCCGGAGCGCTCCGGCTCAGAGCCACAAACTCAATTTGTACGTAAACACCGTTGTCTTTCTCCAAATAGCGGGTATACAAATTCAGTCGCCACATATATCCATGGTCATTTCCGACGGACAACTCCGTCTCGTCCGGTTTACCCCGGATTCTGCACCTCGGCGATTCGAACTGCTCGGGCAAAGCAGTAGCCCCGAGAACTGTCGGGCAGGTGATAGTCCACGAATTCCGTGTTGTACACGGTGGTGACAATTGCGTGACGGTAGAACCGATAAGACACCAAGAAGTGCTGATCGAAATGATCCAGCACCTGTGCCTGCTGGACGTCGGGGGCATAGACTTCGGGATGTCGAGGGTAGTTCTCAGCCAGGTCGATTACCTGATCGCGAGTGATGCCTGGAATGAATCCAATCGCTAGCCAGTGGTGAACGAGTCCACCAGGCACCTTGATTTCTTTTCCATTGTCATCTGTTCTCATCCGCTCGATGACAACCTGACCGTTGTGAAGACGCGTCAGCATCGAGTTTTTGCCCTCGTTGGAAAGAGAATCGAAATAAAGAAAATGCTCGGGAGCCGCTAGCTCGCTTTGTATGCGGGCTTCAGTCCGTTGCACATATCGCTGAAACGCTTCGGCGGTAGGCTGTGTGAGTTCAGATGCGCGCGTAGCAGCAGGACTGGTAAAACACAAAGCGAGAAGAACCGCAAAGAAATATATTTGTGCGCTCAGCAGAGTTGCAACGTGAGGTACGGCAATCTGACGCACCAGTTTAAGACGATGGGGGAAGGCCGGCAGGGACAGAGCCAATGAGGTTCGTGCCTCAAGTTCCGTCCCCGACGGTGTGGGGGAGACTGGCGGCTTTTGCAGAAGATCGTGGAGAGGCACGTCCAGACGAGACAATTGCGCCAGCAGGCTGGGTAACGTCGGTTGTGGCGTCGAGTTGTCGGACACGCACTCTCCTCAGCCATCTCGTAGAGCATCTCTGTTTCCAGTTCGAGATGTGTGAAGACTGACCTCGGGATTCGCGCATGCATCGCAGCGTGAAGCACTTACGGGATTGTTCATTTTTTTTAGGCGCCACCCAGCGAGTGCGTTGTCGGTGTTACTCCCTTATTTTTGACACTGGTGTCAATCGTCTGTCAGGGCCCTCCGGCCTATGAGGTGGTCCCGGCGTTTTTTTGACAAATCTAATGTCTTTGTGCTGAAGCACACGCCTATGGCCGCTGCTCAGATAAAAGATTGTGCTCAGGTTTTCTGAAATGGAAGTAAGAATGCACTGAAGATGTCAGGCCGTGAATTGCGGGGTCGAGTGATAGTGCAAATTTCAACGTCGGTCAGGTTTAACTGATGTCGTCAATCGTTAGCTACGCTGCAGATGCTGTCGTACCGGGATTTCCTGCTGCCGTTGAATTGCACTGGGAAATTGAGAACCGCGTGGTATGGAATGAACACAATCACGCGACTGAAGAGCGCGAGCTTGTCTACGAAATCAGCTGGATTGCAGAACTTGGCGCCTGGCGGCGTTTTCTTCGGTCGCAGCGGAAAGTGGAGAGATAATAGTACAATTACTTTCTGGGTTTTATTTATGCCTGCTTGATCACGAAGTTGAATTTATTGTCCTTCAGCGAACGTCCACCAATATGAGAGAAACACCAACTCGCGACCTCTGCCGTGACAGCAAGTCCCTTGGAAGTACGTCACAGGCAAGGTTATTTTGTATCGCGATGTGTATCGCGCAGACCGAGACGGCCAGCTCATTTCTTGTGTTCCTGGTCTCCCAATAATCCCTTCCAAACACCCGGCCCGGGGCTTCCCCAACATCCGTTATTTGGTGCGCCCTTAATGTGTGAGGTCACGGTTCACCGGTTGTTTGAAGCGTAGCGCTCTGCGAGTCAGGTACAACTCCCCAGCTGAGCGGCGACTCTGGCAGTCACAGCTCATCGGGCGTGCGCAACGCGCGAAACAATGCCGCACTGCACAAGGCGGAGATCGCTGTCCCAAGCCACAAGGCCGCTGAGATCGAGTAACGTATGATGACCGCACCCAACGCCGCACCCAAAAACATTGCGACGACCGACTGAACCCTTCTCGCCAATCTTGGGTTGTTGCCGTTCGCGATCGAAGAGTCCGCGCCGATGCCCGTGATCGTTAGTGTCAGGACTGTTGTCGTCAGATCGGGGATTGCGAGCTTCCGGACAGCGGCATTCCGTGTGCCCATCGCGAGCGCCGTGAGGGCGATGAGAGCAAACGGTTGAAAAGAATGTTCCAGCAGGTCGCTTCTGTATCCGATGCTGCAAAGAGACGCCACAGAGAGAAAGACCACCTCCACCACGAATGCTTGTGCGGCGAATCGAATCTGTGAATCGGCCCCGGCTCGGGCCATGATCCGTCCGCCAAATATCGCCCCGACTAGAAACGACAAGAGCGCCGTTAAGGAGTACGCGATGGACAGTCCGGGTACGCGCGCTGTCGCAAACGCCAGGATCACGACATTCCCCGTCATGTTCGCCGTGAAGACGCGCCCCAGCGATAGGAAACTGACAGCCTCAACGAGGCCAGTGACTGCTGTCATTCCGAGAAGTGTGTACGGTACGATCTTCCAGTGATTAGAGTGCTCGCCATGACCAGCCAGTCCGACGGCGGATGTTATTGCTCACATCCCATTAGCTTGCGCGCCCTCTTTCGAGCGTAAGACGCATCAAAATGTCCACCGTAACAACACTCGGGTGAGCATCGCCAGAGTAGCGAAAGTACTCAGAGACAATCCATAGATTGCAAAGAACCACAGAAGTCGGCGCTTTCGAGTCGTCACGTTTCCCATCCCTGCTCAGGCGTTTTTCCACGGAAAATCCAATCCGCAAGTGCGGAATACGCGAGGACTACTGGTGTCACGAAAGCGGCACCGACCAACACCAATGTTTGGCTGGTGGAAGATGATGCCGCCTCCCACAGAGTCACACCGAACGGAACGATATCCGGAAATGCAATCAAAGCTATACCCGAAATACATACAACTGTTCGAAGTGACGGCTCTCGTGTTACTGATCCCGATCCTGGCGTGGAAGGCTTGCGTTACTTCACCTACCGGCGTTACTGGGAGAGCAAAGAATACGCAAAGCTCGACGCGGAACGAGTCGAATTTCTGAAGGATCCAACAGAGCGGTATCAAGACCCAAGGATCGAGGCGCTTTATCGCCCGTGGTTTCTCGGACAGATTCCCGTGAATGCCGTGACGGAAGAGTTTCGAAGGTTGGCACCGAGACGGAACGTGTCATTCCGAACCGAACTCGTGGACGGTCAAACCGCTCTTTTCGAGCCCAGTTCGACAAATCCAAAGCCGCGGAAGGAGGCCACTCCGGTGAAGAAAGGGCTCCAACCGACTTTCAGCCCAGCTTTCAGATTCGGGTTCACCAACGAACAGCGGGAAACGCCGGAGGAATAAGAAGATGCAAGGAGAAGGACGGCAAGAATGCACGCGGGCAAAACACTCAGAAGGCCGGGAGCGACCCCACTTTGGACGGCTTCCAGCCGCCCAAATGTCCGTGCACCAGGTCATCGGAGACGTGAAGACCGAGGCCTCACGTAAACCACTACCCCTAGACCCCGATATGGCTCAATCACTTCTTGCATGGCGGCGGGTATCGCCATTCAATCGAGAGACTGATTGGGTTTTTGCGAGCCCTGAAATGGAGGGCAAACAACCCTACTGGCCGGAGAACTTATTGCGCCGGCACATTCGGCCCGCAGCGAAGCGCTGCGGTATTAACAAAGTGATAGGCTGGCACACGTTCCGGCACAGTTATGCAACGCATCTCAAGGCGAATGGCGAAGACGTGAAGGTCGTTCAGGAATCCTTGCGTCATGCCAACAGTCGGATCACGCTGGATACGTACACCCAAGCGTTGACGCCAGCGAAAAGAGAAGCACAAAGCAAAGTTGTAAGGATGATCTTGCCGGAGCAGCCACAAACTGCTGTGGCGGGAGGAGGGAAGTGAACCTTCTTATTGTTCCTTTTTGTTCCTACGCCGGAAAGCCAAACTTTCCGCAAATGCTTGAAAAGAATGGCGGGGACGACGAGACTCGAACTCGCGACCTCTGCCGTGACAGTTAGCGGGTTATAAGTACTTTCAACGACATGGAAGAGCACGGACGGCACCGCAAGTCATTGGAAGTACGTCGTAGACAACGTTAATGTGTATCGCGGTGTGTATCGCCCGGACTTCTGTCAACAACGCCGGATCGGCGCGTTACTTCCGGGTGGTCCGTTATCTGGGAGTAACCGACGAATGTGTGAGCATCCCCGCGGATCACTTCCGGTTTGCATGCAGACTCGGCATTACGGATAGGCGAGCGTCAATACGGGACCTGCCAATCGAGGGCGTAGATTTCCTGGGTGCCGGTGTCGCGGAGCAGAAGCGGCGAGTCGTCGGGGGCCAAGCTGAGCCAGACGTTGTAGAACCCTGCTTGCCGGAAGTTTTTCAGGTCGGCCACTCGCTCGACCTTGTGATCGCGAAGGCGCACTCGCACCACGGCCGGGTCATTCTCCTCGTGCAAGACATAAACATATTCGCTGTTTCTTGACCAGTTTGGAAAACCGCAGGTTATTTTCGCGATCTCATCCCATTTTTGCGTGGAAAAATCGAAAACGATAAGGCTGCGGGACTCGAAAGGCATGGCGACGATGTATCGTCCATCAGGCGACCAGCGGGGCGAGAAGAGACCTTTTGAATCAGGCAAGGTCGAAATTTGGTTCGTCTTTACGTCGAGAATTCGGACGGCGCCGGCAGGATCAGCTGGCTCGCTGCCGAAGGCGATTTTGCTTCCGTCGGGAGACCAGGTAGTGTCCCACTCTTCTGGGGAGTTCTCAGGTACCATTTCGTGGGGAGTTCCGCCCTCGGCTGAAACCGTGTACATCTTCGGCCGCCCTGGGCCGGTCGAAAATGCGTAGAACAAAATCTGCTGGCCATCGGGTGACCAGCTTGGCAGTCTGGCGCTGAGCGGCGGGTAGGTGAGCTGAATTCGCTGGCTCCCATCCGATTTGCTTCTCCAGAGTGTGCCCTCCGGGAAGCTGACATATGTCACCCACTTGCCATCTCTGGAGAAGCTGACGCTATCTGCCGAAATTCCGGAGAGAAACGGAACGAATGCTGCGGACTTGGTATCGTAGCGAGCCAGCTCGCCGCGCGACAGTGCCCCTACGACGAACAGCTTCTTGCCATCCTTGCTGAATAGAGGGGAGAAGAAACTCATTGGCCCGGAGGTCAACTGAACCGGCTGGGTATCGGCCTTTCCCAACAAATTTCCCTTTTCCGCGCGAGCCCAGATATTGGCTTCTGACTGGAAAACGAAATATTTTCCGTCTGGGGTCCACTGGCCGCAGCATTCGTTGGGAGGAGTGTGCCAGGCAGGGAACAGGGGATGCGGGTCGGTTCCGTTGACTGAAACTTGCCAAAGCATACCGCGAGTAGTGAATGAGCCTCCAACTCTAAATCGAATCACAGTGCCATCCGGCGACCAGACAGGCTCAAAAGTTTGATTGGGCGCGGTAAAAAGCTTATGTAACTCCGAACCATCGCTCTTTATCAGCCATAAGTCGTGTCCGTCGGCATAAACAATCCTTTGGCCATCCGAAGACCACGCAGCGGCCTGTGCAGCAGCGTCTCTCAATCTGCGGGGTGACCCGCCGAGTACCGGCAGCAACCAAAGGGGTCCGTGAAATGCCGTCTG
>Ga0193728_1000272_pt1 | contig 24423 bp, 21 predicted proteins | sample U1c1metaG_FD_143037 | JGI IMG/M metagenome (GOLD analysis project Ga0193728, IMG submission 143037) | Soil microbial communities from a riparian zone of the East river system, Colorado, United States - U1c1 | ecosystem: Environmental > Terrestrial > Soil > Riparian zone | place: USA: East River...
CTTAGAAGCGCAGATACTGCCCCAGCACCAGCCCCCCGAGCACGGCATAGCCGAGGTCGGTCGGGTGGATGTCTGCCAGCGACGTGCAGATGTTCGTGAGCGCGCACAGCGTCAGCTGTTCGTGTTTGCCCGGCGGGTTGAACACCGGCAGCGGGTCGGCGAACCGCGCGCCCACCGATGCGGCGACCGACGCCTCCAGTTCGTTGAGTTTCGCCGTCAACGCGTCCCCGCCCGGGATCGTTTCCCCGAACGGGTTGTACAGCCCGAGCACGATGATCTTGGCGTGCGGCGCCGCCCCGCGCAGGTCGGCGAGAATCAGGCCGAGGTTGCCCGCCACATGCGCGAACAGCGCCGGGGCGTGTTCTGCGACGCATTTCGCTTCCAGTTTGCACGTGCCCTCGATCAGGCCGAGCGCGTCGTTGGCTCCGATGTCGAGCGTGATCGGCGTGACCGTGTTGGGGTGCGTGCTCAACACGTTCAGCGCGTCAGACAGCTGCGAGGACAGCGGTCCGCCGCTGTAGGCGTGATGCAACGGGAACGCGAGGCCGTATTCGCACGGACCTTTGATGAACGAATCGGTCGTCTCCCTGGGACAGCCGTCGTTGATCGTCTGCACGCCGGGCTGGAACAGCCGCAGCACGTGGCCGAAGTCGTCCACGTACCCGGTGTCATACGCGGAGGCCGGCTCGGTGGGGAACAGTTCGTTGAACTTCGCCTGCGAGTACCCGAACGCGAGCGAGTCGCCGAGCGCCAGGTACGTCGTCCTGTGGAATCTGCTCGCCCCGACGGACGGCGCCCAGACCAGCGCCACGAGCGCTATGAGAACGACGATCAGGGCAAGCGGGCGCCCGCGGCGGCGCTGGGAGCGGATCGAGTCCGCGAGGCCGTGTGCGACAGGTGGCATGGTGTGCATCTCCTCCACTTCTGGGGCCCCACACGCACTCGGCCTCTCCCCCGTGAGCTGTACAGCCCATCTGACGGAATTTCTCCACGCTACTCCTCGGGCGGCCAGCTGTCAAACCCCTACGTCGGATGGCCCCAGAGGCCCTCCCAGGCCGGCAACGATCACAGGCCGGGTGACCGCGAGGCTTGTGAGTTGGGCGTCGAGCCCGCGCGTCGCGGGGAGTCGGCCACGTAGTGTCCGCGGTCGATCGCGTGCGCGGAAAGCGAGCGCTTTCGACACCGATCCTGCTGAGCGGAGCGAGCCTGGTTGCGAACCTCGTTACTTCCTCTTCCTGCTTTTCTTGGGCGGTCCGTATTGCTTGCGCGCGGCGCGCGTTCGAAAGGCTTACGCGTCCAGGCCCAGGGCGAGCACGAGCGCAGCGTTCAGCCGGCGCAGCGTGAAGGGGTCGAGGGCGCCCCGGCGCCGGCGAAGACGGTCCTTGGCGACGTTGATAACCCAGTCGCAGTTCGCGACGCTCGGCTCGCGCACGCCGTGCGCCGCCGACAGCTCGACCTCGGCGACGTGCCCGCGCACGGTGCTCGTCACGACCACACATGTGAGCCGGCTCAGGACGGGGATCGCCGTCTCACGAGTCGCCACCACGACCGGCCGCACGACGGGCCCGAGGTCGGCGTCCCAGACGTCGCCACGTGCGATCACGACATCGCGTCGCCGGCAAGCGCGACCGCCGCGTCGAGCACGCGCGCCTCCTCGGCGCTGAGCGGCGCCGTCGCATAGGCGGCGCGATAGGAGGCCGCGACCCGCATCTCCCGCAGCTCTCCTTCCAGCAGCCTGATGCCGGCGCGAACCGCCTCCGCGCGTGAGGGGAACGTGCCCTCGGCGACCGCCGTGTCCAGCAGTCGCAACTCCTCCTCGGTCAAACGCACCGCGATCTGCGACATGCCGTAAGCATACCGTAATGGGATGCAGCCAGGCCCGAAAGCGCTCACGTTATGCCGACGGCTGTGATGAGCGGCTGCTGCGGCAAACGACGAAGCGCCAGGCTATGGCTCACCCCCTTCCCATCCGTCGCCGTCCGCAACGGCTGTCATCGTTATTCGGCCATGAGCATCTTGCTGCTGATAGCCGGACTGCTGCTCGGCGCCGCGTGTGCCGTGGCGCTCGGGCGCCGCGGCGCGGGCACGCGCGATCGGGAGCGGCGCGAGGACGAACGCGAACGACTGCGCGACGAGCTGAAGGCGATGTCGCTCGAGATGGTGCAGCAGACCGGCGACTCGCTCGCGCAGCGGATGGCCGACGCGCGCCGGGCCGACGAGGAGCGGGCATCCGGTGAGATGGCGCGTCGCGCGGAGGAATTCAAGGGGCTCGTGCAGCCGGTGCACGAGAAGCTCGGCAAGGTCGAGTCAGAGCTCTCCCGCCTGGAGCGCGAGCGCCGCGACGGACAGGTGCAGCTCTCGGAGATGGTGCGCGCGCTGAGCGCGGGTACCGACACCCTGCGCAAGGAGACCGGCGAGCTCGTCTCGGCGCTCAAGCGCCCGGAGACGCGTGGGTCCTGGGGCGAGATCCAGTTGCGCCGGGTGGTCGAGCTCGCGGGCATGGTCGCCCACTGCGACTTCGTCGAGCAGTCCACGATCCACACCGCCGACGGTCGTCTGCGACCCGACCTGCTCGTGCGCCTGCCGGGCGGCAAGACGATCGTGGTCGACTCCAAGGTCCCGCTCGACGCCTACCTCGCCGCGATCGAGTCAGGCGCAGAGGACCGGCCCCAGCGCGAGCTGGATCTCGCGCGCCACGCGCGACAGACGCGCGATCACATCACCAAGCTCGCATCCAAGGGCTATCAGCGCCAGTTCGACTCCACGCCCGAGCTGGTCGTGATGTTCGTGCCCTCCGACGGCATCTACCAGGCCGCCCTCGCCGAGGACCCGGCGCTGATCGAATACGGCGTCTCCCAGCAGGTGCTGATGGCCACCCCCACCACCCTGATCGGACTGCTGCGGGCTGTGCACTACGGCTGGAGTCAGGAGCAGATCGCGGAGTCCGCGCGCGAGATCGCCGAGTCCGCGCGCGAGCTGCACCGCCGGCTGGGTCCCTTCGCCGAGCATCTGGCCAAGACCGGCCGCCAGCTCGACTCGGCCGTGAACGCCTACAACCGCGCGGTCGGCTCCTTCGATCACAAGCTGGTTCCGCAGATACGCCACATCGAGCGGGCCGGCGTCGTCGCCTCCGAGCGACCGATCGACGCGCCGCCGGCGATCGAGACCACGGCGCGCCCCATCACCGCTCGGCTGGAGCCCGTGGCGGAGGAGTTCGTGCTGGGCCAGGTTCCAAGTGCTCCGGGCGCCCATCCGCGGCCGAACCGGATCGTAATGCCTCCCGCGCAGGAGGCTCCGGTCCCCTCGGAGTCCGCGTCAGACCCGGCCGACGCGCCATCAGAACAAGCAGCGTGAGCGCCACCGGCGCAGTCGCCGGAAGCTCGTCCACGAAGAAGAACAGCAGGTCGAACGCCAGCGCCAGCGCCACCACGAGCGCCGCGCCGCGTAGTTGCCCGCGCCGACCCACCGCCGTTGCCAGCAGCCCGCCGAGGACGCCGGCGACGAACAGGTCGCCGTAGCCCATCACCGCCGTGCCGAACACCGCCGTCTGCAGCCGCGGCAGCCCGGCCGCCGGGTGCGCGGCGTTCAGAGCGTTGTTCGGCTTCTGCAGTAGGTTCGCGACGACCAGAGCCGTGTCCGCCGCGGCCATCGCCACGATCCCCGCCGCCAGCCAGCGCGCGGGCGTGACCGCCGCCAGCAATGCTCCCAGCGCCGCACAGCTGAGCGCCAACAGCCCCAGCGCCGCCCCCTCCCCCGCCAGCCCGCCGCGATCCGCCCACGCCAGCGCGAACAACGGCACGACGAGCAGGGCCCGTCGCGGGCGTGGCGGATCGGCATTCCACTGCAGCCAGCCCAGCGTGAGCGCCGCGAGCGCCGGGACTGCGACCAACGCGAGGTAGGTCAGGCCATCGGCGCTCGCCCGTTCGGCCTCGCGCGCGATCAGCACAAATGCGAGGACCGACACCGGCGGGATCAGCGCCCAACGGCGGCTGCGCAACCGTGCCAGCCGCTCCGGCTCCCATCCACGGGGAATACTCACCACACCGCCCTGCACGAGCGACAGCAGGGCGATCGAAATCGAGAACGGAATCATGCTCCTGTCAACATTACGGTTCGTGTCTCGATAGATGGTCAATTGGCGAGATGTCGCGTACGGACGTGGCCCTACACTCTCGGCGATGGTCGCTCGCCAGCAGCCGCCGCCCAGCCGCCCGCACGAACATGCCTACCGGCGCCGGCGCGCGGTCGCGGCGATCGTCACCCTGGCGCTCCTCGCCCTCCTGATCGCAGCGCTCAGCTCACACGGAGGCAGCGCGCACACGACCACGCCCGCCACGGCGCACGCCAAAGCCTCCGTCAAGCGCACCCTCGCCGAAGAACAGGCGCTGACAGCGGTGGCCGAAGGCAAGGCGATCGACCACGTCCTCTCCTACACCCCGGCGATCCGCGAAGGCGGCACGAAAGGCAACGAGGTCGCGCTCACCTTCGACGACGGCCCCGGCCCCTACACCCAGCAACTCGTGACCGAGCTCAACAAGCTGAGCGTGCGCGCAACGTTCTTCGCGATCGGCAGCGAGGAGCGCTACTTCTCACCCGGCACCCAGCTGGAGTTGCGCTCAGGCGACGTCATCGGCAATCACACCGAGTCCCACCCGATGATGGCGACCCTGTCAGCCCACGACCAGTATGAACAATTGTTCGAACAGGCAGCCCGCATCGAACTCCTCGATGGCCCGCGCCCGCGCCTGTTCCGCCCCCCCTACGGTTCATTCAATGCGACCACATACAAGCTGCTGCACAAGCTGCGCCTGCTGATGGTGCTGTGGTCCACCGACACAGAGGACTACCGGCTGCCGGGCGTTGCCGCGATCGTGCAGAACGCGCTCGCGGGCGCCCACCCCGGCGCGATCATCCTCATGCACGACGGCGGCGGCGATCGCTCGCAGACGATCGCCGCGCTGCCCGCGATCGTCTCCGGTCTGCATAAGAAAGGCCTGCACCCCGTCACGATCTCGCGATTGATGCTCGATGACCCGCCGCCTGCGGGGCGGCCGCTGCCCACCAGCCTGGCGGGAGACTGAGAGCTCCACCCCCTACGATGACCGCTATGAACGCGCCCGCCACGCAGGCGCCGCCGATCCTGCATCTGTCCACCGTGATGGGCAGCCCGCTGCGCGACTCAGACGGCGAGCGCCTGGGCAAGGTCCAGGACGTGATCGTGCGTCTGGGCGGCGTCGGCTACCCCCCGATCACCGGCTTTCTCGTGACCGTCGCCGGACGGACCTCCTACCTCGGGGTCGAGCGAGTCTCGGACATCGGCCCCGACGGAGTCGTCCTGCGCAAGGCCAAGCTCGACCTGCGCCGCTTCGACCGCCGCCCCGAGGAGGTGCTGCTGGGACGCGACGTGCTCGACCGCCAGCTGATCAACGTACAGGGCGCGCGCCTAGTGCGCGCCAACGAGATCGAGCTGGCGCTGATCGCCGGCTCCTGGCGCGTGGTCGGCGTCGACACCGGTCCCCGCGGCGGGCTGCGGCGACTGCTGCCCAAGCCACTAGGCGCGCGCATCGCCACCGGCGAGTTCCTGGACTGGGCCGGCGTCGAGCCGTTCGTCGGACACGTGCCCACGGTGCGCCTGCGCGTCCCCCACCCCAAGCTCGCCAAGCTCCACCCCGCCCAGATCGCCGACCTCGTCGAGGCCGCCTCGCGCCGCGAGGGCGAGGAGATCATCCAAGCCGTCGGCGAGGACGACCGCGAGCTCGAGGCCGACGTCTACGAGGAGCTCGACGACCAGCACCAGCGCGAGTTCCTGGAGAACCGCCCCGACGAGCAGGTCGCCGAGATCCTCTCGCGCATGGCGCCCGACGACGCCGCCGACGTCATCGGCGAGCTCGACGAGGACCGGCGCGAGCCACTGCTGACCCTGCTGCCCGTCTCACACCGCGTCAAGGTCCGCGCCCTGCTCGGCTACGACCCCGCCGAGGCCGGTGGCTTGATGAGCCCCGACTTCGTGCTGCTGCGTGACACGACCTCAGCCGGCGACGCGCTGGAATCGATCCGCCGCAGCCCGATCGCTCCGGAGCTGCTGACAGCCGTCTTCGTCAGCGCCCCCGACGGCACGCTGCAGGGCAGCATTCCCGTGACCGCCCTGCTGCGCGCCGAGCCCGGTCAGCGTTTGGAGGACCTGGTCAAGCACGAGAGCCCCTGCCTGCGCACCGATGCGTCCTTCGAGGAGCTCGCCCGTCTGATGGCCGACTACAACCTCACGGCCATCCCCGTGATCGACGAGCATGAGCGGATGGTCGGGGTGATCACGGTCGACGACGTACTCGAGGCGATGCTCCCCCGCGGCTGGCGTCGGCGCTTCGGCCTGCTCGGCGAGGACTGAACCCAGGGCCTACCGAGATAGGCCCTCAGCGCAAGAACCCGCCCGGCACGGCCCTCGCGGGCGTGCGCGCATAGACTGCTCGGCGTGAGCGTCCCCACAGGACAGTTCGATGGCGGTCCGAGTACCGCCCGTCATGCGTCGCGCCCGCTCGGCCATCCGTGGCCGGCCGCGCCTGCCTGCCCGCCTGCACCCTAGACGCACCCGACTGTTCATCTTCCTGGGGCTGCTCGGCCCAGGCCTGATCGCCGCCAACGCCGGCAACGACGCCGGCGGAGTCGCCACCTACTCCTCGGTGGGCGCCAAGTATGGCTACGGGCTGCTGTGGACGATCCTGCTGATCACGATCTCGCTCGCGATCGTGCAAATGCTCGCCGCGCGCATGGGCGTCGTCACCGGCAAGGGCCTGGCCGAGCTGATCCGTGAGGAGTACGGCATCCGCTGGTCGGTGATCGCCACGACCGCCGTCCTGATCGCGAACCTCGGCATCTGCATCTCCGACTTCGTCGGCGTCGGCGCCGCCCTCGGCCTGGCAGGAGTGCCCGTGCAGATCTCCGTGCCGATCGCCGGGGTCGCCATCTGGACGATCATCGTGCGCGGCTCCTACCGCTCGGCGGAGCGGATCTTCATCTGGCTGACGATCCCATTCTTCGCCTACCCGCTCGCGGCGATCCTCGCCCACCCCGACTGGCACGCGGTCGGACACGGTCTCATCACGCCCCAGATCCACGTCGAACCGGCGTTCCTGCTGCTGCTGATCGCGACCGCCGGGACGACGATCACCCCCTACATGCAGCTCTACCTGCAGTCGGCCGTGGTCGAGCGCGGTGTGCGCGAGGACGAGCTCGCTCACGAGCAGCGCGAGGCGGTCGCGGGCTCGATTTTCGCCAACCTGATCGCGGCCTCGATCATCATCGCCACCGGCGCGACGCTCTACACCCACGGCATCCACAACATCGGCTCGGCGGCCGAAGCCGCGAGCGCGCTGAGCCCGTTCGCCGGCAGCTACGCCGAGGCGCTGTTCGCGATCGGGCTGCTCGGCGCGAGCCTGCTCGCCTGCGCGATCCTGCCGATCGCCACCTCATACGTGATCTCCGAGTCCCTTGGCTATGAGAAGGGCGTCGGACGCCGCCGCGAGGAGGCGCCCGTGTTCGTCGGCATCATCACCGCCATGATCGCGATCTCCACCGTCGTTGCGATCATTCCCGGGGTCCCCGTCATCTCCCTGCTCGTGGGGGTTCAGGTAGTCAACGGGCTGCTGCTGCCGATCAACCTGTTCTTCATCTGGCGACTCTCGCGCTCGGCGAGCGTGATGGGCAAGATGCGCAGCGGTCGCCTGCTCGGCGCCGCCTCAGGGATCACAGTCGCCGTCACCTCCACGCTGTCCGTGATCCTGGTGATCGCCACGGTCGGCGGGTTTTAGACCCCGTCGGGCTCGACCAGCAGCGCAGCGCCGATCGCGCCGCCGAGATCTCCCAACGCAGCCACGTGCACGTCCGGGGGACGGGTGTCGGCGAACAGGTGCGGGTGCATCGCCTTGGCGATGCGCTTGGCGTACGGATCGCCGAGCCGCACCCCCAGGCCACCGCCGATGATGACGGCCTCGACGTCGAGCAGGTTCACCGCCGAGGCGATCCCCGCGCCGAGCGCGCGCACCGCACGATCGATGATCTCCGTGGCGAGCTTATCGTGACGATCCAGCGCCCGCGCCCAGATTCCGCTCGTCAGGCGCTCGCGCTCGTGCTCGCGCATCAGCTTGAACAGGTCGGTCTTATGGCCCTTCTCCTCGTGCAGCTTGCGCGCGTGCAATTCCATCGCCGCGCGCCCGGCGTACGCCTCCATGCAGCCGCGCCGTCCACATGTGCAGCGCGCGCCGTCGATCTCCACGACCATATGCCCGATCTCCCCCGCGCCGCCGCGCCCCGTCCAGGGCCTGCCCTCGAGGATCAGGCCGCCGCCGACCCCCGTCCCCCAGAAGACGCCGAGCAGCGAGTCGTAGGGTTGCCCCGCCCCAAGCTTTACCTCCGCGTCGGTCGCCACCTGCACGTCGTTGCCGACCCGCACCTCCGGCCCGAGCGCGGCCTTGAGCTTCGCCGCCAATGGAAATGCGCCTTCCCAATCCGGCAGGTTACGCGCACTGGTTACAGCTCCATCTTCGATCGTCCCGGGCGAGCCGACCCCAATGCCGTCCAGCTGCGTCGGCTCGATCGCAGCGGCCTTCGCCGCGTCGCGCAGCGCACCCGCCATCGCATCCGCCACGTCCTGCGGTCCGCCGCTCGTGGGCGTGGGACGACGCGCGGACCCGAGCACGGTGTGTCCGTCGTCGACGACCACCGTCTGGATCTTCGTCCCGCCGAGGTCGATCCCGCCGTACGCAGACATCGCGGGGCATCATCACACACATCGGGATGAGCAGATAGCGGGCCGCGGTCCTTCGACACGGTCCGATCAGGCTTACCCGCCTGAGGACGATCCCGCGCCAGCGCCGCCGGGCGCGGTCTGCGATTTGCTGCCCGGGCCATCGGGGATCGCGCCCGAACTGGGCTTGACCGCGACCGTCGGCTTGGGCAGAGAAGCGATGCGCCCGATCAGCTGTTCCCATTGCGCCACGCTCAGTTCGCCCACGACCGCCACCGGCGCGGGTGCAGTCTGACCGACGCTCGCGGGACCGGCGACGGCAGCCGTCGTCGAAGGCTTCAGCGCCGCCGCGTGCGGCTCGGGCCTGAACGCGACCTCTATGTAGTCGCCATGGTCGGCGCGCGCGAGCGTGCTCCGCGCGCCGGGGTAGCGCATCAGGCTGACGATGTGAGCAGGGGTAAAGTCGCCCTGAAGCGTCAACAGCGTTCGAATCGTAGTGTCGGTGATCGAGCCCGCCCCCTGGTGACCAGCGATCGGAACGCCGTTGATCGCGACGATCGCGACCGCATCACCGACGTGGCCTGGGGTCACATAGCCAGCCGCGTCATACGCGCCGCAGCGCAACGTGCCGACGGTCGGCTTCAGGCCACTGCGCGACAGGAACGCGAGCATCGCCAGCGCCCGCTTGTCGATCGCTCCCGAGGCCACTTCGTGCCGGGAGCAAGCCGACAGCGCGACACCCGGATCGGACAGCACCTCGCGCTCGAGCTGGCCCTTGGACAGCAGGAACACGTCGCTCACGGTCGCGCCGAGCAGGTTCGGACGGCCTTTCGCGCCCTGCGGATGCAGCGCCGCATCGAGTTGGGTCCAGTTGGAGAGGATCGCCCGCGGGTCGATCGTGCTCGTATCGCCGGCCGGTTGGATCGCGAAGCGCAGATGACCGTCTTTGGCGCCCGCAGGAGCGCTCACCTGGCCGAGGACGGCGCCCGCGGCGACGACGGACCCGACGCGCAGAGGCAACCGTCCACCGGCGGTCGATGTTCCGAGGACCCTGGCGCCGGCCACCGCCGCCTGGGCGTCCGGGTTGCGGAAGGTACGAGCAAACACGCGCACCTTGCCGGTCGGTTTGGCGGGGGCCGCAGAGGCGGGGGCGGAGGCGGACGGCCCCGAGGCGGTTGGCGCAGAGGTGGACGCGCTCTGCGAGGTCACGCCGGCGGCGGACTCCGACTTGGGCAGCTTATAGCTGTGGGCGATCGTGCCGAGCCCGGCGTACGTAAACACGTCCCCGTAGACGTCGCGCAGGATCACGTACCGGCCGAGCTTGCGCGAATATCCGAGCTTGACGATACGACCGTCCTGTACGGCCACGGCGCGCGCGTTCAGTTCGCCGTGGACATCCACCAGCCGCAATCCGGCGGAGGTCGCGCTCGCAGCCGTCGCGGCAGTGGTCGGAGACGGCGGGGCCGAGGACCCCGGCGTCGTCGCGACACCGGTGGGAGTCGCCGACGCAGAGGTGGCGGTCGCCCCCGCGGTCGCACTGGAAGACGGCGGCAGCGCGACGGCGGTGGCCGCTGGGGTCACTGGCGCTCCCCAACCGATGTGCTTGCCGGTCACCGGGGGCCGGCCGTCGATGAGACCGGTCAGCGTGGCGATCACCTGGTTGGGGTAGGCCGCGATCAACTTCGCGCGCAACAACACCGAGCTGACATACGCTTCGGAATGGTTGTAGGCGAGGATCGCCCCGCTCAGGTTGTGCACCGCGCCCGCCGCGTTCAGATAGCGAGCCGCGGCATAGATCGCGTCGATCGGGTTGTAAGGGTCCGCGTAGCCCGCGTTCAGCGCGTCCACGCCGTACTGCAGCCAGGTCGAGGGCTCAAACTGCATCCAGCCCTCGGCGCCGGCGGAAGACACCGACAGGTCGGTCCCGTAGTTGGTCTCAATTTCGTTGATCGCGGCAAGGATCGGCCACGGCACCCCGTACCGGATCGCCGCGGCCCGATAGATCGGCAGCAGGAACAGCGGGATGCGGTAGAAGTCGAGCGCCTGCACCGACGCGGCGTTGGCCGAACCGCCCAGCAGCGCCGCCAGCGCACCGGCCTGACCGGCCACCAGCTGCGGGGGCAACGCCACATTGTTGGGAGCCCCGGGCGCCGCGCTCGCGCCCGGCGTCGCGGCCTTGCCGCCGGTGGATTGGGCTTTGGTCTGGGTGACGACCGTGCTCGCCGGTTTGCTCTTGCTGGCGCGCTGCTTATGGCGCACGACGACCGTCGGAGCTTCATCGGCGCTCGTGCCGGCCGGGACCGGCGTGGTCGGGGCGGTCGTGGTCGGCGGGGCGGTTGGTTGCGAGGGCTGTGTGGTGGTGGTGGTCGAGGTGCTGGACGGTTCCCAGGGAACTTCCTGAGTCGGTTCCCCGGTTGCCCGGGGCGTGGTGGCGGTCGGTGGCGGCGCCCCATCGGTCGTGGTCGAACCCGTGGTTCCTTCCGCGCCGAAGGCGCCGCCTGCAAGTGGCCCGCCGAGACTCGCCGCCGTGAGCCCGCCGCCCGCGAGGGCCGAAAGCACCACGCGCCATGGCGGACGCCGCGCGCCCACGCCACGCAAGCCGCTCGCCGGCGGCCTCTCAGGGGGCTTATCCTCGTGCGGTCCCTTATTCATTGCGGATCGTGGTCGGCGCCGCTGACCCACGATCGCGGGCACGCCACCAGTATTCATATCGGCAGACAAGCAGGATCCCGTAAAGGATTCGTTAAACGCGCCCAACGACGCTCCGACAGCGGACCGTAGCGATGTTCGCGGCGGAACGTCGCAGCTTGCGCCAAACCGCTCTATTCTTCGTCGCCGAGGGTTTACTGGTCAAGCAGTCGGCGATCGGGGTTCGGTGATCGCCGCTAAACACATATGGCGGGAGAGCGATGTTGAGGATTGAAATGTCCAGGGTACGGGTCATCACTACAACGCTGGTCGGCTGCGCGCTCGCGCTCTGCCTGGCCGCAACCGCGGCACAGGCCGAAGAGATCGTGACGATCACCAAGGCCGGCTTCTCACCCAACGCCTTCGGGGTGCCGACCAACGTGTTCGGCGCCGCGACGATCAGCTCGACGAACCTCCCCGTGCCCTCGCCGATCACCCACATCAACGTGATGGGTCCGGCCGGAATGACGCTGGACCTTCAAGGCACCGGCACCTGCACCGCGGCAATCCTTGAAAACAGAGGTCCGGAAGGCTGTCCCGCAAACTCCAAGGCCGGGTTCGGCGGCGGTGTCGGCGCATACGAAATCGCTCATGAAGTGATCAACGAGAGCTTCACGGTGGACTTCTTCCTGGGCGACAACCGACCGGGCCATACGGTTCTGCTGATCTATCTGAACGGCGCTACCCCCGTCTCGATTCAGCTCGTGTTTACCGCGCCGGTGGTCAAGGAGCCCAAGCCCTACGGGCTCGGCTTCAGCCTCAACGTGCCACTCATCAAAGTGCTGCCGGAAGCCTCGGACGCATCGGCGATCAGCGCCTTCTTCACGGCGGGCGCGAAAAACGTCGCCTACTACAAGAAGGTCCACGGCAAGCGCAAGCTGCTCCACGTAAGGGGCATCATCACCCCCAAAACCTGCCCTCTGGGGTACTGGCCGGGCGCCTCAGAATTCAGCTTCCAGGACGGCTCGACCGTCAAATCCACGACCAAGATTCGCTGCCCAAAGAAGAAGGCGAAGAAGTAGCCCGAGCTCGGGTGCGAGACGCGGGTCGGGAGCAGCAGACAGGAATGAGCTCAGCAGCCGAGACCCGCCATGCGGAGAGCCGGCGATCGTGAGTCCGGTACGCACCAGGTCGATCTGGGCGGTGCTGATCGGCTGCTGCTTGTATGCCGCCACTCCGGCGGTAGCGGCGCAGACGGAAACAAACGCGAGCATGAGACCCTCGCTGCTGCCCAACCGGCTAGGCGCGAGCACCGCGCTCACGCTCGCGTTCCGGTTCTCCGGGGGTGCGGAAGGCGTCCCGGCGCCGCTGCGCGGGATGGTCGTGCACCTGCCGGCCGGGCTGACCGTCAACCTGCGCGGCGCCGGAATCTGCCCGCCATCGCGGTTGCAGAGCAGGGGCGCGAGCGGCTGTCGGTCTGAGTCGCTCGTCGGACGCGGTCACGCGCTGATGAAGGTGCACGCGGGCTCGCAGGCGGTCCCCGAGGAAGCCACCGTCTCGATCTATCGCGGTCCCAACCGGGGGACCCATCAGACGTTGGAGATCCTCAGCCAGGGCTCAACCCCGCTTGACCAGCGCACGATCGCCACAGGCGTCTGGGCGCCGGACAGCGGTCAGTACGGCTCGAAGCTGACTGTGTCGATCCCCGCGATCCCGACACTGATGCTCGAGCCGGACGCCTCGTTCGTCACCCTGTCGCTGACGATCGGCGGGATCAGGCGCCATCCCAGGGCGCATGTCGCCGCGGGCTCGATCCTCGTGCCGCGCAGCTGTCCCGCCACGGGCTTCCCGTTCGCCGCCGATCTCACGTTTACCGGCGGATCCACCGCGAGCGCATCGACCACGATCGCCTGCCCGTAGATTTGCAGCTCACGCAGAGGTCGTGACACGATAATCTGAGCGCATGACGACGATCCTGTCCATCATCCAGCTCGCGATCTGCGGGGTCCTGATCTTCCTGGTGCTGATGCATTCCGGGAAGGACGCGGGTCTGTCCGGGGCATTCGGGGTCGGCAGCGGCCAGGGCCCGCTCGGCGGAGGCTCGATGGTCGAGCGCAACCTCAACCGCTGGACGATCGTATTCGCGGTCGCGTTCTTCTTGAACGCCATCATCCTGCTCAAGTCCTAGCGAGCACCCGCTGCTCGGACTCCTCCGCGGCCGGGTCCGCGGGTGGCTCCAGCCGATCGAGGATTGCGACGGCTTCGGCGCGCAGCGTCGCGTCGACGGCTTCGAAGTCGGCGCGCGAGAGCTTGCCCACGCGATAGTCGAGCTCTGTGTCGCGGATCTCGCGGTACTTCATGTCGCGCTCGAGCTCCAGCGCCGACATACCCGCGACGCGCATGCGTCGGCGCAGGGAATAGGAGGCCCGCCCACCCGCGGGCCAGATCGCGATCAGACCGCCGCCGAACACGATCAGACCGCCGATCCAGATCCACATCACCAGCGGCGAGACGATGAAATGGAACTGCGCCGGTGGCGGGTGCTGGAGGTAGGAGCGCGCGAGATAGGCGACCGCGATCAGGGCGTCTTCGGGATGCACGAACGGGATCGTCCGGTTGCCGATCGTGACGATCCGCTTCAACTGGGCTGTTTCGATGTTCGGCGCGACCGCGCTCCACACATCGCGGGTGACGCCGGCGTTCATGGCGATGTGGCTGACGGGCTGACCGCCGATCAGGCTGTCGACCGACCCCTGCGCGGGTTCGGCGGATGCGTAGTAGCCCTCGCTGGGATGCAGCGTGGCGACGTGACGCCCGTGCTTACTCACGTCGAGGACCGCTCCGAGGCTCAGCGTCGCGCCGGTATGGGCGGCGTCGTTGCTCGGCGTGACCGTCGCGGTGGGACGCACATAGTGGATGGTGTAGGCGCCGACCCTGCTCGACTGGCCAGGCGAAAGCGTCGGCTCGACCGCGTGCTGGAACGACGAGGATGCCGCCACGCCCACGAACAGCACGGCGATGCCGATGTGCACGATGTAGCCGCCGTAGCGCCGGCGGTTGCGCCGCACGAGCGCGACCAGCGCGACCGGCGTCGCCTCGCCGACCATCGACCGCCGCGCGCGCGCGCCGCGGAAGAACTCCTGCCCGACGCACCCGAACACGAACGCGGCGCAGCCGAACATCGCCAGCGCGAACGGCTTGCCGGAGACACCCGCGAGCAGCAGCCCTGCGACGCTCGCCAGCGCGATGGAGACGGGCGCCATGAAATTGCGCCGCGCGTTGGCAAGCGTCGCCCGGCGCCAGGCGATCACCGGCCCGATGCCGCTCAGCAGTACAAGGATCAGCGCGAGCGGCACGGTGTAGCGGTCAAACCACGGCGGACCGACGGAGGCCGCCTTGCCGGTCAGCGCTTCGGAGATCAGCGGAAAGTAGGTGCCCCAGAAGATCACGAAGCACAGCGCGACGAGCACGACGTTGTTGGCGAGGAACATCGACTCGCGCGAGAGCAGCGAGTCGATGCGATGCTCGGAGCGCAGCATCTCCCGGCGCGTGACCACGAGATAGATCGAGCCGGCGATCGTCACCGCGATCAGGCACACGAACGGCACGCCCAGCGTCTGCCCGCCGAACGCGTGGATCGAGTTCAGCACGCCGCTGCGCACCAAAAACGTGCCCATGATCGCCAGCACGCCAGTGGCGAGCACCAGCGAGGCGTTCCACACCTTCAACATCCCCCGCTTCTCCTGGATCATCAGCGAATGCAGAAACGCCGTGCCCGTCAGCCACGGCATCAGCGAAGCGTTCTCGACGGCGTCCCAGCCCCAGTACCCGCCCCAGCCGAGCTCGGCGTAGGACCAGCGGGCGCCGAGCAGGATGCCGATGCCCAGGAAGAACCAGGCGGCGAACGCGAACCGGCGGATCGCCCTGATCCACTCGGCGTCCACGCGCCGTGCGAGCAGCGCGCCCATCCCGAACGCGAGCGGGATCGTGCACAGCGTGTACCCGGAGTACAGCATCGGCGGGTGGATCATCATCGTCGGGAACCGCAGCAATGGATCCAGGCCCGCGCCTTCCACGGGCGCCGGGCTCCTCGTCGCGAACGGGTTCGCGTAGAAGATCATCAGCGAGATGAAGAACCCGCCGAACCCGAGCAGGATCGCGGTCGCGTACGCCGCCACGTCGCGCATCCGCTTGCGCGTCAGGAACAGCACGAGGCTCGACCACATCGACAGCAGCCACGCCCACAGCAGCAGCGAGCCTTCCTGCGAGGACCACACCGCGGCGGCCTTGTAGAACGTCGGCGTGGTCGCACTCGAGGTATCGGCGACCGTATTGAACGCGAAGTCATCGCGCAGGAACGCGATCTCCAGCACGGCGAACGCGACCGTCAGAACCCCCGCCAGCGCATACACCGCGCGTCGTCCCAAGTCAGACCATTCCGGGCGACCCCGCCGCACCCCATACAGCGAGGCGCCGATCCCGTACACGCAGACGGCCAGCGCGAGCAGCAAGCAGGCCCTGCCCAGCCAGGCCATCTCAGGAGCTCTGCTTGCCGCTGGGCGGCGCGGCCTTGTACTTGGAGGGACACTTCGTGATCAGCGAGTCTCGTTCGCCGACGTATGAGCTGCCCTGCTTGCGCACGGTGACGATGATCTCCCGCCCTTCACGGAACGGATCAGGAATCGTTCCGGTGTAGACGACCGGGACGACTGTCCCCCCCACGCGATCCTCGACACTGAAGTCGAGCGTGCCGCCGCCGCGGCGGACCGAGTCCGCGACGACCTTGCCGGTGACCTGGTAGCTGCGCCCGGGCTGGGCCTGGTGGACGAGCTGGCTCGGCGTCAGCGCCGGCGAGGCAGCGCTGAAGCTCGTGTACACGAGCGCTCCGGCCAGCACCACGGCGGCGCTCAGGGCCACCGTCAGCCGCACAGTTCGCTTGCGCGCGGGGGTCATCACGACCAAGTATTCCACGGGCGCTCCCCTTCAGCGTCGCTCCGCACGAGCGCCCGGGAATCCACACCACGCCCGGAAAACCCACCATACCCAGGAAATTGTGCGTGCAGAGCGAAACCTTTGGACGTGTCGAGAGTCTTTATGGGTAGATCGTCATGAGAGCAACCGCGCTACTGCAACGTCTCCCCCGCGCCTCCGACACCGAGCCCCGCCGCCATCCGCTCCGGCACGGGCGCAAGCGCGCGGCACGGACATCATCGTCCACCGCAAAGCTCCATCTGGCAGCGCTCCCCCCCAGCGGGCAGGACGCGACCGTCGCACGCGTGCGTCTCGCCGGCGGGCCAATCGACAACGCCTCCTACACGTGCTCCTGCGGGTTCGTGTTCGCCGCGTCGGTCTCCACCACAGTGCGATGCCCGCACTGCGGCGCCTCACAGGCCTGGTAGACCCGGCGTAGACCGCCGCGTCATAGAAGTGACGTACCCTGCGCGGGACCGCAAGCGCTCCATTTTTCGCACGCGCCTGGCACGGACTCGCGCCTGCAGACGCGCACCACGCCAGGTCTCGCCCAAAAGCAGTTACCTGATCTGCATCCACTGTGGCGCGTGAGACGAGCAACTTCAGGGGCCGTCAAGTCCTGTCGATAACCGTGTTGGGCGAACGCAACGCCCACACCGATGAGACTTCTCGGCAACAGACCCACCACGCCCGACCTCCCGACGCCGGTCAGCGCTCCAGCCCCGCGGCTCGTGTCCCGCGTCGAGCGCCGGCGTCGCCCACCTGGCGTGAAACGACGCCACAGCGTCTACATCCCGTTGAAGTTGCGGATCGCGCTCACCTTCGTCGCGGGCGCGTTGTGGTTCTGCTTCTCGCTATGGCTGTCGCGCAGCTGGATCAGAACGCTCGGGCATGACATCTCCACGCCGCTGGCGATCCTCGTCATCGCCGGGATTGCGCTGATCCCCGGCTACCTGAACATTCAACTGATCAGCTCGATCCTGCTCGACACCCCGCGGCCATTGCGCTTCGACGGCGATTTTCCGCAGATCACCCTGCTGGTCGCCGCTTACAACGAGGAGGACTCGATCGCCGAGACGCTCGACTACGCGTTGCGAGCCGATTATCCCGGCCACTTCGAGCTCGTGGTCGCAGACGACGGCTCGAGCGATCGAACGCGCGAGATCGTCGCCGGGTACGCCGAGCGCTATCCGTGCGTGCGGCTGCTCGCGGCTGAGCACGGCGGCAAGGCCAACACGCTCAACGCCGCCCTTCAGACCGTGAGCACCCCGCTGACCGCGACGATCGACGCCGACACGTTGCTGATGCCCTACTCGCTCAAGCACGCCGTCGCGCGCCTGCTCGTCTCACCGCCCGACACCGTCGCGGTCGCGGGGGCGGTGCTCGTGCGCAACTCGCGCGAGAACCTGCTGACCAGAGCGCAAGAGTGGGACTACTTCCTCGGCATCGCCTCCGTCAAGCGCGGCCAGGCGCTGCTGCAGGGGACGCTCGTCGCGCAAGGCGCCTTCAGCGTCTATGACACCACCGCGCTCGAGCTCGTCGGCGGCTGGCCGAACCGGATCGGCGAGGACATCGTGCTGACCTGGCGGATGCTGCTGCAGGGCGGACGCAGCGTATTCGAGCCGACCGCGGTCGCATTCACCGATGCGCCCTCGAACTGGGGCGCGTTCGCTCGCCAGCGCCGGCGCTGGGCGCGCGGAATGATCGAGGGTCTACGCGATCACGGCCTGGGCATGCTCAGCCAACTCAAGTTCTATTCCCACGCGGTGGCCGTCAACTTCCTGTTCCCGTTCGTCGACCTTATGTTCACGCTCGCGTTCATCCCCGGCATCCTGCTGGCGATGACCGGCAACTTCGTGATCGTCGGGCCGATGACGCTGCTGGTGCTGCCGCTCAACGTGGTGCTCGGCGGTGTCATGTTCGCTCACCAGCGCCGCGTCTTCAAGGCTGTAAATCTGCGCGTGCGCAAGAACCGTCGCGGGCTGCTGTTCTACTTCTTCTGCTACCAGTTCGTCATGTCACCGATCTCGCTCGCCGGCTACTCGCTCGAGGCGGTCCGCGCACGCCGCGCCTGGTAGACCACCCACGCATTCACCGAGCAGGCCGGCGGGCTCACCACTCGCCGCACGAGGATCTTGACTTCTGCTCGGGGATGAGAAGCAGTCAGTGACCCGCACAGCAGCCCCATCCTCCGACTCCCCGATGGTCACGTCCCCGGTACAGGCGTCCGTCACCGTAGTTGCAGGTCCGCCAGGGGGACCGTTACTTCGCCGCCGGCGAGGGAATTTGCCGTCCTGAGGGGTCGGTGCTTTCCTTCACGACCCAGCGCCTCTGCAGGACGTCCCTCCGGTACTCCCCATCATGGCCGATCCAGCGCCTCACGCACTCTTCGTCACCCGGGTTGGTCACCGAATACGAGCCGTCCTTCGCCTCCACGCTGACGCCTAATTTGAGAGCCAGGGTAAGCATGCGGACGAGCTCATTTGCCACCTGCGTGGGGTCGGCCTCGTCGAACTCGATACTCATCTTCATATCGTCTGTGTCGGCGTGCGTCTGTCGCGACTTTAGTGCCGCAGGCTTTGCACCCGTCCCGGTTCTCGGAAAAGGTCCGGCGGATTCATGCAATCGCTGCCTGGAGCGGCGGTGGGTCTCTCGCTTCACCTGTGCTGCGGCACTTGCGCCAGGGCGGGAGTGATGTTCTCGGCGCATTTCTGAAGGAATGTCTCTGTGTCGGCTGGATCGAGGGGCTTGGCGAAGAGGAAACCCTGCCCGCTGTCGCAGTGCTCGTCCTTGAGCAGGGAGAGCTCTTGCTGCTGTTCGATGCCCTCGGCGAAGGTCTGGATCGAGAGGGCCTTGCCGAGTTGCACGAGGGTGCGGATGAGCGTCTCGCCCTCCTCGTTGTTTCTCATCCCCGAGATGAACGATCGGTCGATCTTCAATGCATCGACCGGGAACCGTTGGAGATGAGCGAGGGAGGAGTATCCGGTTCCGAAGTCGTCGATCGCTATCCGTACGCCGAGCTGCTTGACGGCGGCGAGTCGGTGAGCGGTCTCCTCGGCGTTACGCATGAGGGTCGTCTCGGTGATCTCAATCGTCAGCGCCGTTGGGTCCAGGCCACTCTGGGAGAGCGCGCCCTCTATGTCGGCTATGAGCTGGTCGGTGTCGAGCTGGCGTCCGGACACGTTGACGGCCATTCCGATGGGATATCCGGCCTCATGCCAAGCGGCGCCCTGAGAGCAGGCCTCCTCGAGAACCCACTTGCCGACCTCGACGATCATCCCCGTCTCCTCGAGCAACGGGACAAAATCGTCGGGTTGAACGACGCCGCGCGTCGGGTGCCTCCAGCGGATCAGGGCCTCCACTCCGGTGGGGCTCATGTCGTTCAAGTCGATTGTGGGTTGATAGGCGAGGAAGAACTCGTCGTTCTCGAGAGCTTCGCGCAGGTCCATCTCGAGTTCCATGCGGTTCTGGATGCTGTCTTGCATGTCAGTCTCGAACACCGCATAACGGTTCTTGCCGTCCCGCTTGGCGCGGTACATCGCGATGTCCGCGTCTCGCAGGAGCTCCTCGGCGGAGATCCGGTCTCCCGCCGCGATCCCGATGCTCGCCGTGACGGTCACACGGGTCTGCTTGTCTGCTCCGAGGTTGAACGGGTGCTTGAGGGCATCGAGCAGGCGCTCAGCGATGAGCTCGGGTCCCACTGACAATGAGAGCTCCTCGGAGATCACGACGAACTCGTCCCCGCCGAGGCGCCCCAGCGCATCGGCGCCCCGCACTACACCGCCGAGTCTCGCGGTGACCGCTCGCAGGAGTTCATCGCCGGTGCTGTGACCGAGCGTGTCGTTAATAGCCTTGAAGTTGTCGAGATCGACGAACAGTGCCGCCACCGGCGCCTTGCTACGAGCAGAGCGCGCGAGCATCTGCTCGACACGATCCAGGATAAGTGTCCTGTTCGGCAGCCCAGTCAAGGGATCGTGGGTCGCCAGGAACGAAAGCTCATCCTCGCGCCGCTTGAGATCTTCATCTGTTCGCTTGCGCTCGATCTCAAAGCACTCGCACATCCGCAGAATGCTGAACTCGAGGCTCAGCTGCAGAAGGTTCAGGGCTTGGGAGAGCGCGTCGGGCGAAACGTCCAGTTGCGTGGCGCTCTCGCGCAGCACCTCGGCCATCACATTGCGCCACCAGTAACAGCGCCTGGTCACCTCGTCCAGGGACGCCGCGCGGTGAGCCGCCAGCTCAGCAAAGATCTCCCACGTCTCCCGGCCGCCCTCAACAGCAACCTCAATACCCTCCCCCGCGATCCAGCGGGCGACCGCGATCGTGGAGCTGTTGCAGATCCGCTCAAAGCTCTCTTGAACCACGGTGTCGACATCGTGATCTGGTCCCGCGGTGCGCGAGACCGTCAGCTTGAGCACATCCTCGGCGCGCGTCTTCAGCACCTCGCCGAGACGATGGAGATCCGCCCCGGACTGCCCCACTAGAACAGAGGGCGGTGTCGGAACCCGCCTCTCGTCCTTTCCCTGGCTTGAGCGTCTAACAGACATATCAAGACAACAGATCGGCAGCCGGCGCTGAATCCTGAAGGTTGGATCCCTCGCAGTAGACAGGCGTCCACTCCGAATCGCCGAGATCCCGAGACACTCCTGCTTCCCAGCAGGATGCGGAGGTCTCGCAGGCGCCCTACTAGCGAATCTGCATCCCCGAGATCGCCCGTGAGATCACCAGCTGCTGAATCTCGGCGGTGCCCTCGAAGATGTCGTAGATCTTCGCGTCACGGTGCCAGCGCTCGACGGGGAACTCGCGCGTGTAGCCGTTGCCGCCGAGGATCTGCATCGCGCGCTCGGTCGCCCATACCGCGACCTCGCCCGACTTGAGCTTGGACATCGAGCCCTCGGCGTTCTCGAAGGGGACCTGGTTGCGGCCCATCCAGGAGGCGCGCCATACGAGCAGGCGGGCCGCGTCGATCTCCAGCTTCATCCGCGCCAGCGTGAACGCGATCGACTGGTTCTCGATGATCTTCTTGCCGAACTGCTCGCGCTCCTTGGCGTACTCCAGCGAGTACTCGTAAGCCGCGCGAGCAATCCCCAGCGCCTGGGAGCCGACCGTCGGGCGGGAGGCCTCGAACGTCTGCATCGCGGCCTGGGACTTGTTTTTCTTGCCCTCGCGCACGCGGGCGATACGCTCGTCGAGCTTGTCCTTGCCGCCGAGTACGTAGCCGGCGGGAACGCGACAGTCGTCGAGAAACACATCGGCGGTGTGCGACGCGCGCAGACCATGCTTGGACACCTTCGTGCCCTGAGAGATGCCCGTGGCCTCGCTCATCGGCACGACGAACGCGGCGTGTCCTTTCGAGCCCAGCTCAGGGTCTACGGTGGCGATCACGACATGCACGTCAGAGATGCCGCCGTTGGTGGCCCACGCCTTCTGACCGTTCAGGATCCACTCGTTGCTCGCCTCGTCGAACTTGGCCCGGGTGCGCACGTTCGACACGTCCGAGCCCGCGTTGGGCTCCGAAGCGCAGAACGCGGCCACCTTCAGGTCCTCAGGCGTACCGAAGCAGCGAGGGATCCACTCGCCGATCTGCTCGCCGGAGCCCTGGCCGAAGATCGCGGCCACGGCCAGTGCGGTGCCCATGATCGACATGCCGATGCCAGCATCGCCCCAGAACAGCTCCTCGTTGACGATCGGCAGCGTCAGGCCGGTCGGGTCGGCGAAGAACTGCGCGAGCCCCTCGAACCCGTACAGCCCGATCTTGGCGGCCTCCTCGATGATCGGCCACGGGGTCTGCTCCTTCTCGTCCCACTCGTGCGCGGCGGGGCGCATCACGTCGGCGGCGAAGCCGTGGACCCAGTCGCGAATGTCCTTCTGATCCTGGGTCAGCGCCATCGAGAACGCCGCCTCCTGGTTGGCTGAGCTCGTGATCGCCTCGACGGCCTCAGTTCTCTCCTCGGCGGTGGCGACGGGTGTGGCTGACATCTGGCGGGATCTCCTTTGGCGATGGACGCAAGCGCTCGGAGCGCCTACGGACGGCTGCGGAAATGTCTCGGGGCGAGGCGGGTCGGTCATCAAGCGTAACCCAAAACGAGCATAACCTCAAATTTGGTAACCCAGAATGAGGACATCCTCGAATCTGCCTAATCCGGATGCAATTTATGGTATTAGTTCGACGTTCATGTTCATCATGTCGTCGATGAAGAAAGTGGTTATGTCCATACGCACTCCTGTCGTTGCCCTGACTTTGCTCCTCGCCGCGCTCGGTCTCGCCGCGTGCGGCAGCAGCTCCTCGAGCTCGAGCTCAGACGGCTCGCACGTGACGCTGGTCGCCTACTCGACTCCGCAGGGCGCCTACGAAAAGCTGATCCCGGCGTTTCAGGCCACGCCCGAAGGCAAAGGCGTCTCCTTCAGCCAGTCCTACGGACCTTCGGGCGAACAGATCCGTTCGGTCGCCAACGGGCTGCACGCCGACGCGGTCAACTTCTCGCTCGAACCGGACGTCACGCGCCTGGTCAAGGCGGGGCTCGTGTCCTCCAGCTGGAACCAGAACGCCACGCACGGGTTCGTCACTGAGTCGGTCGCGGTGATCATCGTGCGCAAAGGCAACCCCAAGCACATCACCAGCTGGTCGGACCTCGTCAAACCGGGCGTGCAGGTGCTGACGCCCAACCCGTTCACTTCCGGGAGCGCGCGCTGGAACATCATGGCCGCGTATGGCGCGCAGATCAAGGAAGGCAAGACGCCCGCCGAAGCACAGGCGTATCTGGAAAAGCTCTTCCACAACGTCGTCAGCCAGGACAGCTCGGCGCGCAATGCGCTGCAAACGTTTCTAGCCGGCCGCGGCGACGCGCTGATCGACTACGAGAACGAGGCGATCGCCGATCAGAAGAAGGGCGCCGCGATCGAATACGTGATCCCGCCGCACACGATCCTGATCCAGAACCCCGTCGCGGTCGTCGGCTCGAACGCGAGCGCGAGCAAGTTCGTGAGCTACCTCGTATCCCCCGCCGGGCAGAAGATCTGGGCGTCGGAGGGCTACCGGCCGGTGATCGGAGGCGCGGCCGCGGCCGGGCAGTTCCCGACACCGACGGGCCTGTTCACGATCGACGACCTCGGCGGGTGGACCGTCGTGAGCAAGCAGTTCTTCGAACCGGAAACGGGGATCGTGACGAAGATCGAGCAGTCGCTGGGAGTGTCCACCTCGAAATGAGCACTATGCCCACCGCCCCCGCTGTCGCGCCTGCGCGCTTGAAAGCGCCCGCCGTCCTCGGCGGAGGACGCGCGGCGGGGGCGCTCGGCAAGGGCATGATCGGCATCTACCTGTCGGTGCTCGTGCTGCTGCCGGTGGCAGCGCTACTGGCGAAGGCCGGCGACGGCGGGGCGAGCGCGTTCTGGCGCGAGGTGACCGGGCCGCAGGCGCAGGCCGCGATCAAGCTGACGCTCGTGATGTCGGTGATCGTGGTGGCCGTCAACGCCGTCTTCGGGACGCTGATCGCGTGGGTGCTGGTGCGTGACGAGTTTCCGGGCAAGCGCACGATCAACGCCGTCATCGACCTGCCGTTCGCGCTGCCCACGATCGTCGCCGGGGTGGTGCTGCTGGCGCTGTACGGCAACAACAGCCCGCTCGGCGTCAATGTGGCGTTCACGCGCACGTCGATCGCGCTGGCGCTGCTGTTCGTGACGCTGCCGTTCGTCGTGCGCTCGGTGCAGCCGGTGCTGATCGAGATGGACCGCTCGATGGAGGAAGCCGCCGCCTCGCTCGGCGCCGGGCCGGTGACGGTGCTACGCCGGATCGTGCTGCCGACGCTGACCCCGGCGATCATCTCGGGCGTCGCGCTCAGCTTCGCGCGCGCGGTCGGCGAGTTCGGCTCGCTGGTGCTGATCACGGGCAACCTGCCGTTCAAGACGGAGGTCGGCTCGGTGTATGTGTTCAGCCAGATCCAGAACGAAAACCTGCCCGCGGCGGCCGCCGTATCGGTCGTGCTGTTGTTCGCCGCGCTGGTCGCTCTCGGGGCCCTCACGCTTCTCTCCCGGTGGAGGTCTCGCCATGTCCTTTAGCCGGCTGGGCGTGCGCACGGTCGCGCTCGGAT
>Ga0193728_1000273_pt1 | contig 24277 bp, 22 predicted proteins | sample U1c1metaG_FD_143037 | JGI IMG/M metagenome (GOLD analysis project Ga0193728, IMG submission 143037) | Soil microbial communities from a riparian zone of the East river system, Colorado, United States - U1c1 | ecosystem: Environmental > Terrestrial > Soil > Riparian zone | place: USA: East River...
CGGGTCCCGAGCCGGCTGCCCAGTTCCAGGCCGACCAGGGACAGGGCGACGCTGACGGCGGCGATGATGATGACCGCGGCGACGAGGCTGACGGGGAAGGTGCCGATCGCGAAGCCGACCACGAGGTTGTCCATGCTGAGCGCCAGGCCGGTGACGAGCAGGCGGCCGAGCGACTGGCCGGCGGGGCCGGGCGGCGCGGCGCCGGCGGCGGCCGGGGCAGGCGGGCTTTCCGGGGCGGACGCGCTTTCCGGGGCGGACGCGCTTTCCGGGGCGGGCGGGCCGGCGCGGGCCTCGCGGGCGGCCTGGATCAGGGCATAGCCGCCCGTCGCCATGAGCAGGCCCGCGCCCGCCCAGTGCGCGGCGTGGCCGAGCGTCCCGGCCAGGCTCCGGCCGAGCAGCAGGCCGAGCGCGGGCATGCCGCCCTCGAACAGCCCGAAGATCACTGTGACGTGCAGCCGGGTCCGGGCGTTCGCCCCGCTCGCGCCGAGGCCGATCGAGGCGGCGAAGTTCGACAACCCGACGGAAACGGCGACCACCAGCAGGGCAAGCACAAGCCGAACGCTACCGACCCCGGATCGCCGGGCCGACCGCGGCTGGCTCAGAGCCGGGGCGGGTCGCGGCCGGGCACGAGCCTTCTGCCTCAGCCCTGAACCGCCCATGGGCCGGGTCCGTTCTACGAACGCCAGCAGCGGGCGGCCCAAGTGATCATGGGTACAGCTGGGGCCAGGGACACAAGAGAAAAGAGCACCATGCGCACCCGACGAAGACTGTTCACGATGACAATGGCGGTGCTGGCCGTGCCGGTCGCGGTGACGGCGATGGCCGCGACGGCGTCCGCGGCCCCGGCCGCACCCGCCCACCACACGGCCAAGGCAGCGGCCGGCAAGGTGGTCGTCACCACTGAGCACACCAATTTCGGCAATGTCCTGGCGACCGGGTCCGGCGACTCCCTGTACGTGTTCTCCGGCGACGGCTTCCCGTTCTCCCCGACCGGCATGCCCCAGCTGAACTGCACCGCGCTGAACAAGGCACCGGCCCCGGCCAGCACGCCCTGCACCACCGCATGGCCGCCGCTGGTCGCCAGCGGCCCGCTCGTCGCCAAGGGCGGCGTGCAGCAGAAGGGCCTGAGCACGGTGACCCGCAATGGCGTCACCCAGGTCACCTACTTCGGCAAGCCGGTCTACCGGTTCGCCGGCGACACCGCGGCCCACCAGGTTAACGGCGAGGACATCGCCGCCTTCGACGGCACCTGGTACCTGGACCACACCAACGGGGTTCAGGCTGCCACGGTTCCGACCGTCAACACCGAGGTGAGCCCGGCCGGCATCGTTCTGTCCTCGCCGACGGCCTCAGGCGTGCGCTCGCTTTACCTGCTGACCTCTGACACCAAGAAGATGTCGGCGTGCACGGGTCCGTGCGCGGCCCTGTGGCCGCCGCTGCTGACCTCCAACGGGCACGCCAACGCCGACAAGGGCGTGAACAAGGGCATGTTCGGGAGCGTTCGCCGGAGTGACGGGACAACTCAGGTCACCTACAACGGCCACCCGGTGTACTACTTTGCGTTCGACCTCGGCGCGGGCGCGCCGGCTGGCCTGACCAACGGCGAGTACCTCCTGGACCCGGCGCCGGTTGACGGGGCCTGGTACACGGTGCTGCCGCAGGGCCTCCCTAACCCGGGCACGACGACGGTCGGGTCTGAGCCCTCGGGCAGCACGAACATCCTGCAGGTCACCGGCGGCTTCACCCACGTGCAGGCGACCCTGTACGCCTTCACGGCGGACTCGCCCACTTCCAGCATGTGCAACGGGCAGTGCGCGATGATCTGGCCTCCGGTTATGACCACCACCCCGGCGGCCGTCTCGGGCATGGCGAACGGCGCGAAGCTGGGCACCATCGAGCGCAAGGACGGGACGTTCCAGGTGACCTACAACGGCCACCCGCTGTACTTCTTCGCCAAGGCGCTGGACAGCGGCACCCAGGGCAACAACGTCACCGCCTTCGGCGGCACGTTCAACACCGTGAACGTGTCCGGAGCGATCGGCTAACAGCGGGCTGACCGCCTGTAACCTGAGCGCCCATGATCTCAGTGCGGCGGGCCTCCAGCCCGTCGCCTGGGGTCATGGGCGCTGTTGCGTCAGGCCGAGCCGCTACGGCAGGACCTGGATCTTGCGGCCGACGCCGCGCCGGACGCGGTCGATGGCCTCGGCGTACTCGGCCAGCGGGAGCCGGTCGCTGATGAAGATGTCCGGGTCCAGGATGCCGCCGGCGAACAGCTCGGCGGCGCGCTCGAAGCTGTGCAGGACCGCCATCGACCCGGTGATGGTGATTTCCTTGTTGTAGATCCGGTACGGGTCGATCGTCACCCGGGTGGCGTAGGACGCGACGCCGAACTGCAGGAAGGTGCCGGCCGGGGCCACCCGGCCCAGGCCGTCCTGGATCGCCGGGCCGGCGCCGGTGGCGTCGACGACCAGCTCCCAGCCGCGCGGGCGGTCCAGCTCGTCGGCCGAGGTGACCGTGGCGGAGCTGCCCAGGGCGGCCGCCGTCTTGAGCCGCTCGGGGTTCAGGTCGACCATGTCCACCGAGGCAGCACCGGTGCGCTTGGCGAGCTGGAGCATCATGAGCCCCATCGTTCCGGATCCGTAGATGAGAACGTGGGATCCGAGATTGGACTTCAGGACGTCGTAGCCGCGGACGGCGCACGATAGCGGTTCGATGAGCGCGGCGTCTTCCAGCCGCAGGTGATCGGGCAGCGGCACGCAGTTGGCGGCGGGCGCGGCGGCGTACTGGGCGGCGCCGCCGGGCACGCTGACGCCGATGGCGTTCCACCGCTCGCACAGGTTGCTGCGGCCGATCCGGCAGTAGTGGCACTCGTGGCAGTACAGGGACGGGTCGACCGCGACGCGGGTGCCGACGTCGAGCGCCGGGTTGGCGTCGCGGGCGGCGGCGCCCAGGGCGACGACGGTGCCGGAGAACTCGTGGCCGGGCACGATGGGCAGCGACGGGGCGAACTCGCCGTCCAGGATGTGCAGGTCGGTGCCGCAGATGCCGCACGCGGCCACCTGCACCAGCACCTCGCGCGGGCCGGGCACGGGCTCGGGCACGTCGGTCACGGTGACCTGGCCGACTCCCTCGATCACGGCTGCTCGCATGACTACTTCACCGCCCCCATGGACAGGCCGCGGACGAGCTTGTCCTGCGCGGCCCAGCCGGCGATCAGCACGGGCAGGCAGGCGATCGTCGCCGCGGCGGACAGGTGCGCCAGGAACGGCCCCTCGGGCTGGACGAACCCGACCAGGTAGATGGGCACGGTGGCGCCGTTGACGGTGGTGAGGTTAACAGCCAGGAAGAACTCGTTCCAGGCGAAGATGAAGCAGATCAGCGCGGTGGCGGCCAGCCCGGGGCTGATGATGGGCAAGATGACCGAGCGCATCTGCCGGACCAGCCCGGCGCCGTCGACCCACGCGGCCTCGATCACCGACCGGGGGATCTCCAGCAGGAACGAGCGCAGCATCCACACCGCGATGGGCAGGTTCATGGCCGCGTACAGGACGACGAGCAGGCGCTGGTGGTCGAGGACGTGCAGGTCGCGGGCGATCACGTAGAGCGGGATGATCGCGCCGACGACCGGGAGCATCTTGGTGGAGATGAAGAAGAACAGCACGTCCCGCCACTTGGTCACCGGCCGGATCGACAGCGCGTAGGCGGCGGGCAGGGCCAGCAGCAGCACGATCAGGGTGGACAGGACGGTGATCAGGATGGAGTGCTCGAGATAGCTCGGCAGGCTGTTCAGGCCGCCGGCGCCCTTCCAGACGGACGCGTACTGGGCGAAGGTGGGCTTGAAGATGAAGTGGGGGGTGGGGGTGTCGGCGTCCGGCTCGGTCTTGAGGCCGGTGAGGGCCATCCACAGCACCGGGAAGAAGAAGATGAGCACGACGATCCAGGTCAAAAGGCCCAGGAGCAGCCGGGTGAGGGGGGTGGCCTGGCGGTCGGCCAGGGTCCGCTTCTGCGCCTTCATCGGCCGGCCATCCCTTCGCTGCTGAACAGGCTGGACACCGCGCGCAGGGCGAGGGTCGCGATCAGGATCGTCGCGATGACCACGATGACGGCCATCGCCGACGCCCGGCCGATGTCGTAGGCCTGGAACGCGGTCTGGTAGATGTAATACGGCAGGTTGGTGGTGTCGGTGGACGGCCCGCCCTGGGTGATGATGTAGATCGAGTCGAAGGCCTGCACGATGTAGATCGAGCCGAGCAGGACGCCGAGCTCGATGTAGGGCCGCAGCTGGGGCAGCGTGATCCGGCGGAAGATCGAGAAGGTGCTCGCGCCGTCGACCCGGGCGGCCTCCAGCAGGTCCTCTCCCTGGGACTGCAGGCCGGCCAGGGCCAGCAGCACCATGAACGGGGTCCACTGCCAGGTCAGGAACGTCATGATGGTGATCTGGGAGTGCTGCCCGATCCAGTTCTCGCTGCCCAGGCCGAACGGCCGCAGGAACCAGTTCAGGATGCCGAACGTGGTGTCCAGGATGGTGAACTTCCAGACCAGCGCGGCCGCGGTCGGCATGACCAGGAACGGGCTGATGATCAGCGTGCGCAGGAAGCCGCGGCCGAACACGTACCGGTTGAGCAGCAGCGCGATGCCGACGCCGAGCACGATCGAGGCGACGACCGGGACGACCGTCAGCAGCACGGTGTTGAGCACCGCGGTCCGGAAGATGTGGTCGCCGAAAATCTGCTCGTAGTTCCACGCGGTCGGGAAGTCGCGGGGGGCCGTGGGGAAGTTCAGGTTGTAGCGCTGGAAGCTGTAGTAGAGCGTCAGGATGAAGGGGATCTGGGTCACCAGGAACATGAACACCAGGGCCGGGACCAGCGGCACCCGGCGGATCCAGGACCCGGCGCCGGGTGCCCCGGCCCGCCTGGTGCGCGCCCGGCCGCGGCGGACCGCGGGCGCTGATTCGATCACGTTAGCCAACGGAGTTGTCCTCCCAACGGTGCCACGTCCCTGGGCCACTCTGGCTCGTGCCCCGCGGCCGGCCAGGGACCGCCGCGGGGCACGAGCGCAGAGCTACTTCTTGAGGCCGGCCTGGATGACGGCCTGCTGGGCGATCGCCTGGCTCTTGCTCAGGGCCGTCGCGACGGACTCCTGGCCGTCGATCGCCGCGGTGATCTCAGCCGATACCTGCTGCCCGAATTCCTCGAACTGCGGGATGCCGACGTACTGGATGCCGGGGACGGGCTGCGGCGCCAGGCCGGGCTGGGCGACGTTGACCGAGTCGATCTCCTGCAGGGTCAGCGCCGCGAAGTCCTTCGCGGCCGCCTGGTAGGCGGGGTTCTGGTAGGTCGAGGTACGGGTTCCCGGCGGGACCGCGGCCCAGCCGTTCTTGGCCGCGTCGTAGGCGATGTACTCCTTGGACGTCGCCCAGGACATGAACTGCCAGGCCGCGGACTTGTTCTTGGAGGCTCCTTCCAGCGCCAGGGCCCAGCTCCACAGCCAGCCCGAGGACTTGGTCTTGTCGACCGGGGCGGGCGCGAAGCCGAGGTTGCCGGCGACCGGGCTCGGCGACGCGTCGAGCGTCGAGGCCGCGACCGTGGCGTCGTACCACATGGCCGCCTTCTTCTGCTCCATGATCTGCAGGCACTGGTTGAAGCTGTCGCTGCCCGCGCCCTTCTCGCCGTCCTTCTTCACCAGGTTCACGTAGAAGCTGACCGCCTTCTCGGTGGCCGGCGAGGTGAGCTGGGCGTCCCACTTGCTGTTGAACCATGAGCCGCCCATGGTGTTGATGACGGTGTCGAGCGAGGCGAGATTGTCGCCCCAGCCCGTCAGGCCGCGCAGGCAGATCCCGGCCACGCCCTGCGACGGGTTATTCAGCTTGCCCGCCAGCGCCGCGATCTGCGCCCACGTCGGGTTCGCCGGCATGGTGACATGCGCCGCGGCGAACATCGCCTTGTTGTACATCATGAACGACGACTCGGCGTAGAACGGGACGGCGTAAAGCTTCCCGTTCGAGGACAGGGCCGTGCGGATGGGCGGCAGGATATCGCTGACGTCGTAGCTCGGGTCGCTGTTCGCGTAGGACGACAGGTCGCTGATCCAGCCGTTCTTAGCCCAGGACGCGATGTCATTCGGGCCGAGCATGACGACGTCATACTGGCCGCCGCCGGCGGCGACGTCCTTCTCGACGTCGGCGCGCTCGGTGTTCTCGTCGTAGGTGACGAACTTCACCTTGATCTTCGGGTGACTGGCCTCGAACCCCTTAGGCGTCAGCTGCTCGATCGTCGTCATGAGTGGGTTGGCGGTGACCGCCACCGTGATCGTGGTCACTCCGCTCGCAGAGGTACCGGAGGATCCACCCGAGCTTGAACATGCGGCTGCCGCGAGCGAGCTCACGGCCACTATGGAAAGCAGCGCGATCCCGCTGCGCCTTCTTCGGCGGATCGGCATAGTTCCTCCTTGAGAACGCCCTACCGGACCCTCAGCTGTCCTTCAGAGTCCCGTGCTACGCATCCTGCGGACATCGTTGTCCGCACACTGTGAACCGGGATGATCGCTCATGTCAATACTTGGCGGGATGTTGCCGGGCAGGGATCTCGCCCCTCGGACATCCCCGCAGGCAGGGCGCCCGGGGCGGCGAATGAAGGCCCGGCAACCGTTGCCGGAACGTTACATAAGTGTTAACTATCGTGCTTAAACCCCTAGTACCCTCACGGCGGCGCGCCCGGAACGGGCGCCCGGCCGGGGGCGGCGGGCCAGCCGGCCGTCCCGGCGGGGCCCGGCGGCAACGCCGCGGCGCCGGCCGGGCACAACTCCGGCCTTGCCGGCCAGAGGGCCCGGGCCGTACTTTTGACCGGCAGATCTGGACAACGTTGTCTGTACAGGTAAGGTTCAAGCGCCATGGCTAATGACGAAGCTGCCGAAAGCCCGCGCGGGCCCCGGCGCCGGGCCGCGGGGGACGCGGAGCCGCCGCCCCGCGCCGCGCGCCGCGGGGCCGCCCGGCCGACGATGCGCGACGTGGCCGCGAAAGCGGGCGTCGGCATCAAGAGCGTTTCCCGGGTGGTCAACGGAGAATACGTCCGCCCCGAGACCGAGCGCGTTATCGTCGCGGCCATCGCGGAACTCGGATTCAGCCGCAATGACAGCGCCGCGATGCTGCGCCAGGGCCTTTCCGCCAGCGTCGGACTGGTACTCGAGGATATCGCCGAGCCATTCCAGTCCACGCTGACCCGGGCCGTCGAGGCCGTCACCCTCGCGAACGGCTCCATCCTGATGACCGCCTCATCCGGCGAGGACCCCGCCCGCGAGCACAAGGTCGTCCGCGCATTCTCCGCGCGCCGGGTAGACGGGCTGATCATCGTCCCGGCGGCGCACAGCCAGCGGTACCTGCTGCCCGACATCCAGGCCGGCGTCGCAACGGTATTCGTGGACCGGCCCGCGCACGGCATCGATGCCGACACGATCCTGGCCGACAATGCCGGCGGCGCCCGCGACGGCGTCGCGCACCTGACCGGGTTCGGGCACCGCCGGATCGGCTTCATCGGCGACATCGCGGAGATCTTTACCGCGACCGAGCGGCTGCGCGGCTACACCGAGGCGCTGGCCGGCGCGGGAATCGCCGCCGACCCGGCCCTGGTGGAGATGGAGCGGCCCACCGACGACACGGTCGGGGCCGCCGTGGCCCGGATGCTCAGCGCGGCGGACCCGCCGACGGCGTTCTTCACCGGCAACAGCCGCATCACGATGATGTTCCTGCGCGCCGTCCGCCTCCGCGGCGGCGCGAGGCCGGCGCTGGTGGCCTTCGACGACTTCGAGCTGGCCGACATGCTGACCCCCGGCATCACCGTGGTCGCGCAGGACGCGGCGAGCATGGGCCGGACCGCGGCCGAGCTGCTCTTCCGGCGCATCGGCGGCGACGACGGGCCGACCCAGCGCATCCACCTGAGCACCCGGTTCATCCCCCGCGGCTCCGGCGAGATCCCGCCCTGACGCCGGCGCGGGCGTCAGCCCCTGGACTGCGCGAGGACCGCGCTGTAGCCGCGCTCCAGCGGCGCGTCGCCCGAGGCCGTCGTCCCGTCCGCGCGGGCGGTCAGCTCGGCCGGGGTGCCCTGGAAGACGATCTTCCCCTGGTCCATCAGCGCGACCTGACCGCAGGCCGCGCCGACGTCCTCGACCAGGTGCGTGCTGACCACGACGGTGGCGTGCTGCCCGAGGTCACGCAGCAGCGCCCGGAACGCCACCCGCTGCTCGGGGTCCAGCCCGGCGGTCGGCTCGTCCAGCAGCAGCAACTCGGGCTCGTTCACGATGGCCTGCGCGATGCCGACCCGGCGCAGCATCCCGCCGGACAGGGTGCGCAGCTTGGCCCGGGCCCGGCCGCCCAGCTCGACCCGCTCGACCGCGGCGGCCACCGCGGCCGGGACCGCGGCCGGCGGCATGTCCTTCAGCAGCGCGAAGTACTCGACGAACTCGGTGACGGTGAAGCCGGGATAGTAGCCGAGGGACTGCGGCAGGTAGCCCAGCCGACGCCGGATCTCCCGGCGCGGGCCGTACCCGCCCGGGTCCCGCCCCAGCAGCCGCAGGGTGCCCCCGGACGGCGGGATGACGGTCGCCATCATCCGCAGCAGCGAGGTCTTCCCGGCCCCGTTCGGGCCCAGCAGCCCGAACACGCCGGGCCCGGCCGCCAGGTCCACCCCGGACACCGCCCAGGTCCGGCCGAACCGCCGGGTCAGGCCGCTGATCTCGACGTTCATGATGTTCCCTTCGGAAGCCGGGTGGCTGCGACAATGACAATTCCGCAGAACGCGGTGCTGGCCAGGTACGGCAGCACCAGGGCGGAATCGGTGAGGACCGCGGTGAACTGCCCGGCGCTGGCCCGGCCCGCCAGGACGGTGATGGCCCAGCCCGCCAGGCCCGCCGCCACGCCGGCGTTCGCCGACCGGGCCACCGTCGCCACGGCCAGGGCCAGCGCGCAGGCCGCGGTCATCGGCAGGAGCCAGCCGAACGTCACCGCGGCCACCGCCCCCGACGCGGCGCAGGCCGCCAGCCCGAGCGCCGCGTTCAGCCCGAACACCGCCAGTCCCCGCACCAGCAGCACCATCCGGTCGCTGACGGCCAGGCTGCGCGACAGCTCCCAGGCCGGGTCGATGCCCGGCCCGTAGGCGTAGGCGATGCCCGCGGCGGCCAGCGCGGGCGCGATCAGCGGGACGAACGGCGTGCCCGTCCCCCACGTGGCCACCATCCCGGCGCCCAGCACCACGGCGGTGGCGATGACCCAGCCGAGCAGCAGCGACGGCGTGGTCACCAGCGCGCGGGCCAGGCCCGGCGACCGCAGCAGCCACCGGGCCAGCCGCTCGGCGCGGCCCGGCTCGCGGCGCCAGACCTGCGCCGCCACCCCGAGCCACACCCGGCTCAGGTCGACATCCTGCGGCCCGCCGCTCATCGCCCGCCTCCGTCCGCCGCCGCGTCGTGACTCCGCAGCGCCGTTCGCGGCCACCGTGTTCGCGCCCCTGGCCGCGCTGCCCCCTGTCCTGGTCCAGGTGGCGTGGGAGTTGGCGTCGGTCGCGGCCCTGGCCTGGTCGGCCCGGATCACGCTGGAGCTGGCCGGCTACTGGCCGGCCGCCCGGCCTGCGCAGACCCGGCTGCTGGCCGCGGTGGTGGCCGGCTGCCTGCTGCTGGAGCCGGTGTACCACACGCTCTACCTGGGCCAGGTCAACCTGTTCCTGCTCGCGCTGGTGCTCACCGACGTCCGCCGGGCCGCCCGGGGCCAGTCCGCCGGGATCGCCGTCGGGCTGGCGGCCGCCATGAAGCTGACGCCCGCCATCTTCGTGATCTTCTTCCTGCTGGCCCGGCGGACCCGGGCCGCGGCCGTCGCCGCCGCCACCTTCGCGGGGTGCGGGCTGGCCGGGTACCTCATCGCCCCGCACGCCTCGCGGCTGTACTGGACGCGCCTGTTCTACGACGTCAGGCGCGTCTACGCGCCCTACGTCAGCAACCAGTCGCTGTACGGCGCGGTCAGCCGGATCGCCGGCGGGGACGCCCACGTGCCGGGCTGGTACGTGCTCCTGCCGCTCACGGCCGGCGCCATCGGGCTGGCCACGGCCGCCATCCTGGCCCGCCGCGGTGACTGGCTGGGCGGCGCCGCGGCGGCCGGCATCACCGGGCTGCTGGTGTCGCCCATCTCCTGGAGCCATCACTGGGTGTGGATCATCCCGGCCCTGGCCGTCGTGATCCGGGCCGGGCACCGGGTCGCCGCGGCCGGCGGCGCGCTGCTGTTCGCCGTGGCCCTGCCGTGGTGGACGCTGGACGCCGGGCTCGGCTTCCACGGGCTGCAGACGGTCGTGGGCGATAGCTACCTGCTGGCCGGGCTGGCCTTCGTGGGCTGGCTGGCCCGCTGCGCGCTAGCCCGCCGCCCCGCGCCAGCGGATGAGCTCCGGCCCCAGGTCGCTGAGCTGGCGGTAGCCGGTCAGCGCCATGGTCCGCCGCATGTCCGCCTCGAGCAGCGCCACGACCTTGTCGACCCCGCGCTCCCCGCCGGCGCCCAGCCCGTACAGGAACGCCCGCCCGGCCATGCAGGCCCGCGCGCCGAGCGCGACCGCCTTGACGATGTCACTGCCCCGGCGGACGCCGCCGTCGCAGATGATCTCGACCCGGTCCCCCACCGCCTCGGCGACCGGCGGCACGAGCTCGAGGATGGCGGGCGAGCCGTCCAGCTGCCGCCCGCCGTGATTGGACAGCGCGATCGCCTCGACGCCCGCGTCCGCGGCTAGCCGGGCGTCTTCGACGCTCTGGATTCCCTTCAGAACGATGGGTCCCCCCCACTCCGCCCGGAACCAGTCGAGGTCGCGCCAGGACAGCGCCGGGTCGAACTGGGCGTTGGTGTACTCGGCCAGGTTCACCGCCCGGCCGTCGGCCGGCGCGCTGCTGCCGCTCACGTTCGAGAAGGTGATCGGCTCGGCCCGGGCGAAGGCCCACGTCCAGCCCGGGTGCAGCAGCCCGTCGATCAGGGTGCCCGGGCCGAGCTGCGGCGGCATGGTGAAGCCGCGCCGGACGTCGCGCTCGCGGCGGCCGAGCACGGCCGTGTCGACGGTGATGGCGATGGCCTCGTAGCCGGCCTGCGCGGCCCGGCTCAGCAGCTCCTTCACCAGGCCCCGGTCGCGCCAGACATAGACCTGCAGCCACTTGGGGCCGCGGCTGACCGCGGCCACCTCCTCGATCGAGCGCGTCGCCATGGTCGACAGCGTGTACGGCAGGCCGGCCCGGGCCGCGGCCCGGCTGACATCCAGCTCGCCGCCCGGGCTGGCGATCCGGGTGAACCCGGTCGGGGCCACGACCAGCGGCATCGGCAGCCGCCGGCCGAGCAGGGTAGCGGAGGTGTCGATGCCGGAGACGTCGCGCAGCACCCGGGGCACGAGCTCCGCGCGCCGGAACGCCGCGACGTTGCGGCGCAGCGTCAGCTCGTCCTCCGCTCCCCCGTCGATGTAGTCGAACACGCCGCCGGGCAGCCGCCGCCTGGCTATCGCGCGGAGGTCGGCGACGCACGCGGCCCGGCTGAGCCGCCGCTCCACCGGGTCCAGCTCCACCGGCTTGAACTGCATCACGGACCGCAGGGTCTTGATCATGGCGCGCCCTTCTCTCGTCCCTGCTGACCAGTATCGGGCCTGCCCGCCCGCCGGCCTCAGGCGCGGTCGCGCACGTGCACGACCTGCACGTCGGTGAACGCCTCCAGGCCCCAGGTCCCGCCCTCGACCCCGATGCCGCTCCACTTCAGCCCGCCGAACGGCTGGCCGGCGACGGCGGACTGATGGGTATTGACCCAGACTGTCCCGGACTCGATCGAGGGCGCGATGGCGGCCCCCCGCTCCGGGTCGCTGGTCCACACCGACGCGCCGAGGCCGAAGTGCGTGCCGTTGGCCCGCCGGACGGCGTCGGCCACGTCGCGGTACGGCAGCACCGGGATAGCCGGGCCGAACTGCTCCTCCGCGACGATCCGCGTCTCGTCCCCGATGCCGGACAGCACGAGCCAGGCCGGCCAGCCCGGCGCGCCGGGCCGCGGCGTCGGCCTGCCAGCTGGCCTGGGCCTGCTGCCCGGCCGCCATCGCGCGATCGAGTTCGTCGCGGCTGCACTCCGGCACCCGGGCCGTGACCTCTCCCGTGGCCGGGTTGAGCACCGCGAATGAGGCGGCGCCGCCGACCGCTCGGCCACCAATTGTCATCGAGTAGTCGCTCATTGTCACAGCTCCTTATGCGGCGCGGGCATGACTGATCGCCCTCTGAGCTGGGGTCCCTTCGGACGATTCGTTACTCAACGTCTCTTGACTTGATCATCCGCGTGGTTACGCTGATGAACAATAGCTATATGAGTGAACAATTGTTCATTTCGGGAATGCGAACTCAGAGAGGCTTTCCATGCGGTTCGGGCTCATCGGGTGCGGGTGGATCGTCGAGCGCGATCACATTCCCGCGATGCTGGCGTCAGACCAGGTCGAGATCGTCGCGACCGCGGACGTGTCGGCGGACCGGGCGCGGCTGGCGGCGCGGGTCGCGGGGATCGCGGAGAGCGCGGCCTACGCCGACTACCGCGCGCTGCTGGAGCGCGACGACGTCGACATCGTGAGCGTCGCCTCGCCGCCGGGCACCCGGCCGCAGATCATCACGGACGCGGCGGCGGCGGGAAAGCACGTGGTGTGCGAGAAGCCGTTCGCGCTCAGCCTCGCGGCGGCCGACGAGATGATCGCCGCCGCCCGGGCCGCCGGGGTGACCCTGGCCATTTACCACAACTACCTCTACTACTACGAGCACCGGCTGGCGGCCCGGCTGATCGCCGAGGGCAAGATCGGCGACGTCGTCGCCACCGAGATCTGCGGGCTCGGGGCGCGGCCGTGGGCGGGCGCCGAGCAGTTCCGGCCGGGCTGGCGGACCGACCCGGCACTGGCCGGCGGCGGCGTGCTGATGGACATCGGAGTGCACAGCTTCTACCTGACCGAGCTCATGCACGCCCGGCCGGCGGAGGCGGTGACGGCCCGGATGCGGTTCATGCCCAGCGGCGTCGATGACCACGCGTACTGCCAGCTTGACTTCGGCCCGGCCACGGGCCTGGTCAACATCGCCTGGGGCGAGGGCACCGCCCGGTTCGAGATCGACGGGACCGCGGGATACATCTCCTACGTCTACGACGAGGGCGCCGGGTACTTCGGCGGGGCGGTACGCGCGGTCCGCGTCGGCACGGCCGAGGGGCCGACGCTCACCCATCACGTGCCACCGGGCCGGACCCAGTTCACCCCCGAGCTCTTTGCCGACCTGGTGGACACGATCACCGGGAAGCGCGACGCGTTCCGCTCGTTCGGCCCCGACGGCCGCCGGACCCTGGAGATCGCGCTGGCCGCCTATCAGTCGGCCGATTCCGGGGCGCCGGCGGCGCTGCCCGTCACCGCCGATCAGCGGGTGTACGCGGCCGGCGCGGTGCCGCTGCTGGAAGGCCGGAAGGCGGCCGCTCATGCCGGCTGAGTCACGGCCCGCCGCGGGCGGCGTTCGCAGCGGCGGGGACCCGGCCGAGCAGGCGGCGCGGGCGCAGCTCGTGGCGGCCGGCCGGGAGCTGCTGGCCCGCGGGCTACTGAGCCAGACCAGCGGGAACCTGAGCATCGCCCTGCCCGGCGACCGGATCCTGATCACGCCGTCGTCGATGGAGTACGACCTGATCGAGCCCGCCGACATCGTGCTCATCAGAGCGGACGGCACCGTGCTCAGCGGCCGCCGGGCGCCGTCGTCGGAGACGCCGCTGCACTGCCTGGTCTACGCCGAGCGGCCCGACATCAGCGCGATCGTGCACACGCACTCGCCGTACGCCACGACGCTGGCCGTCCTCGGGCGGCCGATCCCGGCCGTGCATTACATGATCGCCCAAGCCCGCACGACGCAGATCGCGGTGGCCAGCTACGCCACCTACGGCACCCCGGAGCTGGCCCGCAACGTCCGCGACGCGTTCGCCGCCCCGGCCCGGGCGGCGCTGATCGCCAACCACGGGCTGGTGGCGGGGGCCGGGTCGCTGAAGGAGGCGGCCACGGTCGCGGAGGCCGTCGAGACGCTGGCGGGCCTGTACTACCGCGCGCTGGCCGTCGGCCCGCCGGTGGTGCTCAGCGCGGGCCAGATGGCCGAGGTCATGACCAAGTACCAGGCCAAGGAACGGCCCTAGCCAGTCAGGCCGGGACGCGCGGCAGGAGGGAGGTGCGGGAATGAGCGCGGGTGACGCCAGCATCGTCGTCACGCTGGACATCGGCGGCAGCGCGGCCAAGGCCAGCGCCTATGACGCCGCCGCGCGGGCCAGCCTGGGTCACGCGGCCGCGCCCTACCCGGCCCCGGCGCCGGGCGCCGACCCCGGCCTGTTCGACCCGCAGGCCTGGTGGCGGGCCGCGGCCGCCGCGCTGCGGGACCTGCGGGAGCAGCTCGGCGAGCCCGCCGGGCGGTACCTGGGCATCACCGTCAGCGCCATCCGGATCCCGTTCGTCCTGGTCGGCGCGGACGGCGAGCCGGTCATGCCGGGGCTGCTGAACAAGGACCGGCGGGCGCAGCCGTATGTCGCCCAGGCCGCCGCGGCGCTCGGCTCCGACCACCTCTACGAGCTGACCGGCCACTGGCCGGCCCCGGAGTTCGGGCTGCCCAAGCTGCTGTGGGCGCGGGCCGCGCACCCGCAGGCGTGGCGGGCCGCGCGGACCGTACTGCAGCTGCACGACTGGTTCATCTGGCGGCTGTCCGGCGCGCGGGTCAGCGAGCTGTCCTCGGCGGCGATGAGCCAGCTGGTCGACGTGCGCGCGGGGGCCTGGGCCGGGGGCCTGCTGGCGGCCCTGGACATCCCGGCCGGCCTGCTGCCGGAGTTCATCCCGGCGGGCGGCCGGGCCGGCGGCCTGACCCCGGCGGTGGCGCGGGAAACGGGCTTCGCGGCGGGCACGCCGGTGCACGCGGGCGGCGGGGATACGCACCTGTCCGCCCTGTCGGCGGCGCCCGGCGCCGGCATCCCGGTGGTCGTGGCCGGGACGACCGCCCCCGCGGTGCTGGCCGTCCCCGCCGCCCGCCTGGCCCAGGTACCGGCCCGCGGGCTGTTCCCGCTGCTGGTCAGCGAGCACGTCGTGGCCGGCCAGCGGGTGCTGGAGACCAACGCCGGCGCGACCGGGTCGGTCGCGGCGCTGCTGGCCGGCCTGGAGCGGGCCGCCGGCGACGAGCTGGCCCGAGCGCTGGCGCAGCGCGGCTTCGCCGTCACCCCCGTGACCCCCGGCACCGCCGGGGCGGCCCGCGAGCCGCTCACAGTGCTGGCGGGCCACCCGTTCTTCGGGCCGGACGGCTGGGCGGCCGCGCCGCCCCCGACCGTGACCGGGCTGCGCGGCAGCGACCGCGGGTCCGACGTGTACCAGGCCTGCCTGGCCGGCATCAGCCTGGCCCTGCGGGCCACGGTCGGCTGCCTGCTGCGGCGCTCTGGCGCGGCCCCGGAGTTCATCGCCGTCACCGGCGGGATGAGCACCAGCCCGGCGTGGACCCAGCTGCTCGCCGACGTGACGGGCGTGCCGGTCCAGGTGCGGCCGCTGGAAGCAGTCTCGGGCCGGGCGGGCGCCGTTTTGGTCACAGGCGAGGAACTGCCGGTCAGCCCGGCGGATGAGGAGGACACCCGCGTGCATGAGCCCGACCCGGCCGCCGCGCCGGCCCACGACGCCGCGCTGGCGCGGTATCAGCGGCTCTTCCGGCTGGCGCAGTCCGGCCTGACCTCTGGCGGGGCTGGCCAGCGGTCCGGCGGGGGGGTGCGCCGTGCTGGCACTCGTTAACGCGGCCCTGACGCCGGCCGCCGCCGACGCGCTGGCGCGCGAGCGGTCCTGGCAGCTGCGCCGGGTCGACCTGGTGGCCGACGCGGTCGCCGCGATGACGCCCGCCGAGCGGGCGTCGGTCCGGGTGCTGATCGTGGAGGCCGAGCCGGTCGACGCGGCGCTGCTGGCCCAGCTCAGCGGCCTGCAGCTGATCGCGTGCCTGCGCGGGGACCCGGTGAACGTGGACGTGGCGGCGGCCACCGGGTGCGGCGCGCTGGTCGTGCACACGCCGGGCCGCAACGCCGAGGCGGTGGCCGACTTCACCCTGGGGCTGTGCCTGGCCGCGGCGCGCAGCATCGCGATCTCGCACCACGGGATCGTCTCCGGGGCGCTGACCGGAGCGCCGTCCTCCAGTGCGCCCGGCGGCCCGGTGATCGCCGCCGGCGACGTGATCTGGCGCCCCGCTGACCCGGCCGCGCCGGTGCCGTACCAGGTGTACAAGGGGCGCGAGCTGTCCAGCCTGACCGTCGGCGTCATCGGCTTCGGCGCCATCGGCCAGGCCGTCGCCCGCCGGTTCGCCGGGCTGGTGCGCGAGGTGCACGTCGCCGACCCGGCGGTCCCGGCGGTGAAGGTCAAGGACCGCGGGTTCATCCCCGCTGAGCTGGATGACCTGCTGGCCGCGTCCGACGTCGTCAGCCTGCACGCGCGCAGCGCCGCGGTCGTCATCGGCCGGCGCGAGCTGGCCCGGATGCGGCGGGGCGCGATCCTGATCAACACCGCCCGGGCCACGGTGCTCGACTACGGCGCGCTGCAGGAGGCCCTGGGCTCCGGGCACCTGGGCGCTGCCGCCCTCGACGTGTACCCGCAGGAGCCGATCCCGAGCGGCAGCCCGCTGCTGGCCCAGCCCAACCTGACCATGACCCCGCACCTGGCCGGCGCGACGGCGCAGGTCCGGGACCGGCAGTCGGAGATCCTCCTGGCCGCGATCCGCGACATCTATACGGCCGGCAGCGACTGGGAGGACCTCCCGGTCCGCAACCCGGAGCTGCGTCCGGCCTGGTCGGGACAGCACGCGCAGCCGCAGCCGGGACGAGTGGAGGCACCATGAGCGTCAAGATCACCGTCATCGGCGGCGGCAGCAGCATGTTCGTGCCCGGCCTGATCCGGTCCCTGATCGAGATCGGCTGCTTCGCCGGCGCGCAGCTGACGCTGATGGACACCGACGCCCGCCGGGCGGCGGTGATGCGCGACCTGGGGACGCAGCTCGCGGCGGCCGAGAACTGCGCGCTGGAGATCACCGCGACCACCGACCGGCGGGCCGCGCTGCGCGGCGCCGACTTCGTGATCGTGGCCATCTCGGTCGGCGGGATGGGCGCCTGGGAGACCGACATCGAGCTGCCGGCCCGGTACGGCGTCTTCATGCATATCGCCGACTCGATCGGGCCGGGCGGCATCTTCCGGTCGCTGCGCAACACCCCCGTCGTGGCGTCGGTCGTCACGGACCTGGCCGAGCTTTCGCCGGGCGCCCTGGTCCTCAACTACACGAACCCGGCCAGCGCCAACACGATGGCGATGGCCATGGCGGCCGGGGCGGGCCCGGTCCGGTCGGTGTCGCTGTGCTCCTGCTCGCCGCTGCCCTTCGACCGGGCCTGGCTGGCCGCGCAGGCCGGGGTCGGCGAGGACGAGGTGGACCTCCCACTGCGGGTCGGCGGCATCAACCACTGCACGGGCATCCTGTCGCTGCGGCTGCGCGACGGCCGGGACGCGATCCCGCTGGTGGCGGAGCGCAGCCCCGATCCGCTGGTGCGCTGGGTCATCGAGACGTTCGGGGTGGTGCCCTACTGCTGGGCGCACTGGGCCGAGTTCTTCCCCCAGCTCCAGCGCCTGGAGGAGCCCTACTCCGGCCGGGCCCAGGGCCTGCCGATGCGATACGGGCGCCGCATCTACGACATGGACGCGCAGCGCGAGCGGGTCCAGTCCTGGGAGCGGGTGGCGGCCCGGTGGTCGGCCGAGGGCGGCGCGCACAAGCTGGGCGACCTGCCGCGCGGCCCGGAGGACGACGGCATCGTCGTGGCCGACGTCATGGCCTCGGTCATCGAGGCCCGCGGCGAGGCCTTCATCATCAACACCGTCAATAACGGCCTGATCGCGAACCTGCCCCCGTCGGTCGCGGTCGAGGTGCCCGCCATCGTGGACGCCGAGGGGGTGCACCCGGTGAGCATCGGGAGCCTCTCGCCCGGCCTGGCCGCGGTCCTGTCCCGGCACGCGCTGGTGCAGGAGCTGACCGCGCAGGCCGCCCTCACCGGCAGTCACAGCCTGCTGCGCCAGGCCATGGCCGCCGACCCGCTGCTGGACGCGACTCTCGAGCCCGCCCAGATCGAGGCGCTGACCCGCGACCTGCTCGCGGCCAATGCCGCCTACCTCCCCCAGTTCCAGATCTGATCGGAGTGAAGGAGATCCGGACATGGCCCTAGTCACCGAGCGGCCCCCGGCGGCCGCGGCCGCCGCCAGCGAGCGCCACCAGCGCCTGCGGCCCACCACCCTGGCCTGGCTCACGCCCGCGGCGGCGCTGGTCATCGGGCTCTTCCTGGTGCCCATCGGCTACGCCATCTACCTCGGGTTCACCAACCTGGAGCTGCTGGGCCCGACCGCGCAGCACTACAGCTTCACCGGCCTGGCCAATGCCTCGCGCCTGGTCCACGACCCGGTCTTCTGGTCCAGCGTCAAGCTGACGCTCGTCTTCGTCGTCGGCTCGGGGATCATCGCCCAGACCATCCTGGGCCTGGCCCTGGCCCTGCTCGGCCAGCGCGCCCACGTCACCATCCGGGCCAGCGTCGGCGCGGTCGTCGTGCTGGCCTGGGTGCTGCCCGAGATCTGCGTCTCGTTCATCTGGTACGCGTTCAGCCAGGCGGGCGGCACGCTGAGCATCCTGACCGGCCACTCCAAGGATGACCTGCTGTCCACGGTGCCGCTGCTCATCGTGTGCGTGGCCAACGCCTGGCGCGGGACGGCCTTCTCGATGCTGGTCCTCAGCGCGGGCCTGCGCAACGTGCCGGCCGAGGCCGACGAGGCGGCGCAGCTCGAGGGGGCCTCGTACTGGAAGCGGCTGGTCAAGGTGACCCTGCCCATCATCCGGCCCACGCTGATGATCAACATGCTGCTCATCACGCTGGGCACGATCTCGGACTTCACGCTGATCTTCGCGATGACCCAGGGCGGGCCGGGCAATCAGACGGCCATCCTCCCGGTCTACATGTACATCGAGGCCTTCCAGTTCAACGCCCTGGGCTACGGCACAACCATCGCGCTGGCCCTCATGGTCATCGGCGCCCTGCTCTCCGTCTTCTACATCCGCCAGCTGCGCCCCGAGCTGCAGTCGGCGAAGTGACCGGCCCTGGAGTCCCCATGACACCTGCGTCAGTGCCCGACCCGCCCGAGGCCGCCCGCGGCCGGGCCGGCCGGCGGCTGCTCGCGCCGCGGGCGAGCCGAGAGCCCGGCTCCCCCCGGCTCGCCGTCACCGTGATCATGGCCATCCTCGGCCTGGCCTTCCTGCTCCCGCTGGTCTGGCTGATCCTGGCCGCGTTCAACCCGCACGCCACGTCCAACCTGGCCGCCCCGGCGTTCTCGCTGGCCAACTTCCACGCGGCCTTCCAGGCCGGCGCCGGCCGGGCCATCGCCAACAGCCTGTACCTGGCCGGGGTCTCGACCATCATCGCGACCGTCGTGTCCACGCTGGCCGGCTACGTCCTGTCGCGGCACTACGTCCCGGCCAAGGGGCCGCTGCTGGTCGGCATCATCTTCCTGACCGGCCTGCCGGTGACGCTGCTGCTGATCCCCATCTACCAGATGTTCGTCAAGATCAACTGGCTGAACTCGCCGTTCTACACCTCGCTCGTGCTGGCCGCGACCGGGGTGCCGTTCGCCATCTGGCTGCTGAAGAACTTCATCGACCAGGTCCCGCGGGACTTCGAGGAGGCCGCCGCCGCCGAGGGCTCGGGCCAGTTCCAGATCCTGCTGCGGGTGGTCATCCCGCTGATCACACCCGGAATCCTGGTGTCGGCGATCCTCACCTTCATTAACTCCTGGGGCGCGTTCCTGGTCCCGCTCGTCCTCGACTCCAACCCCAACGACGCCCCGGGCGCCGTCGGGATCTACGAGTTCATCACCGCCAACGGCCAGGTTCAGTTCGGCCCGCTGGCCGCATACGGAATTCTCTTTTCCGTGCCCGTGATCATCATGTACGTCATCAGCTCGCGCTGGCTGAACGGAAGCTTCTCGTTCGCCGGCGGAGTCAAGGGATAACGCGTTCGCAGGCGCGGGTATTTGGAGGATCGGTGGCCACCATAAACGTTGAGGGCGTAACTAAGTCCTTTAACGGAAAGACCGCAGTCCGCGATGTTGACCTTGAGGTCGCCGACGGGCAGTTCATGATCATCGTCGGCCCGTCGGGCTGCGGCAAGACAACCACGCTCCGGATGCTGGCCGGGTTCGAGAAGCCGACCCGGGGCAACGTGCGGATCGGCGGCAAGGTCATGAACGACGTGCCGCCCAAGGACCGCGACATCGCGATGGTCTTCCAGAATTACGCACTGCTCCCGCACCTGACGGTGGCCAAGAACCTCTCCTTCGGGATGCGCATCCGGCGCGAGCCGCGCAAGACGATCGAGCGCGAGGTCGCCGCCATTGCGGAGATGCTCGGCATCGGGCCGCTGCTCGACCGCAAGCCGGCCCAGCTGTCCGGGGGCGAGCGCCAGCGGGTCGCGCTGGGCCGGGCCCTGCTGCGCAAGCCGCAGGCGTTCCTGCTGGACGAGCCGCTGTCCAACCTCGACGCGGCCCTGCGGGCGCAGATGCGGTTCGAGCTGAAGCGCATCCACGAGAAGTTCCCGGTCACCACGGTCTACGTCACGCACGACCAGGTCGAGGCGATGACGATGGCCGACCAGATCGCCCTGATGGACCAGGGCCGGCTCCAGCAGGTCGCGCCCCCCGAGCGGCTCTACAGCGAGCCGTCCAACGCCTTCGTGGCGGGCTTCATCGGCAGTCCCCGGATCAACCTCATCCCGGCCACCGTGCTGCGCGGGGAAGGCGGGGCCATGCTCAGCTGCCTGTCCTGCCGCATCCCGGTCAACGGCGACCTGGGCTCGGTCCTGGAGCGGATGGACGGGGACGCGGTGACCGTCGGGCTGCGCCCGGAGGAGATCCAGCCGTGCCCGGCCGGCGCGAACGGCAGGCCGGCCGTCCAGGGCGTGGTCGAGCTCATCGAGCCGCTGGGCTCGGAGACGCACGTCTCCGTCCGCGTCGGCACCGAGATCCTGACCTGCCGGTTCCCGCCCCGCTCCGGCCTGGAGGCCGGCGCCACCATCACTGTCCAGTTCGACCCGCAGCAGATGAAGGTCTTCGACGCCGCCAGCGGAATGCGGCTCGGATGAGCCCGGTACGCCGCCCAGCAAAGACCCCCGCACTATTCAATCCAGTCGGTGAAGGGAACAGGCGATGATCAGACGCATCAAGCCCCGTCGTCCAGCATTCGGAGCCATGGCCGCCGGGGTGGCGATTATCAGCGCGACGGCCCTGGCCGCCTGCGGTAGCGGCTCGGGCGGCTCGGGTAGTTCGAGTTCCGGCAGCACTAAAGAGCTGACCGTCCTTTACTCGAACAACTACGTATTCAATTCCGATTCCCTGGCCAAGCAATGGTGGACGGGCATCGCGCAGCAATGGAAGAAGCTGTACCCTAACGTCAGGCTCAACCTCCTGGGAACGGGAGGAACGGACGTCGACCTGATGAACAAGGCGGGCGTGATGTTCCGCAGCGCGTCGACGACGCCGGACGTCATCCAGCTCCCCACGACCTACGTGGGCGAGTTCGCGGGCTCGGGCTACCTCGCGCCGCTGAACAAGTTCGTCAGCGGCTCCTCGGCCCCGGCCTTCTGGACCGGCATGCCGCAGGGCGTCCAGGACATGAGCTCCATCGGCGGGAACGTCTACGCCGTCAACGCGGGCAACAACGACTCGGCCATCCTGTACAACAAGAGCATGCTGGCCAAGGCCGGCATCAAGCTCCCCTGGCAGCCCAAGACCTGGCAGGACATCCTGACCGCCGCGGAGGCGGTCAAGAAGCACGACCCGGGCGTCTGGCCGCTGTGGATGGCCGCGGGCGTGGCCGCGGGCCCGACGAACGTCCTGCAGGGCATCGGCAACCTGATCGACGGCTCGACCAACCCGGTCATGTTCGACACCAAGACCAAGAAGTGGGTCACCAACAGCCCCGGCCTCAAGGCGACCCTGCAGTTCTACAAGACCGTCTTCGCCGACGGCCTCAACGCGCCCACCTCCCAGCTCTTCCGCACCGACTCGGTCGGCCAGCCGCCGCTGCTGATGAAGCAGGGCAAGCTCGCTATCTCGCTCGGGTCCAACTGGTACCCGACGGTCTGGGCCTCCAGTTCCTCGGCGGCGCCGTGGAAGGCCGGCGCGACCGCGGTCGGCGTGACCCCGATCCCGACCCAGAACGGCCAGGGCCCAGGGGCGGCCTCCACCATCGGCGGCTGGGCGTTCGCCATCTCCAAGTCCTCGCCCAACTCCACCATGGCGTGGAACTTCATCAAGCTGGCCGAGAACCCGACCAACCAGCTCAACACCGCTATCTGGTCCGGATTCGTCCCGCCGGACACCAGTGTCGGCGAGCTGGCGCCGTTCGTGAACTTCGCGCCGCCGTTCCAGGCCGCGTTCAACCAGTACTCCAAGTACGGGGTGCCGCTGCCGAACGACACGAACTTCACCGTCTTCGCCCGGGCGCTGAACACGGTCACGGGTGACTTCGCCCAGAATCCGGGCACCAGCATCAGCGCGGCGCTGGCCAAGATGTCCAGCCTCGTCACCCAGCAGCTCGGCGCGAGCTCCGTCGAATCGCAGGGCTGACGTTGCTCGTCAGGCCGGCGCTCATCACGACCGCGGCCCTGCGCCGCTAAGTCCCAGGGAGGACCCCGATGCCCGAATCAAGCCCGCGTGAGCGCGCGGCGGCACGACCGCAGCCAGCGGACCGCGTGCCGAGCGTGTCGGGCCTGATGGCGCGGGCGGCCCGGCTGCACTTCGAGTTCGGGCTCACGCACCAGGACACGGCGTCCGCCCTGGGCATCTCCCGGGTCAAGGTGACGCGGCTGCTCAAGCAGGCCCGGCAGGCGGGCATCGTCAAGATCACGGTGATCGCTGACGTCAGCCCGTTCGCCGAGCTTGAAGAGCGGCTCGCCGCGGCCGTCGGCGTCCGCGAGGTCATCGTCGTCCCCGGGTCCGGGCAGGAAGGCGGCGCGCGCAGCATGCTCGCCCGCGGCGCCGCCTCCTACCTGGAGCGGGTGATGCGCGACGGCCTCGTGGTCGCGGTCGGGCTCAGCCGGACGGTGGCCGAGATGCCGCAGTGGCTCGGCAGCGCCCGGCAGACCCGGGCCAGCTTCGTGTCGCTGGCCGGGGCGCTGCGCGTCGGCGGCCAGGGCAGCGGCAGTCCCTACCAGGCCACCGACGCGCTGGCCGCGGCCTTCGGCGGGACGGCCGAGCACCTGCACGCGCCGGTGATCGTGCAGAGCCAGGCGGTGGCCGAGGAACTGCGCGGCGACCCGGCCATCGCGCAGACCCTGCAGCAGGCGGCAGCGGCCGACGTGGCCTTCGTGGGCGTCGGCGGCCGCGACGACCGCATCGACTTCAGCCAGGGCAGCCACATCACCGACGAGGAGTGGGCCGGCCTGCTGGCCGCCGGGATGGTGGGCGACATCGGCGGGCGCTTCTTCGACGGGGACGGCCTGCAGATCACCCACGAGGTCAACGGCCGGGTCATCGCTCTGGACCTGGAGGACTTCGTCAAGATCCCGGTGCGCGTGGTGGCGGCGGCGGGCCCGAGCAAGGTCGATGCCATCGCCGCCGCCCTGCGCGGCGGCCTGGCCACGGTGCTGGTGACCGACGTGGACACCGCGCAAGCGCTGCTCGGGGACTCCCCGTGACCGCCGTGACCGCCGTGCCCCCGGTGACCGGCCGCCGGCCGGGCCGCTCAGCCGGGCCGGACCTCGACGCTGGCGCCCACCTCGGCCAGCGCGCAGCGGTCGTTGTCCTCGGCGTAGCGCAGGCCCTGCACGTTCAGCATGTCCACCCGCGGCGCGCTGACCGGGAACGGCCCCCAGTGCCAGGTGCCCCGGCGCAGGACCAGGGCGTCGAGTGGCTGCAGCACGAACGCCCGCAGCTGGGCGGCGTCGCCCGGGCCGGCGAAGGCCGCGCCGGCCGGCGCGACCACGATGACCGCGGGCGTGTTGAGCACCAGCAGCGCCTGGGTGTGGGTGCGGTGCCGGAACAGCATCTCGCAGGTCAGGCCGGCGGCGGTGTGCGGGACCTCGGCGGCGTCATGGCCGATGAGGTTGAGGTGCGCGTCGGCCCACTCGAAATGCAGCGTGGACTGCCCGTCGCGCGGGTCGGCATCGGCCAGCGGCACCCAGCCGTAGGGACTCCACCCCACGGCGTCGTATTCC
>Ga0193728_1000274_pt1 | contig 24271 bp, 20 predicted proteins | sample U1c1metaG_FD_143037 | JGI IMG/M metagenome (GOLD analysis project Ga0193728, IMG submission 143037) | Soil microbial communities from a riparian zone of the East river system, Colorado, United States - U1c1 | ecosystem: Environmental > Terrestrial > Soil > Riparian zone | place: USA: East River...
TTCGCAGGTCCATCGTGGCGGGACGCAGCAGCTTTTTTTGTCCCAAATGTCAGATTGGCCCGCGCGGTTTTTTGGCGATACCTTTTACGCCACGACCAACACAACGCAAATCGGCGTCTACTAATCGCAAGAAAAACGCCAAATCATCGCCAGGTCGGCCAAAAGGGGCTACCCGCGGTAGGCGGCGGAAAAAATGACGCTAGCTGGAAAAATTGTAAGCACAAAACTGTTGAGGGAGCGCGAATGAACTTACGTCGAGTGATCGCTTTTGCATTTGTGCTGCTGTTGGCGATAGGGGTCCTTCACGCCACAGCTAGCCCCGCCAGCGATGCAAATGATGGCCGCTGACGCGCAAATACTAAAAGAAATTCACGAGCACAGCGAGGCCATGGAAAATCTGGAGCACTTGTCGGATGCCATCGGCGCGCGCCTGACTGGTTCGCCTCAATTGAAGCAAGCCAACGAGTGGACCGCGGAAATGTTTCGCAAGTACGGCCTGACCAATGTGCATCTCGAACCCTGGACCATCGCCCACTCATGGACGCGCGGTGCCGCGCACGCGCGTATCGTGAAACCTGCCGAGCATCCCTTGACCATCGCGGCGGCGGGTTGGTCGCCAGGTACCGCCGGCATGTTACACGCGCCGGTGGTGTACTTCGATGCAAAGAAAAAAGAAGAGTTCGAGAAATTTCGCGGAAAGCTCAAAGGCGCCGTGGTGATTTACCAGGAGCCCACGAGCTTGTCACCGCCTAAACCTGAAGATTCCAGAAGCGAAGTTGTTCGCGCCATGCAGGCGCCGCCGCCGATGAAGGGCGAACCGCCTGCCCCCTCGCCGTTCGCAGCCTTGCAGGAAGCGGCCAAAGCTCGCACGGCGTTTTTCAAGCAGGAGGGCGTCGCAGCGGTGCTACGCGATTCGAACAAGCCACACGCGCTTCTGAACATGACCGGCATCGGCGGAGAAAAATTCGAGATCGGCGCGATTCCAACTGCGTTTGTGACCGGCGAAGGGTATCGCATGCTTTTTCGCATGTTGAAGCATGGGCCCGTGGAAGTGGAATTGGAGATGACCAATTCGTTTAGCGAAAAACCGGTGGAAGTCTACAACACCGTCGCGGAAATTCGTGGAAGCGAAAAACCAGACGAAGTCGTCATGCTGGGCGCGCATCTGGATTCCTGGGATCTCGGCAGCGGATCAACAGACAACGGTACCGGGTCGATGGCGGTGCTGGAAGCAGCCCGCGCGCTGGCAAAATTGCAGTTGAAACCGAAGCGCACTATACGCTTCGCCTTGTTCACCGGCGAAGAAGAAGGATTATGTGGTTCGGTAAAATATATAGAAACCCATAAATCTGAACTCGATAAAATTTCAGCAATCACGGTGCACGACACCGGCACCGGCCGCGTGCTAACCCTCGGCCTACACGACAATTATCAGGATCGAGAAATCGTGGACCAGGAAATCGCGCCGTTGCGTGAATTGAAGTTGCTCGAACCCAGCATGCAGCGCTCCTTCGGAACCGATCATGCTTCCTTCAACGATGTCGGCGTGCCGGGATTCTGGGCCATTCAGGACAGCGCCGAATATTCCAAGACGCACCACAGCCAGTCGGACACCTTCGATAAGGTGTGGAAAGACGGCTTGAATCAAGGTGCGCAAGTGCTAGCGGCGTGGGCTTACAACACCGCGCAGTTGCCGGCAATGCTGCCGCGACGTCCAGCTCCGGCTAAAGCGCAAGTGGCAAAACCAGATGCCAAAAAGAATGAAGAAGCGAACGCCAATGCAATAGACTCTGATATAGAGAGCTCACGCCCCGCAAAACCCGATCCGATCGGCGAAATGGATACGAAGATTCTCGAGCAGGTAAAAGCCGATGAACCGGAGCTGAAAGCAAATTTGGAGTTTTTGTCCGACCATATCGGTCCGCGTTTAACCGGTTCCGAGCAGCTCGACCAAGCCAGTCGATGGATGCTGGCGCGTTTCCAGCAGCTTGGACTCGCCAACGGGCATCAAGAAGCGTGGAGCATCGCCAATCGCTGGACGCGCGGGCCAGCCACCGGACGCGTGTTTTTAAGCGCGGAGGCCAAACCCGGAGAACCACCCGCTTCACTCAACCTCACCATGGCCACAGGTGGGTGGTCGCCGGCCACGGAGGGCAGCGTAAAAGGCCCGGTAGTCGCCGTAGCAGTCGAAAAAGTGGAAGACTTGCAGCAATACAAAGGCAAGCTAAAAGGAGCCATCGTTGTTCTGAACAGACCCGTCGAGTTGCGCGCCCCACAAAATCCAATGTTGACGCCCTGGGGCGAAGAAACAATTCCCATCGCTTTTCCAAAGAGCGACAAGCCATTAGACTTCGCGGGGTATATGAAGTTGCGAACCGCGGAGTTGACCTTTTTTTCCGAGGAAAAAGCTGCGGCGGTATTGATCGGCTCTGAAAAATGGTTTGGGCTGCTGAACATGAGCATCAGCGGTCAAAATTATCAACCAGGCGTGATTCCTACCGCCTACATCGCTAGAGAAGATTTTATGTTGCTGTGGCGTCTCATGGACTCCGGCTCAATCCAAGCCGAAGTGAACATCGGAGGAAATTTCAGCGGAAAGCCCGCGGAAGTGTATAACACCGTCGCCGAAATTCCGGGCAGCGAGAAGCCTGACGAAGTCGTCATCATCGGTGCGCACCTGGATTCCTGGGACTTGGGCACGGGCGCTACTGATAACGGAACCGGCTCAACCGCAGTGCTCGAAGCTGCGCGCGCGCTCACAAAGTTAAACGTGAAACCTAAGCGCACCATTCGCTTCGTATTATTTACTGGCGAGGAACAAGGCCTGAACGGTTCCAAGGCTTACGTCGCGAAGCATCAGGATGAACTCAAGAAAATCTCGGCCGTCTTGGTGCACGATAGCGGCACCGGAAAAGTTTTGACCATCGGGCTGATGGGGAATTATGACGCGCGAGAGACTATCGATCGCGCGATGTATCCGCTTGCACGCGCCAAGGAAATAGGTTTGGCGGAGCCTACGCTGCGAAAAGAAAGTGGCACCGATCACGTGCCATTCGATGAGGCGGGAGTTCCGGGCTTTTGGTGTGTGCAGGAAATTGCGGACTACGATAAAACGCACCATTCGCAAGCCGACACCGTGGATCGAGTGCGCTGGGACGATTTGGCGGAGGGCGCACAAGTGTTGGCGGTATTTGCGTACAACGTAGCTGAGTTGCCGGAATTATTGCCGCGAAAGTCGCCCAAGCCGTAGTCCACGGCCGTTACGGTTCAGACCACACAGGAGAATTCCACATTTTATGCGAGCGGTATTGCAACGCGTGAGCCGCGCCCGCGTCACCGTCGAAGAACGGGTCGTCGCTGAAATCGCAGGGGGGCTAGTGGTATTGCTGGGCGTGGGCACCGCAGACACGGTGGCAACGGCCGCGTCGATGGCGGAAAAGATTACCAATTTGCGCATCTTTGAAGACGACGCAGGCAAGATGAACCGTTCTCTTCTGGATGTAAAAGGCAGCGCTATGGTCATTTCCCAATTTACACTTTACGGAGATGCACGCGGGCAAAGGCGGCCGAGCTTCGTGGCCGCTGCGCGCCCTGAACAGGCAAAAATGTTGTACGAAGAATTTTGTTCAGCCTTGGCAATTTTGAATGTTCCGGTGCAAACCGGGATTTTTCAGGCCACCATGTCTGTGGAATTGGTCAACGAAGGGCCGGTCACCATCTTGGTGGATTCCGACAAGACGTTCTGATCGGTTAGAATCTCGGTTAGAGAATAGTCTCCGTATCCAGGTGTTGCCTGCCGTGGCGAAAAAACAAAGACAATCAAATTACCCAGCTGAACAAGCAGGGCTCAAAATACGCACCGCCAAAAGCAGCGACGCCGCACGCATCGCAGACCTTTCCGGCCAATTAGGTTATCCCGCGACCCCTGCAGAGATTGCGCAGCGATTGCGCAAGATCCAGCCGGCATCGCACCACGCCGTACTGGTCGCGGAATCTTCGGAGCGCAAAATTATCGGCTGGCTGCACGTTAGCGTCTCTCCCCTAATCGAAGTGGAACTCCGCGCGGAAGTGAATGGCTTAGTAGTGGACGACGAGGTACGAAGCCGCAGAACGGGCGCTCTTCTGTTGCGCGCTGCGGAACAGTGGGCGCGTAGTCGCGGGTGCAAAAACATGTCCGTGCGCTCCAATACCCTCCGCGAACGCGCCCATCAGTTTTACCTGCGCCATGGCTACGAACACTACAAAACACAAAAAGCTTTTCGTAAACCGCTTTGAATATTCGCGAAGCAAACCGGCTCCGCATTTTCCCGCCATTAGAAATTTCGAGTTCGCAGCTGTAAATCTGCAACGCACAACCGTGCCCTGGTAACTGTTGCGGTAATATATCGTATTACGATATAATTTAGACAGTAATGAAAAGCGCTATTTCAGATACGGAATATCGAGCCCTCGCCGAGCTGCGCTATCGCATACGGCATTTCATTCAGGAAGGCGATGCCGCCGCGCAACGTTCCAATCTCGAACCGCAACAATACCTGATGCTCCTGGCCATTCGCGGATTGCCCCAGGGCGCGGTGGCCACCATAAGCACGTTGGCCGAGCGCATGGCCCTCAAGCATCACAGCGCCGTGGAATTGATTGACCGTCTGGAGTCGCATGGGTTGGTGCGCAGAAGCCGCAGTGAAGGCGACAAGCGAGAAGTACGCGTGTCACTGCTGCCTCGCGGCTCAAAGTTATTGAACCGCGTCGCCCGCGAGCGCCTCAGCGAATTGAAAGCCAGCGGTACAGCGCTCGTCCATGCCATCACCGCTCTCGTAGAACCCAGACATCCGTCAAAAAGAATCCCGCAACCACACGAGATCAGCGAGGAACAACGGCGACCAGAACTACGGCGCCGCACAATGTCGCAAAAACGAAACAACAAACCTATGTTACGTGGGAGAAAAAGGAGTGCCTAAGAATTCATCCGCGCAGAAGAACTCCGAGGCTAAGTTGCGGAACGAGACCCTAGGCGACTTCACCACCACTCGCCGGGTCATCCCTATTTCCGCCCTCGCGATGGTGATCGGTCTGCTCTGCGCATTCGTAGCGCTGGCGTTGCTCCGCTTGATCGGACTATTTACGAACTTATTTTATTTTGGACGCTTGAACACCTCGCTGGTTTCCCCGGCCGGCAATCACCTGGGAATTTTTAGCGTGTTGGTACCCATCGCAGGCGCCCTGATTATCGGTGTGATGGCGCGGTATGGTTCGGAGCGCATTCGCGGTCATGGAATACCCGAAGCGATCGAATCAATTCTGCTGAATGGCAGTCGCATCGAGCCTAAGATTGCATGGCTGAAACCAATTTCCTCGGCCATTTCCATTGGCTCTGGCGGACCTTTCGGAGCGGAGGGGCCAATCATCATGACCGGTGGCGCGGTCGGGTCGATGGTCGCGCAGTTATTCCACTTAACCAGCGCGGAACGCAAAACATTATTGGTCGCTGGCGCAGCGGGCGGCATGTCCGCAACGTTCGCTGCTCCAGTAGCAGCGGTGCTACTCGCCGTGGAGTTGCTGCTTTTTGAATGGAAGCCCAGAAGCCTGATACCGGTTGCGTTGGCGAGTGCAGTCGCAGCCGTTGCGCGGCGATACCTGCTGGGCTTTGGACCGCTATTTCCGGTACCGGCGCACCCGCTTTTCATCGGCCCGATGGGACTCTTGGGCTGCGCGCTAGTCGGAATTCTGGCGGGCGGACTGTCGGCTTTGCTTACCGTTTCCGTCTACGCGGCGGAAGATGCGTTTCAACGCTTACCCATTCACTGGATGTGGTGGCCTGCCCTTGGCGGACTCGCAATTGGCGCAGGTGGCTTAATTTTTCCGCAGGCGCTGGGCGTGGGTTACGACACCATCGCAGGATTGCTGCAAGGCAGCGTGACCACGCACGTCATTCTCGGCGTACTGCTGGTGAAATGGTTCATCTGGGCGGTGTCGCTGGGCTCGGGCACCTCGGGCGGTGTGCTAGCTCCGCTACTCATGATGGGCGGCGCATTGGGCGGTCTGGAAGCTATGTTCCTGCCAAACGAGGGCGCCGGTTTCTGGCCGCTGATCAGCATGGGAGCAATTCTCGGTGGCACCATGCGCTCACCATTCACAAGCATCGTGTTCGCCTTTGAATTGACGCACGATGCTAACGTTTTTCTGCCTTTGCTGGTGGGCAGTGTGATCGCCCACGCGTTCACGGTGCTGACTTTGAAGCGCTCGATATTGACAGAGAAAGTTGCGCGCCGCGGTTATCACGTAAGCCGCGAATATGCCGTCGACCCCTTGGAGATTTTGTTTGCTCACGAAGTCATGCGGACCTCTATCGCAGTTTTGCCTGCCACGAGCACGATTGCCCAGATCCAGGCTTCGCTGAATTCCGATCATCGACAGAAACAACGCCTTCTGCCGGTGGTGAACGCCGATGGAACCTTAGCGGGCGTGCTGACGCGAAAAGATATTCGCGACCGCATAGATCAGGAAGGCGACGCAGCACTCCGGCGCAACCTGCGCGAGGTGGCGCGCACAAACACTTCCGACGTGTACTCCGATGAGCCTTTACGCGTCGTTGTGTATCGAATGGCGGAAACGGGATTCACCCGTATGCCCGTGGTGGATCGCGCCAGTGGAAAATTTCTGGGCCTTATTTCTCTGGATGATTTACTGAAAGCCAGAGCCCGGCACCTCGAAGAAGAGCGCCGCCGTGAACGAACTTTGAAGTTGCGGTTCTTTCTGCCCGGCGGACGCATGGCTGAAGAAAAAGATATCCCTGTTAATCCCTAGAGCTTGCGCCAACACTCACTAACAAAAATAAAAGATCGAAGATAACCAGTGACGGTGTATTTCTAAATATGGCTACTGTGACTATCCCAAACCCGACCGAGGTAACTCCCGCGGCCTCCGCCCCGGCCCCGACGCCGTGGTGGCATGCGCCCGGCAGACCATGGAGAGCGTTTCGTGACCAGCGCGAGGATCAGGTCTTCCTGATTTTAACGCTCTTGATCGGCGCGATCGTGGGCTTGGTGGTTGTGGCCTTCATCCTGATCACCGAGCGAACCGGCGCGCGTTTATATCCCGTGGGCGCCGCCACGTGGCGAAGAATTCTTGTTCCAGTCGTCGGCTCGCTGACTATGGGATATCTGCTGTATCGGTTTTTTCCCGATGCGCGCGGCAGCGGCGTTCCGCAAACCAAGGCAGCGCTGTGGGCTCGCGGAGGACGCATTTCTTTCGCGACCGTCTTTGGTAAATTTTTCTGCACTTCCGCAACGCTCGCTTGCGGCATTCCGCTGGGCCGCGAAGGCCCGGCCGTGCAGGTGGGTTCGGGCATCGCTTCCATGCTCGGCCGGTATTTAGGATTGAAGCCGGAAAAAGTGAAGGCGCTTATTCCTGTGGGCGCCGCGGCCGCCATCGCCGCCGCATTCAATACGCCACTCGCCGCTGTAGTTTTTGCGCTGGAAGAAGTAGTAGGCGATTTACACGCGCCAGTGTTGGGTTCCGTGGTGCTGGCCTCGGCGACTTCCTGGGGAATGCTGCGGATGCTGCTTGGCAACGATCCGCTCTTTCAAGTGCCGCAGTACCAGCTCGTGCATCCGGGGGAGCTGGGAATTTATGCGCTTCTCGGAGTCCTAGGCGGATTCATTTCCGCGGCCTTCACCAGACTGCTGTTGTCTATGCGCGCATGGTTCTTGAGGCGACCGAAGAAAACGGTGTGGTTCCAACCGCTGGCCGGGGGCCTGACCGTCGGCGTGATGGCGTGCTTCGTTCCTCAGATACTTGGCGTCGGCTATAAATACGTCGGCGACGTCTTGAATGGCGGCATGGCGCTGAAATTAATGTTGCTGCTGCTGGTCTTAAAACTATTTGCAGTGACCATCAGCTATGCCTCCGGGAATGCCGGCGGAATTTTTGGCCCCAGTTTATTTCTCGGAGCCATGCTTGGCGGAATTGTAGGAACCTTGGCGCATCACATCGCGCCCGGCTATGTCGCTACGCCCGGCGCCTACGCACTGGTCGGCATGGGCACAGCATTCGCGGGCATTGTGCGGGCGCCGATGACTTCGGTGCTGATGATTTTTGAAATTACCCGCGATTATGCCGTCATCGTTCCGCTGATGATTTCGAATCTGGTCAGCTTTTTTATTTCTTCGCGCTTTCAACGCGAACCTATTTATGAGGTATTGGCCCAACAAGATGGCATTCATTTACCGACTGCGGGTTCGCGCATACAGGAAAGCCAGCGACAGGTTTACCGGGCGATGCATGCGGCGACAGAAGTTTTAGATGCCTACGCCACCATTCAGGAAGCTCTAAATAAACTTTCCACCAGCCGGTTCCACGCCTGGCCGGTCGTCGATGAAAGCGGGGTGGTTGGCATGGTCAGCCTTAGCCGGCTGCAAAAGGCCCTCACTGAAGGCGCAACCCAGCAACCGTTAAGTGCAATCCTCCAAACGGGCGAATTCCCCCATGTGCACATGGATCATTCTTTGGCTATGGCGCTTGATCGCATGGGCGCCAGTCAACTCGACGTGCTCCCGGTAGTGAATCGCGCCAACGTGCACAAGCTCGAAGGAATTGTGACCCTGCAGGATGTCTTGCGGCTTTACGGCGTGGGGCCCACAGAAACAACGGCGGCTTCTGGCGAGCCTTCAACAACGCCTCCGCAACATTAGTCCAATTGCGTGCTGTACTGAACTGAGGTCGATGCTCAAATTTAGATCAAGCTAGAACCCGCCGCCGCCGCCACCGCCGAAACCGCCACCCGAAGATCCTCCTCCACCGAAACCAGAACCGCCGGAACTCCGAGGTGCCGAAGCCATTACACTGCTCGCGCGTGACGACATGCTGTTGAGGTTACTCGTGAAATTCACCGGATAAAAAATGGGTCCGGAGCTCCCACGATACCAACCGGGCGGTTGCGTCATGATCCCGTCAAAAGCTTTACTCCAATTTTTCTCCACCCCGAAAGCCATCGCAAAAGGCAGAAACCTCTCGAACATTTGTGGAGTCTTTATGGTTCGATTGAACCGATCGGCCTCCACATGATTCAGAAAATCCTCGAAACCCAGCACCCCTTCAAGCGCACGTGTCCCTTGCTCCGTGTGCGCAGGCATAAACCAGCCAAATGCACAGATCACAATGGCAGAAGCAATTCCACCAATGATGAATGGAACAGGCGCGATGCCCATGGCGCGCCCCAGGGCGCCACCACCCCATATCATGAGCGCGCCAATAACCACCCCAGCACCAATGTACGTAGAGCGAACACTGTCTGGCCGCCGCTTATAAAAGCCCTGCGACACGAGTGAATCGAAGATTCCGCTCCTCATGACGGGCAACGTTTTATAAAAACGGTTCTGAAGACTGTCCATGGAAATCGTTTCGCCTGCGGTTCCCGCGGTAAAGAATCCGTCCAGCAACGCTTGTTCGTGAGCCTTCAATGCGCCCCACTGCGAGCGATCTTTTTGCAAGATGAAGTTGTAATCCTTTTCGTGCATCAAACCGAGCATGCGGTCCTTCTGAACCTCTTCGATGACCAGGTAGCCGCGCACCGCAAGATCCACGATGGAAGCGGTAATGTCCCGCATATTGGCGGCATTATCCACGAGCGTGCCCGCTTCGCCTGGTGTGAGTTGATTCGGTGGCTCGTATTGTGCAGCGACGGGGCGCAGCCGAGGATCCCGGCCGCGCGTCCACCACAGATAAAACATCACGCAGAAAACACCCACAGGTAGAAACAGCGGCCAATTACTCCGCAAAAATCGTCCAATTTCATCCGCAGCGGTCGGCTCGCGAATGGCGCCTTTATCCATTGCCACCGCCACCGTCAAACCGGCGTGGTAAGGAAGCGGCGCGGTGGTTCGCACTTCAACGCCGTTGGCGGCGACATCAATTTCCGCGTCCTTGGCGCGTGACCCATACGCGCCGGTAAAAGCCGTAGCTCGAATATTGCTGGCTCCCGACGGCAGAATAATTTGCGCATGCGCGGATTGGATGGGAACATCCCACTCATCGCCTGTCACATTCCAATACAGTTCGTCATGGTCCTCAAAAAATCTAATGGCATCGCTGACGGTGTATTCGATGGAAACCGTTTGCACGGAATTATCGGCATCGGGAATGTAGATTTTCAACTTGCGGTAATGGCGCACCCGGCTGGACTCGAATTTCAGGCGATGCCCGCTGCCATCGGTGACCTGTTTCACATCCAGGAACAACGTGTAATTCAAACCTTGGGGCGTCACGTATTCCACGGGAATCGAACGGTACAACCCGTGCCAATTGGTTCCGATGAAATGCGCTCGAATCGTCTCGGTCACGTCGATGGTGCCATTACTTGTGACCACGATGTGCGCAACAAAATTTTCAATGCGAAGTTCCTTGGCGCTAGCGGTGGCCACACCCGACAACGCAAGAAGTCCGAGCAGCGCTGCGAACGCAAAATGCCGCGCTGCTGTGCGTGATAACCAGGCACACCGGCCTATAAACATGAATCGGGAGCCCTGCGCGCTCATGCGGACGCAGCGGGTGGAGTGTTGAAGCTGACTTTCGGGGCCTCGCGCTCGGCGGGAGCCGAAATCTCAAAAAATTCACGGGGCTTGAATCCCAGCATACTGGCAAAAATGTTCGTCGGGAATTGTTGAATTTTTGTATTGAGATCGCGAACCACGGCATTGTAGTAACGCCGCGCGTTTTGCACCGCATCTTCGATCTGCGTCAGCGAAGCCTGCAAGGCGGTAAAGCTTTCCACGGCGCGCAGTTGTGGATACGCTTCGGAGAGCGCAAACAAATTCTTCAGCGCGCCCGAGAGCATATTTTCGGCCTGCGCTTTCTCGGCCGGACCGCTAGCACTCATGGCGCGATTACGAGCGTTGATAACCGCTTCTAGCGTCCCTTTTTCGTGCGCCGCGTAGCCTTTGACCGTTTCCACCAAATTAGGAATCAAGTCGTAGCGACGTTTGAGCTGCACATCAATGTCCGCCCAGGCGTTATCGGTCTGTACCTTGAGTCGGACCAATGAGTTGTACATTCCAATCGCAAAAATCAGGATCAGAATGACAATGCCTAAAATGACGAAACCGGTCATGCGATGACCTCGCGGGCTGGAGTAAGCATGATGCTATAGCGAGCCAATATACGTCGCGACGCAATAGGTGTAAAGGCTCCGCGAACCAATTGCGACCCAGCCTCACCTAGTATCTCTAGCGTATAGTCAATGCTTCGCATTGCGACCCCGGCGGCTTCTCTCCCTACCGATCTGCGTTTTAACGAACATCGTTTCTAGTGACCGGCCGACTGAATGCTCTTTAAAACCATTAGCGCCTCCGTGTATGGAATTGACGCCTACCTCGTTGAGGTTGAGGTGGACGTAGGTTCCGCGCGCGCATGCAGGACTTTAACGTGGTGGGCCTTCCAGACAACGCCGTAAAAGAAAGCCGCGAGCGCATCAAATCGGCATTAAGAAATTGCGGTTTTGAATTTCCTTATGGCCAGGGCGTCACCATCAACCTCGCCCCCGCCGACGTGCGAAAAGAAGGCTCAGGCTTCCATTTGCCCACGGCCCTCGGATTGGCTGGATGCATGGGCCAATTTTTTGGCAAGCCTCTGGACCAATGTATGTTTCTCGGTGAATTGTCGTTGGACGGCGCCGAGAGGTTGAGGCCCTCTGTCGGCGAACTGGGCAAGCAGGTATACTTTCGTCTGTCTTCCTGGGGCGGTGAACTGGTATCCATGAACCCGATAAAATTGTAAACATTCGGTATGACGGCAGTGCTCGATTGACTCTTTTTCCGGCACTGTGTTACCCATAATGCACTCGAATGTGCGTCCAAACGGCTATGGCGGGTGGCGACTCATAAAAATGGCTGAGCAGAAACACCTCGATGTCACGCTCGACACGCAGGTAGAAAGCGTCAATCTTGCCGAGGAGATGTGTTTGCGGGTCGCCGAAGCCGCGGGTTTCGATGAGGACGATTGCTACCGTATCGGAATGTCAGTGCGGGAAGGGGTCATCAACGCATTCCACTACGGCAATCAGGAACGTCCGGAGAAAAAAATTTATCTGGCTGTCGATTTAACGTCTGACAAAATGGTGATCCACGTTTTGGACGAAGGCAAAGGCTTCAATCTTGGCGACGTTCCCAACCCCCTGGCCGAGGAAAATCTTTTGAGTACCTCCGGACGCGGAATATTCTTAATGCGCTCCTTCATGGACGAGTTTGATGTGGTAGCCGGCCGCACCGGCGGCGCAGAAATCATTATGTCCAAAAAATTGCCAAACCCCGATGGCCACCCGGCGAATAATAACGACAAGGGCGATCACAACGCGTCGCATCAAACGTAAAGATCTCATTCGTGGAAAGGCGCTATGGCTCTATTACAGGCCACTTACAGGGATGCTGGAGCGGTGACCGTCCTCGAATTGAGCGGCCGCATAACCCTGGGTGAAGGCAGCGCCTTGCTGCGCTCCACCATGCGTGAGCTCCTGGACGAACAGCGCTTGAAGATTCTAGTGGACCTGGGAGATATCAATTACATCGATAGCTCCGGTATCGGCGAACTGGTAAGCGCCTATACCACCGCCAAGAATCGCGGTGGCGAATTGAAGCTGCTGCATTTGACCAAAAAAGTGCATGACCTGCTGCAAATCACCAAACTTTATACCGTTTTTGACGTGCATTCCGATGAAGTCACGGCTCTACGCAGCTTCGACAAAAAATCCGCCTAGCCCCATTTGGCATCGACCCATTATTTTTCGCGCGTTCTTGGTATGCGCGACGGATCCGCCGCGACGAAAAACGATTCCATGGTAAACGCTTCCTCTACAACCTGGATTTCTGAGCGCGCCACCCGACTGGGCTTTGCTATGGCCGGCGTAGCCCGTGCCGAGAAATTTCCCGAACTCTTAAGACAACAAGAGTGGCTGGCGCGTGGGTATGCAGGCGAGATGAAATATTTAACCGATACGCGGCGCAGCGACCCACAGTTGGCATTGCCCGGCATGCAAAGCGTGATTGTCTGCGCATTGCCCTACAACACCGGGCATGCACGAACCCAACAAGCATTCGGAGAACTTCATGATGCATCGGAGACGGGTGGTCCCCGCGGCTGGATTTCGCGATACGCATGGGGAGATGACTATCACGATGTCTTGCGCAAAAAGTTGCAGATGCTACTGAACGGATTGCGTGAACAGCATCCACAACCGTTTGAAGCTCGTATTTACGCGGATACCGGTCCCATTAATGAACGCGTGCTGGCCAAGCATGCCGGGCTTGGATGGCTGGGCAAAAATACTCTGCTGCTCAATGAGCGTATCGGCTCATTTTTCTTTCTGGGCGTAATTTTAACCACACTCGATTTGCCTCCCACATTGGGAAGTTCCGAAGTCCCCCCAGCGAACCGCTGTGGCACCTGTCGCAAATGCATTGATGCTTGTCCGACCCATGCGCTCGTTGAACCCTATGTGATGGACGCGCGAAAGTGCATTTCGTACCTGACCATCGAGTTGCGTGGATCAATTCCAGAACAATTGCGCGAGCCGATGGGCCACCACATATTTGGCTGTGACATTTGCCAGGATGTTTGTCCGTGGAACAGTCACACGCCGTTGACTTACGCCAATGAATTTCAGCCGCGTTGGTTTGGTCACCCAAGCGCCGCCGCATCCCCAGAAAAACAATTTACCCTCGACGAACAAAATGGCGCTTCGCCAGAAACACTGTTCTTGCCGCGCCTGAACTGGCTTGCGTCGCTGAGTCAAAGCGATTTCAGCGAAATGTTTCGCGGTAGCCCGATCAAAAGAACAAAATGGCAGGGTCTTATTCGCAACGTGTGCGTTGCCCTTGGGAATTCAAGATTACTGCGCGACTCGGCTGCCTTCGAAAGAATAGCGAGCGTATTGAGGCCGCTGGCCGCATCACCAGACCCGGTAATTTCCGAATCTGCCCAATGGGCCGTTTCGCGCATCCAAGCAAATGAGGCAAGCCCAACCGTGACCCATCGTGAAAATGATGTGAGATGAATTGCCGGCCCGTGCCGAACGGCTTGCGATGTGGGAACCAGGGAGACAAGCGGTATAATTCATCGATTACATTTGTCGACCACTTACCATTGCAGTGCTCGCCGGCAAATTGAGATTCTAAGCCCGGGATAGCTTCACACTTTCAAATCTGAGCTGGAGGAAAAATTCGTGGCCTTTACTTTACCGCCGTTGCCGTATTCGTTCGACGCATTGGAACCGCACATCGATGCCAAAACCATGGAAATCCATCACGACAAGCACCATGGAACTTATGTCACTAATTTAAACAAAGCCCTCGAGGGACACGCCGATCTTCAAAATAAATCCATCGATGATCTGCTCAAGAACCTGGACGCCATTCCCGAAAATATCCGCACCGCGGTGCGCAATAATGGCGGCGGCCACTGGAATCACAGTCTTTTCTGGCCGCTGATGAAAAAGGGCAGCGGTGGCGAACCAAAGGGCGATCTCGCTACGGCCATCAATTCCGCTTTCGGTTCATTTGCTGGTTTCCAGGAAAAAATCTCGGCCGCCGGCGTGGCCCGTTTCGGCTCGGGCTGGGTGTGGTTGTTGGTGCGCGACGGCAAACTGGCGATCGACTCGACGCCTAATCAGGATACCCCCTACCAATTGTCAGGCGGCGGAAAAGCCGTGCTAGGACTCGACGTTTGGGAACATGCTTATTATTTGAAGTATCAGAATCGCCGGCCCGACTACATTAAAGCCTGGTGGAACACCGTGAACTGGGACAAGTCCGCTGAACTGTACGCCCAATCCAAGAAGTAGCTAAGAATAGAACAGCAGAAATGCAAAAAGGCCTGCCCAAACACGGGCAGGCCTTTTGCATTTCAGGGACAGCAATTAAGCCATGCAGCGCTTCACTAACGGCAATACGTTAGAGCCTGACGAGAAGCCTTTTGGCAACTCCCCGTAGTCTCCGCGAGCTTCGCGGTTTCCTGGCGCCGTTGGAGCATTCGAGTGGCGTGAAGCCTCGCGAACCAACTCGAGACGCCCGCGCACACGGAACTTCGCCAGCAGCGAAGACACATGGAATTTTACCGTTCGCTCGGAAAGGTTCAAATCCGCGGCGATCTCCTTGTTGGCCAGGCTGCGCATAATTCCGCCGAGCACTTCATCTTCCCGGCGAGTCAGCTTCACAGAGGAGCCCGCAGAGCGGCCGGCTTGCAACAACTTGTCAGCCTTCTCTTTGAGCCCGTCGAGAAAGTCATTCTCCGCCGGAACCATGACGATGTAATCGTTGGGAGACTGCCCGCGAACCATGCAATGCATCGCCAGCAGTCCGGCAGCTTGCTCGACAGGGAACTGCCCGTCGGGCCCGGCTTCCACGTTAAAATGCGCCACACCAGTATTCTTCTCGTAGAAAAAATAGATCTCACGCGGTTGACCTGACCGCGCAGACAGATGTGCCTGTTCGTTTCTGCGAATAAGCTTCACTTAACTCCTCCAAATGCAGACTCGACTCACGCCGAGACCCGTTTAAGTTTTTTTACGATTTGCCCCTGAGCGAGGCCAGCTTTTACAGACTAACTGCTAAGGAAAACAGCAAACAGAAGCCAAGGTTGACAGTTATTATCCCGTCGCCCTTGAAAAAGGGCACCCGACGTTCCGCGTGCGAGCACTGCACCGAACCGCTCCAACACTGCAAATTTTTGTCCAAACTACAATTTATTATATTCCTACACAAAACACAGTACTTACCCTGAGGAAGCCAGCGAAGCAATTATGATTGATGGTAGTAATTGCACGCACGACGCAGTTTTTCCTCTTCTTGCCTGCTAAAATATCGTTTTTCCCGCACCATTTCGATCGTTCGCTCTTTTACACCCAGCACACCGTGAATCAACAGCAGATAATTTGTCCAAACGCGCTTATCCAGCAAGCATCAGGGTGAATTAGCTGTGGAAAACTTGCTTCCAACAATGAATACACGCAAGTTCAACCGCCGATGATGCGTGTTTGATTCGCTGAGATTAATTCATAGCGCACATTTCGCCATCGAATCTTCCTGGTGATCAACGAATGCGCGAAATTCATCAGATAAAGAAATGGAATCGCGGCGGGTAGAGCAATATTTACCCACGCTTGACTCATGATTTCCGCTCGAGATGCTGGAAGAAGCTCCGTCACCGCAACGACCCGCAAGCTCGCACGGATCGCGGACAACAATAAAATGAAAAATGTAAGCGCCGCTAAATGCAGTGCGGGACGTTCATTTACCAACTCGCCGATCGCAAGAGCTAGTCCCAGGACTACCGTGACGCAGTACAGCAGATGAGTAAGCGCCGCTGCGCGCCAAATTCTTCCCGCGTAAACTCGAGTAATCAAAATTTGCCGGTTGGTAAATTCGAACAGCCCCGTCATATCGGTCTCCACGAAAGAAACCGTCAAGCATTCAGGAACGAAGAAAATTGACCGGCCCGCGCGCTCCAGCGAATGCGTAAGAGAGTAATCATCGCTTACCGACGTGCGCCATTCCTCGAGTACGCCGATTCCTTCGAAGACCGATCGCCGAATGGCCGTGCCTCCGCCCCAGCAAAAATTTTTGCCCTTTTCGCTGAGCATGGTCACAATCGGCGCATTCCACGCTGCCAGAAGTGCGGTAGCCAGGTTGCTACGATTGGCAATCAACCAGCGCATGGTAGTCGTCGCGCCTATGCGGTCGTCGTCCAAAGGCGCGGTCAGGCGCTGCAACCACGCCTTTCCAGGACGACCATCAGAATCAGTGAATACCAATACTTCGAATTCTTCCGGCAATTGCTCTACCGCGACGCGCAGGTTGTTCACCTTTTCGCCGCACTCTTGCGGCGGGCCCGCCACAATGAGGTGCGCTCTTACGCGCGAGCTGGAAATAACCCGATTCAAAATCGTGGCCGCAGGATCGGAGGCCGAAGCCAGAATAAAAAACAGTTCGTAATTCTGATGATTGAATTCCGTGAGCGAAACAAGGTTGCGCTCTAATCCCGGTTCAACGCCCTGGCACGGACAGAGCACCGCAACACGCGGCGCATGGAATCCCGGATCGGTGCGCATCCGCCGGCGCGCATAGGCGAGCCATTGCCAGCCCTGCCAGATCAGATACGCACCCACGGCGATCTGCACGAGGGCCAGGAAATAGAAGAGGTTTTCCACGCGCCTTGAGCGTAGCAAAGTAAGATTGCTTGGGTTTGATTATCTGTGCGGTTAGAATCGCAGCGGTAAACGTCAAATAGGGGGAAATATGGCCATGCCATCAGTGAGTACCGCAATGGTGACTTCCGCGCTGGAATTGCCCGGATATCGCATCGTCAAAAATTACGGCATCGTGCGAGGAATCATCGTGCGCTCGCGCAGCGTAATTGGAAATCTGGGAGCTGCATTGCAAACCATCGTGGGTGGAAATATCACCATCTTAACTGACCTGTGCGAAAAAACCCGCGAGGACGCCTTCGAATTAATGTTGCAGCACGCCTTGCAGCACGGAGCGAACGCCGTAGTGTGCATGCGTTATGACGCTACGGAAGTCATGCAAGGTGTGACGGAAGTCCTGGCCTACGGAACCGCTGTGCATGTGGAACCCATCGCATAATTCGCGCTAATCGGAACGCAGCAATGCACGCTGATCACGGCTCATCGTGATTTGGCGCCCCCCTTTTGTGGCCCAGCCGAAGCCACCACGTGAGCCGCAAGATCTTCCAGGTCGCCGAGAGCACGGCTCGCCGCGATGCGTGCTTTTTCCATAAATGACGAATCCAGCAGGAACGCGGAGCGATCCACAAACGGATGATTGGCGACCTCGAAGGATTTGCGCGTACGGCGTGTCGCGCTGTTTCGCCGGATCAAATTCTCGTAAATTTGCAGATCGGTCTGAAAATCAAGAGCGTCCCCTACGCTCCATTTCTGCTGCCGTGCCAGGGCGCTCAGAAATTTGCGCCTGAATATCGCTGCATCTTTCTGCGACATCGGACGAGGCTTGGACTTTTTGGAAGCTTCCGGCTCGAAGCACGCGGCGGAAAGCGCCTGAACCGTTAACGCCAGAAGAGCCTCGCGTTGCAGAAGAGCCAGTCGATCGCGGTATTGAGAAGCATGCGCTTGCAGAGCGTGGCGGCCATTTTCGACCACGTAGGAATCCACAAAACGAGGAATGACCCGCTCTCCGACCAGCGCTTCGGGCAGTCGTTGAGCTAACTCACTTGCCAAGTCCGTGACATTTTGCGGCTGGCTACGCATGCGTGGAGTGCCATGTTAACAGGGTTTGTTTTACTGCATATCGTGCGCTAATCGGGATAGGGGAGACGGTCGCCCGTCCTCCCCTCCCACACGACCGGACATGCGGGTCCGCATCCGGCGGTTCGGCGGGTTGAACTAACCATGAGCCGTGAGCGCGGGAAGCCCGAACGAGGCGAAGTAAGCGTTGGACAGAGCGATTTTCAGCGCTGGTGTGTTCGCAAGGTGCCACGGCCCATCGGAGCTACCTGCCGTTTTCGCGGTGTCCTGCGCAGCGATGCCGCGCTTGCGGAGCTCCCGATACACTACCTGCCTCGCATCCAGTTCTTGTTCATCGGCTCGCGTCTTTGCTCCACGCTTCTTTCAGACCTCACCTCGCGGCTCGGCCCTTGCGCTTCGCTATCACTTCACCTCCATCTGGTTGTGAAGAGGACTTGCACCTCCAAGCTGTCGACAACATGCTCGGCACACAAAACAAGAACGGGCGCAAACTCCGCGCCCGTTCTTCCTTACGGGGACAGCCAATTTATATAGCTCTTCGGTTTTAGTGAATTGCGCGCGGGGCATCCGGCCCCACGTGCGGTGTCTTGGTTTTGGGTTCTGGAACGATTGGTGGAGGCGCCACAACTTCCTTCGATAGCGCGTGCTCCAGCACTTCGTCCAGCGTTCGAACGTATGTGATCTTGATGTCGCCGAGAATTTCCGGCGTCAGATCCGCTACGGCGTTAGGCTCATTGTCGGCAGGCAACAATACTTCCGTGATGCCCGCGCGCTTGGCCCCGAGAACTTTCTCTTTGACGCCGCCGATCGGCAGAACAATTCCCGACAGTGTCATTTCACCGGTCATCGCCAGGCGATCTCGCACCGGCCTCCCAGTCAGCAAGCTGACCAGCGCCGTAACCATGGCTGCGCCGGCAGATGGACCATCCTTTGGCACCGCGCCCGAAGGCACGTGGATGTGGATGTCATGCTTGCGGAAAAAGTCCGTGTCGATGCCATAGCGTTCGGCATTCGCGCGTACCCACGTGAGCGCCGCGGTCATGGACTCTTGCATCACTTCGCCCAAATGGCCGGTCATCGTGAACTGCTTACCCCCACGCATGCGCGTGGCTTCGATGAAGATGATGTCGCCGCCTACAGGTGTCCACACCAAGCCGATGGCCACGCCGGGTTTCTTGACGCGCTCTTCGACTTCTTTCTCGGTGCGATACTTCGGCACGCCCAGGTATTCACGGACGATTTCTGGCGTTACCACCATCTTGTCCAGTTTACCTTCGGCGATACGCCGGGCCTGTTTGCGAGTGACGGTAGCAATCTCGCGCTCCAGGTTTCGAACGCCTGCTTCGCGAGTAAAACTATGAATAATTTCGCGAATGGCCTCGTCGCTGAATTCCAGCTGTTCCCCAACTTTCAAGCCGTGTTCCGCGGCCTGCTTGGGAATCAGGTATTTGTGCGCGATATGCAGTTTTTCTTCCCCGGTGTATCCGGGCAATTCGATGATCTCCATGCGGTCGCGAAGAGGTTCCGGTATTGGATCCATCCAGTTCGCGGTAGCAATGAAGAGCACCTTCGACAAGTCAAAAGGCACGTCCAGGTAATGATCACGGAACGCGTAGTTCTGCTCTGGATCGAGTACTTCCATCAGCGCAGACGACGGGTCGCCACGGAAATCGCGGCCGAGTTTATCGACCTCGTCCAGCATGCAAACGGGATCGTTCGATTCAGCGCGCTTCAGTCCCTGGATTATTTGTCCCGGCAAAGCGCCGATGTACGTCCGGCGATGCCCGCGAATTTCCGCTTCATCATGCATGCCGCCGAGAGCCAGCCGCACGAATTTGCGGCCTAACGCTCGAGCGATGGATTTGCCGAGCGAGGTTTTGCCCACGCCCGGAGGCCCAACGAAGCACAGAATCGGCCCCTTCATTCCCGGCTGGAGTTTCTTGACCGCCAGGTAATCCAGAATGCGTTCTTTGACCTTTTCGAGATCGTAGTGATCTTCGTCAAGAATCTCGCGGCCCTTGGCGATATCGATTTCCTGGTTGCCCGAGGATTTCGACCACGGCAAGGAAGTCATCCACTCGAGATAGGTGCGCGACACCATGTACTCGGCGGATGCCGGAGTCATCTTGGCGAGGCGCTTGATCTCGCGGTCGCATTCCTTCTTGGCTTCTGCGGTCATGCCCGCTTCTTCAACTTTTTTGCGAAGCTCGTCGATCTCCTGCATGGAGTCGTCGGATTCGCCGAGCTCTTTCTGAATCGCCTTCATCTGTTCGCGCAACAAATATTCCCGCTGGTTCTGGCCCACTTGCTCCTGAACCTGTTCGTGAATTTTTGAGCGCAGCTCCAGAACTTCAAGCTCCTTGGAAAGCTCGCGAATCAAGGTCTCCAGCCGCTTGCGAACGCTGGGAGTTTCGATCAACTCCTGGCGAAGCATGGTGGACAGTGACGGCAAGGTGCCAGCGATAAAGTCCGCTAAACGGCCCGGGTCGTCAATATTCGCAGCCACTGAATGAAGATCATCCGAGAGCTGTGGAGAATGACTGACGACATCGCGGAATAAATCCTGGGCGTTGCGCTGTAGCGCTTCCAACTCGGAATCTTGCTCGGAATTCAAGTCAGGCTGGGCTTCAATACGCGCGCGCAGGTACGGCCGCAGGCTAATCAAGTCCACGACCTGTATTCTTTGCAAACCCTCCAGGAAGATGACCACGTTCCCGTTAGGCATCTTCACCGTCTTATGAACTTTTGCGAGCGTGCCGACTTTGTGCAGATCGGCGGCTGCTGGATCCTCAACACGAGGGTCAAGCTGAGCTACGACGCCCAGCAGCTTTTCGTCCCCCATCAAGGCATTAACTAACGCCAGAGAGCTTTCCCGTCCCACAGTGAGCGGCAGGACCGCCCCAGGAAACAGGACAGTGTCGCGGACGGGGAGGATAGGAAGAATCTCTGGTACGACGAATTTTTTCTCAACCATTATGTCCCCTAATCTAAAGCGCGGAGGAGAAAGGGTCCGGGCTTATGAAGCGTTAGATGCGAGCCAAAACAAAAAGGTGTCTTAAGATATAAGTCCCTGCAGCACAAAATCTTAGTGTATTTCACTCAATTATAGAACTTCCCGTAAAGTTCTCCCCAAAGACTCTAAACTTCACTTGTTCAATAAGATAACGCCCCATTCACCCTGACGCTGAAGATAGCTTACGCATTCCGGGCGTCGTTTCGCCGTAATGTTGAGTTACAAATGCGATAGCCTCCTCTCTGGATCTTACCAACCCCTCCAGCTGAGCATCTTCGAGCGACCGCAGAATCTTACTGAACAAAGGCCCCGGCTGATAGCCCAGGCTTTGCAGATCGTTCCCAGTCAGCAACTTGGCCGGACGAATCTCTTCGGCTGGCGTTTGCTCAAGGGTGCGCCGCACGAAATCGTAAGCGTCCAACTGCCGATGGCTCGACAGGCAATCCAGGCGATGCAACGCCAGATGCTCGTCAAAACGGGGCAGGCGAATGAACCGCTTCAGCGTGGAAGTTCGCATCCGCGATACATCCTTAAAGCGCATGTGATTGGCAATCAGCGCCAGAATCTGTTCGCTGTCCTGGTTTGAAAAACGCAGCCGCTCCAAGATTACCTCCGCCATCCGGACCCCCACGTCAACGTGTCCATTAAAGCGAATGCGATCGCCGGTTTCAGAAATCGGCCTGAACGTTGCCGGCTTTCCCACATCATGCAGAAGAACCCCCCAGGCAAGAGTGGCGGAACTGCCGGCCGGCATGCCCTCCAGCATAAGCAGCGTATGTGTCCAGACATCCCCTTCGGGATGGTATTGCGGCGGTTGCTCGACTCCCTGCATGGCCGCGACTTCCGGCAAAATGTGTTTCAGCAGACCCGTTTCATCGAGCAATTCCATGCCGCGGCGAGCCGCGCCTTCAGTCAGCAGCTTTGTCAATTCTTCGCGGATTCGTTCAGCGGAAACCTGACCGATTTCATGGGCCTGCAAACGAATGGCGGCAAATGTTTCTGCCTCGATGCGAAATCCGAAACGCGCTGAAAACCGTACCGCGCGCAGCATGCGCAGTTTATCTTCAGCGAAACGCTGTGCCGGTTCACCGATAGCCCGAATAATTCCAGCGTGCAAATCTGTTTGTCCCGCAACGAAATCAAAAACTCGCCCGGAATCGTGACGCATCAGCAGGCCGTTGATGGTGAAGTCGCGCCGTTGCACGTCTTGCTCGGGACTGGATGTGAAAACCACGCTCTCTGGATGACGGCCGTCGGCAGAGCCGATGTCCGATCGAAACGTAGCCACTTCCACATGGTGGCCGTCGCGCGGCACGATGATTACCCCGAACTGCGCGCCCACCGCTACCGCATCGGAAAATAAGGAAATCACGCGCTCGGGTGTCGCGTCAGTGCTTACGTCGTAATCGGCAGGCTCTCGGCCGAGCAATAAATCGCGCACACAGCCGCCAACCAGGAAGGCCTGGTGCCCTTCGCGAGTTAACCTGTCGCAAATCGAATTGGCAAGTTCGCGAGGCGTCACGTTTCGATTATGCGCCAGAGCGCAGCACGCGAGAAAACTTCGTGTCGCATGCGATGTTAACTGCACCCTAATGGCTAATACTTGGATGAAATAGATGGAAGAAAGGAAGCTGCTTAGCGATCCTCGGGCTTGGAATCGCCGCGCCGCAGCGAGCCGCCAAATTGTACTTTGCTGAAACCAAACCGGTCGCGCAGCCGGTCCGTCGCCTGCGTTAGTTTCTGCAGTTTTTCGCGGCGTTCTGCTTGAAGCAAATCGAGCTGCTCTCCGCCGTGACTGAAATTGCTCAGGCTGACACCCAGAAGTCGAACTTTTCGGCGGGCATCACGATGTTTCTGAAAAAGTTCCCGGAACACTGCATTGATGCCAGTGTCCAGCGCCGTGCTTTCACCCAGTGATTTGGAACGCGTGTGCGTATCGAACCCCGCATAACGAATCGTCACGGTAAGCGTGCTGGCGGCAAGGCCCGCCTCGCGAAGACGCTTGCAGGCTTTCTGCGATAGATGGCTCAGCACCGCGGTTAACGCCGCCGTATCATCGGTGTCTTCGTTGAACGTGTGATTCTGAGAAATAGACTTGGGTTCCGCATCGACCACGAACTCGTAGGAGTCGCCACCGCGCGCTTTGCGGTACAGCGCGGTGCCCCATTGCCCGAAAATTTTCTCCAGTTTTTCCTGAGGCTGCGCCGCGATTTGTTCTACTATTTCAATGCCCAGCGCGAGCAAAGCTCGTTCCGTGACTTTTCCGATGCCCGGAATTTTTCGCACCGGAAGCGGCGCCAGAAATCGCTCTTCGCTTCCCGCAGGAACCCAAACGAGTCCCCGCGGCTTGCCTTGATCGGAGGCTACTTTAGCAACCAGTCGTGTGGACGCCAGACCGCCAGAACATGGCAGACCAGTTGTACGAGTAATGCTGCGCAGAAGTTTATCGGCGGCGGCGAGCGGAGGTCCGTGCAGCCGTTCTGTGCCCGCCAGATCGAGATACGCCTCGTCGATGGACACCATTTCCACAACTGGAGAAAAGTTGGTGAGTATCGTCGCGACCCGATCGCTCCATTGCGTGTACTTCGCGTGATGACCATTCAGGAAAATCGCGTGCGGACAAAGGCGCCCCGCAGTTCGCAATGGCATCGCCGATTGAATGCCGAACTTCCGCGCTTCGTAGCTCGCTGCGGTGACCACTCCGCGTTGATCCGGTCGCCCGCCCACCACAACTGGCTTACCACGAAGTTCGGGACGCTCCAGCAATTCCACGGAAACAAAAAACGCGTCCATGTCGACGTGCAGTATTGAAGTAGCAGTCTGCGAACTTAATTCGGCAGGAGCATCATGCTTCGCCCGAAAACGTGCTAGTTCCGGCATGTCCAGCTAAGCCTACGCCGGTTGAGAATGTGCGACAACATGCAGCCTGCGCCCACGTCAGAATCCAAATGAAAAAATATCGCATCGATCGGATATTATTTTGGGGGGCGGCG
>Ga0193728_1000275_pt1 | contig 24206 bp, 25 predicted proteins | sample U1c1metaG_FD_143037 | JGI IMG/M metagenome (GOLD analysis project Ga0193728, IMG submission 143037) | Soil microbial communities from a riparian zone of the East river system, Colorado, United States - U1c1 | ecosystem: Environmental > Terrestrial > Soil > Riparian zone | place: USA: East River...
TCAGGCGTCCGCGGTCTTCTTCACCGTGATTGCGGGGGCGGCCGGGATTGTCACCGTCGAAGTCGATTGCGCGGACGGAACCGGGGTCGTGGATCCGGGCGGGGTGCCATCCGCGGTTGCCGTGTTGGTTAGCGTGCCCGCGTCGACGTCGGCCTGTGTCACCGCGTAGGTGGCCGTGCAGGTCTCGACCTGTCCGGCAACGAGCGTGCTGTCGGGGCAGTCGATGGCGGAGATGGTGCCGGTTCCGGAGAAGGCGCCCTCGTTGATCGTGACGTTCGACAAGGTGACGTTGCCGGTGTTCGTTACCAGGAACGAATACGAAATCACTTGACCGGCACGCGTGACGGAGGTGGGCGTTGCGGATTTCACCACGGTGATGCTGGGGTTCGCCGGGGTTGGGACGGTAACCGTCCACGGGGCAGAAGCGACCGGGATGGTGGATCCGGGCGGGGTGCCGTCCGCGGTCGCGGTGTTCGTCACGGATCCGGAGTCCACATCTGCGACAGTCAGCGTGTACGTCGCAGTGCACACCTCCTGATCGCCGACGGCCAGGGTCGCGTTGGGGCAGGTTGCCAGCGACAGGGTGCCAGTTCCAGAGAAAGTCCCATCGTCGATCGTGATGTCATTCAGCGGCACGTTGCCGGTGTTCGTTACGGCGAAGTTGTAGGTGATCGTCTGTCCGGGAGTGAAAGTGGCCGTACCGGACGGGTCGGCCGACTTCACCACGGTCAGTGCCGGGGCAGGCGCGATCGTCGGGGTTGACGTTGTCGATGGGGTTGAGGAGATCGGGATGGTGGATCCGGGCGGGGTGCCCTGGGCGGTCGCGCTGTTGTCGACCGCGCCGGCTGTCACGTCCGCGGCGGTGATCGTGTACGGGTTGTCGGCGGTGCAGATCTCCGACGCACCTGGAGCGAGGGTGGGATTCGGGCAGGTGACTGTCCCGGCCTTCGCGTCTGTGACCCCAATGTTGCTCATCGATAGCTGGCCCGTATTCGTCACGGTGAACGTGTATTGGATCGTGTCACCAGCATCGGTGACACCGTTCCCGTTGACGTCGACTGGCGTACCGGCGTGCTTCACGATTGCCAAAGTGCCTGCCTTGGCAGTGTTCGTGACTGTGCACGTTATGTCGTCTCCGATCGCGGGCATCAGCGTTTTACTCGTCCCTGCCCCGGAGGGAAGGACAGTGCCGCTTCCGCTCGCTGCATTCACGCACGACCATTCAGCGTCATAATTCGACAGCACCGCTGGAGAACCGGCAGTTGCGCCCTCGCTGAGCGTGTAGCTGCCACCGCCCGTCTCGGGAAGCACTGTGAGGCCACCGGTCGAGGCAGTGTTGGCTGCGCCCGTCGTCGCGGTTCCCAAGACCGTGCCCTCGGGTGAGGTAGCCGACAGGTCGAACGAGTCGGCCGGATCCACCCGGCCATCGACCTGCTTGTTCAGCGTGAGCTTGGCCGTCTGGATGCCAATGGCGATGCCGGACTGCAAAGCAGTGTCCCAGGTAGTCGAAAAAGTGGTCGGCGAATCGGCTGAGACCAGCAGAGACGTCGACTTTCCGCCGGCGATCGAGGATCCACCGGCACCCGTACCGAGACAAGAAATCTGGGTCGTGCCGACCCCGGTGGGAGCCTTGCATCCCCAATCCCCATTCGGCGCAAGCGTCTCGATGACGTTCAGGGGTGAGTTTGCCGTCCAGCTGAAGGACTCGCCTTGAACGTTGTCCTCGGTATCGGCAGCAACGAACGAGAAACCGTTCACCGGGTTGCCGGCCGAATCGACGACCTGGATGTCGTTGAAGGACACTGTCGCGCCCTTGAGCACCCCAGCCGGTGCAGGGTCGCTGTACAGCGAGTCAAGGCCAGGAACTCCCCGATAGGCGTCAGTGCCGAAGGCGAAACGAGTCTCAAGCGGCGTGCTACGTGCCGTCATCGTCATCGCGGCTGCGCCCGCAAGGTTGGTAATCGCCACGTTGAAGTTTGCGACGTAGCCGCCCTGCAGGGTGACTTGCATCGGCTGCCCGGAACCCGTCCGAGCGGCGGTCTGATCGAACCCCGTGAAGTCAAGCCAGCAGGTCGTCGCCGCATAGTTTCCGTTGTTCGCCGAGTTGTCAGCGTAGCCACATCCCTGAGCAGCTCCCGCCGCGAGTGCTGGCGAGCCGGATGTGACTGAGCTGACACCCACGGTAAGTAACGCGGCGAGAACAGCGAGGACCACCAGGACCACAGACGCGCGGAATGACCGCGACGACGGATTCAACGCGAGGCCGACCCGAGCGTCGGTGTCCTCATCCATTTTTCCGGTGAAAATACCGCGTCGTGCCATCCCAAAGCCCCCACGTTCTCGTCAAGAGTGCCCATCCCGATTCCGTACGCAGCTGGTGATGCTCCGCACGAAGGACGCCCCTGCTGACAGTTAAATCTCAGAACACATGCCAGCGGAAGGGCACGGGGTATATCTCATGTCCGCCTCATACGAATCTCACCTCAGGGTGAGATTAACTTGCCCCCTGAACGGGGGCCTTTTTCGCGCCGGTGGGTGAAAGACGCATCAATTTCCGGAGATCGGATCTGAGGAGGCGGTCCCCGGGGTGCTCGGGGCGCGCCCTGTCGCCGTCAGTCGTCGTCGACAATGGCGAGGAGGGTCACATTGCCGCGCTAGCTCACAACGTAACTCGTGCGCTGGACCACCGAAGTCACCCGCGTGTTCGCATAGGGTTTGAGCGCATCGACGAGCATCTCGCCCGCGTGCTTCATGCTCGTCCCCTGGATGGCGAGAACGGCCAGGCCAGTAGCCACGTGTGGGAGAAGGGACTTGAACCCTCTCAAGACGATGACTATGGCAGCATTTAGCGCCTTTGGGTTGATTTCCTGCGGATCGTCGATCAGTGCAGATTACGACGACGACTTACGACTGCACTCGATTGTGGGGGAAATGTGGTGGGTCGTCCGCGTTTCTCGCTCGAAAAATTCTTGCGACGGTTGAACGGTTGATGGTTGGGCGGATGCGTCAGCCTCGCCTGCAATGATTCACTCATGGATGATCCGAGGACGCCGGAGAGCATCGCGGCCGGAAAAGCATTTCGGTCTGAGTTGGCCGCCGCACATGAGAAATTAACGCGGTCGCCAGGTTGGGAAGCACGCCATCGTTGGAGCACGTTTGATCGTTCGGTATCCGGGTGGTCTCGCAACTCCGATGAGTTGCAGATATTGCTTGGTCACGGCGAGCACGATGCGGACTTTGATCGCAGAGTTGCTTCAGAACACTCGACCCGGATTTCGTAGTCCACCGCTCCCGCCATCGTCCTCGCTAGAGGGCTTCAATCCTGGCCCCTGTCCGAGCCACACAGTCGTCCCGGATTGGCCAGGCATCAGGCTACCCTCGCTGCGGCCGCCAGCCTCCACGACTCTGCCCGCGTACACGCTGATTGGATCGCCGCTTTGCTCTGGGCGAATTGTCCGAAGGGGCCCCGGCCGATGGCGATGATAGGCAGGTCGATAGGCGAAGTTTCACTCGTAACCTGAAAATTGATCCCTCGAAATCTCCTTGGAGATTGCGGAATCAAGATGAAAGTTACTGGCCCAAGGTCGGACCACGGAACCGAGACAATCTGGGAGCGGCGACTTTTCCAGAAACTTGCCCCCTCCGGGGTCATGACGACCGTGAATGACAACGGGAAAGCGCCCGGCCCGTCAATCCACTGCGCTCGACTCACATACGCCGCGGTTGCCATGTCAAGAGCCTTGCTTCGAATGCCGGAGATGACCTCTGAGTCAGGAAATATCCGAGCTAGTGCCCTGGTCCGGCTGGACCAAACGACGCCCCATATGGCCCAAACGGCCAGAATGCCAACGACGAAGAGCGCCCCAGGCATCGCGACCGTGAGGTTGACATCCATTTCAGGTAGCTCCTGTCCGACAGTGATGAGCATAGGGTCCCGGCTCGCCAATCAACAGGCGTATATGGGCCGTCACTCACGAAGAACCGTCTGGCGGGGTCGTGCCCAAATTAACGCCCCATCCGGCGGAGCCGACAGACGTTCCGTCTTGAGGTCGCCGTCGCTTCGGGATCAGCCCGCTACCTGTTCGATGGATGGAGCTGGGCGCGTGACTGGATGTCAACCTATAGGCGGACGCACGGGCCGCGTTTTGAAGTCATTCTTGGTTCCGTGAGTTTCTCGAAGATCACTGCCAACGAAAGTAGAGTCCCGCTGTGGGCCGCCGTCGTCAGTTAGTCAGTGGTCTGATCATGCTGGTCGGAGGATTGGTCGTTGTCGCGATCGGCACGATCTTCCCTTCGAGCGATCCGCTGGTGGCGCTCGGTTGGCTCCTGCTTGTCCCTCTTCTGGTGTCGTTTTGCGGGACCATATTCGTTTTCGTGAGCCTGGCTCGAAGCGCTGGGAGGGCGAGGCGATCCGCCGCGGTTTACAGGATCGTCGGGTTGGCTGCGGTGGCCGGCCTTGGGCTCACACTCGGCTTCGGCGCGGCAGGCATCGTTTCGCAGGTGCCAGATTCGCTAGCGGGCCTCAACGGTGCTTTCGTACCTGGTTCCGCCCCAGGGCTATCGGCGTTCATTCTTGGCGGGGCCGGTTTGTCAGTTGGGCTGATGGTCGGCGCCGTGGATGCGCTGGTTTGGTGGTCATTCCGCGGTCGCCACTTGCCGCCCGAGATGAGCTCGAATCGCTAGCTCCGCAGGGCAAGAACCCGGATAAACACTAGTAACTCAGGCCAATCGCCTAGTGCGGGAGAAGGGACTTGAACCCTCACGCCCGAAGGCACAGGAACCTAAATCCTGCGTGTCTGCCAGTTTCACCACTCCCGCGGGCTTGCCAATTGTACCGGCGCGAGACGGACTCCATCGGCTCATAGCGACAACGAGTGACTACGCGAATCGCTTCACGAAATCGAGTGCCTCTTGCGCGACATCCTTCCAGCCGCTGTCGATGATGAGGGAGTGGCCGCGGCCCGGGATCTCAACGATCTCGGTGATACCTGGATTCTTCTTCTGGATCTTGTACGACGCATGCGTGATGGCCAGCGGGACCGTGTTGTCCGCTTCGCCCGCAATGATGAGCAGGGGCCCGCGATCGGGGTTTTTCGAGTCGACCGCCGTTTCGCCACTGAACGGGTTGAAGTTCGCCGTCGCCGCCTCGAACAGTGGCGCGCCCGCGGCCGGAACGTGGAACGTCTCGTAGAGATGCAGGGCCTCCTCCGCACTCAGGTTGTTGGCCCAGCCAAAGGTGAACTGTTCGAGCGTGAGCGCGACTCCCTTGTGGATGTTGCCCGGATGCGTGAGCACAGGTGCCGCCGACTTGAGTGCCGAAAAGGGTAGCGGCAGCACGCCCTTGAAAGGCGCATTGTCGATCGAGACGGTCACTGCGGACGCGCCCTCGCCCGCGATCTTCTGCGCGATCAGGCCGCCAAAGGAGTGCCCGATCACGACGGGCTTCCTGCTCAATTTTGCGATCGCTCCGACGTAGTGGTCCGTCACCTGCTGCACCATCTTGTTCGCGAATGCGTCCGGATGCGCGTTGGCCTCTGCGACCGTGGCCGGATCGTCCGGCCAGCCGGGTGCCAGAGCGATGTAGCCGTTTGCCTCGAAGAGGTCTCGCCAGGACTGCCAACTGCTGGACAGCAGCCAGAGCCCGTGAACAAAGACGACCGGCTCAAGACTGCTCGCGTTCGCGCGCTCGATCTCCGCTAGCTCCCAGTCGGCTAAAGCCGCGTCTGTCGATGTGTCGGCCATGCTCTGCTCCCTCGTCGGAGTACGCAATTGGATCTACCCCAAAACTAGGGGCGCGCCCACTCGTGTGTCCAGTAGTGCGGCTCACTGCGCGATGTTGCGACTGAGCGTGTGCCTGCGCAGCGTGCTACCGGTTCCCGCAAGAACGTGGCCGAGAGTCGTGGTCGCGCTGGTCGGAAGGGTGAGCACCTCGAGCGGCTCGCGCGCACCGGCGAGCACCAGCTCGATGGGTAATCCCGTCTCGAACACCTGCACTCCCGGGAACTCGGCGACCGCGTCGAGCGTGGCCGCCGTTTCGCGGCGGTGTGGCAGGTAGGCGAGCTCACCGGCGCGCGCCTCTGCGGCGACCCAGGCGAGGTACTCGTCGAGCGGGATGAGTCCATCCGCCGGTCGCGCGCTGCCCAGCAGCACTCGATTTCCGGGGACGGTGATCGGTCGAGCGGTGCGTCGAACCCAAGCGAGCGAGTGCGGTGTCACCCGAATTCCCCGGCCGGCGAGGCTGGTCAACCGATCCTCGCCGAGAGCGAAGGCGGTGGAGATTTCGAGACGTTCGTGCGCGGCGAGGCGCAGCATCCTGGCACGCGCCCTCCCACCGAACAGCGTCGCCACTGCGGACTCGTGGTGCCCGGGCCGCGTAAATCCGGTGCGCTCCAGAAGCGCATCCGCCAGCGCCGTGGTCAGCGCGCCATCATCGAGAAGAGTGACGCTGCGAGGACGAAGAATGGATGCCGCGAGCCGGAACTGACCCGAGAACCCGTCACCGATCGCCCAGTTTCGATGGTGCGTGAGCAACTGCCACGGGATGCCGTAAAACGGGATGCACTCGGCGAACCGAGCGCCGCGCACCAGCAGTTCCTCGGCCGCCGCGGCCATCTGCGCACTCCGGAGCCGCACGGCGACGATGACCGGTTCATCCTGCGTCGCAGCCCACTCTGCAGCGGCAATGAGCTGCAGGGGCGACTCGACCCAGGCAAGTGCCCGACGCTCTGGCTGCTCCACGATGGCCCCGATCCGCGTAGAGGGAAGTAACTGCTGCTTGCTCACTGTCGCAGTGCCGCGTGATCGTGAGGTGAACGTCGTGCGACGGCGGTGTGAACTCGCTAGAGCGCGGGACCTGCCGTGCTGTTCCGGATGAGAAGTTCTGCCTTCGCTCGCAGCGACGTCGCGCGGGCCTTGGGGCCATTCGCCAGTTCATCCAACAGGATGCGGGCGCCGCGCTCGCCGTGCTCGTACGGATCTTGCGCCATAGTTGTGAGCCCGAACGATTCGGCCAGGTCGTGGTTGTCGATGCCGATGACCGAGAGATCTCGCGGCACGTTCAGGCCGGAATCGCCTGCGGCGAGGATAGTCCCGATCGCCATCTCGTCCGAGCTCGCGAAGACGGCGGTCGGACGCGGGCCGGGGCGCGCGAAGAACTCGTTCATCACGTCGCGACTAGCAGGCAGCGAGAAGTGACCGGACAGCAGGCGGTCCTCCGCGACGGCGATGTTGGCGGCTCGCATGGCGGCCAGGAAGCCGCTCCTGCGATCCTCCGGAACCCGTCGATTGAGCCCCTCGTCATCGTCTCCGCCGAGGTGGGCGATATCGCGGTGACCCAGATCGATGAGGTGTTGGGTCGCCGCGCGTGCGACGGCGCGCTCGTCGACACCGATGTGCCGGATGCCGCGCACCGGCCCACCGATCATCATGAGCGGATGGCCGACGGTGAGTAGCTGCTCGCGTTCATCCGCGGAGAAATCCATCCCGACCGCGATGAGCGCATCCGTTCTCTTGCGCAGGATGGACCGGTGGAACACTCGCTCACGATCGCCACCGCGGCTCGCCAGGTTGTACAGGATCATGTCGTAGTTGGCCTCGCGCAGAGCGGCGTCCACGCCCTCGATGACGGTCGTGTAGAACCAGCGGCTGACGGATGGCGCGACGAGTCCCATGGTCAGTGTGCGCCCGGACGCGAGGCCGGATGCGCTCGAGGACGCGACATAGCCGAGCTTGTCCGCGATGCCGCGGATGCGTTCGCGGGTCGACTCTGAAACGTTCGGCAACCCACGTAGCGCCCGCGACACCGTCGCGATCGATACTCCGGATGCGCGCGCGACATCGTCAATGCTGGTCACGGCGTGTATCACCCCATCGAGTGAATAGATTGCGCTCTAGGTGGTCTCGAGCGACTCAACTCTGCCACAGGCCTTGTGGCTCCAATTCGCACAGTGCACTCCCCGCTACCCCTTCGTTGCCCCCGCGAGGAGCCCTCGCACGAAGTACCGCTGCAGCGCGAAGAACACGATGAGTGGCGGGATGATCGCGAGGAACGTTCCGGCCGAAAGCAGATACCACTGTTGGCCATAGGTTCCGGAGAGGTCCGTGAGCAGCTTCGTGATCGGGAAGTTGTTACCCGACGAGAATATGGTCGCAACCAACAGGTCGTTCCACACCCAGAGGAACTGCAGGATCGCGAACGACGCGATAGCGGGGCGCGCGAGCGGAAGAACGATCCGGAAGAAGATCTGCCCGTGACTCGCACCATCGATCCGAGCCGCTTCCATGATGTCGGTCGGCAGAGCGGCGATGAAGTTGTGCAGCAGGAAGATCGCGAGGGGAAGCGCGAACATCGTGTGCGCAATCCAGATGCGCGCAAAGCTGCCCTCCGCGTTGTTCAAGTCGAGCCCCGGGAATACGGCCCAGCTGCCGATCGTGACACCGTTCGAGAACAGGCTCAGCAGTGGTACGAGTGCAACCTGGATCGGAACGACCTGCAACGAGAACACTCCGACAAAGAGGAGGTTCTTGCCGCGAAAGTCGACCCAGGCAAAAGCGTATGCAGCGAGCAGCGCCAGTGCGATCGGAATGACCGTTGCCGGTATGACGATCACGATCGAGTTCAGGAACGACTGCGCGACCGTTTCCGTGTCGACGAAGTTCAGCGTGTTCACATAGTTCGAGATCGTCAGGTTTGGGTTGGTGAATACTGTCCACCAACCCGACGTGTTGATGTCTACCGGCTGACGGAACGATGTAACAAGAAGACCAAAGGTCGGGATCGTCCAGATAACGGCGATGATGACGGCGGCAATCGTTGCGCCCTTGCTCGAGAGCCTCTTCTTGGAATCGTTGAAGGCGGCGTTCTCGGCGCGACGCGTCGCTTTCTCAACCTGGCGCGCGGAGCGCGGGTCGATGTCGGTGGCGATCACAGGCCCAACCTCTGCTTCCGGATGTTGTTTGCGTTGTAGATAAGGAACGGCAATATCAGGATGAACAGGATTACGGCCTCGGCAGAGGACCCTCCGTTCTGTGGCGGCAGGTTCTGGAACAGCCGCACCATCTGGTAGCTGATGACCGTCGAATCGTTTTGTCCGGTCGTGGTTGCGGCGATGACGTCGTAGACCTTGAGGCTCACGATTGCGATCGTGACCCAGACCACGATGATCGTCGGTCGAATGCCCGGAATTGTCACGTTGCGGAACCGCTGGAAGGCGTTGGCGCCGTCCAGCTCCGCGGCTTCGACCTGCTCATCTGGAATTCCCTTGATAGCGGCGGACAGCAGGACCATTGCGAAACCCGTCTGGGTCCAGATCAGAACGATGATGAGCAGTGCGGTGTTGACGAAAGGCGTCTGCAGCCAGCTGACCGGAGTTCCGCCGAACGAGACGACGATCTGGTTGAGAAGTCCGATCTGTGCACCCTGCTGATAATCGAAGAAGAACTTGAAGATGATCGACGCGCCGACGAGTGAGATCGCGACCGGCATGAAGACGAAGACCTTCAATACTTTCTCGCCGCGGCTTCGATCGACGAACACCGCGTATGCGAGACCGATCGCGGTCGCGAGGATCGGTGTAATGATCACCCAGACGATCTGGTTGACGAGAGCTAGCAGACCCTGGTTGGCGGGCGAGAACACGTACGCGAAGTTCGCCAAACCGACGAAATGTAGTCCGTCGTTGCTGAGGAACGCGTTGATGATCGTTTTGATCGTGGGGTACAACAGCCCGATAGCCAGCAAGAACACGGCCGGGAACATGAACGCGGTCAGCTGGAGCAGCGAGCCTGCACCATTGCGTGCGCGTCTGTCCAACAGGAACAAACCGGCGCCAAGGATGGCTGCGAGGGGCACAAGCCACACCGCATCGTTGTAGACGCCGAGCGCCAGGACGATGATGGCTGGCACCGCGATGGCGACCACCAGGCGCATGATCGAGTAACCACGACCTCGGCGCGGCGCCAACTCAATGAAAAACAGTATGAGCGCAACGACGACACCGAATGCCACCAGGATGACGACAACTTGAAGCAGTGATGGCAAGTTCGCCATCCATTGGAAGAATGCGGACATTCATGACCCTTTCGAGTACGACAGTGGACTCAATCGCGATGCGGAACGGGGGTGGTTCGAGGGCCGCCTCGGTCCATGCCTGATGACACAGTACCGAAGCGACCCTCGAGGGTGAAACGGGTACTTCTGGTTATTGCTTACTGACTAGCTGGCGTTAGCCCATGCCGCCTGAATCTCTGCCTCGGCTTGCGCCTGTGGCATTCCATTGGTCCAGTCGACGATGCCCTTCCAGAACGCGTTCTCCACGACGGTCGGCATTGCGTCATCCGCACCGAACCGGAACGTGGTGGACGGGCTCTGCAGCGTCTTGATAGCGCTCTGGAGCAGCGGGTCGGCTTCCTTCGAAGCATCCAGGCCCTTGTTCGCGCTGATGAACGACGCGCCCTTGACGGTGATGAGGCTGTTCGCCCATGCGGCGCTCGACAGGTAGGTCATGACCTTCTGGGTCGCGGCGTTGCTGTCGAATGCGGCGGCGAAGTCGCCACCGCCGACGACGGCGTTCGAGCCGGCCTTGACCGACGGCAGCGGGAACGCCCAGATGTCACTGGACGGGCCGACTGTCGGGACAGATCCCGCGGCGGTCTTCGTGGTCGAGAAGCTCGCCTCGAGGAACGTGGCCTGGTTGGTCATTGCGCAGGATCCGTTAGCGATCTTGGCGGCGACATCCCCGAAGGCGGTCGAGTTGATCGAGGCGACGTTGCCGAACCCGGCATTCACGTACTTCGGGTTCTGCAGAATCTGACCGAGCAGCGTGAACGCCTTGTCGATTGCCGGGGCAGTGAACTTCGTCTTACCGGCGACCCACGAGTCGTATGTCTTCGCTCCGGCGGAGCTCAGCACGACCTCAGCCAGGAAGTCGGCGCCGGGCCATCCGGATGCCGTGCCCGAGTTGAAGCCCGCACAGAACGGAGCCGTACCGGTGGTCGACTCGATCTTGCCGATGGAGGAGACGAGATCTGCGTACGTCTTCGGTACGGTGACGCCCCACTTCTTGAAGTCGGCCGGCGTGTACCAGATGTAGCCCTTGACACTCGCGTCGAGCGGCGTGCCGTACATCTTGCCGCCGCTTGTGACGTAACCCTGCCAGTCAGTCGAGAAGTTCTTCTTCACGCTTGCCTCTGTTGCCGCACTGACTGGCTTCACCGAGCCGGTTGCAATGGCGGCGGAGAGCAGGCCGGGCTGCGGGAACATTGCGATGTTCGGGAGGTTGTTGCCCTGGATCTTTGTGGCGATGTTGGAGGTGAAGTTTCCATCACCCGTGTACTGGATGGTGATGTTGTTCGCCTTCGACCACGCCGCCCACGAAGCTTGGAGCTCGGTTGCCTCCGTTCCGGTGTCGGCACCGTAGATGGTGACTGTCTGGTGCTTGCCGCTGGTTCCAGTTGTGCTGCCGGATCCGGGATTTGCTGTGGTGCAGCCGACCAGCGCGACTGCGCTGACTGCGGCGACCGCGACGGCCGTGAGACCACGTCTACGTGCGGTGGAAGAAAACACTCGTTGTGCTGTCAACTTCAAACTCCTCTGCGAGTTGCCCAATTACGCCGCGGCGGGGGTGCCTACACAGCGCTGTGCTCTGCCGAAGTTACGCTCCCTCGGCATGGTTATGCAAGCGCTTAACGAAAACGCTTACATCACGATCTCGTTATGATCATTGCCGAATCGTTAGACAGATCTTTGGTACGCGCGGAATGCTCTCGTCGCGAGCCACGTCGTCAGTACGACGAGAGCGGTGAGAAGACCAAGGTGAGCCCAGATTGCTGGCCAGTCCGGCGAGGATTGCAGCGCGTCGCGCCCCGCGATGACGGCCCACTCGAACGGGTTGAAGCGCGCGATGTTCTGCACCCAGGTCGGTGACAGCCTGGTGTCCATGATTGCCGAGCTCAGGAACATGAGCGGGAATGCCAGCACCTGCGAGATCCCGATCAACGCTGTCTGCGCGCGTGCGATGAGCGCGATCGCATTCGAGAGTGCGGCGAAGACGAACGTCAGCAGCACGGCGGACAACAGCAGGATCAGAAGCCCAACGACGCCGCCGCCGAATCGGGCGCCGGCCAGCCAGGCGACACCGAGCACGACGAGGGTCTGGATGAGCGTGAGCACGGCCTGGTAGAGCATGTTCGCGACGATCATCCCGGTCCGACTGGTGGGGGAGGTGAGGAAGCGATCCATGACGCCGCGATCCATGTCCTGGATGTACGAGGTACCCGCCCAGGCGGCCCCGAACAGCGCCATCATCATGACGATGCCCGGGGTCAGGAATTCGAGATAGTTGCCTCCGCCGCTGAAGCCCGGGATGTTGACCACGGACTTGAACAGTGCCCCGAACAGCAGCAGCCAGATGATCGGCTGGATCAGGTTCATGATCAGGTAGGCGGGCATTCGCATGAATGCGCGCAGCTGACGCGCGGTCAGGATGCCGGTGTGGGTAAGTGCGGTGGTCATGCTGCGTTCTCCTTTTCGGTATTGCCGGTCCCTGAGCTCTGGGCCCCCGCTAGGGGGGAAGCTGCGGGGAGCGAAGGGCGTCCGGAGCGAAAGCTGTGGCCGGTGTATCTCAGATAGACATCGTCGAGGCTGGGCCGCGCGACGGTTGCCGAGGCGACTCCGAGAGCTGCGTCATCCAGCGCCCCGAGAATCTGGGGGAGTGCGACGGCACCCACCGCGGCTCGCCCACGGATGGTTCGAGCGTCGACGAGAATCTCGCTCAAGCCGCTGACTCTCGAGACCGCGCGGAGCGCAGCATCCAGGTCCGTCTCCGGCGAGAGCTCGACGAACACGGCATCGCCGCGCAGGCCGTCCTTCAGTTCCTCCGGTGTGCCGGTCACGACGACCCGCCCGTGATCGACGATGGCGAGTTTGCTCGCGAGGTGGTCGGCCTCCTCGAGGTAGTGCGTAGTGAGGAGCACGGTCATCTGCTCGGCCTCTGCCATGGATTCCAGCTCCGCCCACATGTCGGCGCGGGCCTCCGGATCGAGACCGGTGGTGGGCTCGTCGAGGAAGAGCACCTGCGGCGAATGCATGAGGCCGATCGTGACATCCAGCTTGCGAGCCATGCCGCCCGAGTAGGTCTTCACGAGGCGGTCGGCGGAGTCGCCGAGTGAGAAGCGCTCGAGCAGTTCCGCGGCGCGTGCCGTCGCTGCGGCCCTCGGCATGCCCTGAAGGCGACCGGCCAGAACGAGGTTCTCGCGGCCGGTGTCCATCGGGTCGGAGACGGCCTTCTGGGCGACGAATCCGATCGCTTTGCGCACCCGCTCGGGGTGTCGCAGGACGTCGATCCCGGCGATGCTCGCGCCGCCGGAGTCGGGTCGAGACAGGGTCGAGAGGATCTTGACGCTCGTCGACTTGCCCGCACCGTTCGGCCCGAGCAGGCCAAAGATCGTGCCCGCCTCGACCTCGAAGCTCACCGAGTCGAGAGCCTGGGCTCGCCGTTTTCCGCGTCCGGCCGGGTAGGTCTTGACAAGATCGCGGGCCTCGATGGCCAGCGAGGTGGATGGTCGTGCCATGGGTTACTCCTTCATTTCGAGGAGCCTCCCGGCGAAAAAGCGCGCGTCAGTACAGTTGAGTTGGGCCTTGATAACTGTTAGCGCAGCTCTCGTTCTTTCGAGAGACTTCAGGGTTTGGTGGCTCGGATGTTCGCGCATCCGAGCCACCGCTTGGTTGTTAGTTCTTGTTGGAATCGGCTGGCTTGTGTGTGGTCACCTTTGAGTCAGCAGGGAAAAGCATTCGCGCGAGGACGAGGAAGAAGACGACCAGTCCGGCGAGCAGCGCCAGCCAGGACCACACGAAGCCGACCACGATGCTGAGTACCACGAACCCGGCGAATGCGAGCACCCAGATCACGACCGTGTAGAGACCAAACCGGGCGGCGGATGCGGGATCCTGGCTGAAACGGTCCTCGATCAGATAGGTGCTGTTCAGCTGTTTGACCCACGGCTTCATCCGGTTCGTCTGCGTGACGCCGAGGGCGATGAACGCAATCAGCGACGCGAGGGCGAGTACGCAGCCCGTGAGAAGGAGCCACAGCAGCGGATTAGCGAACCAGATTGCCACGAACCCCAAGCCGATGAGGCCGGCGAAGCTCGCTAGTCCGAATCCGAGCGCCCGCCCGGGCGACGTCGGATAGTGCTGCGACGTCTCGCGCCCGAGCGTGTCGCCCACGATGAGTCCGAGGAATGCTCCCGACAGCACGGCTTCGACCGGCAGCGCGTAGACCAGCCACGCGGGAGCGATCCCGATGCCGCCGAGAATGGAACCGACGGTCACGATTGTGACACCTCCGGCCAGAAGCACCGCGAGCAGGACAGTGCGTACGACGTAGGCAGGGCTCACCCTGACGCGGTTGAGGGCCATCAGGCGTGCCGCGGTGTCGCCGGGGCTGCCCGCAGGCTCGTTCTCGCCGATCGAGTCGATGAGCTCGTGGATGTCCCCGAGCTCCGTGATCGCCTTCGCCGCGGCGGCCTCCGGCGTGGTGCCGTTGGCCTCGAGTTCGGCGACTCGCGCCTGCAGGTTGCCGCGGATTTCTTCTTTCAGGTCTGCAGTCTCCGGTGTCCGCGGGATGTCGGCGAACGCCTCATCCAGGTAGCGGTGGATGTTGTCGGTGGTCGTCATGAGTCGGTCCCCTTGTGCGTAAGAAGTGTGTTGATGATGCGCTGGGTGGCGTTCCAGTCGGCCACGTTGCGCGTGTATACGGCGCGGCCGGCATCGGTGATCCGGTAGTACTTGCGGCGACCGCCCTGGGTCTCGTCGCCCCAGTAGGCGTCGACGAGACCGTCTTTGACGAGCCTTCTGAAGGTCGCGTAGAGCGTCGCCTCCTTGATCTCGTAGTCGCCACCGGTGGCATCCCGAATGGTCTTGTAGATCTCGAAGCCGTAGCGCTCCGTGTTGCGCAGCGTGCCGAGCACGATTGTGTCGGTGTGTCCGCGCAGCAGATCCGATGCGAACGGCTCCGACTGCGCGGGGTCCGCGCTCTTCGGTGTCATGTCCAGTACTGTATCAGATCAACTACTATTCCACAGCAATGCTGCCCTGGGTCCCGCCCGCCGGTTCCGAACGATGCGGAGCATCGGGCGGCCGTGCCGGGTGGGAGTGACAGGGTGGCCCCTGTAACCTGCGCGGGGTCAACAAACTGCAGCATGGGCTCGCATACTTGGTCGCATGAACTGGTTTCTGATCCTGCCGCCGGTCTGGGCCTGGATCGTGCTCGAGATTGTCTTGAGCATTCGCGACGTGATTCGCCGTAAGGGAAGCGCCGCGGATGATCGGGGCACCCGGTTTGTCATCACGATCGGCTTCGCGGTCGCATACGTCGCCGCGATTTTGGCTTCGCTTGCTCTGCGAAACCAGGCGGGTTGGATGTTGGGCAGCTGGCATCTCGTCATCGGCGAGATCGTCGCGTGGGCCGGGTTGGCCATCCGGATCTGGTCCATCGTTGTGCTCGGTCGGTCGTTTCGACTGACCGTCGAGGTCGACTCCGACCAGGCGATCGTGGATCGTGGCCCGTACCGATGGGTGCGGCATCCGTCGTACACGGGCCTGCTGATCCTGGCCATCGGCTTCGGACTTGCTCTCGGGAATTGGTTATCGCTGGCCATCCTCGTTCTGCTGCCCCCGATCGTGATCCTGCGGCGCATCCGGGTCGAGGAGGCCCAGCTGATCGCGGTGATGGGCCAGCCGTACCTTGACTATCGCGCGCGGACGAAACGGCTGGTGCCCGGGATCTGGTAGCCGCGTGCGACCCTGTGGAAAACTCCGCATGCCCGGAGCCTGCGGTGGACACACTGTTCGGCATGTCACAAGCCGTCGCGATGATCACCGACCGGGTGCGGGAGCGGGTGCGTCGGGATGGCGTGAACCTTGGCGACGACGGGGTGGCGGAGCGGTACATCCGCGACGAGGTCCAGCGCTACAGCGAACGCGCTCTCGGGGGCTCACTGCCACTGCTCGCCGACGAGGGCCACGCGGCCAGCCAGGTGCTCGCGACGCTCACCGGCTTTGGCGCGCTACAACCGTACTTCGACGATCCCGGTATCGAGGAGATCTGGATCAACGCACCCGACAAGATCTTCATTGCTCGCGACGGGGTGCCCGAGCTGTCCAACCTCGAACTCACGGACAGCGACGTGCGCGACCTGGTCGAACGGATGCTGCAGTCATCCGGTCGTCGCGTCGATCTGAGTTCACCGTTTGTTGACTCCTCCCTGCCCGACGGATCGCGTCTCCACGTAGTCATCCCCGACATCACGGCGCGCCATTGGTCCGTCAACATCCGCAAATTCACCAAGCGCATCCGCACCCTGCAACAACTCGTCGAGCTCGGGTCGCTCACGCAGCAGGCTTCCGAGTTCTTGCGAATGTGCGTGCTGAGCGGGCAGAACATCCTCGTTTCCGGCGCCACCCAGAGCGGCAAGACGACGATGCTCAACGCTCTGCTTTCCGGCACGCGGCCGGTGGAGCGTATTGTCACCGTCGAGGAGACGTTCGAACTCGATCTGAGCGCCCGCGATACCGTCTCGATGCAGTGTCGCCAGCCCAGTCTCGAGGGAACCGGCGAGGTCGGGCTTCGTCGGCTGATCAAGGAAGCACTGCGGATGCGTCCGGACCGACTCGTGGTCGGCGAGGTTCGCGAGGCGGAGGCGCTCGACCTACTGATCGCGCTCAACAGCGGGCTTCCGGGGATGTGCTCGATCCACGCGAACAGCGCTCGAGATGCCCTCGCCAAGCTGTGCACGCTGCCCCTGCTCGCCGGTCGCAACATCGATTCAGACTTCGTCGTGCCGACGGTCGCGAGCTCGATCGACATCGTGGTGCACTGCGAACTCGAACGCAGCGGCAAGAGACGGGTGGTCGAGATTGTTGCGCCGAGCGGACAGGCGAACGGCTCCACGATCGAGGCCAGCTCGATCTTCGGCCTGCAGCGCGGATTGCTTGAACCGACAGGCGGATATCCGTCCAAGACGGCCAAATTCCGGCGCTCCGGGCTTGACCCCGCCACGGTGCTCTCTGCCTATGAAACCCGCGAAGCCTATGAAACCCGCGAAGCCCATGAGACTCGCGAGGCGCGGGCATGAGTGTTGTGTTCGGGCTGCTGTTCGGTATCGGACTGCTGCTCGCCGCATCGCCGATCCTCTGGCCGAGCCGAACCGAGGATTCTGCACGACCATCCGCAGCGGTGCGAGCGCGCGAAACACTCGTGCAAGCCGGGCTCGGGCGGGTTGGCGTTTCGACCGTGGCGGCTGCGTCGGTCATCCTCGGAGTGGCGGCCGGGGCGCTCGCGTTTGCGCTGGTTCCCGTCATCGCGGTGGCCATTGCCGCGGGCATCCTGCTCCTGATTCTGCCGAGCGCTGTGGTGGTGTGGCGAGCGAGAGCGCAGCGGCGGGCGACCAGGGTTGTCTGGCCCGACGTTGTCGATCATCTGGTGTCCGCGGTCAGATCGGGTCTTGCCCTCCCGGACAGCGTCGTCACCCTTGCTCACTCTGGACCGCCGATAACCCGCGCCGCATTCGCGGACTTCGAGCGCGACTATCGGATGACCGGCGGCTTCGCCGACAGTCTCAACCGACTCAAGGATCGACTCGCCGACCCGGTCGCCGATCGAATAATCGAGACGCTGCGGATGTCGCGCGAGGTGGGCGGAAACGAGCTGACGACGGTCCTGCGCAACCTTGCCGCGTATCTCCGGCAGGATGCGGCGATCCGCTCGGAGGTCGAGGCGAGGCAATCCTGGGTCGTCAACGCCGCTCGGCTGGGGGTCGCCGCCCCTTGGATCGTGCTCCTGCTGCTCTCGACCCGGCCGGAGGCGGCGGCCGCGTACAACTCGCCCGCGGGAATCGCGCTCATCGTGGTCGGACTGGTCCTCTCGGTTGTCGCGTATCGCATCATGATCGGGATCGGGCGCCTGCCGGAAGAGCGGCGGTGGTTCGGATGACCGGCCTCGCGGTCCTGTGCGGGCTGGCGCTCGGCCTCGGGCTCTGGCTGCTCGTCAGCATGGCACCACGGATGCGCCGGCCCAGTCTCACGACGCGGGTCGCGCCGTACGTAATCGACGTATCAGCGGACGCGCGCGATCTGCTGGACCGGCGAAGCGCGGACCCGCTCCCGGTGTTCAGCGCGATGCTCGAACCGGTCACGACTCGGGTGCGGCGGGTGCTGGCCGTTCTCATCGGCGGCAATGAGTTGGTCGCGATTCGACTGCGACAGGCGGGGCTCAGGATGAGCGTTGACGAGTTTCGCTCCCGACAATTGCTGTGGTCCGCCGGTGCGGCGGCGGTCGCGATCGTCGCGGGTCTCGCGTTCGGCGCCATCCGGACCATCCCGTTTGCCGCGCCAGCCGCACTAGTCGTCGTGGTGGCGATTGGCGGGTTTCTCGCGCGCGACTACCTTCTCCAGCGCGCGGCGAAGGCGCGAACGGCTCGGATGACCAAGGAGCTGCCCACGGTTCTGGAGTTTCTGACGCTCAGCCTTTCGGCGGGCGAGGGCATCCTCGATGCGATCCGGCGAATTGCGACGATCTCGAGCGGCGAGCTCGCGGCGGAACTCTCGACGGTGACAACCAACGTGAGCACCGGCCTGCCGTTGGGCGAATCGCTCGAAGGTTTATCCGCTTCGTTGCAACTGCCACCTCTGACCCGAGCGATCGAGCAGATCAACGGGGCGCTGGAGCGCGGGACTCCGCTCGCGGAAGTTCTTCGATCCCAGGCGCAGGATGCCCGCGAAAACGCGAAGCGCGAACTCCTCGAGCTTTCCGGCAAAAAGGAGGTTGCCATGCTCGTTCCGCTGGTGTTCCTCATCCTGCCGATCACGATCGCGATTGCGATCTTTCCCGGACTGTTCGTGCTGCAACTGGGTTTCGGATGAAAGGACCAACGTGACCAGAAAACACATTCTCCAGCTTCGCGACGAACGAGGCGATGTTCCCGGCTGGGTTCTGATCACGCTCATGACGGCTGGTCTTGTCATCGTGATTTGGGGCCTCGCTGGCCCTGCTCTCGCGAACGTGTTCCAACAGGCAATTGATCGCGTTACCGGTTTCTAGAGTCCGCGAGGGTTCTGAACCGCGCGCGGGATCCAGGATGCGAGACGACGAAGGCTCCGCGGTCGTCGAGTTCGTGTTGGTCGGCGTGCTCCTGACGGTGCTGACGTTGTCGGTCATCCAGCTCGGCCTCGCCCTTCTGATCAGAAACACGGTTCTGGACGCTGCGTCCGAGGGCGCCCGATACGGAGCCCTCGCAGACAACAATCTTGGCGATGGTGTCGAGCGGACGCGCGACCTCATCACGACGGCGCTGGGTCCCGGCTACGCGCGAGATATCACGGTGGCGCGGGGCAGCTACGACGGCCAACCGGCGGACATCGTGACGGTGAAGACGCCGCTGCCGCTGATTGGGCTGGTGGGAATTCCGAACGGGCTGGAGGTGCACGGCCATGCGGCGATCGAGACTCTTCCATGACGAGGCCGGCTCGGCCGCGCTCGAGTTCATCACGGCCGGATTCCTCCTTCTGATCCCGCTGGTCTACCTCGTGATTGCGATGGCCGCGATCCAGGGCGGGGCGCTGTCCGTCGAGGGCGCGTCGCGTCAGGCGGCTCGCGTTTTCGTGCAGGCGGGCAGCGTGGCCGCTGCGCAGTCTGAAGCGCATACGGCGGTCGATTTCGCGCTCGACGACTTCGGACTCGATTCGGCCGCCCCGATGGTCAAGATCACCTGTCGCCCGAATCCTGCGGCCTGCCTGACCCGCCGCGGGTTTGTCACCGTGACGGTCACGGCATCCGTGTCCCTGCCGCTGGTGCCGAGCGCGCTGCCGTTCAGTGCGCCGCTATCTGTGCCGCTGAGCGCAACGTCGACGGAGCAGGTCTCGCGCTTCTGGGGCGCGGGATGAGGCGGATGCGAAGCGAGGACGGCTCAACGCTCCTGCTCACGATCTTCTATGCCGCGCTGTGTCTCGCGCTTATCCTGCTCGTCGTCGCGGCGACATCCCTCTACCTCGAGCGCAAGAGGCTGTTCACTCTCGCGGACGGCGCATCCCTCGTGGGGGCCGAGTCGTTCACCCTGGATGACGTGACCCATACGGTTCGCGGATATCGGCCGACCCTCACGTCGACGGAGGTGGCCTCCGCGGTGTCCGAGTATCTCGCCGACAACCCCGCCGACCACTTCACCAACCTCCACGTCGAGCGAGCCATCAGCGTTGATGGCCGCAGCGCCACCGTCGAGCTGTCCTGCTACTGGGCGCCGCCGGTGGTGACTTTGTTCATCCCGAAGGGTTTCCGTATCCAGGTCACGTCGATCGCCCGCTCCGTCTTCTCCTAAGCGTTGCACTGCTGCACTTTGTTGACCGCGCTAGGGCTACAGAGACCGCACGGTCAACAAAGTGCTGCAGTGGTGGGCGAGGAGGGGCGCGCATTCTCTATCGTGGGTACATGGCTTACGACTGGCTCGACCTGCAGATCCGCGCGCACCGGGAGTTCGGCCGCCGACTCCTTGCGGTGACCGACTGGCATGCTCCGACGCCCGACACGGAATGGGACGTCAGCGACCTCGCCCGGCACGTCATTCGCGAGCAGCAGTGGGTTCCGCTTCTGCTGGCAGGCAAGTCGATCGAGGAGGTCGGCGACGACATCGATGCCATCGACGATGATGACCTGCTGGGCGAGTGGCAGCGCTGGTCCCAGATCGCAACCGTCGCGTGGGAGAGCGCCCCGTTCGAGATGACCGTTCAGCTGTCGTACGACACCGTCACGATGCACGACTACCTCAAGGAGCAGACGGCCGACGTCGCCATCCACAGCTGGGACATGGCGCGGGCGACCCACTCCGACGAGCACCTCGACGACCTGCTGGTCGAGGCGACCTGGACCATCTTCGAACCCCAGCGAGAGACTCTTGCAGCGACCGGGCTCTACGAGGATCCTGTTGACGTCGATCCGGATGCCTCGCTGCAGTGGCGCCTGCTCGCAATCACGGGTCGCGACCCGCGTTAATTTATCCGGGGCCGGCCGGGTCTCGCGATGTAACGGGGCACATAGCGGAGCAGTAGTCCGGCGCCGACGAGTCCGATGACGCCCATGACGCCGCTCGCAATGGCGATTGTGGCAACGCCGGTCAGGACGGAAACCAGTAGGGGCGCCGCCGCACTTCCTACGTCGCCGGTGAAACGCCACGCGCCGAGGAACGGCGCGGGATTGCTCTTGTCGGCCAGATCGGAGCCGAGCGTCATCAGGATGCCGCTACCGATCCCGTTCGCGATCGACATGAACATTGCGATCGTCACGAACCAGACGAAGCGGTCGGGCAGGCCAAAGCTCACCGCCAACAGGATGTGCGCGAGGCCGAGCCCGATCATGGATGGCAGCGCGCTGGCGAGTCGACCCCAACGGTCCATGATCCAGCCGCTCGTGTAGAACAGTCCGAAGTCGATGGCCCCGGCGATGCCGATAATGATCGCGGTGTTCGAGTCGCTTACGGCGATGCTGACCGCCCAGAGCGGCAGGATGACCTGGCGGCTCGCTCGAATCGCTCCGATGAGGCCGGCACCGGAGCCAAGCCTGGCGAGGACCCCTCGGTTCGTCCAGATGGTTTTGAACAGGCCGTGCGATTCTGCGGCGACCTCCTCGCGGCCGGCGTCGAGCTTGGCGGCGGCGGTGTGCTGTGCGCGCGCCGCTCCGAGCGCCACGGACGGGTCCTGGACGATGAGTAGAACGATCGCCGCGCCCAGGCAGCCGACGATGTCGATCCAGAACACCGAGGCGGTTCGTCCAGTGAGAGCAATCACCCCCGCAGCAATGAACGGACCGATGAAGTAGCCGGCCCGAAAGGTGCCGCCGAGTGTCGACAGTGCTCGGGCGCGGACCCGCTGCGGGACGAAGCTCGTCATGAATGCGTGGCGCGCCAGGGCGAAGACCGCTGTCGAGATGCCGACGAGCAGGATGCCGATGCCCAGCACGAGCGGATTCGGCGCGAAGGTCGCGATCGCAAGACCAATGACCGCGACGAACGCGCCGCCGATCATGGCCGTGCGTTCCCCGATGCGCGCGACGAGCCATCCGCTCGGGATGTCGCCGAAGACCTCGCCGACCATGATCATCGAGGCGATGAGCCCGGCGATCGCCAACGTCGCCCCCATGCTGTGCGCGACCGTCGGGATGATCGGGAGAATCGCGCCCTCGCCGGTCGAAAACAGGAGCGTGGGAAGAAACGCGGGGAGTGCAATTGAACTCCACTTGAACGGGAGTTCGTCGGTACTCATCGTTGCCCAGTTTATGCGTCGGCCCGACGGCCGAGACGGCCGTCGGCGCTGGCGTCGCGGCGAAGGCCAGAAATGGCCTTCGCTCCCAGCTCCAGCGCGCCCGGGTAGGCTAGACGCCGACATGGACGAGCTTGACTTCTCTGCGGAAATTGCCGCACTCCGCTCGACCTTCGCGGACATCCGCTCGGTGATCGGCGTCGAACGCCTGCAGGCCGACATCGCGAGCCTGAGTGACCAGGCTGGCGCACCCGACCTCTGGGACGACACCGATCACGCCCAGAAGATCACGAGTGCGCTGAGCCACCGCCAGGCGGAGCTCGCAAAGATCGACAGTATCCAGCTTCGCCTCGATGACCTCGAAATCATGGTCGAGCTGGCCAACGGGGAATCGGATGCCGAGGCCGCAGCAGAGGCGCGCGCCGAGCTTGCCAGCATCACGACAGTTCTCGGCGAACTCGAGGTGCAGACCCTCCTGAACGGCGAGTTTGACGATCACCCCGCGGTCATCACCATTCGTGCCGGAGCCGGGGGAGTGGACGCCTCCGACTTCGCCGAGATGCTCCTGCGCATGTACCTGCGCTGGGCGGAGCAGCACAAATTCCCGGTCACGATCATGGACACCAGCTACGCGGAAGAGGCCGGCATAAAGTCGGCGACCTTCGAGGTGGACGCGCCCTACGCGTTCGGCACGCTGAGCGTCGAGGCGGGAACACACCGGCTCGTGCGTATGAGCCCGTTCAACTCCGCGGGCAAGCGCCAGACGAGTTTTGCTGCAGTCGAGGTCATCCCGCTGATCGAGGCAGCGGGTGAGATCGACATCCCGGAAAGCGACATTCGCGTCGACGTCTTCCGCTCGAGCGGCCCAGGCGGGCAGTCAGTCAACACGACCGACTCCGCGGTGAGGCTCACGCATATCCCGACCGGCACGGTTGTCTCGATGCAGAACGAGAAGAGCCAGATCCAGAATCGCGCCGCCGCGCTGAGAGTTCTGCAGTCGCGGCTGCTCGTGCTGCAGCGCGAGCAGGAGGCCGCGCAAAAGAAGGAACTCGCCGGCGTCATCACCGCCAGTTGGGGCGACCAGATCCGCAGCTACGTGCTCGCGCCCTACCAAATGGTGAAGGACCTGCGCACTGAGTACGAGGTCAACAACCCGACGGATGTCTTCGACGGCAATCTGGATGGTTTCATCAATGCCGGAATCAAGTGGCGCAAGAGCGCCAAGGAGTAGCAGAGTGGAAGCATGCTTTCATTCGGATCGACCGTCATCGGAGTCCAGGATGTCGCGCGTGCGACCGCATTCTGGACCGCCGCCCTCGACTACGAGCCGACCTCGCCAGGGGATGAGACCTGGATCATCCTGCAGGCCAAGGACGGCAGCGGCAAGAGGATGTCGCTGGCGCTGTCCGAGACCCCCGTGCAGGAGCATCCGCGCATCCACCTCGACCTGTATGCCGACGACCAGTCGGCCGAAATCGAGCGACTGAAGGCCCTCGGCGCAACGGATGTCGCCTGGGACCTGTATCCGGAGGATGCCGACTTTGTCGTGCTTGCCGACCCCGAAGGCAACCGTTTCTGTGTAATTGATAACACTGCATGACCTAAAGGTGCGTCGCTCCTCGGTAGATCCGGAGCCTTACCTAGGGTGGAAACGCCATGATTCGGTTTGATGCAGTTTCAAAGTCGTACCCAGGAACCTCTCGTCCAGCACTGAATGGCGTGACGCTTGAGGTGCTCAAGGGGGAGTTCGTCTTTCTTGTCGGAGCTTCTGGTTCCGGCAAGTCGAGTTTCCTGCGCCTTATCCTCAACGAGGATCGGCCAACCAAGGGAAACATCCACGTGCTGGGGCAGCACGTCAACACCATGCCATCGCGCAAGGTGCCGTACTTTCGCCGCAACTTGG
>Ga0193728_1000276_pt1 | contig 24175 bp, 24 predicted proteins | sample U1c1metaG_FD_143037 | JGI IMG/M metagenome (GOLD analysis project Ga0193728, IMG submission 143037) | Soil microbial communities from a riparian zone of the East river system, Colorado, United States - U1c1 | ecosystem: Environmental > Terrestrial > Soil > Riparian zone | place: USA: East River...
TGCGTCTGCTGAAACAAAAGTCTAGCACAGCCGCGTGAGTGCAGCCAGATTGTCTGCACTCGACACTATTTGTTTTCAAACAAAAAATATCAGTCGGAAGCTTTGGCAGCCTTGCTTGGGTCGTCGGCTGGATTCACGTAATTTATTTTGAATGGCCCGACGCCGTGAACCTGCACCAGTGCGCCGTCTTTGGTCCCCGCGAAGTGATGCATGCCTCGGGGCATAAAAACATACGTTCCCGCCGGAAGAGACATCATCTTCGCCTCATCATACGAATCGCCCATGCCCGCCATAAACGTTCCCGATATCACGGTTACATTCTCGTCGACAGGATGCCAGTGCGCAGGAATTTTCCCTCCGGCGGCGAACCGCAATTGAAAAACACACGGCGCTCCAGGCTTGTCGCAATTGCCATGCACAGGCCCGTATTCGATGCCCGGCGCGAATTGCACCCATTTGATTTTGTCCGGCGTTCCAATGAACGGTTCCGGTGGGGCAGATTTCGTAGTTGCCGGTGTTTCCGCTTTGTTTTGCGCGGATTTGCCCGGCGCCGCTTTTTTGGCGGTATCCTGAGCTTTTGCTAAAGCCATACCCAGAACTGCGCACATCACCAAGGTCAATACCTTTGAAATAGGGTTGAGCATGAGCCCTCCGGCAAACGAGAATTGGCGGCACGATATCACACCCCCTGGCTTAGCGTAAATATTTTGGCCAAACCGAAGTCGGGAGCTCGCGAGGGTGCATCCTCGCATAGCACGAATTGTGTCCAGTTGTACAACACATCAGTAGAACATCGTATTTTCGCGCGTCGCCCGCGCAGTACACTACACGCGGATGGAGTTCCTCCCCATCCGCCCCGCGTTTGCTTCCACGAACGCCGGGTCCGCGGCGCCAGCGGAAACTTTCCGGCAAAGCCGGAATCGCCCCACGACACGGGGTCGTCCCACGCTCATCGTGTGGGCAGGAGGAAATTCATGAAACCTTTGCTGTCCGCAGTTGTGGCTGGTGCGCTGCTTTTCACCACCGCACCGGTCTCCTATTCCGAGCCACGCCCGGAGCCGCTCAAAGTCGCTCCCGGTACGGAAGTGCGCCTGCACATCGTCGGCACCATCGGTACCGCCGCTTCGCGTAACGGTGACGCCTTCGTCGCCGTGCTTTCCGAGCCCGTCTTCATCGGCAACACGTTGCTGATTCCCGCTGGTACGCGCGTCCACGGCACCATCGGCACGGTAGCGCCGGCGCGCCGCTTTTCCGTTTTTCGTGGCCAAGCCTACATGGACTTGAATTTCCGCAGCCTTGAAATCGATAGCCGGCTGATTCCCGTGCACATGAGCATCCTCGAAATCGAACGCCCCGGTGGTGACCGCGACGCCCCGCGCCGCCACGACGTAAAAATAGATGAAGGCCAGATCATCGAGGAAAAACATGACTACCGAGGCGATGTGTTGGGAGCTTCCATAGGGACGGGCGGCGGCGCCCTCGTCGGTTTGATTTTTAGCAACGTCGCCAGAGGATTCGGCTTCGGTATAGCGGGAAGCGCTGTCTACATCGTGGCGCGCAAAGGAAAGGAAGTAAATCTGCCAGCCGGAACAGGCATGCTCGTCAGCATCGATGACACGGTGACTTTGCCGGGCACCGTAACGCCAACCCCGACGCCCGCGGCTCCGGCCGTCCAGTAACGATCGGATCGCCAAGATACCGGAAATAAAAAGACTCCGTATCCGCCAAAAATTTTGGCGTAGCGGCGTGCTGCGTTTTTACTCCTCATGCCCTGGGCATACGCAACGCTTTTTTCAATGATCAGAGGAATCGAGAAGCTTATCCAGTTCCGACGTAAACAGCGCACCAAATCAAACGGGCGCCGCTCCTGCCGCAGCCGCTCCGCGCAGCTTTACCTGCAAACCCAGTTCGGCCTGATCCCGTTTCAGGTAACGGTACAAACTCGTGCGCCCGATGCCCAACACTCGCGCAGCCCTTAAGCGGTTCCCCATGCACATCGCCAGCACCCGTTGAATATGCACCTTGCGAACTTCGTCCAGCGAAAGCGGCCGCCACTCTGCGCCTTCCGCTGTATGCTTCCCGCGGTGTTGAAGATTTTCCGGCAAATCCGCTAGGTCGATGAAGTTCTCCTGTGGTGGTAATCGACGCGCTAGAGATTACATTCTCAAGTTCGCGCACATTGCCCGGCCAGGGATGCACCAGCAGCGGAATATCCTCGAGCCGCTCGGTCAGCGAAGGCACGCGAATTTGAATGGAGCTCAAGCGGTAAAACAGGTCTTCCCGGAACCGTCCCGCCAGCGCCTCCCCGCGCAGGTCCCGATTGGTGGCGGCAATCAGTCGAACATTCACGTGCCGCACTTCCGGCGAGCCCACCCGTTGCACTTCGCGGTTTTGTATCACCCGTAACAGCTTGGCCTGCGTGGCCAGCGAAGTTTCCCCCACTTCGTCAAGAAAAACCGTCCCGCCATCGGCGCATTCGAACAATCCTGGACGCATTTCCGTTGCGCCGGTAAAGGCTCCGCGCACATGTCCAAAAGGTTGACTGTCTAGCAGGGTGTCCACCATCGCCGAACAGTTGCAAACCGCGAGGCGCTGTTGGCTCACCGGGCTCAGCTGATGTATGGCCTGCGCCACCAGCTCTTTCCCGGTACCCGTCCAGCGCTCGTTTCAACCGCAGGCGGTCTAGCGGCTTCGGCAGAAAATCCGTGGCCCCGCGCCGCATCGCTTCCAGAGCGGATTCGAGCGTATATTCCTTGGTGATGATGATCACGTGAAGTCCCGGGTCCACGCGCAACAGGCGCTCCAGAAATTCGTAAGCATGTATCCCGGGCAAATGAACATCGGCGAGAATTACCCGGCACGCTCCCGATTGCACCACGCGCACCGCTTCCTCCGGATCGTCCGTCAGCAATGATTCATAACCCATCTCGGAAATGTTACCAACAACTTCCGCCTGAGCCGACAAAACTCCCTCCCACCATGGCCACCACCACTGCTCCAATTCCAACCACAATCGTCTCCCCTTTTGAACCGTCCGCCCGTTTCGACACTTTTCCGACCAGAACACACCACGACACCCGGCGCTAAACGCCGTTGGCAAGTCTCATGGAAATTAGTGTCAGGTTGAAAAATAGTGAAAGTAGATCTAAAAATGACCGCCAAGCAAAATGTTGGTAGCAAATGCCTCGATATATCGATATACCCGGTTAAAAAAAAGCAAGCCCACCAGCAATCCCAGCATCGCGTAGCTATTCCCGCGCAGCCAGTTCAGATATTTTTGCGCGGTGCTCTCGCTCATGAAAATCATGATGCCGGTGCTGCCATCCAACGGCGGTACCGGCAAAAGATTGAAGGTGCCCAGCAATAGATTCAACGAAAAGAAAACAATCAGTACCACGAAAGCGATTCCTGGGCGCCCCGTCGCCGGATCTCTTCCCAGCAAACCAGTGGACATGCCCACTCGTAATCCGATCACCGCGAGAATCATCAATGAAAAGTTGGCCGCCGGACCTGCCAGCGCCATCCATCCCGCTCTCCGCGGGTAGCGCCGCTCCCACGCCGGATCGAACGGTGCGCTGGCCCAGCCAATCATGGATTGGTTTATGAAGTAGGACAGCAGCGGAATTAGCACCATCCCGAATGGCTCGCGCCGGATGTGCGGGATGGGGTTCAGCGAAACTTGCCCGCCCTCGGACGCGGTCTCGTCACCGCCTCGTTTGGCCACAAAGGCGTGTGCCGCTTCATGACATGTAGTTGAAAAAAGAAACGCGACATACCAGATGAATCCATACAACAAAAACTCAGGCGTGATCTCGGGCATCGCGGAAGAGTAGTTGCTGGGGCCCGCGATTGCAAGTTGACAGCGCGACTATCCCGGATATGGTAGTCCGGTTGCGTTCACGGGGTACGGAACAACAGCCAGCGATCATTTTGGCCGCCGGGAGCCAACCTTTTTCCCGACGCTTTTCCCTCCAGCTACTCTTGCCGAGGTGTCGACCCGCGTAGCGACGGAATCTCTCTCTCGGGGCTTTGCTTTTGCTTCTGTCTTCGCGACGGAATCAATTTTCTTGCTGCGCGCAAACGCTTCGGTTCCCAGCAACCGTTTGGGACCGCTCACAAACGGACTCCCTGCCTCATAGAACCGCAACACATGATCGGCCGCTCGCGTAATTCCAATCCGCACGGTTTTCCCGATCACTGTCTCGGTATCGCTTTCCACACCCTCGCCCGTGATCACGCCTAACCACAACTTATTCTCAGCGCACAAATCAATCCCATCATGGCTGCGATTGACTTGAAACGCTGCAGCCAGTCGCCCCGGTCCGCGCGTTAAGCCCAGCAGGTCGCTGCAGTCGCGATGTTTTTTCATCAGCTCAATGCCTTCCAGCGGCTCCGCCGCGCGAATCAAAATCCCGCCCGCGGTGCCCGCCGCCTCGCCGCTCACATTCAACATGAAATGCGCGCCATAATTAAAAAATACGTACGCATGCCCGGGTGCCAGGTACATCGAGCGGATCCGCGGAGTCGGCCCGCGAAAATGATGCCCGGCGGGATCGCCCGGTGGATACGCTTCGGTTTCCACGATGCGCCCGCTAATCCGCCCCGCCGGCAGTTCGTGCACCACCACTTTTCCAATCAGAAACCGTGCCAGTTCAATCGTGTCGCTGGGCAATTCCGCCCGCCGCAGCCGCCGGATGGCGCTCTTCTTCGTAGAATGTTTTGGAGTTTCCACGGGCAATTCATTCGAGGAGAATTTTTTATCGCGGCTTACTCTAACCTCTAACCTCTAACTTCAGGCTCGCTATTAAACAACCGCGCCAACTCGGCATGCTCCATCACCACTGCGGGATCGCGTTGGATGGCATCGAAATAACGCTTCTGAAACGCGTCCCCCGACTCTGAAGGCACAAACAATTTCCGCGCCGTGCCAATCGCGCTGCGGGTATCCTCAGGCGTAATGGGCACTTCACCGGCAAGCGTTTCATCCAGCCGTACCACAAATTCCGAGATATTATGCAGCCATCCAAATTGCTGGTGATCCAACACCAGACGGAATAATTCTCCGGTGGACACATGTCCATGCTCGCGCTCGTAATCCCGGCGCTCCATATCCAGCAAGGTCTTGTGCAGTTTCAGCAATACCGTGCGCAACTCCGTGAGTTTTGCGCGATCCACGGCGTCCGGGCCGCTGTCAGAGGGTGGGGTCATCGTCTGTCCACATCAATCGTGATAGCGCTGCTCACCCACCGGCAACCCAATATGCAGCCGGTTTCCCGGCGGCGGTAGGGGACACGTGGCGAACGGCGTATACGCGCACGGCGGATTTTCGAGGTGATTGAAATCCAGCACTAAGTCGCCGGGCTTCGTTACTCCCTCGCTCGGCAGCGCGGTGTAAAGGAACCGGCAAGCGCCATACGTTGTCGAAGCGCTGGTGGTATCTCGCAGTATAAAAAAAAGCTTCTTGGGATCGGAATCCTCAAGCACCGGCTCCAGCCGGTAAGTCTCGCCCGTAAGTTTAAATTCCGCCGCCCCCGGAACCGGCTGCGAATAATGTGTGCCCGCAAGGGTGTCCAACCCCACTGTTTTTGGCGGATTGTAAGGTATCCACTTTGCCGTAACCCGATAGGCAGGATCAGGCGCATACCATTTCAATCCATGAAACCCCAGCAAGGCTTGGGATTTCGAATCTTTCACGCGCAACGCGAACCTGTCACTCCGCCTTATCACGTACATGTTCAGTGTTTCAATCGTCAAATGCGGCGCGTACTTGTCATTGTCGGCGTCCGTGCGCAACACTTGCGATTTCGCTGCTGCCCTGGCAACCAGAAATCCCGGCGGGAATCCTCCGGAAGGCTCAAGCAAGCGAACCGTCTGACCATCTAATTGCAGCACACCTAAATGCGCCACCTTCGTGCCCGCCAGATGAATTTTATTATCGGCAGCACCGCCAAATGAATTATCGCCCGGCTGCAACCATTCCAGTCCCGATAAAGAAAGCCAGCCATCCGGCTTGTGCAGCTCGGCGACATGTTTAGCGCGCCAATCCAGAAGATCTTTCTGCCACGCATCTTGATCGGATGAATCGGGTTTTGTCGCGCGCGAATTACTACTAACCATATTCAAGAGGAACACCAGCCCGGCGGCCGTGGCCAAGGAACGAAAGTCCATAATGAAGTATACCGTGAGACATTCCGTGGCTGAAAGTTAGAGTGCGTGGGGGCGGCCTCCTAATGCCCCGCCAATAAAAACGGCTCGCTTGCGCGAGCCGGGATCCGAACTGAGAACGAAATAGGTTCCGTCTTACTTGGAAGGCGTCACCACCAGTTCGTTTTTTACCGAGAAAACGTTAGGGATCCCGTTCACCCGCAAGTTGACCAGATTCTTGTCCGCCTCACTATCCACCACTCCCACCAAAGTGACATTTCCATTTTTCACGATGATGTGAATCGACGGAACTGCCGATTCCGCGTACCTTGACAGTGCCGGATCGCCAAAAATCGTGCGATACACGGCTCTGCGAATCTGATCGTCCATCGGCGACGGTGGCAGCACCTCGATGTTATTCACCACCTTTCCGATACCTTCAATATTTTTCACCACGTTTTCGGCATCCGATTTGAGCGTTGGCCGAACCACTTGCCCTTCCAGTATTACGGTGTCGCCTTCCACCCGGAACGCCAGGTTGTCGAACACCGAATAATAGGGCAGCAATACCAGTTGGTGCCGCACTTCGCGGATCAAGTTCTGCCGCGATTTTGGTTCATTCTGTTGCTGCTTTTTGTCCTGCGCATGCGAACTTATCGGCATGCCACGAAATGCAGTCCCGAGGAGCAATGCCGTAGTTAAAACAGCTCTTTTCCTCATGATGAGCTCCAATTCCGATGCTTGTGTGCCTCAAATTCTTCTAACAATGGTTAGATTCAAGTCGCACGGCAATTGGGTGCGCGACACTGACGACGGGTGGCAATGTTACGATAGAATCGTGGCTCGATCTTTTTTTACCGTACCTGCTGCGTGCCGAATATTTTGCCGCGCCGCTCTGCGTACTATCCGTTCCTCCGCCGGTGTCTTGCCGTGCTGCTAATCGCTCATCGCGGAGCCTCCGGTCACGCGCCCGAAAATACCATGGCCGCTTTCAAGAAAGCGGTGAGCTTAGGCGCCACCTTTATCGAAACAGATCTGCAGTTGACTCGCGACGCACGCCTGGTGGCCATTCACGATGAAACCGTGAATCGCACCACCAACGGGAAAGGCGCCGTCCATGACATGACCCTCGCCGAATTGCGCCGCTTGGACGCGGGTTCCTGGTTCGGCAGCGAATTCGCCGGCGAACGCATTCCCACCCTCGATGAAGTCCTAGACTTTGCCAAAAAATACGACGTGATCTTTTATCTGGAAATGAAGCCTGGCGGCTCCTGGGGCGGCGAACACTCGCTCATCGGCAGCTTGCGATCGTCTGGTGAAATCGCGCGCACCATCGTTATTTCCTTCGACGCCGCAATTTTGGCCAATGTCCGGAAAATTGAGCCGACCTTGATGACCGCCTTGCTGTACGACGGTCAAATCGAAAAGCCCCTCGATCAAGCGCTAAAAGTTGGAGCGCGCCAATTGGCCATCCGCGGCGATCTGGTAAGTCCCCTGCTGCTCACCGCCGCGCGAGAAAAAGATTTGCAAGTCGTATGCTGGACGGTGAATCACTCCGCCCACATGCGACTGCTCATGGACGCCGGCGTGGATGGCATCATGAGCGATTATCCCGACCGCCTGGCCGCCGCTGCGAAAACTGCCAAACCAAAATCTCCTGGCACTCGAGTATCTGTTTAACTTCTTCCCCGCTTCCTCAAAATCGATCTACTTCCTCAACGCCGCGTACAAAGCCCCGAAATTTGAAATCGAAATCTGCTCAGCGCGCGCATCCGGCCGCAAGCCAACCGCCCCCAGCGCCTTGCGCACTTCGTCGGGTTCTGCCAACTCCCGCAAATTATTCACCAGTGTTTTTCTCTTCTTCAAAAAACATAACTTAACAAATTCCAGAAAATCCTCTTCACTTTCCACCTTCTGCTGCGCGGATTCATCTTCCCCCCATAACAAGCTGCCGCTTCGCAAATCTTCCCACCCACCAGGCAACCGCAGGGTCACCAACGTCGACCCGACTTCAGGCGGTGGCGTAAACGCCGCTCGCGGAATCTCCAGTACCAGCTCCGGCCGCGAATTTAGTTGCGTCGCCACGGAAAGATAACCGTACGCTTTGCCGCCAGGCTCCGCCGCCATGCGCTCCGCCACTTCGGTCTGCACCACCACATGAATCTCTTCAATCAATTCCGCAAACTGAAACAAATGATGGAGAATCGGTGAGGTGATGTAGTAGGGAAGACTCCCGTAAATCCGCATTCGTTTTCCGTTAGCCACGGCCGCCAGGTCGGTCTCAAGAATGTCCCCGCAAATCACATCGAGATTCGGATTTTTCTTCTTTAAGCGGTTGAGATTCCCGATCAAGAATTGGTCCACCTCAATCACATGCACCGGCGCGCCAGTGGCTACAAGATATTCCGTCATCTCCCCATGTCCGGGACCAATCTCAATCCAGCAAAAATCAGCTTGTTGCGCGCTTTCTGCAACCGCCACCTCCGAAGGTGGCGACACCCGAATGGCGCGCGCGATTTCTTCCCGCCAGTAATCGTCCGCAAGGAAATGTTGGCCCAGAGGTTGACGACTCATCGCTTCTCAGTGTAACAACTACCAGCGCGGTGCCGGACTTTGACCACGTTTATGAAATCGGATAGCGTATCGTAAAATGGTCGGGCGTCACGGTATTATCCTCATCCACGACGGAGCGGCACTTCCAGTGAGCTTGTTTTGAGAATACTTTTTGCGGCATCCGAAGGCCTGCCCTTCTCAAAGACCGGCGGCCTCGCTGACGTCATCGAAGCGCTGCCCAAAGCCCTTGTCGCGCAGGGTCATGAACTGGCGGTGGTGCTGCCTCGTTACCGGGGAATTAAGACCAGCATGGTGGTTATGCCCAGCATGACCATCCCTCTGGGCGGACGCTTGCGCTTTCCCTCCGTTGCCGATGGCACCATGCTCAATGGTGTGCGCTACTTTTTCGTCGACGATCCCGGCTTCTTCGACCGTGATGGAATTTACGGCGGCAGCGCGGGAGATTTTCCCGACAACGCCGAGCGTTACAGTGAATTTTGCCGCGCTACTATCGAAATTGCCAAACACGTCTGGCCCGCCGACGTAATCCACTGCCACGACTGGCAGACTGGACTCGTTCCCGTGTTCTTGCGCTCGTTGTATGCCGCCGACCCGTTGGTGAAAGACATACCGGTAATTTTCACCATTCACAATTTAGGCTATCAAGGTCAATTTCCGGCGGCGGTGCTCGATCGCGCCGGTATTCCGCCGGAGGTTTATAACCCCGCGGGTCTTGAATACTACGGTGACGTCAATCTCTTGAAGGGCGGCCTGGTCTATTCCGACTACCTCACCACCGTCAGCAAAAAATACGCCGAAGAAATTCAAACTGCCGAATTCGGATATGGTCTCGACGGCGTGGTGCGCAGCCGCCGCGATCACGTGGTAGGCATCCTCAATGGTGTCGACTATTCCGTCTGGAATCCCGAGAAAGACAAATTGATCGCCGCTACCTACTCCGCCAAAGATCTGACCGGCAAGCATACTTGCAAAAAAGACCTGCTTGAAATCTTTGGTCTCTCTCCGGAACACGAAACCCGCCCGGTTCTCGGCATCGTCTCCAGATTTGCCGACCAAAAAGGTTTTGATCTTATCGCCGCCGTCGCCCCTGAATTGATGGAGGAGGATGTCATCCTCACCGTTCTGGGCACCGGAGAGCGCCGCTACGAAGAATTGTTCGAGACTCTCGCGAACGAATTCCCGGGGCGTGTCGGCGTGCGCATTGCCTACGACAACGAACTCGCCCACAAAATCGAAGCGGGCGCCGACATGTTTCTCATGCCTTCACGCTACGAACCCTGTGGCTTAAATCAGATTTACAGTTTGAAGTACGGTGCGGTTCCTATCGTGCGCGCCACCGGCGGCCTGGATGACACTGTCGAATCTTTTGACGTGGAGCACGGGACCGGAACGGGCTTCAAGTTTGAGTCCTATACTGGCGCGGCCCTGCTCGACGCCATTCACCTGGCTTTGCATCATTTCGCCGACGAACGCATCTGGAAACGCATCCAACTGAACGGTATGTCTAAGGACTTTTCGTGGAAGCGTCCCGCGTCGGAATATGCGAAGCTCTATAAGACAGCGCGTTTGGCACGAAACCAAATCTTCGTTGCAACATCTAATTAAACGACTCAAGGAGCTAGCGGAGGCCCTTTCGGGCCAATCCGCTGAGGATAAACAACATGGCAGACAACAACATTCAATCCGTAACCGATGGCAATTTTGAAGCAGAGGTGTTGAGCGCCAGCAACGCGCAACCAGTAATGGTGGATTTCTGGGCCGATTGGTGCCGCCCGTGCCACATGCTGGCACCTACAGTGGCAGAGATCGCTCACGATTATGCAGGCAAACTCAAAGTGATGAAGCTGAACGTCGACGAAGCGATCAATTCGGCGGGCCGCTACAATGTTCGCGGCATCCCCACTTTGCTGGTCTTCAAGAACGGTCAGGTAGTTGAACAAATAGTCGGCGCCGTTCCCAAGGACCAAATCACCAAAGCTTTAGCTAAGCACCTGGCGTAATCTCGAATTTGATTTTGGCCCCGAAGCCTGTCTTCATCTATGATTTATTTTTGAACGGCGCGCCGCACTCTTTCTGCGACGCGCCGTTTATTTTTCCAAGTCGCTTTGCTAAATATTTTCGCGCTAGAACAGATCAACCAGAACAAATGACAAAGACCACTCCTCTCGTTCGTTGCCAATGGCCTAGCAACGATCTCAGCATGGCCTACCACGACCAAGAATGGGGCGTACCGGTCCACGACGACCGCACCCTATTTGAATTTCTGACCCTCGAAGGCGCGCAAGCAGGCCTGAGCTGGGACACCGTGCTGAAAAAGCGCGAACGCTACCGCGAACTGTTCGCCGGATTCAATCCCGCGAAGGTGGCTCGTTACGACCGCAAAAAAGTACGCGCGTTGTTAAAAGACCCAGGAATCATACGCAATCGCCTGAAAATCGAATCCACGATCAGCAACGCGAAAGCCTTCCTCGAAGTCCAGAAAGAATTCGGCTCTTTCGACAAATACATCTGGACCTTTGTGAACGGCAAACCTATCCAAAACGCGTGGAAAACTCTCGCCGGCCTTCCAGCCTCCACAAGCGTCTCCGACGCCATAAGCAAAGACCTGAAAAAACGCGGCTTCCACTTCGTCGGCACCACCATCTGCTACGCCTTCATGCAAGCCGTCGGCCTGGTCAACGACCACTCCACCACCTGCTTCCGCTACCGCCGACTAAGTTCATAGGAGCGCTGCACTGTTTTCGTTTTAACATCGCCGTTGCTTGCGCCTTTGCCACGTCACAGGTACGATTTGTTTTGCCGTTTGCTGTCGAGTTCCCACCGTGCTTCTCTCCATGACGGAGAGGGAAGCGTCATTCGCCGATGTTCCAGGCGGCTGGCTTAGATGCAATGGATCTAACCGCGTAAGAAAGGTCAGAAATGAACTCTGTCGTGGTGGTAGGCGCGCAATGGGGCGATGAAGGAAAAGGCAAAGTAGTTGATTACCTCGCCGGCTCGTTCGAATATATCGCGCGCGTAGCCGGAGGCCACAATGCCGGCCACACCGTCATTATCGGCACTGATCGCTACGTCCTGCAACTCATCCCCTGCGGAATTCTGCGCCCCGGCCGCCACGCCGTTATCGGCACCGGCGTAGTTGTCGATCCCGCCGCTCTCGTAAACGAAATCGAAACCCTCGCCAAGGCTGGCATCGACGTGAAGGGCCGTCTGCACATCAGCAATCGCGCCCATTTAATTTTTCCCTATCACCGCGAGTTGGATAAAGCCGCCGAAGGCGCGCGAGGAGCAGACAAAATCGGCACAACTTCCCGCGGCATCGGCCCTGCCTATGAAGACAAAATGGCCCGCCGCGGCTTGCGCATGTGCGATTTGCTCGATCCCGATTCGTTCCGTAAAAAAGCGGCTCACGTAGTTGCCGAAAAAAATCGCCTCGCGAAAGGCGCGTACGGCGCAAACGTCGATTTTTCCCACGAAGTGGAAGACACCCTCGCATTGGGCGAAAAAATTCGCGGCTACATCTGCGACACCGCCGAGCTAGTCAACCACGCCATGGACGACGACAAATCCGTGCTCTTCGAGGGCGCTCAAGGCACCATGCTGGACATCGACCACGGCACCTATCCCTACGTCACTTCCTCCAGCGCCATCTCCGGCGGAGCTTCCACTGGCGTAGGCGTTCCGCCCACCAAGCTCAAACACATTCTCGGCATTTCCAAAGCGTATACGACTCGTGTTGGCTCTGGTCCGTTTCCCACCGAAATGCCTGACCTCGACGCCGAAGAAGTCCGCAAGCGCGGCAAAGAATTCGGCGCCGTCACAGGCCGCCCGCGTCGCTGCGGGTGGCTCGATTTGCAGGTATTGCGCTACGCCAAAATGATCAACGGCATCGACTCGCTGGTAATCACCAAGCTCGACGTCTTCGATACTCAACGCGAAATTCAAGTCTGCGTCGGCTACAAATATAAAGGTAAGCCTTTACACGAAATGCCCGCGCTCGCTGAAGAGTATGAGCACGTCACTCCTGAATACAAAACTTTGCCGGGCTGGAACGAAACGAGCTACGGTCTGAAAGACGGCACAAAATTACCCAAACTCGCCGTCGATTACCTAAAATTCATCTCCGACTTCCTCCAAGTCGAAATCGGCATGATCTCCACCGGCCCGGAACGCGACGCCACCATCATCCAACCCGGCTCCATGCTGTCCACCTGGCTGTAACCTCATCGACATTAAAAATACACGGAGGGTGGCCCACCCTCAGGTTTTTGGAGGAGGATCTTGTACGGTGGAAACACCCCAACTCATAACCACAAAGCTCCTGAATTCGTCACTTATTCTGTGATGTTCGACTCACTGCAACTCCACAATCTCGGAGTAACATAAGCATATCCATGCTGACCTTCGAACAAGCACGCCACGAAGTCATCACACGAATCTCAAAGCTCAATCGCGCCACCCCAACCGTGAATCTCAGCGTGTGGGACGCTTCAGGTTACGTTCTGGCGCAAGATCTAATCGCCGACCGCAATTACCCGCCCTTTAATCGCGACACACGCGACGGCTACGCGGTCCGCGCCAGCGAATCCACTGCAGGCTCGACGTTACTGTGCATCGGTGAAATTAAAGCCGGCGATACCCTAACCCATCCGCTAGAGAAGGGAACGTGCGTACAAATTATGACCGGCGCGCCAGTCCCACCCGAAGCCGACGCCGTCGTGATGATTGAATACACAACCCGCGATAAAGACCTCATCCATTTTCAGCAGTCAGCAACAAAGGGCCAGAACATCGTCCCCTCCGGCAGCGAAGCCGCAAAAGGGCAAGCTCTCCTGTCATGCGGTACGCGTCTTGGCTACGCCGAGTTAGGCCTCGCCGCGCAAATCGGTGCCTCACAACTCCGCTGCGCAAAAAGAACTCGCGTGGCCATCTTGTCCACCGGAGACGAAATTGTCCCGATCGATGCTTCCCCCGGCCCATTCCAGATTCGGAATAGCAACAGTGTTTCCCTGGCCGCCCAGGTCCGCGAAGCCGGCGGAGACCCTGTAATCCTCGGCAACGCTTCCGATCGAATCGAAATTCTAGGCGATAAGATTCAGCAGGGCCTGCAGGAAGATCTCCTGGTATTGTCGGGCGGCGTCTCCATGGGCAAATACGATCTCGTCGAAGACGTCCTCAAAAGTCTCGGGGCCACGTTTTACTTCGATGCGGTGGCGATCCGTCCGGGCAAACCGGCGGTCTTTGGGATGTGTAAAGAAAAACCAGTCTTCGGCCTCCCCGGAAATCCCATTTCCACCATGGTCACTTTCGAATTATTCGTCGTTCCCGCCATCGACCTGCTCAGCGGAGCTCCCCCGCGCCCCCTGCCTTTTCTAAAAGCCACCCTCGCCGAAGCTATGAAAGAAAAACTCGGCATGACACATTTTCTTCCCGCGCGCGTCCAATTTGATTCCGGTGAGGCTCGCGTCAAACCACTGGCGTGGCAAGGCTCTGGCGACACCGTCACCATGGCCAAAGCGAATTGCTTTCTAGTAGTGAGCCCCGATATTCAAACCCTGGCGGCCGGCGAAAATGTTAACGTGCTGATGCGTAGAGGTATCTCTTAAATCCGTACGAGAAGTCTTTCAGGCGCATGAAAAAGCTCTCCCATTACAGCGAATCCGGAAGCGTTAAAATGGTTGACGTTTCCGCCAAACCTTTGACCACCCGCACCGCCGTCGCCCGCGGCTTGGTAAAAATGACCCCCGCCGTCATCCGCGCCGTTAAGCGCCTGCGAAATCCCAAGGGCAACCCCCTGGAAATTGCCCGAATCGCCGGAATCTCCGCCGCCAAACGCACGTCTGAGTGGATACCTCTTTGTCACCCGCTCCTGCTGACTAACATTGATGTGACTGCTTCCCTATGCCAAAATGGCGTTGAACTGCAATCTACCGTAACCACGACGGCGCAAACCGGCGTGGAGATGGAAGCGCTGGTCGCCGTTGCTGCCGCCGCCCTCACGGTTTACGACATGTGTAAAGCCCTGGACAAAGCCATCGAGATAACCGGCATCATGCTCGTCGAAAAAACAGGCGGCAAAAGCGGCCATTTCCGCAACTCTGCCGTAACCGCAACACCAACCCGCTCAAAGGCTAGGCTTCGATGAGCGCCGCCGCTGGGAAGAGCATCAAGCTGCTGTTGGCCGACGACAATCCGCTGATCCGCGACCTCGTCTGCAAAGCCCTTGAGCCCTTTTGTGAAGTTGTCCTCGCCGACGACGGCGCCGACGCCCTCCTCAAAGTCATTGACGAGCCGCCCGACGCCATCCTTTGCGATTACAAAATGCCCGGCCTCAATGGCCGCCAACTTTTTGAAAAACTTCGCGGACGCCAAACCACTCGCAACATTCCATTTCTTTTCATGGCTAGCCGCGCGGACATAGAAGAACGCTTGCGCCCGCTGGTCGATGGCGTTGAAGACTTCATAACCAAGCCCTTTCTCGTCAAAGATCTCGTGCGCATCACAAAAAGAGTCGTCGATCGCCTGCATCTTGAAAAGCTCCAAACCAAAGGTTCCCGTCCCGGAGTCATTCAGGGACGTCTCGAGGAAATGAGCATGATCGATCTCATGCAATCCCTAGAAATGGGCCAGAAATCCTGCCGCCTGATCGTGAAAAAAGGCTCCGAGATAGGCGAACTTTATTTCTCAGCCGGCCAATGCCGCGATGCCAAGAGTGGGGAAGCGGAAGGCGATGACGCCGTCTACCGCGTGCTTCTTTGGACCGAGGGCGAATTCGAAATCGACTTCAGTGCTGCCAACGCCTCCAATCGCACTACCACCACCCGCAACACGACCGGCCTGCTGATGGAAGCCATGCGCCTGATGGACGAAGCGAGCCGCGACGAAGTAAGCACAAATCAAAGTTAGTTAAATCGCTAAAGCCTCGGTGACATGCGCGTAGCCATCCTCACCATCAGTGACTCCACCGCCAAAGGCCAGCGCGAAGACGCGTCCGGCCCCGCCGTCGTCGCATTCTGCCGCGGTCTCGGCTGGGAAATCGCCGAAACATTGTGCATCCCTGACGATCCAGCCGGGATTCGTGAGCGACTCAGCGCCATCGCCGACGGGCGTCGCGCAGACATCATCTTCACTACCGGCGGCACCGGCATCGGCCCCCGCGATAACACTCCGGAAGCCACCGTCGCCATCGCTGACCGAATCATCCCCGGCGTCTCTGAAGAAATGCGCCGCAAAGGAATGGAAAAAACCCCCACTGCGGTCTTATCCCGCGCAGTCACTGCCGTGCGCGCTCACACCATCATCGTAAATCTTCCCGGCAGCCCGAAAGGCGCCGTCGAATCGCTAGAATCCATCGCGCATCTACTGTCTCACGCCGTCCACGTCCTCCACGGCGCCCGCCACGATTAGCGCTTGGTGTATGGCGGCCTCGCGCACCATAAGCAAAAAAAAGCCCGGAAAAATTCCCGGGCCTTTCTTAATTCTGGAGTGAAAAATTAACGCGCGATCAAATTAGGCTGCAAAATAAAATTCAACACCTGGTTAGGGAACAGGCCAAAATACACCGTCCCAATCGCGGTAACCGCCAGCACCACATTCACCGCCACAGGGAACCGCACCGGAGCAGCCGCCATGGCTTCCGCACTGGCTTCCCGCATATACATCACCACAATCACGCGCAGATAGTAATAAGCCCCGATGATGCTGTTAACGGCCATCAATACCGCCAGCCAAATTAAATGCGAATTCACCGCCGCTTTAAAAATATAGAATTTCCCAAAAAATCCCGCGGTCACCGGCAATCCCAGCAACGACAAAAGATAAAGGCTCAAGGCCGCTGCGGCTACGGGCTGCCGCTGCGCCAGTCCCGCGTAATCGTCCAGCGTCAAGTTCTTCTCGCCCCACCCGCCAATTTCAGAAACGATTGTGAACGCCCCAATCTTCACCAGCGCATAACTCAACAGATAGAACAGCACCGCCGCGTAAGCAGGCGTCGCGCCACCGTTCAAATCGTTGGCCATGAACGTAACTGCGGCGAAGGCCACCAAAATGTAACCCGCGTGCGCGATCGAGCTATAAGCCAGCAACCGTTTCACGTTGGTCTGCAGCAACGCCCCAAGATTTCCCGCGAACATTGTCAGCGCCGCCAACACCCAGAAGGCCCAAAACCAAAAATGCGTCGCGGCCGGCACGCTCGCAAATATTCGCAACAGCAGCGCGAACGCCGCCGCCTTGGGTCCCGCCGAAAACAGCGCGGTCACCGGAGTGGGCGCGCCTTCGTACACATCCGGCGTCCAGATCTGAAACGGCGCCGCCGCCACTTTAAATCCAAGGCCAATCAGTATCAGCGACAAGCCCAGCTTCAACAGGTTGCTGTTTGGATCGGCGTCGTCCATCCTGCCCAGGTTGGTCGTGCCGGTCGCTCCATAAACGAGCGCGATGCCATAAAGAAAAAACGCCGTCGCAAAAGAGCCCAGCAGGAAATACTTCAGCGACGCTTCGCTCGATTTCGTGGAGTCGCGCCGGAACCCCGCCAATATATAACTGGAAATAGAGCTCAACTCGAGTCCAATGAAAGCTGTCAACAGTTCACGCGCGGAAGCCAGCACTCCCATGCCCGCCGTCGCAAAAAGCAGCAATGCATAAAATTCCGCAAATGGCAGCTTCTCGCGCTCCAGGTACGAATCCGCCGCCAGCACCACCAGGACCGCCACCAACCCGACTAACAGCCGGAAGAAAAAACTAAAAACGTCGGATTGAATCAGCCCGTAAAATCCTTCACCGGGAGTAGCCCCGGCCACAAACGCCGCGCCAGTTCCGCCTAGAGCCCCCAGCAGTGCAAGCACGGTAAAAAAATGGCGGCTGCGAACAAACGGCTGCAGCAACATCGCCAACATGGCAAAGCCGCACCAGATTAGCTCCGGTAGCGCGCGCAGCAAGTCGTCAGTGCGTGGAAACATTAGCGGTTCACATCCACTGCGGCCGGAATCTGCTTCGCATCCCGCAAATCATTTGTGCTGTCCGCCGCGTGAACATCCGCTCGAATCCCGCCCGCAGCCGGCACGCGCGCTTCATAAGGACGCTGCGGTTCCACTTGATCAATCACTGCCTGGGAAGCCGCCGCCGTCCGCCGCGTGAAATACGTGGAGCCAATCCCCATCCACAACATCACGATCGACATGGTGACCAAAATAAATTTCTCGCGCGCCGAAGCATCCGCCAGCGTTTTGTTCTTCTCGCGGGTAACTTCGCCAAAAAACACCCGCTGGTAGGACCACAGCAAATAGCACGCCGACAAAATCACGCCCAATGCCGCCCACGAAGCCCACGTCCCATGCGACTGGTAAGTCCCCAACAAAACCAAAAATTCACCCACAAATCCGTTCAGCATCGGCAAGCCCATGGAGGCCAGCGCCGCAATCAGAAAAAACGCCGCAAGCTTCGGCATCGGAGTAGCCAGCCCGCCATACTCGCTGATCTCAAAGGTATGCCGCCGGTCGTACAACATGCCCACCAGCAAAAACAGCGCCCCAGTCGAAATTCCGTGCGCCAGCATCTGGTACACCGCGCCCTGCATCGAAATGCTGCGAAACGCAAAAATTCCCAGCACCACAAACCCGAGATGGCTCACGGAAGAATACGCCACCAATTTCTTTAAGTTCGGCTGCACCAGTGCGACCAGCGCGCCATAAATAATCCCGATAATCGCCAGCACCGCCACCCACGGAGCTGCCCGGCGCGCCGCCTCCGGAAAGAGCGGCAAACAAAAACGAATCATTCCGTAGGTGCCCATTTTCAGCAGCACACCCGCCAGCATCACCGATCCGGCGGTAGGCGCCTCCACGTGCGCGTCCGGCAACCAAGTGTGCAGCGGGAACAACGGCACCTTCACCGCAAAGGCCACAAAAAACGCCAGGAACAGCAGCATCTCTGCCCGCGGCTCTATCACCAGCGTGCCCGTCTGAATCATTTGCTGAATGGTCGGCAGGTCGAATGTGCCCGTGGCGTTATACAGCCAGATAATTCCCACCAGCATCAAAATCGATCCCGCCATCGTATACAGCACAAATTTAACCGCGGCATAAATCCGCCGCTCGTGTCCCCAGATGCCAATCAACATGGCCATGGGGATCAGCATCACTTCCCAGAACAAAAAGAACAAAAACAAATCCAGCGACAAAAATACCCCGATGACGCCGACTTCCAGCATCAACAGCATCACAAAAAATTCTTTTATCCGGTGATTGATGCTGCTCCACGACGCGATTACCGAGATCGGCGTGAGAAACGTCGTCAGAATCACCAGGAACAGGCTGATGCCATCCACGCCCAGGTGATAATGAATCGGCGGGGCAGTGATCCACTGCCCGTACTCCACCAACCGGTAATCGCCGGAGGCCAGAGACGCGCCTCGCAACAACAGCAGCGAAAACAAAAATTCCGCCACCGACACAATCAACGCGATGCGGCGAATAAAAACATGGTCATCGCCGCGCAACAACAGCAACGCCAGCGAACCCACGGCAGGGAAAAAGATCAAAATCGAAAGCAAATGCCCGCCCTGGAAAAGTGAGCCCATCAGCGCCCCACTCCCAGCACCGGCCGAACATGCGGCCAGAAAATCACCGCCACAATCACAATCGCTCCGACGACGACCCATACCGCGTAACTGCGAGTATTACCGGATTGTGTTCGCCGAGTACCGTCGCCAACTACGGTGATGCCTTCTGCGATTCCATTCACCGCGCCATCGATGATAGAAACATCCACGGTCTTCCAAAAAACGTTGGTCGAAAGCCATAACAGCGGCCGCACCACCACCGCGTTATAAAATTCATCGACATAATATTTGTGCAACATCGTCTGATACACTCCGCCAAACGATTTCGCCAGTTGGTCCGGCTTGCTGGGCTGCTTCACATACAGCCAGTACGCCGCAAGCAAACCCGCCAACGCGGTAATCACCGCCACGATCGCGAGCGGCGTCTCCAATGCGTGCGCCACCGCTTCCGCTGCCCCGGTCTCGCTCCCATTGGGCGCAGCAAAGACCGGCGCCAGAAATTTTGCGAAGTAATCGGGTTTGCCCCAGAACGCCGGAGCAGCTAGCCATCCGCCAACGATGGAGAGCACCGCGAGAATTGCCAGCGGCACCAGCATGCTCTTCGATGATTCATGAACATGCACGTGATGCTCGTCGTAGCGCTCTTTGCCAAAAAAGGTGAGGAAAATCAGCCGGAACATGTAAAACGATGTCAACAGCGCGGTAAACAATCCGGCCGCATAAAGAATGTGCCCCACGTTGGGCCCGCCATTCTCGCTTTGATACGCACTCAACAAAATCGAATCCTTGCTGAAGAATCCCGCCAGCGGCGGAATTCCCGCAATCGCCAGCGTGCCCACAAACATCGTGCGAAACGTCCACTTGATCTTCTTGCTCAATCCGCCCATGTGCAGCAGGTCTTGCTCGCCGCCCATCGCATGGATCACGCTGCCCGCCGCCAAAAATAGCAGCGCCTTAAAAAACGCATGCGTCATCAAATGAAAAATTCCCGCCGAAAACGCGCCGACGCCGCAAGCCAGAAACATGTAGCCAAGCTGGCTGACCGTGGAATAGGCCAAAACCTTTTTGATGTCCGTCTGCACCAGGCCGATCGTCGCCGCAAACAGTGCGGTAGCGCAGCCCACCACCGCGACCACCAGCATCGCCGTCGGCGCCCGCATAAACAGCACATGCGACCGCGCCACCACGTAGACTCCCGCCGTAACCATAGTCGCTGCGTGAATCAACGCGCTGACCGGCGTCGGCCCTTCCATCGCGTCCGGCAGCCACACATAAAGAGGTATCTGCGCCGATTTGCCAGCTGCGCCCATAAATAGCAACAAACAAGCCACTGTCAGTGTGCCCAGATGCCCCATGGCCTCCGCGGACAATGGCGTAGCCTTATCAAACAGCTTCACAAAGTCCAGCGTGCCAAACGTGCGGAATAGCAAAAACATCCCCAGCATGAATCCGAAGTCGCCAATCCGATTTACGATGAACGCTTTCTTGCCCGCATCCGCCGCCGACTTTCGCAAAAAATAAAACCCGATCAGCAAATAACTCGCCAGCCCCACGCCTTCCCAGCCGACAAACAACAAAACGTAATTCGCCGCAAGCACCAGGATCAGCATGAAAAACATGAACAAGTTGAGATATGCAAAAAAGCGGTAATACCCGCCCTCGTGCGCCATGTAGCCGGTGGAATAAATATGAATCAGCCAACCCACCCCGGTAACTACTAGCAGCATCACCACCGTAAGCTGATCGACTTGCAGGTCGAAGCCCGCGCGGAAATTTCCCGCCGCGATCCACGAAAAATATTGCCTTACCCACGGAATTTGTTCCGGGGAAAGAAGGAAAAATTCACGCACCGCTTCCAGCGCAGCGAAAAAAGAAAGTCCGGTAGTGCCAATCGCCACGCCGTTTACAATTTTATTCGGCCACGTCCTGCCGAATAGCCCATTCACCGTCGCGCCAAGAAGCGGCAACAGTGGAATGATCCACAGATGTTCAAGTATCGGCATTTAGAGTTTCAGCAGGTCTACGCGCTCTACGTTTAGCGATTGCCGGTTTCTCGCCGTAAGGATAATAATCGCCAGTCCCACCGCAGCTTCCGCCGCAGCGACCACAATCACGAATAAAACAAATACCTGCCCATCCAGCTTATGCATCGCCTGGCTGAAAGCCACAAACGCCAGGTTCACGGCATTGAGCATCAACTCGATGGACATAAAAATCGAAATGATGTTGCGCTTAAAAATAAAGGCCAGCACGCCCAGCCCAAACAAAATGGCGCTCAGCACAATGTAATAGTTCGTGGGAATCAAGGCTTCGTCTCCCGCTGCGCCAGCACAATCGCTCCCAGCACTGCCACCAGAATCAGAAACGAGGTCAGCTCGAACGGATAAACAAAATCCTTGAAAATCATGGTGGACAAATCTCTGGTGGACACCATATTTCCGGGTTGCGCCGCCGCCTGTACCGTATCCGTCGACCGCGCAATCGTCGCCGCGATAAATCCGGTTAGCGCAAACGCCAAAAGTAGCCCGGGAAATCCTGCAAGTTTCGAAAAATTGGTGTGCTCTTCAATTCCCGCGTTCAGCAGCATGATCACGAACACAAACAGCACCATAATGGCTCCGCCATAAACAATGATCTGCACCGCCGCCACAAACTCCGCGCCCAGCAACAGATACAGGCCCGCCAGCGCCACCATCACCACGATCAGCGACAACGCGCTGTGAATCGGATGTTTCTGAAATATCAAGCTCAGCGCGCCGCCCACCGCCAGCGTCGCCAGCACAAAGAAAATGATCAGCGGTGCGGTCATTTTATTGCGCCCCACCTTAAGATCGCGAAGCTGGTGATCACCACGTTAGCAATGGAAACCGGCAGCAGCATCTTCCAGCCGAAGGCCATAAGCTGGTCGTACCGCAAACGAGGCAGTGTCCCGCGCATCCACACATACACAAACAAAAACACGAAAATCTTCGAGAGCAGCCAGAACGGCGCCTGGATGAAATTATTTACGCCCGGGAAAATCACCAGCGCGATCGCTAGGATACACATCACCGCGCCAATCCCCGGCAAAATCGCTTTGCCAAAAATTGTTTCGTAGCGCAGCCCATCCCAGATCACCCACAAACCCGCCGGCAGCAGCAACACCGTAGGCAAATAATAGGTCCACGTCCAGCTGGCAGGGAAGGGAGACAGCCAGCCGCCAAAAAATAAAATCGCGCACAAGCACGACACCGTAATCATGCTGGTGTATTCCGCGATGAAAAACATCGCAAATTTAAAGCTCGCATACTCGGTGTGAAATCCCGCCACCAGCTCCGATTCCGCTTCCGGCAAATCGAATGGCACGCGATTCGTCTCCGCCACCGCCGCGATGAAAAAGCAAATGAAACCCAGAAATTGCGGAAAAATGTTCCAGCCCAGAATTCCATATCGGCTGGTCTGATCATTAATTATTTCCGTCAAATTAAAACTTCCCGCGATGAGCAGCACGCCCACCACCGAAAGCGTCAGCGCCAATTCATAGCTGATCATCTGCGCCGAGCTGCGCAAGCCGCCCAGCAACGGATATTTGCTATTCGATGACCACCCCGCCAGCGCCACTCCATACACACCCAGTGCGGTAATCGCGAATAAAGCCAGAATCCCGATGTTCACATTCGGCGGCAAAATTCCCAGGTAGATCGTTTGTCCCAATATCTTCCAGGGCAGGGGGTCCGGCCCAAACGGAATAATCGCAATGGAAGTCAGCGCCAGTGCCAGCGCCAAAAGTGGCGCCAAGAAATAAACAAAGCGATCCACCCCCGCGGGAGTCGGATCTTCCTTGAATAAAAATTTCAGCCCGTCCGCCATCGGCTGCAGCAACCCGTGCGGCCCCACGCGGTGCGGTCCCCAGCGCGATTGGATGTGCGCAACCACTTTGCGCTCAAACCATGTCAGGTAAGCGTTCACGGTCAGCACAATAAAAAGCAGCAGCGCCACTTTCGCAACCGTGATGATCAGCCACGCGTTGGCGTACAGGAAAGCGTTCACGAAGTGACTTCCGTCTCCGCCGCTTCCGGTAGAGATTCCATCATGGTGCAGAATCTTCCCAAGGTACCGCTGGTAAACAGCGTGTCATGCGCAGAACGAATCAATCCCACCGGCACGTCATACGGCGCGTGGCCATTCCGGCTGAAACCCAGATGCGTGGGCTCCGCTGCGCCTTCCAACAACGCGCCCGGCTGCACGCTATAACCCGGCACCGTCTTGCGAATTTCTTCAAAAACCGCAGCCGGCGACTTGTAGTGAAACGCTTTTCCCAGTCCCAGCCGTTCCACTTGGTGCGACACGATGCGCAGCAAATCAAAATCCGAGCGTGTCCCCATAATCTCCACGCCCTTGCGCAACATTTGTATTTCACCCGCCGTGTTGGTTACCGTGCCGTCCTTCTCGTAAGCCGACGCCGCCGGAAAAACAACGTCCGCCTGTTTCGCCGTCTCCGTCAAAAACATTTCGTGCACGATCAGCAATTCCAATTGCCCGCGCCCGGCGCCCAGCGCCCCAAAATGCGCCAATGGATTCGCGCCCATCACGTATAACGCTTTCAATTTTCCGGATTGTGCCGCTTCCACCATTTGTGGCGTGGTCATACCCGCGTGCGATGGAATCACCCCGCCCCAGATTTCCTCCAGCTTCTCCCGAGCCGCAGCATTATCGGTATACGCATATCCCGGCAACCGATCAGGCAGTACGCCCATATCAGCTGCGCCGCGCGAATTGGCATAATCGCCCAGCGCCATGTAGCGCGTCTTCCCCGGCAGCTTCGAACCAAAATTCGCCAATAACCCAATCGCTGCGCCGGAAACTTCCTCCCCAAAAACAATCGCGACGTCCGACTCCGCTTCCAGCGCGGCCTTTAACTGC
>Ga0193728_1000278_pt1 | contig 24106 bp, 24 predicted proteins | sample U1c1metaG_FD_143037 | JGI IMG/M metagenome (GOLD analysis project Ga0193728, IMG submission 143037) | Soil microbial communities from a riparian zone of the East river system, Colorado, United States - U1c1 | ecosystem: Environmental > Terrestrial > Soil > Riparian zone | place: USA: East River...
CGGAAGTCCGATCGAGGCATTGGAGTTCGCACTGGTCTATGCCGCGGGCTTTCGTGGCACGGCAGCCCGGGTGCGGAATCGTTCGGGTGCGCTGCTACATTACTCGGGACCTGGGTTGCGCGAGCTCGCCTCCCGATTTGATGCGTGGTGGTACGACGGCGAAACGGGTTTCGGACCCGCCTGGTTCTGGGGCGACTTGGACTTCGCCGGCATGCAAATCCTCAAAAGCCTGCGCAGCAGATTCGAGGACCTCGAAGCATGGCCGGTCGGCTACGAACCGCTGCGAGCTCAATTGGAGGTCGGTGGCGGCCACGGCACGCGGGCTAACGATTCCAAGGGGCAGATTGATCCCATCCTGACGGGATGCGCCTATGCGGATTCGGAGTTGCTGCCGGCCATCCGCAGACATGGCCGCAGGGATCAGGAGTCGCAGCATTAGGCGAGGGCGAGGTAGGCCGCCGGGGACAAGATCGAAATCCCGCGCCAGGGGTGCATCGACAGTAGGTCGTGCACGTCGCTGCTCACAATGACATCGGCTTTTCCGGCGGCAGCCAGCGTCAGATACTTGTCATCCTTCGGATCGCCGCACTCGCGCACAAATTCGGTCGGCTCAATTCTCTCGGCCGCGACCGCCACGATGTCGAGGATTCGCTGCCGGCGCTCAATGGAAACGTACCGATCGAACTTCGGGCGGAAAATGACTTCGCGATATTCGTCTTCGACTTCTTGCGAGAGCAATAGCCTGTTGGCCTCGTTCACGGCACGCAACAGCGCGCGTTCCGGAATGCTATCAACCTTCAGGGCGGCGGAGACTAGAGTCGACGCGTCGACAACTAAAATCAAGTTTTGCGTTCGACTCGCCAAGCCTCCAGCTCGGCGTCAATTTCTCCGTCAGTCAGCCCATGCGCGTGCGCTTCCCCCTTTGCCTCACCGATGGCTTCCTCGAGAAGATCGCGGGCACGACTACCCTTGAGCAGACTGCTCAGATAGCGGCCTGCTGCGGCGCGACGCGCAGGACTTTTGAGCGCCTGCGCGGCATCGGCATCGACCGGAATAGTCACTTCAACCGTGTTGCCCATATGCATTTCTCCTCACCGAGCAACATAGCAGTCCCGGCACGAACATGCACGGCGCGGGTGACTGGCCGCAGCGAGAGCTGATCTGCAGGGAAACAGCGGACTTCAGCATGCAACGCAGGGGACATGATGCTTTCCGGCACAAGAAGTTTGAGGCACACGACTGGCTCGCTCCACGCTCCGTTTGATCACTGATGCGCGTTACGAGCGCTATTGAGCGATCCTCTAATGAGTGTGATTCCGATATAAATCAGCAACTTGGATGACTTGAATCACAATCTTGCCAAGGTTGAGGTCGCGAGTTCGAGTCTCGTTTCCCGCTCCATGTCGCCACCCTCGGTGCAGCCTGCCTGCGGGATGGGTGGTGACGGTTCCCAAGCAGAAAACGCACCGCGGGATTAGGCCTCTATCGCCGTGATGTGCTGGCGGCATTCTTTCGATGGCCCGGCACATCCACGATCTTTTTGAGCACTTCTAGCGCCTCACGGGGAGTTCTTGAAGTGCTGCCGGCTCGATCATTACAATGGGACGTTGCCTAAAGTAAGGATGCTAACCATGCGGCCATGGATGGGAGTTGGACTGACAGCCTTCATTAGTCTATGCCCTTGCCGCACGCCGGCCGCTCCATCCGCAGGGATCGTATTCAAAGACTTAAAGGTTGCCGACATGCAACTGTCCCCCAGCGGACGCTTTGTGTCGTCGATCATGGCTGTCAACGGCAGCATGAACCTGGTCATTATCGATCTTGCGGACATGACAAAAACGGCACTCACAGAGTATCCACCGCCAGGCCAGGTCTTGGCGGTGCATTGGAAATCAGACGACACGCTGGTTTACATCAGCGCGGGCAATGTCCGGGGTTTTGAGCAGCACGACGAATGGGCGATCAATCGCCACGGAAAGGAGATCCGAAATCTGGACCATTGGATCCCTGCCAACAATCACGTCGAATTTCCCGGCATCATTGACTGGCTCCCCGGGGTCACCAATACGGTGCTCGAAGCGGTCGGCGGTCGTGACTTGGATAATCCCTCTGATCCCCATTTCTTTCGGGTCAGAACGTTGGCGGTCGGGCCCGGCGGGACAACACGTGAGGAAGCCATGGCTGGCGGGCGAGACTGCGCCTATGTGGTCGACCATGAAGGCAACGTGCGTGCCTGCCTGAGCAAGGAAGCAGATCTTAGACGACGTCTGCACTACCGAGATACCGCAAAATCGCCATGGCGCGAGTTGAGCACGATCAAGTATGGAGACAGCGAGATTACCCCGCTGGCATTCACCGTCGACAATAAGCATCTGTACGTCTTGTCAAATTTCCGTCGCAAGACCCGCGCGCTTTTCGAATTTGATCCGGAATCATACGACCTAAAGGGGCCCTTGGTGGAAGTTCCGGATGCGGACTTATTCCAAGGAGTGTTCGGGAACGACGGCCGTACCTTGATGGGCGTTCGCTACTACCTCAAGGACCGAGAGCAAGTTTATTATGTTGATGATGCGATGGCTGCCCTCCAAAAATCCATGTCCGCCGCATTCCCGACTCGGCCCGTAGCCATCCAGAGCGTTTCGGACGACCTTGCGCGTGTCATTGTCAGGGTCGATAGCGATCAGAGCCCTGGGCAATTTTACCTATACGAGAACGCGAAGCGCAGTCTTGAAAGACTTGCTGATCGGGCACCCTGGATCGACCCCTCGCAATTTGGCGAGCAGAGGGCCGTGCGATTCGCCGGAAGGGACGGCACGACGTTGAGCGGCCTCTTAACGCTGCCCCCAGATCGCGAAGCCAAGGCACTCCCGTTGGTATTGTGGCCCTCCGGCGGACCCGAGTCGCGCGCGGCCGCTGGTTGGAATCCAACGGCGCAGTTCTTCGCGACGCGAGGCTACGCAGTTTTGCGAGTCAACAATCGGTGGGCAAGCGGTTATGGCCAGACTGATCTCCTCGACAGTATTGAATGGGCAGTCAGCGAAGGGCTCATCGCCAAAGATCGTGTAGCCTTGTATGGCGTAGATTTAAACGGCTATGTCGCACTGATGGCAACGGCCGGCGCACCGGATGCTTATCGCTGCGTCATTTCCTATGCCGGGGTGATCAATTTGGAGCGGCTATTCGATAGGGTTTCGATTTCAAGGACCTTGCGGCGCGAACGCTCCGACGCCGAACTTGCCTCGTGGGAGAAACTGCTCGGCGGTCATCGTGATGCCGCTTTCCTCAAGGTTCAATCGCCGCTATACAACTCCGACAAAATTCGGGGGCCTGTGTTCTTGGCATACAGCGTCGACGACACGCTGGTTCCTTATTCCGACGCTGAGGAATTGAAGAAAGCGTTGGAGCGTGCCCATAAGAGCGTTGTGTTGTTGGCCAAAAATCAGGAACCGCATCTGTTCGACAAGGAGCAGGACAAAATCGACCTTTTTAGCAAGATAGAACCCTTCCTCCAGGGATGCAATCCGTCGCAATAGCGTGCTCGGGCGGGGGTTTCGGGATTTGCAGAGCTTGGCGATTCGATGCTTGGAGTATCAGCGCTGCACGACGGCTGAAAATCAGAAAAATTGACGGATTTCGATTCTCGCTTCACTCTCGGTAACAAAAGCGCCGCTGCGCTCCAGAATCGCGTCGACGGAAAGATTGCGCGACAATGGCACGCCAATCTGGAATCCGTAGCGATGACGGGCGCTGTTTTCCCAGGCTAAGTAGCGCGCGTCTTCATAGAACAGACGATAGCCGAACAGCGCAGTCTGTCGGACCAGATCGAGCTTGATGGCGCCTTCGACTGCGACCTTGTCGTTCAGCGCTGCCCCGCCGTCGAGACTAAGACCAAGCGTCAGGCTCAGCACCCCTGTCTGGCCTGCGCATTCTTGCCCAGCAGGGTGAGGTGTTGGACTCAGCCGTGAAAGACGCCGCCCGCGGATCCGAGATCGCGCTCAACGAATACCAAGCGGGCACGGTGGATTACACCACTGTTGCCACCGCTCAAGCCACGCAATTAAGCACGGAGGAGAGCGCGCTCAATGTAAAGCAGCAGCGCTTGCTCAGTACGGTGTCGCTGATCGGGGATCTGGGCGGAGACTGGGCGGAGACTGGTCGGCGAGCGGACCGGGCGACGCGCGTAATGCGGCACAGCGCTGAAACAGATGCACGAACCCGTCGGCTGCCCTGATAACGGTGGAATTGTACTGGCGATGCCGGCCGATTAAGGGGTCGGAGCGTGACCGGCAGCGGGGCCGGCTAAGCGCGTGCCTGGCCGGCGCGGACTGCCGCAATGGCGCTCGGCGGCTTACAATTCGCAATTCGGCGCGGCGAATGAGGTAAACTCGTGGGGAACCCCGGCGCGCCCGGGGTTCCGCATTTTCGATCTATGGGCTAAGTGGCAGAGTGGTCATGCAGCGGCCTGCAAAGCCGTGTACGCCGGTTCGATTCCGACCTTAGCCTCCACGTTTCAATGCGCCGCCGGGAACGGGTAGAATCCCCAGCCATGTCCGAAGAAGCCTCGAATTTGGCGACCTTGCGCGCCGCCAACACGGCCAATGTCGTTGACCTGCGCCGCATTGGCGCGCATCCCGACCAGTGGTACCCGCTCGCGTGGTCCGATGAACTCAAGGTCGGCAAGACCTTGGCCAGGCGCTTCGCGGGCGATCCGATTGTGCTGTATCGCGGAAACAGCGGGCAGGTGTTTGCGCTGGAAGATCGCTGCGCGCATCGCCAGGTTCCCTTGCACCTGGGCGTCGTCAGCGGCGATGACTTGAAGTGCCACTACCATGGCTGGGTCTACAACTGCAGCGGCAAGTGCGTCAACGTGCCCTACATGGGCCCGGAGCGGTTACCCGCCGGCGTCAAAAGCTATCCTGCGCGTGAAATCGATGGGTTGATCTTCGTTTTCCCGGGTGATGCCGCACTCGCCGAGAGCCGCGCGCCTGCCAGTCTCGGCTCATCCCAACGCAAGGACTACAAGACGCGCCGGCTCAATCGCGAAGTCGCCTGTCACTACACCTTCATGCACGAAAACCTTTTCGACATGAATCATCAATTCATGCACCGCAAACAGATGGGCTCGATCAGAGCCCGTTGCTTGGGCCGCAATCACGGCGAGAATTGGGCCGAAGTCGAATACAGTTTTAGCCGCACCGAGGGGAAATCATCGGTCGGCGAACACGTCATCGTCGATTTGATGCGCAAGCGCGGAGAAGCGAAGAAGGATTTCTCCGATCACATGCGGATTCGCACTGATTACCCGACCCAAAGCCTGAAGGTCTGGGTGGGAAGGGACATCAAGCAGTCCGATGATCCTGTGCTCGATGTATGGCTGGGGTATACGCCGCTCGATGCCGCTCAGCGCACCAATCGAACCTATGGCTATCTATCGGTGAAGAAACCGAGCTTTCCCGGGATCATTCACGCGGTGTGGCCGTTCGTGACATGGTTTACCGAAAATATTTTTCGCGAAGACAAGGACATCGTGGAATACGAGCAAAAAGCCTATGACGCGCAAGGCGCCGATTGGAACAACGAAGTATTTCCTCCGATCAGAGATTTGCGCGGCGTGCTGGCTCGCTGCGGCGTGCCGATGAAGTAGCGGCTGGCGCCGGCCCGGATACCAATCCCATCGCCCGGCATGCGTCCGGATTCATCTGTAAGCGCTGGATTTCCCATCTAGATTTCATTTGGATGACAAAGCGAAATCTGTCGTAAAATGAGATGAAAGATGATGCGCGATGCCCACATGCCAGACCCACAACCGTTGCCCCATGCCACTAGTTTAGTCCGGCGTCCATGGGACGCTCGATTGGCGCGCCGTTTGGTTGCGCCGCTCATGCATAGTTGGGTCTCCCCCAACCATCTGACTACTTTGCGTTTAGGCGTCGGTTTGGCGGCCGCCGCAGCCTTTATACCGGGAAGCTATGGCTGGTCCAATCTCGCTGCATTGCTGCTGGTGCTGTCGAATTTTCTGGATCACACCGACGGCGAGCTGGCGCGCATGAGCGGCAAGATCAGCCGGATCGGCCATCTCTATGATTTGGCCAGTGATGCGGCCGTGACCATCCTGATGTTCATTGCAATCGGCGTCGGCTTGACGGGGAAGCCCGGCGTCAACCTGGTTTTCCCGCCGGCGGCTTTAGGATTGCTGGCCGGCACCGCGGTCGCGTTGATTTTCTTTTTGCGCATGCGAATCGAGGAGTTGCACGGCAAGACCGCAACTCAGCAGGCCTCTCTCGGCGGCTTCGAAACGGAAGATGTGCTGTATTTGTTCCCATTGGCGACCTTGAGCAACGCTCTGGCACCAATGCTGCTCGTGGCGTCGATCTGTGCACCCGTGTACGCCATTTGGGTGGCGATCGACTATCAACGGGCGCTGCGCCGAGATCGACGCATGGATGCCGGGGTCTCCGGATAAGCGTGGAGGCGACGCGAACCGGCGGCGGGCAGCCATTCATCTCGCGATTGGAATCTCTCGACCTGCACGGCTTGCGCGGCAAGTACTCCGCGCAGGGCTCTTTTCTGTATGTTGAAGATTTCCTGCCGGCCGACATCACCGCGCAGCTGATCGCTGCCGTAGCCGCGGTCGAAGGTTCGATCAATCGCAACTATTTGCCCGGACACAAGCAGGGCGGAAGCGTCAGCCGGCATACGATTGACAAGCAAGCGCCGGTCATTGCGGATCTCTATCGCTCAACGGCGCTGCTCGCGTGGCTGGAGCAACTCACGGGAGAGCGATTGCAACTCTCGCCGCCCGAGGATCCGCACGCCTACGCACTCTATTTTTATACCAAGCCGGGCGATCATATCGGCTGGCACTATGACACGTCGTACTATGCAGGCCGCCGCTACACGCTGTTGCTGGGCGTGATCGATGATTCCTCGTGCCGCCTGGACTACGAACTGCACACCCGAGGAAAAGGGGCGTCGGTGGTGTCGGACTCGATCAAGATCCCGCCCGGCGGCTTGGTCGTTTTCGACGGCGACGCTGTGCGGCATCGGATCACCCCGTCGCTACCGGGGGAAACGCGAGTGTCCCTGACCTTCGAATATGTGACCGATCCGCATATGCACCCGTGGTGGCGCCTCATCTCCAATATGAAGGACGCCTTTGCCTATTTCGGTTTTCGTCAGGTATTTCATCGCCTCTTGGGCCGGGGCGAATGACGAGGACGGCGAGCTGGCTATTGAGCATCGGCGTGCTGCTATTCGTCGGCGTGCTGCTGTCGCAGGACTTGCCGGCCATCATGGCAACACTGGCCCATGCCGGTTGGGGACTGCTGCTGGTCGCCTTATTCCATGTGTTGCCCCTGGTACTCGACGCGATCGCGATTTGCGTGATTTTCGAGCCGGGTTCGAGCCGAAGTCCGTACAGCGACTCGTTGCTGGCGCGCTGGGTCGGAGAGTCCGCCAACAGCCTCATGCCGGCCGGGCAAATCGGCGGTCCGGTGCTGATGGCTCGCCATTTGGCCCAGCGCGGCATGCGCATGGAAGACGCTGCCGCCGCGATCACCGTCAGCACCACCTTGCAGACCTTTGCACAGATTGCATTCGCACTGATGGGCGTGATCTTACTCGGTGCGCAGACCGGCCATTTCTCACCCGGGGCGCTGCGCACGTCCGTGCTGCTTGCCAGCGCCTTTCTGGCGGTGCAGGTTGGCGGGTTTTATCTGATTCAGCGCCGCGGACTGTTCAGCAAGCTCATGCGGGCGGTGCGGCGCTTTTCGGGCAAGCGCGACTGGTCGCGGTGGGTCACCCAGGCGCAGGCCATCGATCTTGCCGTGGAGCGGACGTATCGGCGCAACGGTGCCGTCACGACAAGCTTCTTGTTCAGCGCGGTCGGTTGGATTGTCGGTACGGGCGAGGTCTATCTAATTGCACTGTTCTTGGCTACGCCGGTTAGCTGGCGCGAAGCATTGCTGCTTGAAAGTCTGGGGCAGGCGATTCGCGGCGCAGGATTCGCGATCCCCGGTGCCTTGGGCGTGCAAGAGGGCGGATATCTACTGCTCGGACCGCTGGCAGGCCTGCCGCCCGACGCGGCGTTGGCATTGTCGCTCGCGAAGCGCGCACGTGAATTGTTGCTGGGCTTGCCCGGACTGCTGTACTTGCGCTTCTCCTCGCGCTCAGGCGCCGCCGCCGTCGGTGCCGCTCCGCCTTGAGTTACTATCTCTAACGCTTGATTTATGGAAGGATTTTGATGCGCGCGATCATTTTGGCCGCCGGGCGCGGTGTCCGTCTGCAACTACCGGAGGACAGCCAACTGCCGAAGTGCCTATTGCGCTTCGATGGCATGACACTGCTCGAGCGGCATTTGCGCATGCTGAAGAGCGCAGGCGTCGAGGACGTTGCCGTTGCAGTTGGATTTCGCCACGAGCTCGTGGAGGCCGAACTGACGCGTTTGAATTGGGAACCCCGTCCGGAGATCGTGATCAACATGCAGTTTGAGCTCGGCAGCGTTCTGACGGTGCATACCGCCGCGCATGCCATGACTCGTGGCGGGGATATTTTGTTGATGGACGCGGATGTGCTGTATGACGAACGTATCTTAAGTGCGCTGGTCGCAGGGAGCCGCCCGGTGAACCGTCTGCTGATCGATCGCGATTTCGAGGCCGGTGATGAGCCGGTCAAGCTGTGCGTGCGGGCCGGCGTGCCGATCGAGCTGCGCAAGCAGTTGGCAGCCGGCCTGGAATTCGACACCATTGGCGAGTCGGTCGGGTTCTTTCGCTTCGACCAGGCCGGTGCGCGGCGTCTGGCGGCCTTGGTCGCCGACTACGTCGACACCGGGCGTGCGCACATGCCGCATGAGGAAGCCGTGCGCGATTTACTCAAAGAGAGAAGCCAAGTGCTCGAAGTTGCCGATGTCACGGGATTACCGTGGATCGAAATCGATTTCCCCAACGATGTGGTGCGCGCAGCTCGTGACGTGCTGCCGCAGCTCAAGCCCTTATCGGGAGACACTCCATGAATGCATCAATTCGCCCAACGGCCGGATCCGACCATCAAATCAGCGCCAAAGGCGGCGCGCAAACGCGAGCCGCGAAATTGCGCCACATGCTGCACAGTGCGGAACTCGAGTTTCTGATGGAGGCGCACAACGGCCTGTCCGCGCGCATCGTGCGTGAGGCGGGCTTCAAGGGCATTTGGGCTTCTGGACTGTCGATTTCCGCGCAGTTCGGCGTGCGCGACAACAACGAGGCAAGCTGGACTCAGGTCGTTGACATGCTCGAGTTCATGGCCGACGCCAGTGATCTACCGATACTGCTCGACGGCGACACCGGTTACGGCAACTTCAACAACATGCGCCGTCTCGTGCGCAAGCTCGAACAGCGCGGTATCGCGGGTGTCTGCATCGAGGATAAGCAGTTTCCGAAGACCAATAGCTTTTTGAATGGAGAACGCCAGCCGCTCGCCGACATCGAGGAATTTGTCGGCAAGATCGCCGCCGGCAAGGATACTCAACAGGATCCGAATTTCTCGATTGTCGCGCGGGTCGAGGCGCTGATAGCAGGCTGGGGAATGGATGAGGCACTGCGCCGCGCTGAAGCCTATCGGCTCGCCGGTGCCGACGCGATTCTCATTCACAGTAAGTTGTCCAAGCCGGACGAAATAGTGACGTTTGCCAAGGAGTGGGCGCGCCGCTCGCCCCTGGTGATTGTGCCGACGCGCTACTACAGCACGCCCACCGAGGTATTCCGCAAGGCCGGGATCAGCACGGTAATCTGGGCCAATCACCTGGTGCGCTCGGCGGCTTCCGCGATGCAAAGCGTTGCGAAAGAGATCTTCGAGAGCCAGACCTTGGTGAATGTCGAAGATCGGATTGTCTCGGTCAACGAGATCTTCCGCTTGCAGGATGCGGACGAATACTCTGCGGCCGAGCGCCTTTATTTATCAAATTCAGGCGCGCCGCGTGCCGCCGTGGTGCTGGCGGCGGGGCGTGGCCGCGGCCTGGAAGCCCTTACCGTCGATCGGCCGAAAGTCATGCTGCCGATTGCAGGCAAGCCGCTGCTGCGCTGGTTGGTCGACGGCTTCAAGAAAGAACAGATCAACGACATCACGGTGGTCGGGGGCTATCGGGCGGAGGCGATCGATACGGCCGGCATCAAACTGGTCCTCAATTCGCGGTACGCGCAGACCGGCGAATTGGCTTCGCTGGCCTGCGCCGTGGACGCGCTCGATTCCGATGCGGTCATTGCGTACGGCGATCTATTGTTTCGAAGTTATGTGCTGCGCGATTTGGTGGAATGTAAAGCTGATTTTTCGGTGGTGGTGGATTCGCTCATGAGCGGCAGCAGCAATCACACCGTGCGTGACTTCGCATACTGTTCCCGCGGTGATGACCGCGGCTTGTTCGGCACGCCGGTATTGCTGGAGCGCGTGACAAGTGCGGCCGATGATGATCGAGCTCCGCAAGGACGCTGGGTGGGAATGCTCAATGTCAGCCGCGCCGGCCTGCTCAAACTCAAGGCGGTGTTGGCGCAGCTGCGCGCAGAAGACACGTTCGACAAGCTGGACATGCCGGCGTTGCTGAATGCGCTTATCGCCTCTGGGGCGCCGATCGAAGTGCTGTACGTGCACGGCCACTGGCGCGGAGTCAATGATTTGGACGACCTGCGTCAGGCGGTGGATTTCGCCCACGAGCAGGCGCCGTTTGATCGATGATTGAAGCGCGGCACTTCGTCGACGCGGCGCGCGAACGAGGCTTTCGCTGGTATGCGGGCGTGCCGTGCTCATTCCTCACGCCCTTTATCAACTACGTCCTGCAGGACCCCTCGCTGCACTATGTTTCAATGGCGAACGAAGGCGATGCCGTGGCATTGATTGCGGGCATTGCGATCGCGGGGGATGGCGGCGTGCCGCATCGGCGCGGCATCACCATGATGCAGAACTCCGGACTGGGCAATGCGGTCAGTCCGCTGACCTCGCTGACCTGGACCTTTCGATTGCCGCAGTTGCTCATCGTGACCTGGCGCGCTCAACCTGGCATCGCAGATGAGCCGCAGCACGCCTTGATGGGGCCGATTACCCCGCACATGTTGGAGACGATGCAGATACCCTGGGAGCTGTTCCCCACGGAAACCCAGGATATCGGTCCCGCGCTTGACCGCGCGACCGCGCACATGGATCGGACCGGGCGTCCTTACGCATTGGTGATGCAAAAGGGCAGCGTTGCCGCAAATGCTTTGCAAGGCGGTGTGGGTGCGTTCGCTGAGCGATCGACCGCGTCGCGGGCGGTGATTGCGCCGCACCGCGTGGCGCTCGAGGCGAGACCGTCCAGACAAGAAGCCTTGCGCTTGGTGATCGCGCAGACACCGGTGGCCTCCACCGTGCTGTTGGCATCCACCGGATTTTGCGGCCGCGAATTGTATGCGATCGATGATCGCCCTAATCATCTCTACATGGTCGGTTCCATGGGATGTGTTTTATCGCTGGCGCTGGGGCTTGCGCTGGCTCGTCCGGACCTGCGCGTGATTGCACTGGACGGCGACGGCGCGGCGCTGATGCGCATGGGAGCTCTCGCCACCGCGGGGGCGTATGGGCCGGCGAATCTGTTGCATCTGTTGCTGGACAACGGCGTGCACGATTCGACCGGAGGTCAGGCGACGGTCTCACCCCATGTTGCATTCGCTGATGTGGCCGCCGCCTGCGGCTACGCCTCATCGCTGGAAACCGATGACCTGGTGCGAATCTCTGCCTGGCTCAATGATCCGCCAAGCGGCGGCGCGCGCTTTGCCCGCTTGCTCATCCGCGCGGGGACTCCAGAGCATTTGCCGCGCCCCTCCATGACGCCGGTGGAGGTGAAAACACGCCTCATGCAACATATCGGCGTGCGGGCGGGAGTTGACTAGTGCTGCTGCTCAATCCCGGGCCGGTCACCTTGAGCGAGCGCGTCCGCCGCAGCCTGCTGCAGCCGGATCTGTGTCATCGCGAGAGCGAATTTTTCGATCTGCAAGACGAGGCGCGCACGCGCCTGCTGTCGACCTACTCGCTGGACAGTTCGCAGTGGACGGCAGTCTTGATGACGGCTTCCGGTACCGCCGCCGTCGAGAGCATGGTGGCGGCGTTGGTGCCGAAAAACGGCCGGCTGCTGGTCGTTGAGAACGGCGTCTATGGCGAGCGAATCGCGCTGATCTGCACGCAGTACGGCATTGACCATGAGCGTATCGTCGGAGACTGGCTGCAAGCGCCGGATTGGGATGCGGTCGCGGCGCGACTCAAGAGCCGGCCGAAGGGTGCCGGCTTTACGCATGTCGCCGTGGTTCATCACGAAACCACGACCGGCAGGCTCAACGATCTTCACGAACTGTCGAAGTTGTGCCGCGAGCATGGCGCCGGATTGTTGGTCGACGCCGTGAGTAGTTTCGGGGCCGAGGCTATCGACTTTGGCGACCCGGCGCTGTCGGCAGTGGCCGCCACCGCCAATAAATGCCTGCACGGCGTCCCGGGAGCGGCGTTCGTGATCGTTCGGCGCAGCGCTTTGGCGAATGCGGCGAGCCGCACATATTATCTTGATTTAGGCAGGCTTGCTCGCTTGCAGGAGGAACGCAACACGCCGTTTACGCCGGCCGTGCATGCCTACTATGCATTGGTCGAAGCGCTGCGTGAGTACGCTGAGCAGGGCGGGCGGCACGTCCGGTATCAGCACTATGCTGCATTGGCCGAACGCGTGCGTGCCGGGCTTGCAGCACTCGGAATCGACTCGCTCCTGCCGGCTGAACGATCTTCCGTCGTGCTGAGGGCATATCGCCTGCCGTCGGGCATGACCTACGCACAATTGCATGATGCGCTCAAGGCTGAAGGGTTCGTCATCTATGCCGGGCAGGGCAACTTGTCCAAGACCCTGTTCCGAATCTCGACCATGGGCAATATCACATCGGCGGACATCGATCGGCTTTTGCAGTGCTTCGCCCGGTTGCCCCGGTGAAAGGTCTGCTGATCGTGGGTGCGGCCGCGGCCTGCATGGCGGCGGCGACGCCTTGCTGGTCGGACAATCCTCCGGTGGACGCCGGCAAGCAAGTGTTGGGGGAGCCCATTCCGGCCGCGCCGCCTGTGCCGGCTCCAGCTTGGACGAGGTGGTTCAATCCCGAGACCGCACCGTTCATTCCGGTGCCGTTGATCTCGGCCGATCCCAATAGCGGTTTGACGCTCGGGCTGATTCCCACTTGGGTGACGACCGATGAGAATCGCAATGTGAGCCGCATCGTTGCCCCAGATGTTCTCTATAACCCCAATTTCGGATTTGGCGTACACGCCCGCATTTTCTCGTTCTCTTCCGCCGACGAACAATGGTCGATGGTTGCGGGAATCAAGCAAAGAGTGGAACGCGAATTTGACGGCGAATATCAAATCGGGCGCTCGCGCGAGGATCGCTGGACCATCAACTGTAGCCTGATATATGACCGCGACGGGACCACCAGATTTTTCGGGATCGGAAATCAGACGCGACAGCGTGCGCAGACCAACTACACCAGCCAACAGGATTTCGGGCAGGTACAGATCGGCCTGAATTTGAATCATACCTGGCAGATTCTCTACACCGTGCATTTGCAGGTGGTGGACGTGTTGCCCGGCACGCTGGACGGTGTTCCGTCGATTGAAACGCGATTCCCTGGGAATCTCGGCACCGATCAACAACTGCTCAATCGCCTTTCCTTGGTGTATGACACGCGGGATGATTTGTCGATACCCACCCATGGCATGCAATGGGTCGCATATGTCGGTGCGGCCGCGAGAGGAGGTTTGATCAACGATTCCTCGTACAGCGAAGTTGGAATTGACGGCCGCGCATTTTGGCCGCTGACCCCGGACACGCTGCTGGCCGCACATCTGTCGTTGCGCTATTTGCCTACGGTACGGGACGTGCCGTTCTGGGGCTTGAGCGGCATAGGAGGCGGCGAGAGCGTGATCGGCGGCGAGCAGCCGCTGCGTGGCTTCGGCGCCGGCCGCTTCTACGACCGCAATTCCTTTTCAACCACCGTCGAATTGCGCCACAAAGCGTTTACGTTCGATGCCGTCACGACCAAGCTCGACATTGAGGTCGCGCCCTTCGTCGATCTCGGCCGCGTCTTTTCGCGTACCAGTACCAATCCCCTCGATCATTTGCATCCGGTCGCGGGGGTGGGATTTCGCGGGATCGCCAGACCTTTCGTCGTGGGCTATGTTGATGTCGGCTATGGCCGCGAGGGTGCCGCAGTGTTCACCGGACTGAACTACCCTTTCTAAAGCTGTGGACAGAAGCGCAGTTATTTCTTATCGCGTGGAAAAACTGCCTGGTCCTCCGCAGCTTTTTCCTGCTGCTCGATGATTTCATACCAAATGGCGTTGAGCACGGCAAACGAAAGCGCAAGGCCGGTACCGAGAATCCAACTGAAGTACCACATCAGTATCCGCCCTCGTGTTCGTGCATATTCTCAAGCGTAACGCGGCCGCGTACAACCCTGAACACCCAACTGGTGTAGGCCAGTATGATCGGCAGGAACACGCTCACCGCGCCGAGCATGATCAACAGTGTCTTCGCGCTGCTGGAGGCATCCCACACCGTCAGGCTTTGATTCGGAAAGGTGGATGAGGGCATCAAGAACGGGAATAACGCGAAGCCACCCGTCAAAATCGTGCCCGCCTGAACCAACACGCTGGCCACGAAGGCGGCACCGCCGCGCCGCAGGTGCAGCAGTGCATGCGCGGCCACCGCCCCCAGGATGGCGCACACCGGGGCCGCCCACATCCACGGCCAAGCGTGAAAGTTGTTGAGCCAGGCGCCGGCCACGATCGCAACCGTCTTTCGCATGGGATTGGACGGTCCTGCGTGGTCCATGAGGCTGGTCACCTGGTATCCGGCCAGTGTTGACGACACCCAGGCACCGGCTGCCAGGAATGCCACGAGAAAAATCGCGGAAGCGCCGCGTCCGACCGCGCGCGCGCGCGCGGCCATCGGCTCACCGACCTTCATGGCGGCATACGCATTGCCGTGCAATACCAGCATGGATAGGCTGATGATTCCACCCAGCAGGGCGAAAGGATGCAGCAGGCTGAAAAATCCGCCCGTCACCACCGGTCGCTGCATGCCGTCGAAGTGAAACGGCACGCCAAGAAACAAATTCGCGAATGCGACCCCGAACAACAGCGCGGGCACGGCGCCGCCCAAGGTCAAAGCCACATCCCAGGCTGCTCGCCACCGAACGTCGGTTAATTTGCCGCGGAATGCGAAGCCCACCGGGCGCAATATCAACGAGACCAGCAGCAAAAACATCGCCAGGTACAGGCCGGAAAACGATGTCGCGTACAGCAGTGGCCAGGCGGCAAACGCCGCACCGCCGCCCAACACAAACCACACCTGGTTCCCTTCCCATACGGGTTCCACCGATGAGAGCAGGGCGCGGCGCTCGGCGTCAGTTCGGCCAAGATAGGTGAAGCTCGCGCCCAGTCCCAGATCAAACCCGTCGGTGATCGCGAATCCCATGAGAAGCACGCCGATGATCAGCCACCAAATCACCCGCAAGGTCGCGTAGTCAAAAAGCGCTGAGGTCATGGCGTGTACCCCAATCCGTCCGGCCCGCGCCTGATTGTGCGCGTTAGCAGAAAGGCATCCACCGCGGCCAGAGCGGAATAGAAAATCGCGAATCCCACCAGCGAGAACCACACATTGCCCGCAGCGGTGCGCGACACGCCGAGGAATGTGGGCAGCACGCCATCGACCGCCCACGGTTGACGGCCATACTCGGCGACGATCCAACCCAATTCGACGGCAATCCAAGGCAACGGCAAGCTGAAAAAAGCCAACTTCAGAAACCAGGGATGCCGGTCAAAACGGTGCCGTGATGCCAGATAGAACGCAGTCGCAAACAGGGCAATGAAAAATAAGCCCAACCCAACCATGATCCGGAAACTCCAAAACAGCACCGGTACATTCGGCACCGTCGACCATGCGGCCGCATCGATTTGCTGAGGCGTGGCCGCTGCCGGGTCATCTGTAAAGCGCAGCAGCAGCAATGCATAGCCTAGGTCGGCTTGATTGGCCTCGAAGCGCTGCAGAGCTGCCGCATCGGGCGACTCGGCAGGCCCGGCGCGAAGCACCTGCAATGCCGAATACGCCTCCATCCCTAGGACGACGCGCGCGCGTGCCCGGTCGACAAGATCGTAAATACCCAAGACGGGCAGATCGATCGAACGCGTCGCGATCAGGCCCAGCAACCAGGGAATCTTGATGGCGGCATGCGTTTTGCGTGCCGCGACGTCGGGAAAGCCAAACAGCGTGAAGCTGGCCGGCGCTCGCCCGGTGCGCCATTCCGCCTCAATCGAAGCGACTTTCATCTTTTGGTTTTCGCCATCCAGATATCCCGATTCATCGCCAAGTACGACGACAGAGATGGAACACGCCAGGCCGAAGCTTGCCGCCACCGCCATCGAACGCTTGGCGATGGCGACGTTGCGCCCGCGCAGCAAATACCAGGCGCTGATCGACAGCACGAACATCGAGCCCATGACATAACCGGCGGCAACGGTGTGTACGAACTTGGCCTGCGCCACCGGATTGAACAGCACTTCGGCGAATGAGGACAGTTCCATGCGCATGGTGTGGTAGTTGAAGTGCGCGCCGACAGGGTGCTGCATCCAACCGTTTGCAATCAGAATCCACAATGCGGAAAGGCTCGAGGCCAGCGCCACCAGGGCGGTGATAATGAGGTGCCCAATTTTGGAGACTTTGTCCCAGCCGAGGAAAAACAGCCCCACAAAGGTCGACTCCAGGAAGAAGGCGACAAGGCCCTCCAAGGCAAGCGGCACGCCAAAGATGTCGCCGACATAGTGCGCGTAGTAGGCCCAGTTGGTGCCGAATTGAAATTCCATGGTGATGCCGGTTGCGACGCCCATGGCAAAATTAATGCCGAACAACACTCCCCAGAATTTGGTCATCCGCTTCCAGATTTCGCGTCCCGTCATGACGTACACCGTTTCCATGATGACGAGAAGCATGGATAAGCCGAGGGTGAGCGGTACGAACAAGAAGTGGTATAGGGCGGTGAGCGCGAATTGCAGGCGCGAGAGCGTCACGACGTCGAAATCGATCATGAGCCGTGCCCTCTGAAGAACAGGAACCACAGAAGCACCAATCCCAGCAGTTTCGCAGCCAGGGCCCAGGCGATTTTGAGCTTCAGGTCCCGCTGCCAAGCATCGAGGAGATGCTGATTCTTATTCACGCGCGCTCCGATTCCGTGCAAAAACTACGCCATTCTGGAATCCTTGGCAAGGTCGCGGCAGGGTTTGCCGCCGCACGGTCTAGGTGAAGTGCTCGGCGCAGTTGGTGCATAATCGCTCGCATGACTGATTCGCGAGTTCCTCGTGTGCGCCCGGCAGGTTCCATGCTCGTCACCCGAGTTCGTCAGCCGGCTGAAATACGCACCGCGGATGTTACGGTGCTGTTTGCCGACTTAAGAGGCTATACCGGCATGGTGGAGAGCTTGCCGGCTGCGCAGGTCGTCCCGCTCTTGGACGAATTCTTCCGGGTGCTTGGCAGCGCGGCGAATCAATTCGGCGGCGAGGTATATCACATGGCCGGCGATGGAATCATGGCCGGATTCGGCATGACTGCCAAAAGCGGCGGCGGCGCCGCCGATGCGCTGGCTGCCGGCCACGCCATGCTGCAGGACTTCGCTCCGGTTGCGCAGTGCTGGCGCAAAGAACTGTCGATTGATGCGGGTATTGGAATAGGGCTGCATTTGGGCGAAGTTGCGTTTGGCGTTTTGGGTCCTGCAAGACACAAAACGACAACATTGGTCGGGGACACCGTAAATGTTGCCGCGAGACTCTGCAGCCGAGCGCGCGCCGGCGAGGTGCTATTCTCCTGCACGGTCGCCGCTGCCTTGAGTATTTCGCCGGCTGCGAATGGAGACGCGCGATCGACATCGTTCCTGCAGCTGCCACAATTCGAGCTGCGCGGCCGCCGGGGTCCCATCGACATCTGGTGTGTGCCGGCACCTGAGCGCCTGGCGCTGTAACACTCGCTATTGGTGCCCCGAGCCGGGGTCGAACCGGCATGACCTTTCGGCCAACGGATTTTCATACCCGCCACGACTTTCGTCGCCGCGCAGTCGCGCGTTTGGGGTCTGGAGTGCGCCACGACCATGAGAGTTCGTTAAAACTGCCTTTTAGGTCCCCACCGTCCACTCTCTACACCTGCCGGCCGCTCTGCACGGTCCGGATTGGCTCGGCGTTGCCTCGGGATATCCCAGGGGGTTCGCCGACTTTGACGGGATCCGGCAGGGCGTTTCCGCGACTGCCGCTCAATTGTTTTAAGTCCGTTGCGTCTACCAATTTCGCCATCGGGGCAAGCGCGCCAGTGTACCTTAGGATCGCCCGATCGCGGCGAGATGCCGCCGAACGGTGCGCGGAGCCGTAGGCTTAGGGCCCCGCGCACCCCAGCGCTATCGCTCCACCTTGGTGACCTTTGAACCCTCGAGCGAAACGTCGCCGATCAGACCCTTCTCGCCGAACACGAAACCCAGTATGGGTCTCTGCAAGGTCTGGGTGTCGTAATCGCCGCCGGCGCCCTTGTCTAGCACGGCAACGCCGGTGTCGGCGCCAACAGTCCAGCCATGACTGTTGGTGAATTTATCCAACGCTTCCTGCGTCATGAACAAAATGACTTCTTTGTGTTTTGCCAAGCCGAGCGTCAAGCCGACCGAGGCAGAAGTGATGCTGTAGTAAGCAACATTCTTGCCATCGATACGCAATGCTCCCTCTCCAAATTGACCGCCGACGCCGACGCCGCCCTTGGTGATGCGCGGAAATACCAGAACGCCCTTGGCCCTGCCGACCAATTCTCGATGCGCTGGATTGAGCTGATAAAACTGCTGCATCGCGACGTGCACGCGCTCATCGATCTGAGCTTTGGTGGCAGCGAAAGACACCGTACTCAAGAGCAAAGCCACGGCTGCGAAACTCGCGGCCGCCAATAGATTACGAGATTTCATGATTCTTCCCTACGGTTATTGGTTGCTAACAAAGGCAGTCTACGTAAAGGCAGCGGGCTGGATAGGCTGGCCATGCGCGACTTAGAGTAGGCATTTGCTTACCCCGCTGACGTCCCACTCTTGCCAGGCGGTCCTGCCGGGCGGAGGTATTAGCGATAACATACTGGGCTGCTGAGAAATTGCCGGGGCGCTCAATGTTTCGTTTCTTTGAAAAACTGGTTTCACCCTACCCTCAAGGTGCGTCGCGGCCGTTGCCGCAGGCATTTTTTCCCTTCCTGTGGGCCTGTGCCGGAGGCGCACGCCGCTACATCGCGTCGATGACGCTGCTGACCGCCGCCATCGGCGTGTTCGAAGCTTTGTTGTTCAGCGTGTTGGGGCGCATTGTGGATTGGCTCGCGAAGGTGCAGCCATCGAGGCTATGGGCTGAGCAACGCGTCCACCTGGCGATACTGGGCGCCGTGCTGTTCGGCAGCGTTGTCATGATCGCGCTGCAAAGCCTGCTCAAGCAGCAGGCCCTTGCCGGCAACTTCGCCATGCGATTGCGCTGGAACTTTCATCGCAACATGCTCGCGCAGAGCCTGAGCTTCTATCAGGACGAATTCGCGGGGAGGATCGCCACGAAGGTGATGCAAACCGCGCTGGCTGTTCGCGACACCTGGATGATACTGGCCGATATCCTGGTTTTCATCGTGATTTATTTCGTCACGATCGCGCTGGTGGTGGGGAATTTCGATCTGTGGCTGCTTGCGCCTTTTTTTGGCTGGCTGGCGTTTTATTTGCTCGCGGTGTGGTACTTCGTGCCGCGTCTTGGCGCCGTCGCGAAAGCTCAGGCGGACGCCCGCTCCTTGATGACTGGCCGCATCACCGATGCATACACGAACATCGCCACGGTAAAATTGTTCTCGCACACGCAGCGGGAGGCCGTGTATGTGCGTGGCGCCATGGCCGAATTTCTGCAGACCGTCTATCGCCAGATGCGCATGGTGACCGGGTTTGAAATCGTGAATCATGTGTTGAGCATGGGATTGATTGCGAGCACCGCGGGCGTCGTACTGTGGCTATGGACGCGCGGTGAGGTGGGCGTGGGGGCGGTGGCGGCGGCGACGGCCATGGCGCTGCGGCTCAATGGCATCTCGCATTGGGTGATGTGGGAAATGGCCTCGCTGTTCGAGCAAATCGGTACGGTTCAAGACGGCATGAATACCCTTGCGCGCCGGCCCACGGTCGTTGACCGTCCCGATGCGGTTCCGCTGCTCGTGAGCCGCGGCGACATCCGCTTCGAGCACGTCAGCTTCAACTATGGCGCCGCGCACCAGGACGCGGGCCGGGTGATCGAGAATCTCAACATTCATATCCGCGCGGGCGAGAAGATCGGCTTGGTCGGCCGCTCCGGCGCGGGCAAGAGCACCATCGTCAATTTGTTGCTGCGCTTTTATGACATCCCGCAAGGCAAGGTGCTGATCGACGGCCAAGACATCGCGCTGACCACCCAGGACAGCCTGCGCGAACAAATCGGCATGGTGACTCAGGACACCTCTCTATTGCACCGCTCGGTTCGCGACAACATTCTCTATGGGCGTCCGGACGCGAGCGACGCGCAGATGATCGCGGCCGCAAAGCGGGCCGAGGCGCACGACTTCATTGTCACCTTGACCGACCCGAAGCACCGCGTGGGGTACCAGGCGCATGTGGGCGAGCGGGGCGTGAAGCTCAGCGGCGGCCAGCGCCAAAGGATTGCGATTGCGCGAGTGATGCTCAAGGACGCGCCAATCCTCTTGTTGGACGAAGCAACCAGCGCCCTCGACAGCGAAGTCGAAGCGGCCATTCAACAAAGCCTTTACCGGTTGATGGAGGGCAAGACGGTCATGGCCATTGCGCATCGCTTGTCGACCATCGCCGCGATGGATCGCTTGATCGTCTTGGACAAAGGCCGCATCGTCGAGGAAGGCAATCACTACTCGCTGTTGGCGCAAAAGGGCCTCTATGCGCGGCTCTGGGCGCATCAAAGCGGCGGATTTCTCGGCGAGACGGAGGACTCCGAGGAGCCGATCGCTATGGTGGCTTACGGCCAAAATGATAGGTGAGTGAGGCCTTGCCATTTGCTGTTCCAGTAAGATCTGCCTGCAAGTGAATAGAGGAACTCTTCGCGCATGGCTGCCGGATTGGTGGCTGAATCGATTCTCGCTCTCGCCGACTGATCTTCTGCGCGATAGAACCTATCGCAGGCTCTGGACCTCCATACTCATTTCCTCCTTCGGCGGCCAAGTGACTTTGCTCGCCGTGCCGCTGACCGCGGCCGTGCTGATGCATGCTGCGCCGACGCAAATGGGTCTGCTGACGGCGATGGAAATTCTGCCCTTCGTATTGTTCTCTCTGCCGACGGGCGTGGTGCTGGATCGGGTGAGAAAATTGCCGGTGTATATCATCGGTGAAATGTCGATTGCCTTGGGCGTAGCGACGGTGCCGGTAGCCTGGTGGCTCGGTTGGCTATCGATGCCCTGGCTCTACATCGTCGGGTTTCTGATCGGTGCGGTAAATACCACCGCCGGCAGCGCGGCGCAAATCGTATTGACGCAAATTGTTCCCCGGCAGCGCTTGGTGGAGGCGCACGCCAAGAATGCGCTCGCGTCGGCGACGGCCGAGGTGACTGGGCCTGCCGCCGCGGGTGCATTGATCAAACTGACGGGTGCGCCCATCGCGCTGCTTGCGGATGCAGGCCTGCTGCTGATATCCGCGTCCATTCTTCGCGGTGTGCCGGTCCGGGAAACGCCCAGCAAGGTGCACAGGGCGTTCTGGTCGGCCATGCGTGAGGGCGTGGATTTTGTGCGGGGCCACAAGCTTCTGGTGACGATGGCCTCGTGCGTTGGCATCTGGCAAATGTGCAATCAGGCCGCCACGGTCGTGCAGATCCTGTTCGCCATTCACGCGCTTGGGCTTTCCGAGCGCGGCGTCGGCTTGAGCTATGTTGCGCTGGGTGTCGGCACGGTGTTTGCCAGTGCGAATGGACATCGGGTGGTGCGGCGCCTGGGACCCGGTCCGACGCTGGTATTGGGGTTCGCGGTTTCCGGCAGCGGCTGGCTGCTGCTTGCCGTAGCGCCGGCCAATATCTTCGGCGTTTTCGCGTATGCAACCATGCTGATGATGTTCGGTGTCGGCGCGATTTTCATTTTCATCAATTTCCTGTCGCTGCGCCAGTCGGTCACGCCCGCGCCCATGCTGGGACGGATGACGAGCACCATGCGCTGGCTGATTTTGCTGCCCGCGGGACCGGGGGCTCTGCTCGGCGGTTGGCTGGGCGAACATGTGGGGTTGCGCGCAGCCTTGGGGTTTTCCGGCGTCACGGCGCTGGCGCTGGCTTGCGTCGCTTGGCAGCTGCCGGTGATTCGCAGCGTGAAGACATTACCAACTCTTAAGGCTGAGGCAGTGACCCCATATTCTTCCGATTCTCAATGACTTAGGAGCCGGTCGCAGGCCGGAAATATGCGGTAAAGTCCTACATACGAGGCAGGGCGGTCAACGCAGCATATGCCGGTGCCGTTTAGGCAGTAAGTTTGGTTGCTGGGGTGGCCGAACGACATCAAGAAGGAGTGTTTAATGAAATCTTCTCGTAAGGCGTTATTGCTGGGTTTGTGCATGGCTGCGAGTGCGGTGAGCGTACCCACGATTGCATCGGCCGGAGTCGCCATTGACATCGATATCGCACCACCGCCGCTGCGCGTTGAGACGGTGCCACCGCCGCGCGCGGGCTTCGTTTGGGCGCCGGGCTATTGGGACTACCGCGGCCACGACCACGTGTGGGTGCGGGGCCGTTGGGTCGGTGAGCGCCACGGGTATCACTGGGCTCCCGATCGCTGGGAACAACGCGGACCGCATTGGCACCACGAACGAGGTCATTGGGAGCGCTGAGTTTCCCGTTGATCGGTTGATAAGAACTGCGGCGCGCTAAAACGCGCCGCAATTCTTTTGGGTCAGCTCGAGGGTGACGCGGCTCGCGCTGATTTCATACAGTTCTTCACGAAATCCCGCCGAGCATCGCCGGCCGCGAGCTTCTGATCGTCCGCTTGCTTCTTGCATGCGGCGAGTGCCGGATTGTGGCGCCGCCCAGTACCGTCTCCCGGAGACGGGGTCGTCGAGGGCGGGGGCGGTTCATCAGCTATTGCAACCGCTGAAACACCGATTGTCGCGCCCGTCAGCAGGACGAGCGAGAGTGCAGGGAGCAAGGCGCTGATCGTTGGCAAGCGAATCATAGGCAAACGAATCATAGGGTAACCTCCTGATGAGATCGATCGATGCGCTGGAATTTTACTGGGCGTGCCAGGACGTGTTGAGCCTGCGCAGCGCAAAGCTATGTGAAGTTTCGTGAATACCTTGCGCGTCGCACTGCTGTCAGACACACACGGACTCATGAGAGCCGAGGCGCGAGCATTCGCAGTCGGCTGCGATTACATCATTCATGGCGGAGACATCGGGTCGGCCCAGATTCTCGATGAGCTTGCCGCGATGGCGCCGCTGATTGCCGTCAGAGGCAATAATGACAGGCAGGTGTGGGCGGCCCATTTGCCGGAGACGGAGATGATTCGAGTCGGAGGCGCATTCGTCTACGTCATCCACGATCTTTCGCAGCTCGACATCGAGCCGCATGCCGCGGGCGTGCAGGTGATTGTTTCGGGCCATTCGCACAAGCCCCTGGTCGAAAAACGGGACGGCATTTTGTACGTCAACCCTGGTAGTTGCGGGCCCCGGCGATTTAAGCTGCCCACTTCCGTGGGTGAACTCATTGTCGAGGGCACCCAGGTCAGCGCGCGAATCGTGGAATTGACTGAACGGTGATTGAACTGGAGGCCAACGAAACCCCCAGCAGGCCTATTCCCAGGTGACCAGAGGGCCAGCCGGAACGTCCCATTGAACTCCGCGGCCAGTTTGCCGGTCAATGCATTGGCAGACTCCTTGTCTTTTAGTGTTATTTCCCGTATTACCGGAGATGCGCACGGGCTTTTTTGAGGAAAATATCGGAATCAAACGCTTCGTTAAACCTTAACTCCGGGCGCCGGCACTCACTGGATATAACTGCGCTCATTTGATGCGCACAGCTGTCA
>Ga0193728_1000280_pt1 | contig 24041 bp, 22 predicted proteins | sample U1c1metaG_FD_143037 | JGI IMG/M metagenome (GOLD analysis project Ga0193728, IMG submission 143037) | Soil microbial communities from a riparian zone of the East river system, Colorado, United States - U1c1 | ecosystem: Environmental > Terrestrial > Soil > Riparian zone | place: USA: East River...
CGCCGAGCTAGTTTGCTCCAGCGCTGCACAACTTGTTTGTGACCTGGTCCGTGATGACCAGCTTGAACTGGATGCTGCCGTCCTGTATTGCGGCCAGTGGCCTGACGGACCCCAGCCACTAACCAAACCATCATAACATTCTCCGCACCTCGTGCGGCGTTTCCCCGGTTGGCCCGGCTCCCGTGAGCCGGGCCTTTTCTTTCCTTCGTTAGCTTCTGTAGCGCAGGTTTCCAACCTGCCGTATCGCAGATTTCCAATCTGCATCGCATCGAACCCCATAAACCTAAACCATAAACCCTATGACCCGTCACGACCCCCTAACCACCACCCTCCCCGTCTCCCCAGCTCCCCGGCTCCCCGTCTCCGCGTCTTCCCCCGGCGGCCTCAAGAAAGTCTCCTTCGCCAAAGCTCCCAAGAAGGAAGACACCAAGAGCGACTACCCCGTGTTCAACGATTCCACCGGCCAGGTCGCCCTCATCGCCGAGCGCATCAAGCGGCGCGACTCCGAGATTGAAGCCCTCACCGGCGCGCAGCAGACCGACAAGGCCGAACTCAAGATGTTCGTCGCCCCCTTCTACTTCACCACCAATCGCGGCAAGGCCGCCCCGCCCTCCAGCATCAGCGTCCAATCCGCCGCCGGCGAAGTCTTGGTCACCTTCCAGAACCGTTACAGCAATCTCGAGTCCGAGGACGCTCTCATCCCCATCCTCGGCGAGCAGGTCGGCCAGTTCTTTCGCCAGGCGTTTGACCTCAAAGTCAAAGGCGAACTGCTGCCGGCGGACCGCGCCCAGGACTTCGTCAACGACTTGCAGGAACTGCTCACCAAGTACAACGCCCTCGATGCCCTGGAGATCAAAGAGGAAATCAAACCCACCAAAGACTTCCACATCGCCCGCCACACCCTCTTCACTCCGGAAGTGAACATGGCCCTCGAGCAAGTGTGCCCCATCACCGCCATGATCAAAACCAAAGGTCGCGGCTCCAAATAAGTAACTCTTTTACGCTCCCACGCTCCACGCTCCACGCTCCCACGCTCCACAGTTTCTATGATGCTCGCCGACTACCTCCTCCGCCTCCTCACTCTCTGTTCCGAAGAACGCTTCGGCCAGGACGCCATCGAATGGGCCATCGTCTCCGGCTGGGTGAACCTATCCTACGACCAGAACGCCGACCTCCATGCCATCATGGACCGCTACGATGATATCATCGAAGCCTACCAGCGCGTCTGCCGCGATCTGGAAGGCCAGACCGGCTCGGTCCAACAACCAGAACAACAACTCCAACTAACATAACATGACTGAAATGACAACAGACGGCCCGTGCGGCTCGCACTTCGGGCCGGCGGTGTATTCCTACAGCCGCGAGCAAGCCATCGAGGATGGCGTCCTCGTGGACCTCAGCCAGTCCGCCGAATGGAAGGAAGCTGGCTTCAAGTTCCCCGGGGCCATGACCCGCGCCGCCTGGGAGCAAACCATCGAAGCCGGTGGCAAGTGGGAAGAGCAGGAAGGCGAGACGGTCCTCGTGCTGCCCCGGGGCCAGGACATGAATGGGCGCCTCTGGGACGTCATGACCATGCTCAAGCATGGCATCCATTCTGCCCCCGGCTCGACCGACCGCGTTCACTTCCAAGTGAAAGTCAGCGGCAAACTCGTTCGCCTTTGGTCCCTGATCGGGCCGGGAGACACCGCCGAACCCGTGATCACCATCATGCTCGAAGGCGAGGACTGAACCATTTTCATAATTCATCCTTCATAATTCATCCTTTCCTATGACCCCTCCCACCTATCCCGCCCGGCCCGTCAACGGCGGCCCCCTCGATGCCGCCGCCCCCAAGCATGGCGTCTGGCTGTACGAACCCAAGTTCAACGGCTGGCGCGCGCTCGTCCATCGGGACACCGGCGCCATGTTCAATCGCCACGGCGAACCGCTCACCATTCAGGACGAATTCAAAACCGCCCTCACGGAGCTGCAGGCCATCTTGGCCGCCGATGCTGGCAAACTCTTTGCCACGAGCGACCAGGGCGGCCAGATCATCCCCGCCGAAGCCTTGGCCTGGGCCGACGTCGAAGCGTTGGAACGCCGCCACAATCGCGGGCGCGGCTCCCTGGTCGTGCTCGACCTGCCCTTGCTGCGGTTGCCCTGTGCCGAGCGCGGCTATGTCCTCCGGCAATTGTTCTGCCCTGCCATTGACCATTGCGCCGCCAACAACACCGTCTATTCCGTGCCCCAATACACCGACGGCCCGCATGTCTATGCCGATGCCAAAGCCGACAACCAGATGCTGGGCTGTGAATTCTATGAAGGCGTTGTCGCCAAGCGCGCCGACTCCCTCTATCCCCTCCAGCTTCGCTCCGCCAAAACCGAATTCCCCTTCTGGATGAAACACCGCTGGGCTTGGTAAATCCGTAACCGTAGCGCAGGTTTCCAACCTGCTGTATCGCAGATTTCCAATCTGCTCCTGCTTCTTTATGCAAACCACTCCCGAAATAGAAGACGTCTCGGAATACTTCGAGCGCAATTATCCCAACGCCCGCGTCGTCGCCGCCGAGCGCAAGGGCGCCAATGTGCTGGTCCTCTTCGACCATGGTCCGAAACAGGATGGCGCCCGCCTCGCGGGCGACCACCAGCCGCGCCGGTGGGAAGTCTCCTACCGCTGGCTGCGCCACCCCACCGCCGACCTCTGCCAGGTCCTCGGCTCGGAAATCACCTGGTGGAAAGCGCGCGAACTCAATCCCGCCAAAGGACTCTTCGACCAACTCAACTGCTTTTGATCTATGCAAAAAATCTCCATCAATCCCGAAATCCTCCAGCCCCTGTTCGAAGCCGCCGCCAACGCGGCCGACAAGGGCCAGTCTCAATTCTTCACCCCGCTGGCCTTTGGCCGCCAGTGCGCCACCGCCCTGCCCGCCCGCCTGCGGCCCGCCATCGTGGACCTCAACTGCGGCGCCGGCCATCTCCTGCACGCGTCTGCACTCGCTGGGGGCCAGACCACCTTGTTGCTCGGCGCCGATATCGATCCCTCGCCCCGCGGCGGACCTCAATTAACTGAATTAACTAAGTTAACCCAGTTAACTCCCCTCAACCGTATCGCCTGCGATATCACCGTCCTCTACCCGCTCCTGGCCGAGCTGGGCTTCCGCGCGGATCTCCATGTCCTGAACCCGCCCTACCAGCTCCAGTTCTATCGCGACCGCCTGGCCCCGCTCGCCGAGAGCGAACTCCCCGCCGTGCGCCAGGCCTTCGCGGGCCACGAAGCCGGCATTCCCAAGGACACCCTTGACAGCACCCTGGCCATGCTGCTGATCGCCCTGGACCTCTGCTCCGTCTATGGCGAAGGCCTCGTCATCGCCAACAACAACACCATCGAACGGCTGCTCTGCTATCCCAATTCGCCCCATGCGGCCGTGCTCAAACATTGCTGGGCCCGCCTCATCGTTCCCGGCAATCCCATGACTGGCCTTGATCACGCGAACTGGGGACGTCCAGGCGTCTCCGCGTCTGGCCGGTCCGGCTCGGACCGTCTTCCATATGAAACTGGCGTTCTCTACTTCGCTCGCGACCACACCACCGGCCCGCGCGAAGTCCGCTATGCCAGCGAAGCGGAATTCCTCGCCGCCGACCTCAAGCCCTTGCGTCTGTATCGCCAGGGCGCCGAGCTGCGGTCGCACCTCGCCCGCCCCGACACGCGTGACCTCTGGCTCGCTGCCAAGGACCAGGTCGCCGAACGCAATGGCCGCAAGCCCAAGGTCCCCTGGAATCTTTGGCTCAATCCCGCCGGCCAAATCTGCACAGACCTTTCCCTCTTCGAGAAGCACAGCCGCAAAGTCAAGAAACAGGCCGTCGCCCAACTGTTCGCCCTCAACGGCCAATCCCCCATGGAACTCGTCCTCCAGCGCGCCTCCCGCGACAACCTGCTCGATGTCGCCGAGCGCGCCGGCTGGCGCGTCCAGCCCGAGCTGCTCGCCGCCGTGCATCAATGCATCCGCGAGTACCATGCCCAGCGCGCCCCGCTCTATCCCCTCCCCGAAATGCAGCGCCTCGGTTATCTCGATGAAGAAAGCACCGTCGAATGCAAACTCGACCTGGCCGTCCCGGATGGGCCCGTTATCTTCCACGTCGGCCGCCGCTACAGCCTCCGCACCCAGACCGTTCCCGTCGAACGCAAGGTGAGCCGCCCGAACAGTTTCACCGGCGAAACCGAGGAACTGGTTTATACCGGCCAGGAACTCGCCTTCTTCGTGGACGACAACCCCACTCTCGGCGAGCTAGGTTCCGAGTATTGCTTCATGGACGCCAAGCTGCGCGACGATGAAAAGACCACCGTCCAATCCGCCCGGCGTGGCAAGATGAATAAGAATATCAACAAGCACGCCATTGACTTTTCGTTGCAGGACCTCTGTGCGCACTTCATCATTCCCGATGTGCCCGACGTCGCTACCACCCAGCCCGCCGCCTATGATCAACACCTCACCCAACTCGCCGAACTCGAACAACTCACCGCTTGAATGAAACTCAAACCATTCCAAAAACAAGACCTCGCCCGCGCCGCCCTCAAGGATGGCCTCATCCTCTCCTGGGACACTGGCCTCGGCAAAACCTGGGCGCTCTTCCTCTGGCCACTGCTCAAGGTCGGCTATACTTCGACACGCTCCGACCACGCTCCACGCTCCGACGCTCCGACGATCCTTCCCAAGGCCCCCGTCCTCATCATCGCCCCCGGCGACCTGCACAAACAGATTATGGACGAAGGCAAACGCCACTTTCACATCGAAGTCACCGCGCTCGATTCGCAGGAGGCCTTCCTCGCCTTGACCCGGCGGCCCGGCTCCCAAGCCTCCAACGTCGATGGCGAAGGCCGCCCCATCCTGGCTCCCGGCTTCTACATCACCTCCTACACCCAGCTCACCACCAATGGCGTCCAGAAATTTCCCGACCCCGACAAGCTCGAACCCCGCGCTTGCCTCGAACTGCTCGCCTTGTCTCTGGGCCAGCATCAGCGCACCGTCACCGAGCTGCCTCGCGGCCAATCCACGCCCGAGTCATACCTCGACGTCTGCCATCTCTACTCCTATCGGACTCTCATCTGGCGCGAACAGTATGACTGCTTCTCCCTGACTGCCCGTTCTACTCTCGCCGACCTGGACCGCGCCTCGGAAGTCAAGGAAACCGAACTCGCCCGCTGGGGCGATAACAAGTACGCCAACCAGGAACGCGCCCGCGTCCGCGAATCCTACGACCTGCTCAAATGGATCGTCGCGTCGCGGCCGGATGCTCCCTTCATTACTCTTAACCGCCTCCAGCAGGACTTCCTCGTTCGCGAATTCTGCCGCCGCAAGATTGAAGAATACAGCGCCAGCGCCGGCACCACCCGCGAATATGCCCTCGATCCCACCCGGCCCGAAGGCTGGCAGCTCCTCGCCCCGCGCGATCCGGAAAACCCCGGCGAAGCTGATGGCCACTCCGGCTCGGAGCGCCCGCAACGCCGCATCAAATGCGTCTATTCCCCATCGCTCGCCGACCTCTCCTATAACGCCTTCGACTGCGTCGTCATTGACGAAGGCGTAAAAATGAAAGGCGAAGTCACCCACGTCGGGCGCGGGGTCCGCTCCATGGAACCCAAGTATCGCCTGGTCCTCACCGCCACCCCCATCAAAAACCGGCTGCCGGATATCTTCCGGCTCGCCTGGTGGGCCGTCGGCGGCCAGGCCGAAGCCCATGCCCGCTTCCCTTATCGCGACGACGCCGCCGAGCGCGAAAAATTCGCCAGCACCTTCATGGTCACCGAACGCAACCTCACCAAAGAACAGAAGGCCAAGGCCGAAGGCGCCAAGGCATCCAGCAGCCGCTACAAAAAGCTCACCGCCGAAGTCTGCAACGTCCATCTCCTCTGGAAACTCTTTGGCCCGATCATCCTTCGCCGCCGCAAACAGGATGCCGGCGTGGATATCGTTCCCAAGATTCGCAAGGTCATCCGCTGCGAGATGGGCACCTGGCAAAAGAAAGTCTATCAGTACCACCTCGATGCCGTGTATTTGGATATCAATGGCCGCGAAGCCGTCGGCGCGCGGCTGCAGGCGCTCCGCATTGCCGCCGCCGATCCCACCTCGCCGCTCCTCGTCCAGCAGCCCGGCGAACCCACCGAACGTTGCGGCTGCTGGCCGCTCAACTCCTCCGGCCAACCCAAACGCGGCTGTCCGGACTGCCACGGCACCGGCGCCGTGCCCTTGCCGCACCGTTCCGGCCAGGCCTTCATCCCCAAGATGGCCACCACCCTCACCCTCGTGAAAGAAATCCTGGAGCGCAAGGAACAGGTCGTCATCTTCTCCGCTTTCAATGACCCGCTCGATTCCCTCTCGCGCTGGCTCGACCAGGCTGGCGTCCGCCACGTCAACCTCGATGGCCGCGTCACCCAGAAAGCCCGCGGCGTCAAAGCCTCCGTCTTCAAATCCGGGCGCTTCGCGGCTCCGCCACGTAGCGCAGGTTTCCAACCTGCCGTATCGCAGATTTCCAATCTGCCTCAAGCTATCCCCGTCATGCTCGCCGGCGTCGAATGCATGGCCGAGGGCCACTCCTTCCATCTCGCCAACAACGTCATCCTCATCGCCTACTCGTGGGCCTATGACAAATTCAAGCAGGCCCTCGACCGCGTCCACCGCATGAACTCCGCCAAACCCATCAACGTCTATGTCGTCCTCTGCCAGGGCACCATCGATCGCAAGCTCGAGTCCCTCGTCGGCGAGAAAGGCGACGCCGCCGAACTCGTCCTGGATGGCCAGCTCATCGGCGAACGCCAGGAAGAAGTCAACCTCGCCGAGCTGCTCCGGATTGCCCGCCGCGAATTCAACGAGAAAGACAACACCCTCGACGAAGCCCTCCTCCAATCCCAATGGCCCAACCTCCGCGTCCAGCTCGCCGCCGCCCAATCCGCCTGGGATGCGGATGCCCCGCAACTGGACCTGACCGCCGCGGCCGTCTCCGTGTCTCCGCGTCTCCGTGTCTTCGCGTCTGCCCGGAGCGTCCCCGACTTCATCACCATCACCCCGCCCGCCATGCTCCCCGATAACCTCCGCAATCAAATAGGCCAGACCGGCTCGGTCCCTGAATTAATTATGAACCAACCCACCCACCTCGACCGCCACGATCCCCTAACCTCCATCCCCGTCTCCCCGTCTCCGGCCAGTCCGGCTCGGACTCTCCCCGTCTCCCCGTCTTCCGAGACCTGGCGCGACCGCGTCAAACGCCGCACCGCCGGCCTGGCCCGCGTCCAGCGCGTGGACCTCTGGTCCCAGCTCTGAGCCGCGTCACCTCCACATACAGGCGTCTGTACTCCGTCGGCCACGGGGGCCGATCGGCGCGGACCCCGCTCGCGAACGCCACCGCCGCCAGCCCGGCCAGGGCCAACCGCCGCCGGACCATCGCCAGCAACTCGACCCACTCGAAAAACTCCCAGGGCTGGCACCACGTCATCCCGCCCCGCCAATGCAGCCACAACCCCATCGCCCCCATCTGACCGCTCGCCACCACGAACGCCGGCCGCCATTCCCCAATCGTAATCCAGCGCGTCCTCACTCTGGGCCAGCCGCCGGGAATTGTTTCAACGCCCACACGTCCGCCGGAAGGCGTCCCTGCTGTCCTGGTTTGAACGCAGAATCTTGCTTCACGAAGCACGGCACCCTCGCCGCCTGACATTGCCGCGCGACGTCGCAAATAGCTTCGACTCCGCAATCGCGACGGTGGGCGCCGGATTCGCCGCCAACGATGACCCAGTCCACGCCGGGTATGTCCTTGAAGGAGCGAATTCCGGAGGCCAAAGGTTCGGGCAGTCCCTTTGCCTCGTGTTCCCCATTCCAGCCGAGGGCAGCTATGAGTTCTATTTTCTCCAGCAACGGCTCGACACTCAAAAACCTGACCTTCGCCGGTATCTGTAACAGCAGCGGTATGCGCTCGTCCGCGCGTTTCTGATCCTCCACAGAGACGCCAAGCCAGACGTTAGCGGGCGGCTGCCCTTTGAGCCACGCTCTGAGCCAAAGATAAAAAGCGTCAGGGGCTGGAAGGTTGCACAAGTCCAACACCTCTCGAACTCGGGGTTCAAAATTCTCCGGCCTCTTCGTGAGCAGCAACCAGTCAAGGTTCGGCGTGCCGTGAATCAACTTGAGGAATCGGGCCAGCACTTCGATTGGGTCCAGCTTATTTCCCTCTTGGTCAATTATTCCAGCGGGCATCGTGTCCAGCCAGTCAATCAGGCTCGGGAACCAGCGTCCCTGTGCGCCCTCTCTGGCGTGCTTGTTGTTTATTCGGACCGCATCATTCCAGAACCCCTTGCTCAAAACCCGGGTCGCCTTGTCGCCCCAAACCGGACGTGTTTCCCAGTCAATGAACCCTGCCGCCTTGTAAGCTCTACGAAAGATTGGAAAGAGCCGCATCAAAGCTAGTTCCCAAGCATAGCAGTTGCCACAGCCGGGACTCACGGGCGTGCACCCTAGATAGGGTCCGCCGGTGTGCATGGCCCATTCAATGTTAGTCACTTCACTCATGTTGGGATTTGAGCTTTGGGATTTTTCTGGAGCTTGGTGTTTGGAGCTTGGTGTTTCTCTCAGCGTTTTTCCCAGTTCAGACTTTCCAATATCTCCGCGCCGTGCTGCCGAAAATGCTTCCGAAAAAACCGTGTCAACTGCGCCCGCGTCTTTACCCCGCCATGACCCGGCTTGTTGTTCAGCACGTCCGTCACGTGCGACCGGTTTGATCGAATCGCCTTGGCCACCTTCGCCACCGTCCACCGGCTCTGCCCCGCCTCGTCCTTCGGCTCCCGCAACAGCCAATGAAACTTCCCGTTCTTCATCGCTTCCGGTCATTCCGATCGATGGATCGAAGGCGTTGCCGGTCACTCCGATCGATGGATCGCAGCGCCCAGTAGAGGAATAACAATCCCACGGCCACCATCAGCACCACCCCTGTAATTAGGCCCAGGAAGAACATCATACCCTCGCCGGCAGCATCCCGGTCCCCTTCCACTTCTCGTAGAACGCCAGGTGCGCCGCCGCGTGGATCCCCGCGTCCCGGCCCTGTGCCGCAAAATGCTCGTTGTAGCGTGGCATGTTCGCCGTCTGGCCCGACACATGCCGCACCCGAATCGGCACCAGATAATTCTTCCGGCCCGCCTGCCGCGCCATCAGGCACAAGTCATGGTCGTACATGTGATGCACGTAACGCTCGTCCAGGCCTCCCCACGCTCGCAGGTCCTCCGCCCGGGCAATCAATCCCATCCCATCCAGCGTCACCACTTCCTTGGGCTCGCTCGCGCGCGCGCCATGCGCCTCGGCGTCCTCCATGTTTGACCACGTATCGCCCCGCCCAAGCTGATGCAGTTCGTACGGCCGCCGGTAAATGTCCGCCGCCCCCAATTGTTTGGCCCCATGAAACCCCACCACGCCCGTTTCCGGATGCATCAGGAACCATTCCATCACCTGCACGTCCCAGCACGTTTGCCGGATCATCAGATCGTTGTGCAGCAAGGCCAGGATTTCTCCATGGGCCGCGCCGATGCCCAGGTTGAACGCCCGCGTGGACCCCATCGGTTCCGGCCGCTCCATGAACACGATGTGAATGCCTCGCTGCTCGAACCCCGCTTGCCAGCTTTTCATCTCGAAGTTTTCTTCCTCCGTCGAACCGTTCGACACGATCACCACCTCGAGCGGCTCCCCCGTCCGTTCCATCAGCTCGTTCAGAAACCGAAACGTAATCTCCGTCGCCCCGCAACACGCCGTTACCACCGATAGTTTCATAGGCCCGCACTCTCTTCCGCAGGCCAGGCGCAGCGGCTGAACAAGATGTCATCGTGCTCGCACACCGGCGTGTCTTGCCGGAACCCCTGCTCTTTCAGGAACAGAATCACTTCCTCCGCCGGCGCCTCGCCGTCATACATGGGCTTGGCCGAACATTCCACCGACAGAAAATCAAACCCGCGCAACGACTTCTGCGCCCCGCGCAATACCTCCAACTCCATCCCCTGCACGTCGATCACCAGCGCGTTGTATTGGCTCAGGTCCAGCCCCGAGTTGCTCGCCCAATCATCCAGTCGGATTTCCAGCGCATAAACCCCGACACCCTGTGGCACGTTCGTCCATTCATGCCCGGGCGTGGGGATCGCGTTGTACTTGGACGTCTTCTCCGTATCGCCGTCCGCTGGCACATTAAGCCGCAACAGTTCTTTGTAGAACCTCGCCCCAAATGCCATCCGCACACACAGCGCCTCCCGCCCATGGCAGGCCACCAGCTTTTTGAACGCCTCCGGATGCGGCTCGACCGCGATGATGGGCCCGTAACCCTCCGCCCGGTACCACGGAATCTCCTTCCCGTCATTGGCCCCCACATGGATCACCCCGCGAATCTCGTCACCCCGGTTCCGGAAGAACGCCAGGTCCGTCCGCATATACTCGGCAGCCTTCCCCACCCGGATCACCGCCAGCGTATCCACCAACTCCACGTTGCCATACACCTGCGCCACCATGTCCACCGCCGGCGCTACCTCGAACCGCCCGTAATCATGAAACGCCAGCACCCCGCCCAGCCGCACCAGCCGCAACGCCAGCGTCACGTCCCGCTCCACCGATTTCCCATCATGCGCCCCATCAATAAAAATCAAATCAAACGCCGCCGCCTTGAACAGCGGCAACACCTCCTCGAATCGTCCCACATGCGTCACCACCAGCTCCGGCCGGCCGCACTGAAGCAGATTCTGCCAATACACTGGCAGTGTGTCCCCTTGGCCCGCCTGCGCATCACCCAGATGCCAGTCCACCGCGTGGACCTCCGCCGCGACCTGGGACAATACCACCGTCGAAAATCCAAAGTGCGACCCCAACTCCAGCACCCGCTTCCCGGTTGCCAGTGACGTCAGCTTGTTCGCTTCCGCCACGGTCATCGCCGTCGGAATGCTCCGCTGTAACTCTTCAATTGTTTTCATAAATTTTTCGCTTCGCCCGCGCTTCCGTTCGCCACTCGTCTGACTTATCGGCAATCTCCCGGTACGCCTTCATCCGCGCATCCACGCGCGCGCCGCTCACCAGCAGCGCCATCAGCCAGATCACCCCGCCCAGAACCACCACCCCGCCGCCCACGGCCCACCACAATTCCACGGTCGGGTTCATCGCCCCGCCACGCTCCAACTGCCCATTGCGAAATGAGGTATCGCTTCTCTTGGGAATTTTTCGGTAGTCCGTTTCCTCAAATCGGATTTTTCAAAATCGGCCATGATGCGCTTCATCGTTTGCCGGGCCAGATAGCCGCGAAAAGCACAGCACGCGCCGCACATGCAGCGATGATACCCAGCCCCCTTCCACGCGCCGGACACCTTCTCTTTCCAAGTCGCGGGCGGTTGATGCTGCCGGCGGCTCGCTCGGTCAGCTTCCCGATGCAGTCGCGCGGTTCGCCTTCGGCTGCGCCTCATGCCGCCCTCCCCTCAAACGGCGTCGTGAACGTCTCCTTCCCCGGCATCCCGCCCCACTTCGCCAGGTAATACTTCACGCACTCCGCGAACTTCCCGCCGTCAATCACCGCCCGCCGTTCCCCGTCCGAGCGCCGCGTCACGCTCCGGAAATGCCAGTACGGCGTCACTGCGTAACCCTCATACCCCGCCAGTTGAATCCGGCGATGCATATCGTTGTCCTCGAAATAGCACGGGTTGAACCGCTCATCGAACCGCCCTACCACCTCGAACAATTTTCGCCCCACGCAAAAACAGGAGAAGTCCGGGCCCGGCTGCCACGCCGGCACCGCCGCCGCCAGGCGCGACGCGTTCACTTCCTCCGTGAACATGTCCCCATGGTTCGCATGCCGCGCCGTCACCAGCAGCGGCTCCTGGGGTAACCCCTCCGGACGCGGGCCCGCTCCCAGATGCCGCGCGCACGGCTCGACGTCCGCCGCAAACAGCGACCGCACCAGGTTCTCCCCGCTGTCCGGACGCAGCACCACGTCGTCGTTCATCACCACCACCGCGTCAAACCCCTCGTCCAGCAGCCGCGCGATGCCGTAGTTCCACGCCGCCGACAGCGCCCAGCCCCGTTGCGAATTGTCCACCACCAGCAGCCGCGACCCTTTCGGAATCGAATGAATCGTTTCGACGAGCTTCATCCCGTTCCACGTCGTCACCAGATACGCCCACCGCAAATTCAACGTGCTCATGACTTTTCTCCCGTCACCTTCTCGAACAACCTCAAGGACGCCTTGCGCCGCTTCTGGTAGTCGGGGTTGAACGGATCATTCTCCCAGCCCAGCCATAAGATGGGCGCTTGTTCTAAGGCTGCTTTGATCCGACGGAACTGAACGGCGTGCTGGTGTTGTGCGCTGCCCAAACTGTTCGGCAGGCTCTGTTTCCATTCCCGTTCCGCGGCGCACCCCAGCGCCCTGAAGCCAAAGGTGTTCAAAGATTCGAGTGCGCAGACCGCATAGATCAAATCCAGGTTCGGCACCTGCTCGCCTGCTTTGGCCATGTCGATGATCTGGCTCAGGGTTAATGGAGGATTGCCTTCACTCATACAGACGCCTGCACTTCCTCTGGTTTCACGAAGCGGGCGCAGGCGTGAAATCCATCTGGTGGGTGTTGTTTCAGGATTGTGGACGAACGGGGATAAGCCGGAGATAGTATTCCTTGCCCTGCACGAAGAACTCTTGCGCGGTGGGATTGGTGATCCAGATTTGAAGGTTCGCGGAAGGAGTTGATTCGGCGAAGCTCTTGTTTTCCTCGCTGCCGCTGTACACGGCATACAGATTTACTACGACACCGCCCGCGCTCTTGATGACTGAACCGGCCTGCATTTTTGCTCTGATTTTATTCATAGGTTATTTAGATGCTGTTTGATGTGTTTGTATTTTCTTTAGAACCCGCATGGCGGGATTGCCACTACTCGGCTTTGATTCGGGATTTCCTCAGTGTCGGTAATACTATCTCCGGCCTCCATTGCCAGAGAATAACCAGCGCACTCAGGAGGTAATTTAATCCGAACATCGGCCCCGAAAATCGGCCCGTTTTGATTGAACGCTTTTCCGTTCAGGAAAAATCCCTGCCAGTCTGGCGTAATAATGCGACTTTGATTTGCCTGTGTCTCGGCATGTTCGACCGTTAACCAAGTCGTCGAGCATCGAATAACAATGTGGTAACCTGGGTTCGGAGATCCGTCCAAGGTCTCAACGGCCACGTTGACATAGCCCTGATAGCCCTCTTCCTCGTCAGCGATCACGACACCAAATCCGCGCATTGGTGCGCCTTTAACCTGCCAGCTTACTACTGTTCCTTTTGTCATCATATATTTCGGTTCTTTCTGTTCGCTGGCTGCAAAGATCCATTCAGCCAGTTCGTGCCCTTCACTACAGCTAATGCCGGGAAACTGGCCCGCTGATATCATGCGCTCGGCGAGCTCGATTATGCGGGCATCGGGTTTCTTCATACTGTTTGATGTGTTTCTATGTTTGGTTCTTGAGGTTTCTCTGGAGCTTGGTCCTTGGAGCTGGGTGTTTGTTTTACCGGTGTTTTCTTCTCGGCTGTTAACCGCCGCCACATCTCCCCCGCCACCCGGTCCCAACTGAGCCACTGCTCCACCTTCGGCCAATCCATCAACGGCAGCCGATGCCGCCACATCATCCCTTCGGGCGAGTAGCCCGCCGCTTGATAGTCCCGAATCAGATTCGCCGCCTCCGCCACCCGCACCCGCCGGCGCCACCGCGAATTGTCCATGTCGGCCACCGCCCCGTGCGCTTCGAGCGGCAGCCCCACTAACCGTTGCGCCAGCAACGGCCCGCCCACCCGCTCGACCATCGTCAGAATCTCCTGGCAGCTCGTGTGCAGCGGCGCCGCAATCCCGCACCCGCAGGCCAGCGCCTCGGTGATGCCCAGCCCCCACCCTTCGCCCAGCGTCGTCGTCAGGTACAGGTCCGCCGCGTTGTAAATCTCCACCAGCGTTTCCTCCCCCAGCGTCGCGTTGCCTTGCCGGAAGAACGCGTCGTGATGGCCCCAATCCTCGTGGATCTCCAGGCCAAGCTGGCGCGCCACCGCTTCCAGGCTCACCCCTTCACCCGACGTTTCCCCCATGTGCATCAGCAGCTTCCACCGCCCGCCGCCCGCCGGCGGACCGCCCCGCTTCAACTCCGCCAAAATCTCCAGCGACCGCGTCACGTCCTTCCGCCGCTGATGCACGTTCACGTTCAGCATCAGGAAATCCTTTTCGTCCAGCCAGGGCGTCGTCCACAGCTTCTTCCGCAACTCCCCCCGGCTCAACGGCAGCGGCCGATACACCCGCGTGTCCACCCCGTGCGGGATCACGGCGATCTCCTTTCCCTTCACGTACGCCAACGCCTCCGCTTTGCCGTACTCCGTGTAGGCCACCGCCACGTCCACCGCCTCGATGATCTCGCACCAGGCCGGCTCCAGCGGCGCGTCCACCGGAAAATACAGCATGCTCCGAATCCCTCCCGCGTCGCACACCTTCTTGAGCGTCTCCGGAAAATTCTTCGCCGACAGCATGAACGTGTCCTGCAAAATCCACACGTGCGTGTAGCCGCCCGTCTGCAACTGGGTCAGGAACAACTCGAGCCGCTGCGTGTCCGACCAATGCCCGTGCACATATGCCGGAAACAAATTGTCCACGTACGGCGCCTGCCGGTAATGCCAGCCCACGAAGCCGATCCCCCACACGTCAATCGCCGCCCCTGCCTTGTCGTGCCACCGCTTGAACAGGTTCTGCGCCACCCGGGCGAACCCCGTCGTGATCGTCGGCGAATCGCACAACGCCAAAATTTTTACCTTGCTGCTCATGTCTTCAATTTCGTAGCGCAGGTTTCCAACCTGCCGTATCGCAGATTTCCAATCTGCGTCCCCCTCCCCTGCTTAAGGGGGAGAGGGAATGTCTCCACGTCTCTGGCCCGTGCGGCTCGCACTTACGGCACTGGTATCGGTTCCAGCGCGCGCGGCGTGGCGGTGAAGGCCGTGGCGTCAGGCGAAATAACTTCCCAGTCAATCTCCTGCTCGACTTCCACATCCCCGTCGCCCACGTGCCCGTCCACGGCCACCTTCGCCGATTTCTTGCCGAGCGCCCCGTCACCGTTAAAGTACACGGTGAACTTTTCCGGCGTGCTTCCCGGCGCCACCTGCGCCGACGCGTCGCCGCTGAGGATCGTGACCGACCCATACGAACCGTCCGACTTCACGTCCACGGGTTCGTTCGGGACGAAGTCCACCGGCATCCGTTGGCCCAGCGGAATTTTACCAAGGTCTAATGGATTCATACTCTTGCGTTGTTCCTTTCCTATGATTGGTTCGAGCGGGTGCAAAATGATCACCAGCCGCCGAACCGGTTGTTTCTTCTCTAACACTCTCCGCAGCTTCATGATTTCATCCGCCAGGAGAGACATCTCTTGCTCGAGGGTTTCCCTCGTGCGCTTGTGCTTATTATGTTTTGCGTGGCTCATGCTTGGGATTTTTCTGGAGCTTGGGATTTGGAGCTTGGTGTTTTGTCCTCACGCCGCCACCCCCTTCAACTTCAACTGCTGCGCCACCAACTGATGCATCCGCGCCCGCGTCGCCTCCGCCTCGTTCAACGCTTGCGCCGCCGTCTTCTCCCGTGGACGGCTCTGCACCAGTGCCTCTTTGGGCTCGTCCGCCGGTTCAATCAGGGCCTCGTGGCCCCGCGCGCGAATCATCTCCACATAGCCCGCCGCTTCCCCCAGCAACAATTGCAGTGCCTCGTCCTCCACCGACGTCATCAGCGGCGCGTCGGTCTTCTCCATCACCGACACCGACTTGACATACAACCGCAACCCGCCGCGATGCAGCCGGTTCGTAATGCGGAACAGCTTGGTCACTTGCCCTTGCCTTTCGCCGGCTTGTAGTTCAGTTCCTCCTTTAGGGTTTCCGTCAGCTCTGCCTCCCGCTTTTGAGAAGCGGCGAGTTGTTCCTTCAACAGCTCGATTGCTTCCGCCTGCTTTCCGATTAACTCACTTAACGTCTCGACAACTTGTGTGTGACTTGCGGGAAGCATCTCCTCCGCTGCCTCTCGAATCACTGAGCACAGTTCCTTCAACTCGCTCCGGTGCTGCAGGAGCGCTTCCAAACTCTGCTGCGCGTTGCCCGGGCCCTGCGGCCGCCACATCATGAACGTGCCCCCGGCAAATTCGATCTTCACATCACTGCCGCCGGAAACCACCCAGGCGCGCGTGATCTGGGCCGTGTTCACCAGCTCTTCGCCCAATTTAATAAACATAGAATCGTTTTCGTTTTCGTTTGTTAAGACAAACAAGCCGCCTGGCCCTGCCAGAGGCCAGGCGACCCTGTTTATGCACCGATCTCTAACCAACCTGTGAGGCTCTCAGACCTCACCAACAAAAATCCGCCCGGCCTTTTCAGACCGGACGGAATCTCGCCGCCGACTCTACTCCCAAAAGCTTCCCCGTCAACAATTATTTGTAGTGATTCGTATTTTTATTGCACCATATTATATAGAGTGCAGACGTTTGCACTCGGTTCATTGCCCATTCCCCAGGCTGTACCCCGGCGATAACCCGAGTTGCGGCTGCGAGAAGTCCCGGACGGTCGCCCCATGCGTATTGGGAACCGGGGTTGCGGGAACAGCTAGACTCCGCACACGCTGCCCGAGAATCAGCAACTCCTGATTCACCCGGGCAGCCGTTCCCGCGAGGGTCCCTAATGAGAGCGCCGCGTTCCGCGCATTGGTTTCCAGAGCAGTTACGGCCGGCATCGGAGTGGTCGGCGGCATCCCCGCCATAACACTCGCGGCGTGCCGACCCAATTGTGCATCCCATCTACCCACCCAACCCCGCGCGCCTTGCGCGCCCGCCTGCTCCTGCGCCACCGTCAACCCCTCCCCGCGCAATCGGCGTTGTTCGTAGCGGTTCATCGCGCCCGCCTCCCCGCCCGTCGCTTCGAAATATTGCCGCCGCAACTCGGGACTCATCGCCAGGAACTCGCCCGCTCCCACCCCGCCCGGACGCCGCATCATCTGCGCCACGTGCAGCCGCTGAAGCTGCTCGCCCGGTCCCGCCATCAGTAGCGCCCGCTGAAATTCCCGCGTCGCATCCAGCCGGATCTGTTTCTCCTGCCGCGCCAGGTCCACAATCCGCGTCTGGATCCGCTCCTGCGTGTGCCACAATTCAATCTCCAATTGCTTCCCTCGCACCGCGTCGTTGTCGCTAGCCGTGTTTGGATTAATCCTTCCCAATTGTTTCAGCAATGCGCTGCGCTCATTCAGCAGCTTGTCCCCCTCGCCATAACCTACGCCATAACTGCCCGCCTCTTCGCTCGCCCGCTGGCTGGCAATCCGCCGGTTGTCATACAGGTCCGTCAACGCCCGCATCCGCGGACTGTTCAACGCATCTCGACGGCCCGTCGTCTCGGTGATTTGCTGCCGCAATTCGTTCGCGGTCCCTGCCACATCCGCCCCGTCGTGGGCGAGCAAGGCGGCGTGAGCCCGCTCCATCTCGCCAATTTGCTGAGTCAGGCCGCGCACCTCCGCATCCAATTTCGCGCCCGCCGTCCCCATCGTCTCTTGGCTCGACAGGTTTGCGATCTCCCGCATCACCAGCTCCTGTTCTTTCAACAGTGTGATATATTCCTGGCGCCGCGAGTTTTCGGCTTCAGTCTGAGCGTTCTCCTCTATCATCGCCTCTGACACCGTCGTCTTGTTTTGACTCAGATTCGCCAACTCCTCCTTAACTACTTTCAGGCGCTCATTTGTCCCGACCAAATCCTTCGTCGTTTTCAATTCCTCCAGGAGCCGGTCCTTCTCCGCCGTCGCCTCGACGATGCGCATTTGGTGCTCTGTCCCAGCAATCCCCAATTCTTTCATGGACCTGTCTTGCGCGGTGCCCGCGAAAGTCCGCAGCAGTCCCTGTGCCCCGCGCAAATTCCCGCTTGCCACCATGGCCTTAAACTCGTCGGCCCGTGGACCCAACTCCGATACCACCGATTCCGCCAGGATTGCGCGCCTGCCAGGCGAGGAAGCTTCCTCCAGTGCCCGACTCATCCTTTCCAACATTTTCGCGCGCCCGGCATATCCCGAAGCCGCGCGCTCATGCTCCTGCACCCGATTCGCGAACGCCTCCTGCCCCTTCTCAAACGGTGTCTCCGCCAGATTTGATATGCCCCGCCCCAACTGCGCGGCGGTGCCCATGAAGCCGCCCGTGACCATGTCCAGCACCGGGATCCCCATCCGGTTCGCAATGCGTAGCGCGTTCTTCCCGCCGCGCGCAATGTCCACCAGGTTCTGGTTGAACGATTGTCCGCTCGGCCCCTTCATGTTTGCCTGGCTTACAATCAGCTTGTCGAACTCCGCACGCACGCCCGCCAACTGCGCGCGCACCGTTCCCAATATTTTCACCTGAGCTTCCTCGGCCGAATTCAAATGGAGCTGGCTCTCGATCGCCAACTTCTGGCCCTCAACATACGACTCCATCATCCCGATGAACCGCCCGCCCTGCAAGCGGCCCGCCACCGTTCGCGTCAAGTTTCCCCGCTGCGTATCATTCAAGCCTTGGTAGCGCACAAATAAGTCGCCCAGGATATCAGACCCACTCCTCTGCTCGCCCCCTCGAGTTGTTTCAATCCCAAACGGCGCGCCCCTCAGAAACTTTTGAATCGAAGGATTGCTGAACTGCACCAAAATACTTTTGATCGTGTTGCCCACCACGATCCCTGATTGCCCGGTCTTGCCCACCGTCGCGCCCAAAATCCCTTGCAACTCCGCCAGGCTCATCCCCGCTTGCTTCGCCACCCCCGCCGCCCGGTCCAGCCCCTGGAACAATTGTTCCACCGTCACGTTGTACCGCTGGCTCGTGCTCACCAGCATTCCCAGCACCCCGTTCAAGTCCCGCACCTCGAGGCCGTAGATGTGCATCAGGCTCGACAAATGTTCCGTGCTCTCCTTGGTCGTCAGCCCGGGCGCGACGTTCGCCGCCATTAAGCTCACCCGTGTTGCCGCGCCGACCTGACTCCGGCTCAGACCCAAGCGCGACCATTCCCGCGCGCTCTCCATCGCTTCGTCCGTCGAACGTCCCGTCTGGCTGGCTAACCCCATTACATCGTGCGCCAATTCCTGCGCGCTCCCGCCCACGCCGCGAAAGACCTGATCCAGCTTCGCCGTCTCGGCCCCGATCTCCATGAACCGTTCCAGGCTGTGCGTGGCAAACTCCACGCTCTTGTACAGGACCGTCACCGCCGCCGCCCAGCCCGTCACCTTCGTTATGTTCGCCAAAAATCCCATCGGCGTGAACGCCTTCAACCCGCTCATGAACCGCGCTGTCTCGCCCGTCGGAGCCAGGTCTTTGATGACCGGCGGCGTCGCCCCGCTATACTTCGGCGGCAGCATCCCCATGCTCGCGAACATCGCCGCGTTCGCCCGCGCTTGCGCAATGTCCGCCCCCACCGATTGCATCTGCCGCTTGCCCACCAGCGGATTGTTCAACGCCCTGGTCAGGCGCAACGCCCGCTCCTCTTCCAGCTTCGACATCTCCGTAAAAAAGCCGCCCCGTCCGGTCCGGTACGTGTCCGAGTAGGTCCGCTGCAGGTTCGTCCGCCCCACCCGCACCGCCTTGGCCGCCAGCTCCCGTTCCAATTCCACTTCCGCCCGCGCCTCCCGCTGCTTCTGGACCAATTCCCGTTCCGCCGCCGCCTTCAACTGCGCGGCATGGGACGCCCGCGACGCCGCCGCCTGTGCTTCCAGCGTCGTCGATTGCGCCGTCAGCAGCTCCTGCACCTGCGCCGCTTTCTTCGGCCCCAGCGTGTCCGCCAAATCCTTCGTCAGCAGCGCCTTCAATTGGCTCGCCTGCTTTTCCTGCAACGTGGCCAGGCCCAGGAAATCCCCGCCCACCGCCGCCTTGGACGCTTTGAACGCTTCCTCCTCCAGCCGCCGCTTCGCCCGATAAATGTCCACCGGGGCGTTCCCGGTCCGCGACCGCGTCACCGTCTTGATGATCCCCTCCACCGAATCGTGCGTCGTGGCAATCAACTCGCCCATCGCGTTCGCCTGCGTCACCACCTCGCGCAACGCGTCTTCCGTCTCCGTCCGCACCCGCAAAAATTCCCCCGCCTGGCCCGGCACGCTCAACGCCCCTTTGCCGCCGCCGCGCTTCCCGCCACCGCCGCCGCCACCGCCGCCCGGCAAAATCCTCCCCGTCGCCGGGTCCCGCGGCAGTCCCCCGGCTGTGATTTGCCCGCCCGGAATCGCCAGCGTGATCGGGCCCACTACAGACGCCTGCACCTGCGCGGCCGGAATCGCCAGCGCCACCGATCCTTCCACCTTCAGCGCGCTCACCGACCCCGTCGCCGGCGTCAGCAAACTCCCCAACACCGCCCGCCGCCCGCTCGCTGCCTGCCGTTCGTACTGCGCCACCGCCCGCGCCGCGGCCGGCGCGCTCCGGAACTGCTGGTTCACATAGTCCAGGCTCTTCTTGTAGCGGGCCACGAACTTCTCGAACTGCGCCACCTCCAGACCCAGCCCCTTCGACAAATCGCCCGGCGTCAGGCCCAGCCCGCCTTTGGCTTGCAGCGCCTTGATCGACCCCTCCAGCTCCTTCACGCTCCGCACCGCCCCCGGCGCCACGCCCAGCCCGTTCATGTGCGCGTGCAGCTTCTGCACGATCGCGTCAATCCGGTCGAGCTGCTGGATCGTCTCCGCCAGCCCGCCCCCGGTCGGCTTCGCCGTCTCCACCGTCAGCTTAATCGCCTGCGTCAACGTTTCCATAATCTGTTTAGCTGTAAGCGTAGTCCGGCAGCAGCTCGCTAAACACCGCCACCGCCTCAAACAACCTTACATTCGCCCCGGTTCCCCGCGCGGTTCCGTCCGTCAACGGCAGAAACCGGAATACCGTCGTCACTTGCGCCGGCTGTTCCCATTGCGTCGCGCCCGCCACGCCCGACCCGGTCAGCAAGCCCGTCCGCTGTTTGGCCACCCACACCCGCGCGGCCGATTCCGTCACCGCCGCCGCGCGCGCGTGCACCGTCCGTCGGCCCGCCACAATCCCGCAGGCCTGGATGATGCTGGTCCCGTCCGGGTTCGGCTTCTCCACCAGCCGGTTCCCGCTATAGACAATGTCCTCGCTCACTTCGCATTCGAGCACGCCCGCCTGGCCCGCCAGCAGCGCCACGTATTCCTCCGTGAAATGCAGCGCCGTGAACACCGTCGCCCCGCCGCCCGACACCGCTGGCCCTTGCTGCGTCTCCACCGGGCGCGCGCTCCGCACCCGCTTGCCCAAGGCCATCCCTCCAATCAGCGTGTCCACGTACGCGTTCGCCAGCGATGCTGACGCCGCCCGCACCGTCCCCCGCACCACTGTCCGCACCTCGAGCGTTTGAAAATCCGTCACCGGCTCGACCGTGTAATTCGCCGCCGTCGAGCTGGTCCCCTTGGGCCGCAACACCTGGAACGAAAAGGTGAACCGCCCCTCCACCACGCCCAGGGCGCTGTTCAAATCCGGCGGGTAAATCCGCGACTCCGCCACCGTCGGCGTCCGTTCGTTCAACAGCAGCGCCCCCGTGTAGCTGGTCGTGTTCCGCACGTTCGCCAGGTACGCCGCCGTCGCCAGCGCCAGGCTCGGCGCGCCGATGCTCCCGCTCACCGTCTCCGTCCGCAGCCCGTACAGGTCCTCGTGCAGCTCACTCGTCATTTCCAGATACACCCGCGCCGGCCCAATCCGGCTCGGGCCTTTGCTCAAATAGTCGTAGCTGAAATCCACCCCCACAAACACCAGCCCGCCGCCCGGGCCGTCGTCTCCCTCGACCGTCTGGAACAACCGGTCATTCTCCGTCACCGTCCCCCGCACCTTGAATGGCAGCTTCCCGTCGCCCAGCACCGCCGCCTGCGCCGCGGCCGTCGCATACGCGGTGGCCAGGTCCGGACCACTCGCTAGCACCGACCCCGCATAGGTCGTCCGCACGTTGCCCGACGGCGCGTCGTCCTCGACCGCCACCCGCACGGTCCAGGTCAGCAGGTCCCCCGCCGCCTTCTGGTAATCGTCGTTGAACGTCAGCTCGATGTACGCTGTTTCATCCACCGCGCTCGGCGAAGGCGTGCCCAGCGTCGCCCGGTCGCTCTCCACTTCCACCCGGTGATCGTTGGTGTCCTCCTCCAGCAACTTGTAGCCGTCCGGCACCAGTTGCAGCCGCAGTCGACCCAGCTTCTCGCGCGCCGCTTCCGGCGTCGGCGCGCCAATCCGGCCCGACAACCGCAGGTGCGCCGTGCCGTCCGTTTTGTTTTCGCGCGTCTCGACCTGGAATTCGCACAGCGCGTAATCCGCTTCGTTCGGGAACCGCGTGAAGGTCGCGCTCACGTTCCACTTGATCCATTTCTTCAGCCGGTCAATCTCCGCGTTGAAATCCAATACCCGCACGTTCTTGTTGAACGCGGCCGTCGCCGGTGGCACCCCCAGCGGGCCCGCCGCCGTTCCGTAGAACAGCGCCCCGTCAATCCCTTGCAGCAGCTCGCCCTCCAGCGCTGCTTTCTTTGCCAGCAACGCCGTCTGCTTGTCCCCGTCGCTCAAATTGTCCGGGACGAACCAGCGCCCCTCCATCGACACCTGCCCGCTCGCCCGCTTGCGCGCGTCCCGCATCTCGTCGAACAGCGTCGTCACATTCCGCTCGCGGAACCCGTCCACCGTTCCCAGGTCCACCGTCACCGCTTGCGGCCCCGTCCGCTTCCAATTGCAGGCCAGCCCCGTCGTGTCCCGATATTCCAAATTGAACGTCAGCTCCGTGAACACCAGCCCGTCGCCATCGCCCGCTTCCAGCGCCAGCCCGCTCACCGCCCGGCGCGGATCGTACGGGTCCGCCGCTCCCAGCGCGCCGCTGGCCGTCCGGTCGCTCTCGCTCCCTACCGTTCGCGCGTCCGTCTCCGTGCTTTCCAGCACATACGCGGCCGGGGCCAGCGCCCCTTGCAGCAGCGCCAGCCGTCCCCGGGCCAGCACCTCGCTCGGCGCGTGGATCCGCCCCGACAAATTCAACCGCGGAATCGCCTCGCCCATCTGCTCCCGATACGCCACCCGCACCTCGATCAAACTGTAATCCGTTTCGTCCGGGAACCGCGTGAAGCTCGCCGCCACACTCCAACTGATATAATTCGCCGGCTGGTCCACCACCGCCTCGAACTCACTCACCCGCACCGCCTGGCTGAAGCTCCCAAATTTCAACGTCACCGTCGCCCCCTTCACCATCGTCGCGATCAGCGCGTCCTTCGCCGCCAGCAACGCCGTCTGCCGCGTGCCCAGCGCCCCGAGGGTGTCCCCGAGCAACCGGCCCGCCGCCCGTACCGTTCCCGTCGCCAACCGGCGCGGGTCCCGCAGCTCGTCGAACCGCGTCTGCCGCACCGCCTCCGCCCAGTTCGTCACCGCCCCCAGGTCCAGCACCTGGCCGCTCGGTTGCCCGGACTGGCTCAGTCCTTGTGCAGACGCCTTCAGTGTGTTGGTCGTCACGTCGTGGTTCAAATACGTGAAGCGAAACGTCAGCGCCTGCCGGTACGTCCCGCCGCGCTCTTCGCTCGACCCGTCCGTTTCATCCCCCAGCGCCGACACCGTTCGCTCGACATACTTCGCCCCGCTGTCATCCTGCCACAGTAACGTCACTTGCTGCGCTTTCAACGCCGCCCGCACCTGTTGCACCAGCGAGAAATTGTCCAGGTACGACTGCTCGAAAAAATCCAGCCGGCAGCTCACCGTCACCCGTTCCCATTGCGGATTCTCCGCCGGCTCCCGCACCGTGCTCGTTTGCAGGATGCGAAACACCCCCAGCGCCGCCAGGTCCGTCCCGTTGTAACTCAGCTTCATAGCCGCTTCGCGCTCTCCGGCCAAGCCCACCCCGGCGCCTTCGGTTCATCCACCCTGAGCGACTTCACTCGAATCGGCACCGGTTCCGCCTCTTCATTGAAATTTGGTGTTTGGGATTTTTCTGGTGTTTGGTTTTTGGTGCTTGGTGTTTCGTCTTCCACCCATTCGTCTTCCACCATACAAATTTCTCCTGGAAGACGCCCGGCCACGCCACCCGCCACGCA
>Ga0193728_1000281_pt1 | contig 24035 bp, 23 predicted proteins | sample U1c1metaG_FD_143037 | JGI IMG/M metagenome (GOLD analysis project Ga0193728, IMG submission 143037) | Soil microbial communities from a riparian zone of the East river system, Colorado, United States - U1c1 | ecosystem: Environmental > Terrestrial > Soil > Riparian zone | place: USA: East River...
AGTGGGAGCGGCCGCCTCGCGGCGGAATAGATCTCACTCCTAACGGCCGTTGCCGAAAACGATACGCCGGACAGTGTGATCGAACTTCTGATTAGTCGGCGTTCAAAATGTCCTCGAGAATGCAACGAAAACGCCCGCCGTTGGCCGGAGAGAGGGACCCGCATAGCGTCTCGCGCGAAGTTGCTCAAGCCGTTCCCTTAGTCAACAGCATAATAAATCGGAATCGACCAGCTGGACTCAGAATTCACTCCGCGGCGTCATCTGGTTCGGGCATATCGAACTCTGAAATAGCCTTCTTGATGAGTGAGAGCATCCGAAGGAGTTGTTCACGTTCCGTCAGGGAAAGGCCACGCAAAATACGATCGTTGAAGTTGGCCTCGGCGATGGTAAGTTTTTTCATCAATTGATGAGCTGCGCGCAGCATGAATACGCGTCTAGCGCGCTTATCAACAGCATCGGGTCGTCGCTCGATGTAACCACCGGCTTCAAGCCGCTCCAATAATGTACCTATACTCGCCTTCCCCACATCGAGCACATCGGCCAGCTGGGTCTGCATCATCCCATCATGTCGAGATAGATGGGCCAGGACCCACCACTGCGCGCGAGTGATTCCCATGGGCCTCATAATCTGATCATAAGCGCTGCGCCGCATGCGCGAAACATCGTGGATATGAAAAGCAATGCGCAGGCCCAACAAGGAAGATTCCTCGTTTCCATCCACCACAGGCGAGATGCCCGAGGTGTTTTTTGCCCTCGCCGTTGATCGCCTTTGCTCCACACGGGAGCGATTACGTTTCTTGACGGTGCTAACCCCCTCCAATGCCATATCGTCTCACCTGCGGTCCCTATCGAAGATACAAAACGGTTTCACTATCTGTTGAGAATCATATACTTATTGCCGTCAAATTTCCTGCCGCCGTAAGCGGAGGGAGTTCGTAAACGATGCTCATTTGACGACGCTGGTGTTGATTGCCGACGGTAACGCCGTTTGTCGGAAAGGTTGATGACACGCACTGTGAGTGGTTTCGTGCAACGCCGCGGTGGATATCTTAGGCGCAACCATCCATTCTTCAAATCCCAGCCAAGATAATTGATCTTTTCATCGCCCGGCTTTAAAGTGATATGTAAGCATACGACATAACAATGTCTTGTGCAGATCGCGTGTTTACAAGCTGGGATTAAGCAAATGCGTTCGTTACTGTTTGTTCCTGCCGACAGTGAGCGCAAACTGAAGAAAGGCACAGAGGCCGGTGCTGACGCACTGGTGCTTGATCTTGAAGATTCGGTGCTGCCGGGGCGAAAACCCGCCGCACGCGCCATGCTTGCCGAATATCTACTTGGCATTGCCGATCGAAGCCGGATGTGGGTTCGGATCAATGATCTTCTTAGCGGCGAGATACTCAAAGATCTTGCTGCAGTCGTGCCGCTCTCACCCCGCGGGATTGTCTTGCCGAAAATCCGCGGTCCCGAAGATCTGGATGTAGTCGGGCATTATCTGGATATGGCGGAAGCGATGAATGGCATCTCGACAGGCTCCATCGCCATGCTTGCTGTCTGCACGGAAACCCCTACGGCGGTACTGAGAATGGCCGAACTCACTGCTATCCAACGGCCGCGTCTGCGCGGCTTGATTTGGGGTGCCGAGGATTTGAGCAGCGCCATGGGTGCCGGGGACCCTCGCTTGCCGGGTGGGGCGTGGCGCGCTCCGTACGAGCACGCGCGCATTCAGTGCCTCCTCGCCAGTCATGCGTTGGGGGTGGAAGCCATCGATACGGTGCACGTAGACTTTAAGGACCTCGAGGGATGCCGGCGCATCAGCGAAGTGGCGCGCTTTGATGGCTTTACCGGGAAAGTGGCGATACATCCTGATCAGGTGGCGGTGATTAATGCAGCCTTCACGCCGAGCGTAGCGGAAATTGCATACGCCAAACAGGTCGTCGCGGCATTCGAATCCGGTCTCGGTGCGGTGTCGATCGATGGCAAGATGCTCGATGTTCCACATCTGAAAGCCGCCAGGCGCACGCTGATCAGTGCAGCTGTGTCCTCCCCACCTAATCAGCCAGAGGAGGGGCCCGGGTGAACCTCGTCTAGGCTTGTGAGTCTATGTTTGTGGCCGGCGCGCGTCGAGTGAGGAATTCCAACACCGCTGAGTTGAACCCATCATTGTGATCGCCAGCGATCATGTGCGTGGCGCCAGCAACATCGACGTATTCGGCTTGCGGAATCGATTGGCGGAAATGCTGCACATGCTCAGGCTTGACGAGTTCGCTTTTCGATCCTCGCACGAGCAAGGTGGGAACGCGGACGCTTTGCGCCGCTGCCGTATAACGCAGCTCCGCAGCGTCGGCGTCTGGCTCGAAAGTGTCAAAGAGCCGTGGGTCCCAATGCCAGTACCAGCGTCCGTTTGCACGGTGACGCAAATTCCGATGAAGACCGGATAGATCTTTTGGCCTCGGCCGATGAGGGAGAAAGTCGGCGATGGCGTCAGCCGCTTCCGCAGGGGACACAAAGCCTTCGCGATGATTGCGCATAAACGCGATAATTCGCTCACGCCCCCGCGGATCAACTTTCGGGGTGATGTCCACGAGTATCAGAGCACGAACTAAACCCCGTGGGGACTCACCCGTAGTAATCAGCGACACCAGCCCACCCATCGAGGCGCCAATCAGTACCGGCGGGTTGGGCATGCTGCGAATGACGGCGCGCAGATCGGCGACTTGAGCATCCATCGAGTAATTAGCGTCAGCCGACCGATCGCTATCGCCATGGCCGCGAAGGTCAACAGACACCACATGATAGCCATTAGCGCCCAAATCTTGCGCGGTACGCCCCCAAGAATGGCGTGTCTGACCACCACCATGAAGAAGAATGACCGATACACCGCGCGGGTTGCCTCCCACATCTGCTGTTAAAGTAATCCCGCCGGAACCCGGAAATCTTTGCGGTGACAGCGATTGAGACGGAACGTCGGCGCTCATTCGCAGCAGAGCTCAAGAGGCGAGAGCCTACTTGCAATGAACGGACAGAAGTAAAGGAGCAGGGATACAAACACAATGATTGGCTGGATGCCCCACTCAATGGCGCGCCGTTCACTGCATTCGTCTCTCACGCTCGTCATGCTAGAGTGCGGGAGATTTCTCGCGACGTTGCAGCAAGTGTTCCTCGGCTCGCACCCGCGCTCTGCGCGGAGCGGTGCAGGAAACGGGCGGCACATCCACCTCGCGCTGAGGATCGGTTTCCTCGGCGGCCCGGGCGGTTGACACTTCGTCTAGTGCAATGAGCGCGGCGCCGTAGGCGCCGGCCGTTTGTGGGTTGAGGGGGATCAGGAGCGTCACGCCCAAAGCCTTTTCAATGTAATGCACGGCGGCTACATTTTGTGCGACGCCGCCCGTCATTACCATTGGGGTACGTGATCCAACACGTGCGACGAGCCCGACCGTGCGACTTGCAATCGCTGCATGGACGGCGCCTAGCACGTCGGGCTTACCGTGACCCTCGGCTAACAGAGAAATCACTTCGGTCTCGGCGAAGGTTGCACACATGCTGGAGATCGTGAGCGTCTCCTTGGCCGTCATTGCCAGCGGACCCATATCATTCAACGGCACCTGAACTGCACGTGCGAGCGTTTCTAGAAATTTTCCGGTCCCCGCGGCGCAGCGATCGTTCATGGCGAATTGAGCCACGAGGCCGTTATCATCGATGGCAATTACTTTGCTGTCCTGCCCGCCAATATCAATAACCAACCGGGCTCCCGGAACCATGGCGACAGCGCCGCGGGCGTGGCAGGTAATTTCAGTGTACGAGGCGTCGGCAATCTCCAACATTCGTCGCCCGTATCCAGTGCTCACCGTCCGTGCGACGTCAGCAATGTTGATGCCAGCTTGTTCGAGCGCCATGGCAATCGCATCCTGTACGCCCTCATCACTCACCGAACCCTTACTCGCGACGCTGGATCCGACAACTTTACCGGCGCCATCCAGGATAACCGCTTTACCGGTCGTGGACCCGAAGTCGATACCCATCACGAACAAAGCCATGAGCTTCTCCTCAGGCGAACGCTGTAATACCGCGGCGTAGGCGACTGTCTGCAGCTTCTAGCATCGCCTCGACGCGACTGTTGATGAGTTCGTCCTTATAAAAAGACTCGTCCACCATATCCCCTTCGATCATCGCCACGGGTAACCCCAACTGCTTTTGCACCGCTTCCGCAATCAGAAATTGTGGATTGGAGAAGGCACGGCAGGTTCGCGCTGCATGCAATACGAGCCCGTCGATTTGGTATTCGCGGCATAGTCGGACAATCTGCTCGACCATCAATGGTGCCGAAAGATTGATAGGACATACTAGATAATTAATAGCCATCCCTTCGAGCGGATCTTTCACGTCAATGCACTCGTGTTCGTGCCAAAAGCCCATGTGCGTGTAGCGACCCGCCACCATCGCTGCGTCCATTCCGGCGAACTTGTTGGCTAACCAGCCAATCTTGTTCCAATTCATGATGCCGTCCCAGAACAGCCGGTACTTCTCTCGCGGTACGGTGCCTACGCCTGCGGCGATACGCACTTCGATTTCTTCTTTGACCTTACGGAAATAATCGACGATTGCCGGACCACCCGCCACAAAATTGACTGGCGCGAGACTCGTTGTCCAGTCAAAGAAACTGGCGGGAGCTGGCTTGGCGCGGCAAAGTGCCATGGCCTCCATTCGCAAGCGCCCGGCTTCCTTTGTGTACGCCATGATTTCGCAAAGCTTATCGAAGTCGTAGCGCCGGCCAGTTCGCGACTCAATAAATTTGATACATTCGCGAAGTTGCCGGACGATAAACTGGGTCGCTTCCTTGAATTCCGCGCCGCTGAGATATCGCGCGTCGGGTTTGTTGCCCCACACCCAGGGAATCGAGATATTAAACACAGGAACTTTCTTGCCGAACAGGCGGAAGAGCATTTCGTCCCATTGCTGACCAGTGCTGCAATAAGGATAGGCACTGATGAAAAAGTCCGGGACGGGCACACGTTCCGCGAGTTGGCCACCCGCAAGCGCGTCGGCAAAAGTGCCTGAGTCCTGCTCCTCCCGTCGCTGCGCCATGACGCCACAGCCAATGTGAGTACGTGCGTAAGAACACAGCTCCTTTAAATACCCGCGATTTTCGGCGGCCTGCTGCGGCTTGACCTCATTATTTCGAGCTGCCAGCAGCGCTGACCAGGCTTCGCCATGGACCCAAGATACATCGGCCGCCTGCATCAGGGGGTTGATCGCGACCCCCTCATACCAACAAACCAAACGACCTTTCTTTTTCGCATTGAAGACGCTGGTCCAATACTCATTGACCATCCGATTATTTAAGGATGCGGTATCGAGGCGATTCGCCCTTTTGGCCACCGGTGTTGCAGCATTCATGCGATCGCTCTCCTGGGCTGTGTGCGCTGTCGCCGGACAATTTCGAGAAAGGTTTCGATCCGCGTGCGCAGCGCTTCGAGGGTGCTCATTTCATGTTCGGTTTCTATGAGAAGGTGCGGAATCCCGCGAGCTTCGAAGGCTTCTTTGATTTCGGGGTAGTAATACATATGTGGTTCGCAGAATTTTGCCATCAGCACGATCATGCCCTCGGCCTTCGATCGATCCATGGCTGCAACTAGATATCCTTCCCAATCGGCATTCTGATCGACTCGCGTGGGGCACGGAACTTTTAGATTGCGAGCGAGATACCACTCGGCAAGCGCATCGAGCGGATCGCCTTCCTCGTCCACATCGGTCGAAATGTACCGCTGCCCGTGGTAGAGATCATCGTCCACCACGATGCCACCGCACTCTTCAACCAGCGCTAGGACTGCCGGCTTCGGCGCTTGGCAAAAATGCCCAGACAGATACACGCGCGTGCCTCGTTGGGGGCCGCAGACTTCGGTACGTAGTTCCGTGAGCAGGCGTTCAAGAAGCGCGGTGTGGGTTGCTTTGTCCATGACCATGCTGGACTGCACGACCATTTGCATTTGATGTGCCGTAATGAACGCACGGCCGGATCGGCGCAGATCGTATAGTTCCCGAAGCAACGTGCGGTTTCGGTTGAACAACCGGATGCTGCTTCGAATGGATGCGTCATCAATTGATCGCCCAATGAGTTCCTCAAGCCCCACCTTGAGATCGGCGAAGGTCGCGCGGGCGCGGGCGCGACTCCAGGGATCGCTCATCGCAGAAATGAGCTGATAAAAATGGACGCGTGTGTTGGGAAGCTTGCTGCGAACGATGTCGGCCGCTCCGAGCACCTGTACGCAGTGATCACCGAACATAATCGCGTCGAGAAAATCGAATTCGCCTTTGCACGCTTGATCGACCACGCTGCGGGTAAAGCCGCAGTAGAATGGAAATATCATCCCATGACCCACTGTCACCGGGGTGTCCGCCTCCTGAAGAATCACGGGCAAGGTCCCCGCGGCATGTGCGAGTTCGCCAGGAAAATGCATGGGGAACGATCCCACGACTTTCATTCCGTGCTCATCCTTCCATCGCTTTGCACTTTCGAGAGGGCGTTCCGCTGCTTGTCGAAACGTATCGAAAGCGACATGGGCTCCTCGCAAATCACTCATTGGGCCAGCCTCGACGCACTTGGGACTTGTCCGAGCTTAATGAATGTTATTCATTTTGTCAATATCACTATTAATAGACTCAAGCTCATGGTAGAATTTATACTGTTAAACCAACGAGATAAGTTGTACATACGATAATGAATGGTATTCATTTATCGTGGTTCGGAGGTTATGCCATGAGTGATTCCGATAACGTCCGGCCCATCAGGCCGCGGGCCAGGCTGGGGTACGATGCGCGATTTACCGCCATCCTGGCGGCCGCACGCGTGGTGCTTGCAGAGAAGGGCTACGAGAAAACCGTCATCGCGGATATCGCGGCGCAAGCCGGGATCGTAGAAGGAACGATTTATCGATACTTCAAAAACAAGCGTGAGCTCTTGGTGAAAGTGGCCGAGATTTGGTTTGGCGAAAAACTCTCCGAGAACTCCCACCTCGATTCGATCCCCGGCACACGCCACAAGCTGCGGCATCTTGCCCTACGAACGCTGTCAATTATCCGTAGCGATCCCGTACTGAGCCGCTTCCTGTTGACTGAGCTGCGCCCGGATCCAAGTTACCGTACATCGCCGTTCTTTGACTTGAATAGGCGCTTCACTCACGAAATCGTCGAAGTCTGCCGGAATGCCATCGAGCGCGGCGAATTCAGGTCTGACGTATCTCCCGCCTTGCTGCGCGATATGTTTTTCGGATGTATTGAGCACCATACGTGGGCATTCCTGCGAGGCGAGGGCGACTTTTCGGTCGAGAAAGCGGCTGACGGAATTGCGGATGTTATCTATCGCGGCATGGTGGTCACGTCTCGCGAACCCTCAGACTTGGACGCAATTGCCGCGAGACTAGAGCGAATTGAATCACTGCTGCCTGTACCCCCGAAGGTGAATCCCAATTAAATAAACCGGGAACTGGTGGTCCCGCCTCACGCATGGGCAGGCCCTTATATCGTATGGTACAATACGAACTCGGCGCGAAAACCTGCGCCGCCATGCAATTCACTCCGGGGGGAGTCCGCAATGGCGATTGATCGCACGCATCTATTCATCGGCGGAGAATGGCTATCGCCGCATCGGGATCTCGGATCGAATGGCTAGCTACCAGCAACTCAAGTCGGTCTATTTGCCGGGATCGACCGGCTAACGGGAGCGCTAAATAATGTCGAGTCATACTCAGACTGAAACTGGGCGCGCGGCAACCGCAGCTATCGTTCGTGGCAAGGGCGAGCGATTCGGTATTGAATCAGTCCGAATCGGGCCTCCGACTGCCAACGAGGTTCTCGTGCGCATCGTGGCGGTCGGTATCTGCCATACCGACGCGATCGTGCGCGACCAATACTATCCGTTTCCCTTACCGGGGGTTCTCGGCCATGAAGGGGCTGGGGTTGTCGAAGAAGTCGGCGCGAACGTATCGAACGTCGTACCCGGCGATCATGTGGTGCTGAGCTTTATGTCATGCGGATCCTGTCGCTATTGCGACCGTGGCGAGCCAGCGTACTGCAGTGATTTCTTTATGCTGAATGTGGGCGGCGCGCGCAAGGACGGCAGCACGGCCACTTGTGACTCACACGGGGACGTGGTGCATGATCATTTTTTTGGCCAGTCTTCATTTGCAACCTACGCAATCGCGCACCGCCGGAATGTAATCAAGGTTCCCAAGGACGTGCCCTTGGAGATTCTCGGACCATTGGGCTGCGGCATCCAGACAGGCGCCGGTGCCATACTGAATGCGCTTAAGGTAGGGGTGGGAGACTCGGTCGCCGTCTTCGGCGTGGGCGGCGTGGGCTTGAGCGCCGTCATGGCAGCTCGCGCGGCGGGAGCCGCGATTATCATCGCTCTCGATGTTACTCCCAGCCGATTGAAGCTCGCACTCGAACTTGGTGCGACGCACATCGTGGACAGCGGGAAGGAAAACCCTGTTGAAGCGGTGCGGCGAATCGGTGGTGGGGGCGTCGACTTCAGTCTTGATACCAGCGGCAAACCCAGCGTACTGCGCCAGGCGATCGATGCACTCGGAATTCGAGGTACATGCGGGATAGTGGGTGCGCCGACCCTCGGTACCGAAGTGAGTTTTGATATCAATAGCCTGATGATTCCCGGTCGCAGTATTCGTGGCATTTGCGAGGGTGACAGCGTGGCAACCGAATTTATTCCGCAGCTCATCGAATTGTACCGTCAAGGTCGTTTTCCTTACGATCGTTTGATCAAGTTCTACGAATTCAGCGAAATTAATACCGCGATCGATGATGCCGCAAAGGGCCAGACGATCAAGCCTGTCCTGCGCATGCCGGCGCAATAAAATGACCGACTCACATCAGACCGATACGAAGAAGTCTTCGACTGTGCGCGCACCTACCGAGGCTGTCACGCCTCGGCGGCTGGAGGAGAGTTCCGTGGTCATCACCGGCGGGACCGCCGGTGTCGGTCTTGCTGCGGCGCTGCAGTTCGCGGCGGCGGGGGTGCCACGGATCGCGTTGCTTGGACGTGATCAAGAGCGCGGCAGGGCCGCGGTGCAAGCAATCGTCGCGCGGCACGCTGGAACCGTAGCCGAGTTTCTCGTATGCGATGCCACAAGACTCGAGGCGGCGGAAACCGCGGTTTCGTTGGTCCGCGAGCGGTTCGGCCGGATCGATGTGCTGCTGAACTCTACGACGACTGGATACACGCCGGACTTGCTGCATCGGACCCCCATCTCAGACCTCGCGCCGCTGCTGACGCAGGTCGCGCTTGCGCCCATTTACATGACCCGAGTCGCTCTGCCTATCATGCGGGAGCAGCGCAGTGGCGTAATTCTCAACATAGCATCCGATGCGGCCAAAGTACCGACCCCGGGGGAGACCATCATCGGCGCGGCGATGGCCGCAATCGTGATGTTCTCGCGTACGCTGGCGCTCGAAGCGAAGCGGGATGGGATTCGCGTCAATGTGCTGACGCCGTCTCTGATTGCCGGTACCGCAACTGCCGAACGGGTACAAAAAGAGGGCTTCAGTGCGAAGCTATTTGCCAAAGCCGCGACGTTAGCCCATCTCGGCGTCGCAGAACCGGATGACCTTGCCGCGCTGATCGTGTTCCTCGCGAGCCCTCAGGCACGGCGCATCACCGGCCAGGTCATTAGCGTCAATGGGGGCATATCCGCCGGTTGAGCAATTCGCATTACGACATCCGAGCGGCGTGGCTGGCGTCGGTAAACTTGTCGTAAAAGATCGAACCCAGTCCAACGCCCTGATCTGTGAGCGATGCGATGGCGACATCGATCATTCCAGGCGGTCCGCACAGGTAACCTTGAATCTTCGCCCAATCGACCGCGGGTAAAGCATCCACCATGAATTCCGTGACAAGTCCGCGTGCTCCCGTCCACGGGCTGTCGGCAGGCTCATGCGAGAGTACGGGCAGAAATACGAACGGCGCGGCCCAGTTTGAGCTGATCGCCTCAATCCGCTCGAGCGCATACAAATCCCGGGTGGTGCGCGCGCCAAAAAGCAACACCCCTGGCCTTGCGACGGCGCGGCTCGCTGCCTCCTCGAGCATACTCAAGATGGGCGGAAGCCCACTGCCGCCTGCCACGCACACGATCGGACCGGCGCCGTCGCGCAGGTGAAAGGTCCCGTGAGGTCCTTCAATCTGCAGGACAATGCCGGCAAACCGGTCCGCAAATAGTGCTTCTGTAAAAGCTCCGCCCGGAACCTTGCGTACGCAAAAAGTAACTTGTGTCGAGCCCTCCGGCCGGGGTGGCACTGCGAATGAATAACTACGCAAGCGGCCGCCTTCGGGCGCGCCGACGTTCGCGTATTGACCCGCCACATAGTGGATCGGTCGGTCGAGTTCTACGTGGATCTGGAGGATGTCGTGGGTCATCGGAGCGGAGGTCACGATCCTGCCCTCATAGCTCTGATGTGCTTCGGCCCGCACAGGCGGTATTGCGACCTCGATTTGGACCAGCGAATCTCTCGGCATCGATTGGCAGGGCAAGATGAAATTGGCTGCGAGTTCTTGCGGCGACAGAGTGTATGCGAACTCGCTGAGTGCGTTGACACGACCTGTCGCGAGCCGGGATTTGCAGGTCCCGCAAGTACCCACGGTGCAGTCGTGCGGAAAAATGATTCCCGCCGCGAGTGCGCCTTCCAGAATGGTCTTTCCTGCAGGAACCTCGAACCGAGTTCCCAGCGGTAGGATTTCGCACATTCGAGGCGCTTTGGCAGCGAAGAGCGAACCAAAGATACTCACGAGGCGCGACCCAGCGGGGCCTTGTTGTTACCCATCGCGTTCAGTGCGCGTGCGCATCCCGCACGCGCGATCGGTGCACCGATTTCCTCAGTCCTCGAGAGCGGCGCGGCAACATACCCTGCGAGCGCGACAAGAACGCCAACCGCGATGCCAATACTCGCGGCAGCACTGACTATACTGAGTGCCGGCGACGGAGAGGCGAGACCCAGCGTCACGAGCATCGGGGCGCCAATGCCGAAATTAACGCCATAGAACGTGGCGGGGAAAAGCACGAAAAGACCCAGCAGGCCCCATCCGTTAGCGATGCGATTGCGATATTCGTGGGCGAACACGCTAAACAGCAGCACAAAGGTCGTTTCTAGGACGCCGACTGCCAGGGGATAACCGAAAATACGCAAGGCGTGCGCACCCCAGTAAGTATAGGCGCCGCCCGCAATCCCATAGATCTCAAACACGGAGGATGCCAGCAGAGTCGCGGCAGCCCAGGTCAAGAATGTTCTGCGGCTTATTCCTCGCGCCAGGGCTTCACAAATGAATATTGCAGGTCCCGCATACAGAATCGTGTAGCCGCTAACGGTCCACACAGGCTGTGGAATGTCGCCGTAAATAAACAATGTCCACTGACCCGGGATAAAGAAGAGCAATTTGAAGCCAATGTCATAGAGCGGTTCGGCCAAGGCGGCGACGGCGGCAGACAGTACGAGAAGCACCGGGAATACAGTTTTCTGCCGATACCCCCGCCACGCCGACGCGGCGAGCAACCCTAAGGCGATGGCCCAACTCGCGAACGTCAGGATCGCCTGCGTTGTTAGGTTCAACGAGTGATCGTATGGCGGTGTTATCATGGCTTCGGGTCGCAGCGATATGAATTTGTTCAACAAGCCACAGTGGCCGGCAGTTGGGCGGATCCGTTGGGTTGCTGATCAAACCAGTCTTCCCAACCCGCAGCGATATTTTGCTGTCGCGCCACCTCCCGTTCGGCTGGTGTCGCAAATTCCAAATCCCAGCGCTTGAGTGCCGGTTTGATGATCATTTCGTCCCAAATGGGCGGAATTAAAGCTGCCAGGAAGCAGACGAAAATGCTCGGCATGGGTATCGCCTCGCGATGCGGACGCAGCTTGTAGTACGGCGCGTACGGGTCCAAGTGATGGTCGGCGTGATTCGTCAACTCAAACCCCACGAGACGTGTCACTGCGCCCATGTGGTTCCACACGTGGCGTCGACCAATGGGCGTGCCCGGAATGCGTGTTTGGCCGTAGTGCTGGAAGTAACTAAACATTTCGACCCATATGCGCGCCATGGTCATGGCCGCCAAGGTGCATAGCACGGCGACCCAACCGCCGATGGCGTAGATGATCGATTGATAGATGATTTGTATGACCAAGATCTTCCAGGCTCGATGTTTGTAGTTCCAGCGACTGAACCCGCGCTTTTGCAGGGCATCGCTTTCGGCCTTGAGGGAGACGCGCACCACTTCGTAGACGGTTCTTGGCGTGTAGCGGTAAATGGATGTGCCGCGCGGTGCGGTGCTGATGTCAATTGGTGTCGATACGTCCAGGTGGTGATAAACGACGTGCTCCACGTCCCTCATCCCATCGAGTAGCGTGAATTGGGCATACCGTCCAATCGTGCGGGCAATTCTTCCGCGCGAATGAAACAACTCATGCTGCGCTGCGATTCCGGGAACCAACGCCAGCCACCCGCAACTCAGCGTACCACCGACAATTTGTCCAATGCTCAGAGTCTCGACGGACAACCGCCAGGCAAAGGCGACGAATATGATCACAGGGGCCAGGGCTCCGAGCCATACCGGGACCGCAGCCCACAATGGCGAGGTGATGCGACGAATGTGCAAATCGCGGGGTAAGACCGAATCCAAGAGCGTAATCGCAGGGAATGTAAGGACTCCCAGCCATACCCAATTACCGCCCAGCAAGAATCCTGCGATCCCGACCAACGAAATAAGGGGGCCCGCGTAGTATTTCACGTAGTCCATGATCGCCAACTCCTGAGCCAGATAGCACTGCATTACGTCTTATGCGCCATTTACCCACGCTGCCCGGGCGGAGTCTTTCGTGGATGTCAGAAGGGCGTATCACGGATGTGCTATCACTGCCTTGACAGGGCCGGGGATAGCGGAATAATCGTGCAATGAGCTATTCCACTGGGATAAAGAGCTTTGGCGCCATAGAGGCGCTGACTACGGCAGTTCACGTCGGGCCCAGCCTCATTAGAGAAAGCCGCGTTTTCGGTGGTGTATGCGTGTGTGCGTGGGATACCCCGTGGCTCGAAGGGTTTGAGCTACCCGAATCCGACGAACTCGTGTTGGCCCACCATAGTCGCGGTTCACACGACGTGCGCAGACAACAGGGGGGCGTGTTGAGCCGAAGCCGGTCGATCCCCGGTTTGCTTACACTCATACCACCGGGTCACGCGGTGGCGTATCACACCGGCGGGCGGGTGAGTTTTACCACCTTGCACGTCAGTCGCACGGCACTCGGTGAATTCCTGCGGGGTGGGACAGATTTGCCGGCTCAAGATTTATTCGCGTTTCGCGATCCCTTCGTCGCTTCGTGCGTTGATTCGTTGCTTCGGGAGGCGCGCGTTCCGGACCGTTGGACTCCCCGATTCGTCAGTGCCGTCGCTGAAGCGTTATTGCTGCAGCTGTTGCGACGTTCGACGACGACAGCGGTATCTGGCACCCAAAAATCACTTGAAACGAGAGTCTCCGAGACTCGCTCGCGAATTGACTCGAATCTTGCCGGCGATCTGTCGCTCGAAACGCTTGCCGAGGAGGCTGGAATAAGTCGAGCCCATTTTGCGCGAATCTTCAGGCAGGTTGTCAATGAGTCGCCACATCACTATGTCATGAGCCGCCGGCTTGAGCATGCCAAGAATCTGCTGACGGAGAGCAGCGCGGCGCTAAAGGAAATCGCGCAAGAAGCCGGCTTTTGCAGTCAAGCGCATTTGACGCACCTGTTCAGCACTCGCGTTGGATTAACACCGCAACAGTATCGGCGCAAACACAGTCCCGTCCCGCATTAGCCGCGGTCAGGCGGCCAAAGATCTTAAGATACGTGCGGCTTCTGCGGCCATCGCGGGAACGAATTCCGCAATTCGAATCAGCTGGTCAATTGCCGAGGCTACTTGGCCCGTCATTACCAGTCCGTTCTGAACGTCGCCGTGCATCTGCGCGCGTTGCATTGATTCCAGTTTCCAACGGATGAGATCCCCAGGATCCCCGGCATGCCCCGTGTTCGTTAGAAGTGCGTTGGATGCCGCGTTGCGCAAACCTCGACATGGCCCGTAGACGCCCGGAAAAGCCACATCATCCCCTTCTTTCGCATCCAGAAGCGCCTGCAGATATGCAGGATGCCAATCCGAATTGTCTTCGCTGAGAATAAATCGAGTCCCCATCGCGACACCCTCAGCGCCCATGGCGAGGGCTGCGGCCAAACCGCGGCCATCGCGCGCACCTCCGCTCAAAAGCACCGGTACGTTAACAGCCTCGGTTATGTTGGGTACTAACACGTACGTGTGCATCGCTTTGCCTGAGGTGTGGCCACCCATTTCGAATCCCGCCGCGATGATGACGTCGACACCCAATTCTTGGGCCTTGATCGCCTGACGGGTCGAGCCCACTTTATGCTGATGGATCATGCCCGCGTTCTTGATGGGCGAGATATAAGGTCCCGGAAAACCTGCAGAGGTCGTCAAAACAGTCAGCTGCCGTTCTAGTCGACTGTCGCTCGCACGCGCCTCGAGCACTGCACGGATGTAAACGTCTGTGAATGGCAGAACGTCACCGCTTGGAGATATCCCGACGGGAATGTTTACCGCGAATGGCCTATCGGTCAATGAGGCGCATTCGTCGATGTGCTCACGCAATGTGCGCGCGCCTGCGAGCAAATCAACCGGCATACCCGGCATGCTGACAGTGCCCAGGCCGCCCGCCTGCGAGACTGCGGCCGCGAGTTTCGGCGTTCGAAAAGGTCCCAGGCCTTCCTGAACGATGGGATGTTCGATGCCCACGAGACGTGTATAGCGGTTTGTAATTGCACCCATGGGTTGTGTCTCAAACGTTTGCGCGAGGCTCCGCGGCCGAAATCACGGTTTCAAATTCGAAGCGCCCGAATATGGTCTCCAACTGCTCACGAAGAGCGATAAATTCGGGGCCAGCAGCGCGGACGGCGAGCGTCACGCGAGGGCGGACTCCGGATTCATCCACCGCCGCTACAAAAGTCCCCCTGCTACCCACGACTGTTGCAGCTTGTTCTCGAGCGACCCGCAGCATTGCGTCTGCCCGCAATGCGGGCTTGTTGACCTTGCCGACCGCGGTGAGTGGCAGTTGCTCGATTATGTGGATTTGCACCGGCACCGCCGCCCGTTCCTGGACTTGCTCGCGACACAGTGCCAGAAGCTCCTCGGCGCTGGTCGTCGCATCAGGCTTGAGTTGGACGTACGCGATGGGCATCTCGCCCTTCGCCGCATCCGGTTGCCCGACGGCTGCGGCAATCTGCACGGCTGCGTGACGTATCAATACATCCTCGATCAGCTTCGGATCGATGTTATGTCCGCCGCGGATGATCACGTCTTTGGCGCGACCGAAAATCCACACGTTGCCGTGGTCGTCCATGGTCCCTAGGTCGCCGGTATTCGCCCAACGCGCGCCGTCCGGCATGCCGGTAACGAAGAAGGCTGGATCGAAGCGTTCATCGACATAGCCCGGCGCCAGAGCCGCGCCGCTTGCGATGAGTGCACCCCTCTCGCCGGGGGAGCACTCGCGGAGGAAGCCATTCTGCGCATCGACTTCGACGACCTTGATCCGGTGCCAGGGAGCCGCTTGCCCTACGGAGCCGATCACCGGTTCAGCGCTGATGTCGGGGTGGATGGAGATCATGCCGTGAAATTCCGACATGCCCCAGATCTCGCGTAGCCACACGCCGTATCGGCTGTGAAATCCCCGCAGTACATCCACTGGAATGGTGCTGCCGCCGCAATTGAAGATCCGGATATCGTGCCCGCTGGAGTCCGCGTCCGACTGTGCGAGAATAGCGGCGGCGGTAGCCGGCGTAGCAATGAGTGAGGTCACTTTGTACTTGCGAACGATGTTCCAAAAGCCGCGAACGATGTCGGCGTTGCGGAAACCGCCGGTGGTAAGCGTGACGACGGTTTGTCCGTACAACACGGAGCGCAGCGTCAACAGATTGGCGCCGCCGACATGAAAGTTCGGCATCGCGTGGCCAATCACATCATGTGTGGCTGCACCGGCATGAGCGCCGATGAGCCATGCCATCAGCAGCTGTCCTCGATGCGTCATCCGCACGAGCTTTGGCGCAGCGGTTGTACCACCCGTGGGCAAATAGGTCGACTCGGCGTCCGGATCTCGCTCGGGGGAGAATGAGAGACCGGGCGGTTGCGCAGCAATTGCAGCAGCGAAATCCGACTTCGGATCATCTGAATCCACCACCAGCACTCGACGCAACGTCGGCACCCGACCGATGACTTGTTCGATCCTATCCCAGGCGCCACGTCCATGTTTTGCGCACCCAACGACGAGCACGGTAGCGCGCGAGGCATTCAACAGGCTGACGATGTGTTCGGGCTCAAGATAGGGATTGATCGGGCTTGCAATGCCAGCGGTTGCGGCCCCCCACGCAGCTATGAGGGCTTCCGGTACCATGGGGAGGATAATGCCGATCGAGCTTCGGTCAGAGCCACTCAGCTGACGGAACAGGCTGGCGGCGCGTTCAATCGAATCAATCAGCTCGGCATATGAGATTACTCTTGGAGCGGTATCTGTCCCTGCGGATAGCAGGTGGACGATGGCAGGCTTTGCAGCATCCACTTCCGCAGCAGAGCGAATGCATTCGTAGATGGTGGGGCCTGGCAAGACATCGGCCGGTGGCACGGCGTTGATAATCGCGATATCCGCGGCACGGCGAATGCTCGCCCGCGCGAGTCGACCCGGCGCTGGCTCCGAATCGTGCAGCCACGGACCTTCCGAGTCGACCCGAATTGATTCAACGCGTCTTTGCACGTTCGCGCCGAAACATCGCGCCGCCGATAATATGCTTCATGATCTCGATCGATCCTCCCGCAATCTTGATTACACGCGCGTCGGCGTAGGCGCGCGCGATCGGGTACTCCCACATATACCCCCAGCCGCCAAATAGCTGTAAGCATTCGTCAACGACCTTGCAATGGAGATTGGAGAGCCACATCTTCGCCATGGCAGCGTCGACCTCATCGAGTTTGCCCGCCATGAAGCGCTCGATGCACTCATCCGTAAACACCCGTCCGATCACCGCTTCTGTCTTTAGCTCCGCCAATTTAAATTGGGTATTCTGAAAGTCGCCGATGGTCTTGTTGAACGCTTTGCGCTGGGATGTGTATTCGAGCGTCCATTCAATGACGGTCTCCGCGACGGTAGCGGAACGTATTGCCTGGGCCAAGCGCTCCTGCGCAAGCTTCTGCCTCATTAGCTGGAAACCGTGACCTTCGGCGCCCAGCATCGCAGAAGCCGGTACACGGAGATTCTCGAAAAATAGTTCCGAGGTATCTTGGGCCTTGAGACCTAATTTCTCGAGATTTCGCCCACGCTTAAAGCCGGGGAGGCCGGCATCGACTAAGAATAATGTGATAGCACTCTGTGAGTCACCGGTGGTTCGAGTCGCCAGCACCAGTACGTCGCAAGATTGACCATTGGAGATGAAGACTTTCTGGCCATTGATCACGTAGTCATCGCCATCGCGCACCGCGCGGGTGCGAATGTTCTTAAGATCCGAGCCGGCGTGCGGCTCCGTCATCCCGAGCGACCCGATCGCCTCACCGGACACCATTTTCGGCAGCCAGTGCCGTTTCTGCTCCTCGCTTCCGAAGGAGCCTACATAGGTCGCAACCAGGTCGCAATGGATCATGAAGCCCGGGCCGGTGAAACCGCTCCGTGCCAATTCTTCAAACACGACCACATCAAAAAGATAATCTAAGCCAAGGCCTCCATATTGCTCAGGGACCGTGCAGCACAAGAGTCCCGCCTCGCCGGCCTTGAGCCAGAGCTCACGCGGTACCACCCCATCCTTCTCCCACTGCTGGTGGAAAGGGGCAATCTCGCGCTCGACAAACTTTCGCACCGTGTCGCGAAACATGTCGTGCTCTTCTGTAAACAGGCGTCGCTCAAACATTTGCGATGTCTCTGCAAGCGATCATAGGATCCCTCGTCGACTCTCCGAGGCAATTAATACGACTTCGGTTGATCGAGTACTTTCTCCGCGATGAAGCACAAAATGAGCTGCTCGGTGATCGGCGCGATCCGTGTAACCGTCACCTCGCGCAGCAATCGCTCCACGTGGTATTCCTTGGCATAACCAAACCCGCCAAAGGTCAGAACGGCCTGCAGACAGGCGTCAAACCCGGCCCGCGCACCCAAGAACTTACCCGCATTGGCCTCCGCGGCACATGACTGGCCGTGGTCGTATAGCCAGGCAGCCTTGGATACCATGAGCTGCGCAGCCTCAAGCTGTATCCAGCGCTCCGCCAGCGGATGCTGGATTCCCTGATTCATGCCGATTGGACGACCGAAAACGATTCTTTCCTTTGCGTAGGCGGCCGCGCGCCGAAGCGCATCCTGGCCGATCGCAATCGCTTCGATACCTATGAGCACGCGCTCCGGATTTAGGCTGTGTAAGAGGTAGTGAAATCCCTTGCCCTCTTCGCCGATGCGGTCCTCTTCTGGCACCAAAAGGCTGTCGATGAAAATGGCGTTGGAATCGACGGCCTTTCGACCCATCTTGGCAATTCGTTTGACCTCGATGCGGTTGCGATCAAGATTGGTGTAGAAAAGTGATATGCCGTCTGTAGGCCGCTTGCAATCCTCGAGGCGCGTGGTGCGCGCCAGCAGCATGATCTTATTGGCCACTTGAGCGGTGGAAGTCCAGACTTTTTGTCCGCGCACTTGATAGCCATTGGATGTGCGTTGCGCAAAAGTCTTGATAGCCGTAGTGTTCAATCCGGCGTCGGGTTCAGTCACCCCAAAGCACACCTGATCGGAGCCTGCGATTAACGCAGGCACCCATCGTCGCTTCTGATCGTCGGTCCCGAACACTACGATTGGGTGCGGCCCAAAGAGATTTATGTGCACGGTTGAGGCAGCCGCCATGCCACCACCAAAGCTGGCCACTTCGTGCATCATGCACATCGCCTCGGTGACCCCGAGCCCCGCGCCCCCATATTCCTCTGGCATGGTCAATCCCAACCAGCCACCATCTGCCATTGCGCGATGAAACTCGGTAGGGAACCTCCCGTCCTCATCGCGCTGTAGCCAATAATCATCGCCGAAGCGGCGCACGACATCCGCTACGCCCTTTCTAATCGCCTCGTGATCACTATTGGTGGAGAAATCCATATGTATAAACCGTCGTTGATTCCGCAGTCACCCACGCCGCCTTAAGGGCGGGGAGAGCGATGCATGAGTGCCTGGCGCGTACAGCTGCAAACGATTTCATCACGTTGATTTAGTCCCTCATGACGGAACGTCACGATTCCAGAATCGGGTCTCGATCGGCTATTACGCTTCTCGATAACTGTAGTTCGGGAGCGGATGGTATCGCCGGCGAAAACGGGCTTCGGAAACGTCACCTCCGTCATGCCGAGGTTCGCGATCGTAGTGCCGAAGGTCGTTTCCTGCACGCTCAGGCCGATGACAAGCCCTAAGGTGAAGATCGAATTGACCAGCGGCTTCCCAAATTCCGTGGTAGCGCAGTATTCCGCGTCGATGTGAATGCGGGCTGGATTATATGTCGCCGTGCAAAACCAGACGTTGTCCGCCTCAGTTACCGTACGACGGATCTCGTGGTCGAATACCCTGCCGACCTCGAATTGTTCGACAAATAAGCCAGCCATGATCCCCCCCCAAGTCCCCGCCTCATAGAGTAGTATGATACAATACTACTGTAAAGAGCATGGGCCAAGTTTCAGACGGGGTCCCACGTAAAGACATCGCCGGACCGATGCAATGGATAGAAGTCAGGCGAGAACATCGGCAATACACGGTCAATAATGGCCTCGGCGGTCCAGCCGTCAGCGGTGTGTGCGGTGCGCAGCGGGCGCGGTTGCGAGAATAGATAGATCTCATTATTGCGGACCCCGAAAATCTGGCCCGTTACGTGGCGAGCCGCCTCACTGCACAACGCGACCACGAACGGCGCTATTTTCTCCGGAATCAGCTTTTTCAGGCCCTCAACGCGACGTTTCTGCTCCGGTGTCTCATCGGGAATCGAACTGACCATCCGTGTCCAAGCGAACGGGGCCACTGCGTTTGAACGGACGCCGAATTTATTCATGTCAAGCGCAATCGCCTTCGACAGACCCGCAATGCCGAGTTTCGCGGCGCAATAGTTCGCCTGGCCGAAATTGCCTACCAATCCGGAGGTGGATGTCATGTGCACATAGCTGCCCGATCCTTGCTGTTTAAAGTGTGGCGCCGCCGCGCGGCTTACGTTGAACGTGCCTTTAAGATGGACCGCAACGACCGCATCGAACTCCTCTTCTGTCATCCGATGAAAGATCGCATCCCGCAAGTTACCCGCGTTGTTCACGACAATGTCAATTCGGCCGAATGCCCGGCGCGCGGCCTCGATCAGGGCGTCGGCTGCGCCAAAGTTCGAGATATCGTTTCGATCTGCGAGGGCGCGGCCGCCGGCAGATTGGATTTCATTAACGACGGCGTCGGCCGGACTCTCATCCGTTGTCGCGCCCGTGAGCGATGACCCCAAATCGTTGACAACAACGGCTGCGCCCGCGCGGGCAAGATCGATCGCGATGCCTCTACCAACGCCTCGGCCGGCGCCAGTGACGATGGCAACTTTCTCTGCAAGGAGGTGAGTGGATCCTTGGGCATTCATCGATGGTCTCCCCATTTAAGCGGCTACAAGAGGACTACAGGCGAGATTCCACATTCCGCCACTGCGCGGCGAGCTCGCCGCGGAATTCGGGCGCTGCAATAGAGATCAAAGCCCGAGCACGCTGTTGAACGGTGTGATCGCGTAGATGGGCGACGCCATATTCGGTGACGACAATATCGGCTGCGTGGCGCGGAAGGGCAATTAGCGGCTGGCTCTGCGAAGTACAGACGATCCGACTGACGCGACCCTTGTCACCCGATGCTGCGAGCACGATAATCGACCGGCCACCGGACGATAGCTGTGCGCCGGCGGCGAACGCAGGTAGGCCGCCGACGCCGGCGAGCAAGCGACCGTTCAGTGAGTCGACATTGACCTGGCCGAATAGATCGACCTCCAATGCAGAGTTGATCGCGCAGAATTTGCGGATGAGCGCAATGCGCCGAACGTCGTGAGTCTGCACGACAGGTCGAAAGTAAAATGTGGGATCTCGATCAATGCGTGCGTAAAACGCCGCATCGCCGAGCGCAACGCCACACTGGATCGCGCCAGCCCCATCGATAGCGCCGGAGTCCATCAGTCCAATCACCGACGCGGAGACCATCCCCGAGTACACGCGAAGTCGACGGTGATTCCTCAAGGAACCGAGGATTGCGGCCTGTAGTCGGCCAACGCCAAATTGCAGCGTGGCGCCGTCCTCGATGAGGCCTGCGACCAATGTGGCAAGACTCAAGGCCGCAGCGTCGGGAGTGTCGTCCTGAAGAGTGGGAATTGCAGAATCGCTCTCGAAAGCGATATCACAATCGGATGCACGGATGGAAAATGACCCGCGGGTGCGTGGCAGCCGAGGGTTTATGTGCAGGATTCTGCGCTTCGCCCGGTGCCAGATCGACGGCAAAAAGTCCTGGCTGACCCCCAAATTGCAAATCCCGAGCTCGTTCGGCGCGGATACTTGAGCAATTGCCACGTCCACGGGAGCGATTCGCTCCAGGTCTCGCACGATTCCCGGATAGTCAAGCGGTAACAAATCGACGCGACCGTTCGATAGTCCTTCGCGCAGAGCCGGCGACATGAAGTACGCGCGTTGCCGAGCGCCTGGATGTAAAGCCAAGTAGTCGCACCGATTAATGCCCGGAAAGTGAATCCCAACGAATGTCAACCCTTCCGCTTTGGAAGGATCGCGGACGAGTTCCTCATAAAACGCCAAACTCTCTCCGGAGACACCGGGAACGAATACATTCGCCCCCGGACGCAACTGCTTGAGCGCTGCGGCGGCCGAGGAAGGAACATACCCGCTCATTGGCTACCGTCCGTAAGGAACTCGACGATGGCACTGCCGTCGATCAGCACCGCATCGTCCGGACCTAGCATTTCCAAGGAGAGCACTGCCGTATTATTCACGCGACTCGCGAGACGGGCACGACACACAATCGTCTGTTCGATTTCGATGACTTTGCGAAACGTCGCTCGAAAAGCGAGTAGCTGCAGCTTGACGATGTCATCCTCGATCAAGCGTCCTAGGAACGCCATCCCGAACATACCGTGGACAATAACGTCAGAGAAACCGGCCTGGCGCGCGAAATCCTTATCGACGTGCAGCGGGTTCAAGTCTCCGGATGCGTGAGCATAGCGCTGCAGATCCTCGCGCCCTATGGGCCCAAACTCCCGTTGGGCAATGATCGCGCCAATTGAAGCGCTCTCAAGGTCAGCGCTCACTCAGGCGCTCCCTGGAACATGGTTGCGTACAAGAATCCGCTGGGTTGAGCGACCGATGCGGACGCCGTCGCGATTGTGCATGGTCGACTCGATAACCACGAATTCGAAAGCCCCGTCTTTACGATCGTAGATGTCGATCACTCGGCGCTCGACAGTTACGTGATCGCCGCAGCGAATCTGAGCGTCGTATTTGAACTCCTGCTCGGCATGCATGACCCTTCTCAGGTCGATGTCTAGGGCTGATACGATGGCACGCGAGCTGCCATTTGCGCCTTCGATCACTTTCATGAATGTGGGTGGCGCGAAGGCGAGATCTGTGGAGCCGCCGATGGCCTCCACAAATCGCCGCAGTTGCTCACGATCGATGAATACCGTGAACGGGGGTAAGGAAAACCCAATATGCTTCCGGTCGATTGCCATGCTACGCGCTCACCTTAGTACGCCTGCTCCATAGAGCATCGCAGCCCTTCGGAATGTCGAAAAGGACGCCGTAGGACTGCCCGGCTCGCTGTGCGATATTCAATACATCCGCACAGCCCCGTTGCCGCAAGTACGTAAAGGGACCGCCGGTGTATGCGGGTGCGAAACCCGCAATGACGGTCGCGACGTCAGCCAGATCGACGTCCTCAATACCGCCGAGGCACCAAATACGCGCCGCCTGCAGAGCCACCGCGAGGAGGCGGTCCTCTACTGGCAATTCCGACAGTGCAGCTTGAATACTCTCAAGTGATTGCAACAGCGAGACCTCGCGAGTAAATAGCGGAACAGCGTTTAGCCAACGCACAAGGTCGAGGACCGCATCATTGGCCGGGTCGGACGCGCTGCGCGAGCAGACCTCGACCGCTCGACCATACTCGGTAGCATCGGACACCCACACGCCGGAATCGGTTTGAAAGGACTCGAGCGGCGCTGGGCCGCGCAGCCATGCAACGTCAGATTGCTGTGTATCGGAGTTTGCTGGGTCGGTCAGAATCACGAGTTCGGCGTCGCCGTGGGGCGTTGGCCGGGCGATGAGCACGCCGGCTTGTTCTAGGGTTTTTGCGAGCCCGCTGGTGACCGTCCCCCTCGCGGTGAGTTGGCGGCGGCGCCCCGGGACACCGCGCCCCAACAATTTTGCGGCGCGCTGACGATTCAGAAACAACGTGCGTACCAAGTTGCCGGCAACCGAATTTCGAATCAGTTGCACGAAACAATCCATTTCCCATCGGCACGCATCATCCATCGGTTTGAGCCAACCGCCGATGACGGATTCCATAATTGCTTCGTAGGCGGGGTAGTGCGTGAGGCGATCAACGTTGATACCGACGGCCTCGGCGATGGTGGATGTTACTTCCAAGGCATTAAAATCATAGGGATTTAGCGGCGGCCGCCATCCGCTACGATCCCAAGGCGCTTTCGTCGTCGCCTTTACCAATCGAAGGACACGCTGTCGGGCGGCCGTCATCAGCGCATTCTTGGCGACCACGTCGTCAACAATGCCCAGCTCGAGCGCGCGCTGAGCCGAAACAGGTTCGCCGCTCAGCAGTAGTTGAAAGGCGGCTGCGGTTCCCGCCAGCCGGGGCAATCGCTGGGTTCCTCCGGCGCCAGGCAGCAGTCCGAGTTTAATTTCAGGAAGGCCGAGCTGG
>Ga0193728_1000282_pt1 | contig 24033 bp, 25 predicted proteins | sample U1c1metaG_FD_143037 | JGI IMG/M metagenome (GOLD analysis project Ga0193728, IMG submission 143037) | Soil microbial communities from a riparian zone of the East river system, Colorado, United States - U1c1 | ecosystem: Environmental > Terrestrial > Soil > Riparian zone | place: USA: East River...
GCGGCAGGCCCGCCCCGGCGTACACCGCCATGATCGTGACCGATACGGGGCGGAATTCCGCCCGGGATCGGTCACGATCATGAAGGCCCCGCCAGCCGGGTCCCCGCCCCGGCAGCTGCTGATGCTGGTGTTACGGGCGGGGTGATGGTGCTGCGCGCCGGCCGGCCCCGGCTCACCCGCGCCTCAGGGCCGGCGCGGGACACCCCGGGCCTTAACGAGCCGCCACCACGGGCAACGCGACAGCCTCATACCTGCGGGAGAACGGTCACGATCACTTCTGGGCTCTCGGGTAAGCGTGCCGGCTGCGTGGGCGGCGAGCGGGCAGGGCAAGATGGGACGGTGAGCATGGACGGGGCCAGCGGGGCGGAAGCAGCCGGGCCAGACCCGGAGCCGCAGGCGGTGCTGACGCCGCTGACCGAGGCGGCCATCTTCCTGGTCGCCGTGGCGGGCACGGACGCCACCCCGCCCGAGGAGGCGCTGCCGGCCATCCGCGACCTGTACGGGGACCTGGCGGGGCTGATCCGCGCGGTGGGCACGCGGGAGCCGCGGGCCTACCTGACCTGCGTCGCGGGCATCGGGCACCGGCTTTGGGACCGGCTCGGCGGCGAGCGGCGGCCGGCCGGGCTGCATGAGTTCCGGGAGTTCCGGGCGCCGGGGCGGCATGCCGTGTCGACGCCGGGCGACCTGCTCTTCCACATCCGGGCCGCCCGGATGGACCTGTGCTACGAGCTGGCCAGCCAGATCATGTTCCGGGCGGGCCGCGCGCTGACCGTGTTGGACGAGGTCCACGGGTTCCGCTATTTCGACAACCGCGACGTGATCGGCTTCGTCGACGGGACTGAGAACCCGGTCGGGGCCGCAGCGCAGCAGTCCGTGCTGATCGGCGCGGAGGACGGTGAGTTCGCCGGCGGCAGCTACGTGATCGTGCAGAAGTACCTGCATGACCTGGCCGGCTGGAACGCGCTGCCGACCGAGCAGCAGGAAGGCATCATCGGGCGCTACAAGCTCTCCGACATCGAGCAGACCGACGACGTGAAGCCCTCGTTCGCGCACAACGCGCTGACCACGATCCTGGACGCCGACGGCGAGGAAGTGCAGATCGTCCGGGACAACATGCCGTTCGGCACGCCGGGCCGCGGCGAGTACGGCACCTACTTCATCGGCTACTCGCGATCGCCTGACACGACCGAGCAGATGATGCAGAACATGTTCATCGGCTCCCCGGAGGGCAACTACGACCGCTTGCTCGACTTCAGCACGGCGGTCACCGGGGGGCTGTTCTTCGTGCCGTCGCAGCCGCTGCTGGAGCGGCTGGCCGACGGCCCGCTCGACGACCGCAGCGCGCCCGCGGCGCCCGCGGCGCCCGTGCCGGCCGGGGAGCCCGTGGCAGCCGGGGCAGCCGGGGCAGCCGGCGGAAACGGCGCGGCGGGCCCGCGCGGCGGAAGCGGATCACTGGAGATCGGCAGCATGAAAGGGACTTCCCGAGATGAATAACCTGCATCGCGAACTCGCGCCGATCTCGGACGCCGCCTGGGCGGAGATCTCGGAGGAGGCGGCCCGCACGTTCAAGCGGCACCTGGCCGGCCGCCGGGTCGTGGACGTCCAGGGACCCGGCGGCGAGGGACTGTCGGCCGTCGGGACCGGCCACATCCGCGAGATCGAGCCGCCCCACGATGGCGTGCTCGCCCGGCAGCGGCACGTCCTGTCCCTGGTCGAGCTGCGGGTACCGTTCTCGCTGGACCGCGAGCAGATCGACGACGTGGCCCGCGGCTCGCAGGACTCAGACTGGCAGCCGGTCAAGGACGCCGCCCGGCAGCTCGCCTTCGCGGAGGACCGCGCTGTCTTCGACGGGTACCGCGCGGCCGACATCGACGGGATCCGGCCGTCCGCCAGCACGCCGACGATCGCCCTGCCGGCGGACGCCACCCGGTACCCGATGGCGATCGCCCAGGCCCTGAGCGAACTGCGCTCGGCGGGCGTGAACGGGCCGTACTCGGTCGTGCTCAGCGCCGTTGCCTACACGATGGCCAGCGAGACCTCCGACCACGGGTACCCGGTGATCGAGCACCTGCGGCGGCTGGTCAACGGGGACATCATCTGGGCCCCGGCCATCGAGGGCGGCCTGGTGCTGACCACCCGCGGCGGCGACTTCGAGCTCCAGCTGGGCCAGGACGCCTCGATCGGCTACCTCTCGCACACCGAGACCAGCGTCCGGCTCTACCTGCAGGAGAGCCTGACCTTCCTCACGCTGACCGCGGAGGCCGCGGTCCAGCTCACCCCGTCCGCCGGATAGCGCGACCTGGATAGCGACACCTGGACAGCGGAGCGGGGGCCTGGCCAAGCCAGGCCCCCGCTCACACGGTCCGCCGGATACTGCCCCCGGCCAGGTCAGGTCCTGGCCTTCAGCACCGGCCTGCCCAGCGGCATGGGCTTACCGCCGGTGGCTATGGAGGCGGTCCCGAAGAAGATGTAGATGCCGACGGCAGCGAACAAGAACGCTGTGGCACCCCCGGCCTTCAGCCAGTTGTCCGACACCTCAATGACCCCGACGAGCACGAAGATGAGCGCCAGGTCGACGAGCCCTATCACCGCGGTGAAAGCCGCCGCCAGCCGCAAGGTCGCCAGGGTCAGCATGCTCATGATGACAATCCAGGCGGTCAGGAACAGCTCCTGGCTGGCCTTGGCATCCGCCAGCCCGATACCGAACCAGTTGTGCGTGAGCCCGAGCACCAGGAACGAGTAGCTCAGCCAGAAGCCACCGAAGACGCCCAGGACGAGGGCGACCGCGGACTGCCCGATGGCCGCGGCCCAGAACGTGGAGATGAACAGCCCGGCCGCCGTGGCGGCCAGGATGATCGGGAGGGACGCTCCGGTGCCGAGGGGCGAAACGAACCCGACCAGCACCATGCCCAGCGCCACTGACCCGATGATGAAGCTGGGCAGGCCCAGCGCCAGGGGATCGCCGGCCAGGGGCCCTGTTGCTTCAGGCGTTGCCTCTGCCTCGACTGCGGCCTCCGTCGATTCCCGTCGGTATTGTTCGTCCACGGCTGTCCCCTGCCGTGGCACGTCACCGGGGGCTGCGTGTGCCTGGACTGGGCCTGGCCGGCCCGACTCACTCGAAGTTGCATCCATGCCCATTGCTGCTCCTTCGCTCGACTGCGGGAGCCCCACACCGTACGTGAGCTATTAACTACACCTATGCCGTGGCGGGCATTCCATCGTTCTCAAATTGAGCCACCATGCGTCGCCGCAGGTCAGCCGACCGGGATGATGATCCCGTATTCGTGGATCTTGCGGTAAATTGTCGCTCGCGACATGCCCAGCGACTCGGCCGCCCGGGCCTTGTTTCCCTCGGTGTCGTGCAGGCTCTGCACGATCGCGTCGCGCTCCAGCGACTCGAGCGGGCTGAGCAGCCGGCGGCTCACCGTCCAGCATTCCGGCGGCAGGTCCCGGGCCAGGATGGAGCCCGCCCGCCGGTGCTGCACGATCCGCCGGAAGACCTGCCACAACTGCTCGACGTTGCCCGGCCAGTTGGACCGGGCCAGCAGCATGGCCGCCTCGGGCGAGACGGCCAGGCGGCCGTGCTGGCTCAGCTTGCCCAGGAAGAACGTGGTCAGCTCGGGCAGGTCCTCGATGTGGTGGCGCAGCGGCGGCAGCGTCACGCTGCCCGGGAACATCCGCAGCAGCTCGGTCAGGGTGGGCGCCGAGGTGCGCCGGGTCAGGGTGACCGCCACCCACAGCCGGTCTTCCCGGTCGGCGGACCGGGCCTCGGCCAGTGCGCCGGCCAGCAGGTGGGTCTGCCGGGGCGCGAGCTTATCGACATGCCGGATGACCAGGTCGCCCTCGGCGGCCAGCAGCGCCCGGCGGACGCCCGGCATCCAGTCCGCCGCGCCCGCGTCGGCCGCGTCCAGCACGTCGAAGCGCCCGGCCGGGCTGCGCCGCTGGTGCACGGCGCGGGCCAGGGCCAGCTTCCCGACGCCGGCCTCGCCCTCCAGGACCAGCCACTCGTCGGCCTCGTAGGCCTCCTGCACCTGCTGGCAGCTGCGCAGCCACAGCGCGCCCGACCCGACCAGGCCGGGCAGGGCCATCCGGGTCGCCGTCGGGGTCTCGGCCGACATCCGCAGGCCCACCTCCAGCAGCTTCACATGCACCACGCCGCCGGCCGACCCGAGCGGGCCCGGCCCGCGGGTCGGGTGGCAGTGCATCCGCGCGGTCAGTCCGGTGGGCAGCTCGACCTCGACGGCCCGGGACTTGCCGACGGCCATCGCGTCCCCGGCCTGGCTGAGCAGCACGGCCTGGTCAGCGGGATCCAGCACCTGCTGGGCGTGCTCGTTCATCATGACCAGGTCCTTGCTGAGCGCCAGCACGATCCCGTTGGACCGGTGGCAGGCCCGCAGGTAGTCCTGCAGCAGCTCCAGCTCCCTGGCGCTGGAGTCGGTCAGCAGGGCCTGGGTAATCTGGTCGGCAGTCGTCATGACCAGCGCGATCAGCAGCTGGTCGGCGTGCTTGCGCCAGCAGGTGAGGTCCACCGCGCCGACGACCTTGCCCGAGATGGGGTGATGGATGGGGACCCCGGCGCAGGCCAGGTCCTCCAGGTGCTCCGCGTAGTGCTCGTGGCCGAACACGTGGGCCGGCTGGCCGCCCTCCAGGGCGGTGCCGATGCCGTTCGTGCCGACCTGCTCCTCGGCGTAGCTGAAGCCGGGGGCCAGGTTGACGCCGTCGAGGTGCCGCTCCAGGTCGGGATCGGAGGTCAGCCTGCTCAGGACGACGCCGGCGGCATCGGTCAGGATGACGCTGATCGGCTGGCCCTCCAGGTGATCCCGGAGGTGCCGGAGCACCGGCATGGCGCTGCGGGTCAGCGGCGTGTCCAGGTCCGGGTCGCGTACATAGGACAGCTCGATGTGATCAGCGGGCACGTTCCACTCGCGCGAGCGCGACCACGAAGCGAGGATCGGCTCGCGTACCTGCTGCGGCTCGACGGCGTCCCTGGTCAGGAACCTCTCTCTGGTCGGGGCCAGCTGGTCCGCGCCGGCCGCCTGCCTGCTATGAGATGACATGGCGCCCCTGTCTCCCGCCCCCCGCCGGGCCGGCCAAGCCTGCGGAGCGCCGGGTTTCAGGCGTTCTTCCTGCGACTACGGCCTGCCTCCCACGATAGACGCGGAGTTAGGGTCCTGTGTCTCATGTTGAGACTGCCAATTTCGCGCCGGGGGCGCTTGGATCGGTAGGTAGCCGCCTGACCCAGCTCAACCAGGAGGTGCTCCATGACTGATCCCGCTGCCCGCGAACATGAGATCTACAACCCCTGGAGCGTCGTCAACCTGGTGTTCCATCACCTGGCCGAGGCCGGGCTGCACCCGGTGCTGGGCGAGAGCGGCGACCCCGGGGCACCTGCGGCAGCGCTGCTGCGCGCCCTGGGGATCGACCCGGCCCCGGAGGGTAACCGGCAGGTAATCACCGCTATGCGGTCGCAGCTTGAGGAATTGCGGCTGGCTGTCTTCGGCGAGCCGAAATCGAAGGACTTACCACGTTTCGTCAGGTTTCGAGATGTTTCCGGCCTGTCTCATGTTGAGAGCCGCACGGCCTCCGGTGGGGGTGATATTGGCCACGTGAGACGTTTCGGGCTGCCGCAGCCGCTAACCGGCTGGCGCGGGAACTCGTATCGGCGGACGCACAGAAGGGCAAGGGGTGGCAGATGAGTCGCCAGAGCGTCGCCAAGGCGCATCAGAAAATTCAGGAGCTGTCCTGGGAGCCGCAGTATCACGAGCCCGTGTCGCAATACGGGACGGACTACACGTTCCACAAGGCACAGAAGAAAGACCCGCTCAAGCAGGTCCTGCGGTCCTACTTCCCGATGCAGGAGGAGAAGGACAACCGCGTGTACGGCGCGTCGGACGGCGCCATCCGCGGCAACATGTTCCGCCAGGTGGAGGAGCGCTGGCTGGAATGGCAGAAGCTGTTCCTGTCGATCATCCCGCTGCCGGAGATCGCGGCCGCGCGCGCCATGCCGCTGCTGTTCCGGACCGTACCTAACCCGGAGCTGCACAACGGCCAGGCGATCCAGATGATCGACGAGGTCCGGCACTCGACGATCCAGCAGAACCTCAAGCGCCTGTACATGAACAACTACATCGACCCGGCGGGCTTCAACAACAGCCTGCGCAACTTCCAGAACGACTACTGCGGGACCATCGGCCGGCAGTTCGCCGAGGGCTTCATCACCGGCGACGCTATTACCGCGGCGAGCATCTACCTCACGATCGTGGCCGAGACGGCGTTCACCAACACGCTGTTCGTGGCCATGCCCGCCGAGGCCGCCGCCAACGGCGACTACCTGCTGCCGACCGTGTTCCACTCGGTCCAGTCGGACGAGTCGCGGCACATCTCCAACGGTTACGCCACGCTGCTGATGGCGCTCTCGGACGAGAGCAACCACCAGCTGCTCGAGCGCGACCTGCGGTACGCGTGGTGGAACAACCACCGCGTGGTCGACGCCGCGATCGGCACGTTCATCGAGTACGGCACCAAGGACCGGCGCAAGGAGCGCGAGTCCTACGCCGAGATGTGGCGGCGGTGGATCTACGACGACTACTACCGCAGCTACCTCGTGCCGCTGGAGAAGTACGGCCTGGTCATCCCGCACGACCTCATCGACGAGGCCTGGAACCAGATCTGGAACAAGGGCTACGTGCACGAGGTCGCGCAGTTCTTCGCCACCGGGTGGCTGGCCAACTACTGGCGGATCGACCCGATGACGGACAAGGACTTCGAGTGGTTCGAGTACAAGTACCCGGGCTGGTATGACAAGTACGGCAAGTGGTGGGAGAACTTCAACCGCCTGTCGCGGCCGAACGGGCACCACCCGATCGTGGCCGAGAGCGTCGACTACGTGTACCCGCACCGCTGCTGGACCTGCATGGTCCCGTGCCTGGTCCGCGAGGACATGGTCATGGACGAGGTCGACGGGCAGTGGCGGACCTACTGCTCGGAGCCGTGCCACTGGACCGATGCCACGGCGTTCCGGCCCACCTACCAGGGCCGCGAGACCCCGAACATGGGCCAGCTCATCGGCAAGCGGGAGTGGGAGACCCTCTACCACGGCTGGAACTGGGCCGACGCGGTGTCGGACATGGGCTTCGTGCGGGACGACGGCAAGACGATGACCGCCCAGCCGCACCTGGACCTCGATGATCCCAAGAAGCTCTGGACGCTGGACCACCTGCGCCGGATGCCGGAGATCCTGAGCCCGAACGTGCTGCTGAACCAGTGGTCACCGGAGGAGCGGGAGGCATTCCGCGCCGACTACGTCCGGCAGGGACCGGCCGGGCGGCCGGCGCCAGCAGCTAGCTGAGGTCCGGCCGGGCGCAGGCCGAGCCGGTGCAGGGAGAGGCCCCCAGGGAAAGCCCAGAGGGCCGGGCGCGCCTCTTCCTGCCCGGCTCATCACGTGCAGCAGCCGCTTCGAGGATTCCAGTGAGGGGGTCAGTGAGGGGGCCATGGCCGACAAGCATGTCGTGCGCTTCGAGCCGGTAGGCATCGAGATAGAGGCGGCCGAGGACCAGAACATCCTCCGCGCCGCCGCCGAGCAGGGAATCATGCTCATGCACGGCTGCAAGGAGGGCCAGTGCGCTTCCTGCAAGTCGTTCATTCTTGAGGGCGAGGACGTCGAGTACGAGAAGTACTCGACGTTCGCCTTGCCCGAGTACGAGCTCGACGAGGGCTACACGCTGCTGTGCCGGGCGCACGCCTACGAGGATCTCACCATCGAGCTGCTCAACTACGACGCGGAGATGATCCGCTCCGGCCTGCCGCTCCAGCAGGGCGTGGCGGAGGTGGTGTCCAAGGACGCGGTCACCCATGACATGCGCCACCTGGTGCTGCGGCTGATCGAGCCGGCCGAGATCAAGTTCTTTCCCGGCCAGTACCTGGACATCGCCATCCCGGGCACGGACACCGTGCGGTCATTCTCGATGGCGAACACCTCCAGCCGCGGCGGCCTGCTGGAGTTCGTCATCAAGATCTACCCCGACGGGCAGTTCTCCCGGTTCCTGGCCGAGAAGCTCGCCGAGGGCGACCGGCTGGACCTGAGCGGGCCGTTCGGGGTCTTCACGCTCCGCGAGGGCGAGGCCGACCTGGTGTTCGTAGGCGGCGGGGCGGGGATGGCCCCGATCCTGTCGCTGCTGCGGGCCATGGCCGAGCGCGGCCTGCGGCGGAAGGCCACGTTCTTCTACGGCGCGCGGACCCGCGCGGACCTGTGCTTCGAGCCCGAGCTACGCGAGCTGGAGGCCGGGCTGCCGGGGTTCCGGTATATCCCGGCCCTGTCCGAGCCCGGCCCCGACGAGGGCTGGGACGGCGAGACCGGGCTGATCACGGACGTCGTCCAGCGACTGGCCAGCGACCTGACGGGGGCGCACGCCTACGTCTGCGGGCCGCCGCCGATGGTCGAGGCGGCGCTGCCGCTGCTGACCCGGCTCGGCGTCGAGGAAAAGCGAGTTTATTACGACAAGTTCACCTTTACCGGCAATCCAGAGGACTAGGCCGGCGGCTTATCCGCATCCGACGAAGGAAGGACCTCATGACTGAGACACCGGAGCGCAGCGTTCCCAAGCCGGTCTTCACCGATGCGGAGGCAGGCGCCAAGACGTTCCCGGACTCCACCGCCCGGCAGTTCAACTACTACACGCCGGCCAAGCGCAAGCGTTCCCACTACGAGGACGTCACCGTCGAGGTGCAGCCTGACCCGCGGCATTACCTGTCGCAGGGCTGGCTGTACGGCTTCGCCGACGGGCGCGGCGGCTACCCGCTGGAGTGGACCGCGCTCAAGGCCTGGGGCTCGGATCGCCCTGAGCCCGAGCGCTACCCGGGCTCGGGCGGCAAGGGCTATGACTGGCCCGCTCTCGGGTGGCACGAGTTCCGCGACCCGAACGAGGAGTGGGAGCTCACCCTCTACCGGTACAACGCGAACGTCGTCCGCCAGCTCAACCAGAACGTGGACGTGGCCCGCCAGACCAAGGCGTTCGACCAGTGGAGCCCGAACTGGGTGCGCTTCGTCGAGTCGCACATCGGCGCGTGGATGCACGTGGACCACGGCCTGGGCCTGTACCTGTTCGCCAACGCCAACCGGCGCGCGCCGACCAACATGCACAACAACGCCATCTCGGTGAACAGCATGCACCGGATCCGGTCGGCGCAGGACCTGGCCCTGTACAACCTGACCCTGACCGAGGAGATCGAGAGCTTCGAAGGCTCCGCGCACCTGCAGGCCTGGAACAGTGACCCGACGTGGCAGGGCGTCCGCCGGGTCGTCGAGCAGCTCACCGGGATCGACGACTGGTGCGAGGCCATCTTCGCGGCCAACGTGGTGTTCGAGCCGCTGGTCAGCGAGTTGTTCCGCAGCCACCTGGTCATGCACGCGGCGCCGCGCAACAGCGACTTCGTCACCCCGACCATCGTCGGGGCCGAGGAGTACGACTTCGCGGAGCGTGACCTGCGGTACACGATCCCGATGTTCCGCCTGCTCACCACCGATCGCGAGTTCGCCGACCACAACAAGGCCCTGCTGCAGGACTGGCTGGCCACCTGGACCGGCCGGGCCATCGCGGCCGCCCGCACCATGCAGCCGCTGTGGTCGCTGCCCGATGCCCGGCCGCCGCGCTTCGAGGACGGCCTGGACATCGCGAAGAACCGCTTCGCCGCCATCCTCGCCGACCTGCACCTGGACGCACCGAAGGAGATGGGCCAGTGACCACCTACCCGACCACCGAAAGCAAGTTCCAGGCCAACAACACGGCCTCGCACCGGTGCGGTTTCACCCTCATGAATAACCAGATCGGCGCGGTGGTAGCGGAGGTCATGAGCACGGAGCCCAACGTGAAGGTCATGCCGCTGCCGTCCATGATCCGCGTCGACGCGACCGGCCGGATGGACGTGGTCTACGACGATGTCTCCGAGGCCCTGGGCGAGGAGCCCGGGTACTTCGATTCCGCGCAGTTCGAGGAGAGCATGTCCACGCACTACGGCCGGATGATCCACACGGACGACCGCACGATCTTCTTCGCCGACCCGGAGGACGCGGCCGACTACCTCGGCTTTGACCTGACCGTACGCAACTAGCGAAACGGGCGAGTGAAACTCGATCGGCCCGGCAAGGAGGCATCGTGTACGAGAAGGACGGCGAGAAGTACTTCGTGGTGGACAGCCACATGCACTACTGGAACGCGGCGCCGGACAACTGGGTGCCGGGGGCCGAGAACTACGCCAAGGGCTGGATTGAGTGCTTCCACGCGTACCAGAGCCTGGGGCCGCCGGAGACGCACTGGTCGATCGAGCACTTCCAGAAGTACTCCGAGGACGACCTGATGAAGGACGTGTTCGAGGACGGCCACGTGGACGTGGCGATCTTCCAGCCGACCTACCTGAAGGAGTGGTACACCGAGGGCTTCAACACCACCGAGCGCAACGCGCTGATGGGCGAGAAGCACCCTGGCAAATTTGTCTATAACACGAGATTCGACCCGCGCGACGGCGACGAGGGGCTCAAGGTTCTCGCCGCGAACGTCGAGCGTTTCGGATCCAAGGGCGTGAAGCTCTACACCGCCGAGTGGAACAACGCCTCGCGCGGGTACAAGCTGAGCGACCCGGGCGCGTACCGGTTCCTGGAGGCCGCGCAGAACCTGGGCATCAAGAACATCCACGTGCACAAGGGCCCGACGATCTGGCCGCTGGACAAGGACGCGTTCGACGTCTCCGACGTCGACCACGCGGCGACCGACTTCCCGGACCTGAACTTCATCGTGGAGCACGTCGGCCTGCCGCGGATCGAGGACTTCTGCTTCATGGCGACGCAGGAGCCCAACGTCTACGCGGGCCTGTCGGTGGTCATCGGCGGCCTGATGTACGCGCGGCCGAAGTTCTTCGCCAAGGTCATGGGCGAGCTGCTGTTCTGGGTCGGCGAGGACAAGATGACCTTCGGCAGCGACTACGGCATCTGGGAACCCAAGTGGCAGGTCGAGGGGTTCGTGGACTGGGACTACCCCAGTGACGAGTTCTCCGACTTCCCGCGGGTGAACACGGCCACCAAGAAGAAGATCCTCGGCCTCAACGCGGCGAGGCTGTACGACATCGAGGTGCCGGCCGAGTGCCAGCTGCCGGCGGCCGCCGGGACTCCGGCCGCGCAGGACGACGCGCAGCTGGTCTCGGGGGCATGACAGCCGAGATGACCGCAGCGGCCGGGCCCTCGCTTGGGGGCCCGGCCGCCCTGCTGGCGGCCCTGGAGGGGGTCCGCGATCCCGAGCTGGACGAGCCCATCACGGCGCTGGGCTTCGTCTCGTCGTGCGGGATCTCCGCCGCGGGCGATGCCCAGGTGCGGCTGCGGCTGCCGACGTACTTCTGCGCGCCCAACTTCGCCTTCCTCATGGTGGCCGACGCCTACGACGCGGCCCTGGCCGTGCCGGGGGTGCACCGCGCCGAGGTGGTGCTGGAAGAGCACTTCGCCTCGGACGCGATCAACGGCGGCGTGGCCGCCCGGGCCGGGTTCGCCCGGTCCTTTGACGGCGAGGCGGTCGGCGAGCTGCACGACCTGCGCGCCGACTTCCTGCGCAAGGCGGTCATGGCCGGCACCGACCAGGTGTGCCGCCCGCTGCTGGCCGCCGGGACGGACCCGTCGGCCCTGCCGGCCCTGACGCTCGGCCAGGTCCCGCCGTCGGGCCCGCTGACGCGGCTGCGCGAGCGGCGCGCCGAGCTGGGCCTGCCGGCGGGCGACGACGCGCCGCTGCTGATCGACCCGAAGACGGGCGACCCGGTCACCGCGGCGGCGATGCCGCTGCACCTGCGCAAGGCGCAGGTCACCCGGACCAGCCTCGAGGCGAACGGCAGCATCTGCCGCGGCATGCTGCGGCACCGGTATGACTCCACCGGCCTCAACGAGGAGGAAGAGCAGTGAAGGCTGTCCGCTTGCACGAGTTCCACGCCCAGCCCGTGATCGACGAGGTGCCGGAACCTACGCTCACCGGCCCGCACGACGTCATCGTGAGGATCGGCGGCGCCGGGGTCTGCCGCACCGACCTGCACATCATCGAGGGCCAGTGGGACGCGGCCATGGGCACCCCGCTGCCCTACATCCTCGGCCACGAGAACGCGGGCTGGGTGCACGAGGTCGGCTCGGCCGTTACCACCCTGGCCGTCGGCGACACGGTGATCCTGCACCCGACGCCGACCTGCGGCCTGTGCCGGGCGTGCCGGGCGGGCGACGACATGCACTGCGTGGCCAGCACCTTTCCCGGCCTGTCGACCGACGGCGGGATGGCCGAGTACCTGCTGACCTCGGTGCGGGCCTGCGTCAAGCTCGACCCGGCCACCCGGCCCCAGGACGTGGCCGCGCTGGCCGACGCGGGCATCACCGCCTACCACGCCGTGCGCAAGGCCATCCCGCTGCTGTATCCCGGCACGACCTGCGTCGTCATCGGCGCCGGGGGCCTCGGCCACATCGGCATCCAGTGCCTGGCCGCGCTGACGGCCACGACGATCGTCGTGGTCGACCGGAACCCCGACGCGCTCAAGCTGGCCGAGCAGCTCGGCGCGCAGGTCTCGGTGGTCGCCGACGGGAACCAGGTCCAGGCCGTGCGGGACCTCACCGGCGGGGCCGGCGCGCACGTGGTGCTCGACTTCGTGGCCGAGCAGGGCGCCGAGATGGACGGCTGGAACATGACCGCCCCGGCCGGGTCGTACTTCGTGATCGGCTACGGCGGGACGGTGACCATCCCGACGCTCGACATCATCTCGACCGAGCGCAACATCATCGGGAACATCGTCGGCACCTACAACGACCTGGCCGAGCTGATGGCGCTGGCCCAGGCCGGCCGGGTGGCCCTGCACACCCGCACCTATCCCCTGACCGCCGCCGCCGAGGCCCTGGCCGACCTGGACGCCGGCCGCGTCCGCGGCCGCGCCATCCTCGTCCCCTAGCCCGTGTTTTCTGCTGCTTCCCCAAGGAGGATCCATGGCTAAGGAACTGCGATTCGGCGCTGAGGCGCGTGCCCTGCTGCTGGCCGGCGTGGACCAGCTGGCCGAGGCAGTGAAGCCGACGCTGGGCCCCAAGGGCCGCAACGCCATCCTGGAGAAGATCACCGGCTCGCCCGTGGTCACCAACGACGGCGTCACGATCGTGCGCGAGATTCACCTCAAGGACCAGTTCGAGAACATGGGCGCCCAGCTGGTCAAGGAAGCGGCCATCAAGACCAACGACATCGTCGGCGACGGGACGACCACCGCCACGGTGCTCGCCCAGGCCATCATCCGCGAGGGCATGCTGGCCATCGACGCGGGCGCCAACCCGGTGCTGGTCAAGCGCGGCATTGACCTGGCCGTCGGCCGGCTGGTGGAGCACCTGCAGGGCATCGCCCACCCGGTGGCGACCGAGTCCGACCTCACCCGAGTGGCGGCCATCTCGGCCAACGACGACGACTACGTCGGCGCGGTGATCGCCAAGGCGCTGCACACGGTCGGCGAGAGCGGCACGGTGACCGTCCAGGACTCCGGCCACTACGGCATGAGCGTGGGCTTCGTGGAGGGCTTCGAGTTCGACAACGGCTACCTGTCGCCCTACCTGGTCACCAACCCGGCCAGCCTCGAGGCGATCGTGGATGACCCGTACATCCTGCTGTGCAGCGAGAAGATCACCAAGGTCCAGCAGCTGATGCCGATCCTGGACAAAATCATGCGGGCGCCGCGGCCGCTGGTCATCATCGCCGAGAACGTCGAAGGCACGGCACTGTCCATGCTGGTGCAGAACCACGTCAATGGCATGTTCCAGTGCCTGGCCGTCCGCGCGCCGGGCTTCGGCGACCGGCGGCTGCACAAGCTGGAGGACATCGCCGCCGTCACCGGCGGCGCGGTCCTGTCCAAGACCTCGGGGTTCTCGCTGGAGACGATGACCCTGGAGCACCTCGGCCGGGCCACGCAGGTCCGGGCCAACGCCGACAGCACGAAGATCATCGGCGGGGACGGCCCGGCCGCGGACGTCGAGTTCCGGCTGAACCAGATGCGCGCGGAGATGGACCGGGCCGTGTTCGGCATCGACGCGGACGTGCTCAGCGAGCGCATCGGCGCCCTGTCGGGGAAGGTGGCCGTCATCCGGGTCGGCGCGCCCACCCCGGCCGAGCTCAAGGAACTCCAGCACCGGGTCGAGGACGCGCTGGCCGCGACCCGGGCGGCCATGGCCGAGGGCATCGTGGCCGGCGGCGGGGCGGCGCTGCTGCACGGCGAGCACGCGCTGGACGACCTCGACGTCAAGGATGACTACGCGACCGGCGTGGAGATCGTGCGCCGGGTGCTGACCGCCCCGGCCTACCTGATCGCGACCAACGCGGGCTACTCTGGCCAGGAAGTGGTGGCCCGGGTCACGGGGCTCGGCCAGGACGAGGGGTTCGACGCCCTGGAAGGGCGCTACGGCAACATGATCGAGATGGGCATCATCGACCCGCTGCGGGTGGCGCGCTCGGCGCTGCAGAACGGGGCATCCGTCGCGGGCCTGCTGCTCACCACCAACACCCTGGTGGCCGAGGAGCAGACGCCGTGGGGCGGCAGCGCGGCCCTGATGACCGAGCACGGTCCCCTCGACGAGGGCCTGCACCAGCCGTCGCCGGATTCCAGCACCCCTCAGTCGCTGGGCCTCGGGCCGTCCGTCTCCTAGGCCGCAGTAGATGACCGCGCAGCCCGCGCTGCAGCGCGGGGACGGGGCCAGCGAGCTCCGGAACCTGCGCTCGCGCGGGCACTTGCGCGGCCTGGTGGCGCTGCTGGGGCCGGCGTTCGTGGCGGCCGTCGCCTACGTCGACCCCGGCAACTTCGCCACCAACTTCACCGCGGGGGCCGAGTTCGGCTACCAGCTGGCCTGGGTCATCGCGGCGGCCAACCTGATGGCCATGCTGGTCCAGTACCTGTCGGCCAAGGTCGGCGTGGCCACCGGCCAGGACCTGCCCGAGCTGTGCCGGGAGCACTTTCCCCGCTCGGTGTCGCGCGGCCTGTGGGTGCAGGCCGAGCTGGTGGCCATGGCCACCGACCTGGCCGAGTTCGTCGGCGCCGCGATCGGGCTGAACCTGCTGTTCGGGATGCCGCTGCTGCCGGCCGGGCTGGTCACCGCCGTGGTGGCGTTCGGGATCCTGGCCCTGGACCAGCGCGGCTACCGGCGCTTCGAGCTGGCCATCGCCGGGCTGCTCGGCCTGGTCCTGCTCGGCTTCGCCTACGACCTGATCGCGGTCCGCCCCAGCGGGAGCGACATCGCGGCCGGGCTGGTCCCGCACCTGGGCGGCGGTGACGGCATGCTGCTGCTGGTGGCGGGCATCATCGGCGCCACCGTGATGCCGCACGTGGTGTACCTGCACTCGGCCCTGACCAAGGGCCGGGTGTCGTGCAGCGACGACGCCGAGCGCCGCCAGCTGATGCGCTTCCAGCGGATCGACGTGATCGTCGCGCTGGGCGCCGCCGGGCTGATCAACCTGGCCATGCTGTTCGTCGCCGCGGCGCTGTTCAGCGGGGGCGACGGGGCGAGCGGCGCGGCCCTGGGGTCGCTGCAGGCCGCGCACGCGGACCTGGGCCGGCTGGTGGGCGGCGGCGCGGCGCTGGCCTTCGCCGTCGCGCTGCTGGCCTCGGGGCTGTCCTCGTCCAGCGTGGGCACCTACGCGGGCCAGGTCGTCATGCAGGGGTTCATCAACCGCCGCATCCCGGTCTTCCTGCGCCGCGCCATCACCATGGCGCCGGCCCTGGTGGTGCTGGCGGCCGGGCTGCCGCCGACCGGCAGCCTGGTCATCTCCCAGGTGGTGCTGTCGTTCGGGATCCCGCTGGCCCTGGTACCGCTCATCTTGCTCACCCGGCGCCGCGACGTGATGGGCGCGCTGGTCAACCGGACGGCCACCACCGTGGCCGCCTCGGCCGTGGCCGGGCTGATCATCGTTCTGAACGGGTTTCTGCTGTACGTCACGTTCCTGCAGTGAGCCGCCTCAGTCCCTGGGCCAGGCGGCCATGACCTGCCGCAGTTTCGTGACGTCCGTCCCGCTCAGGCCGTACCGGAGGAAGACCCCGTCGGCCAGCTGATCGAGCATCCGGCCCGCGTCGGTGAAGTCCCGCCGGGTCAGCCCGGGATCCAGCCGCCGGGCGAAGCCGATCAGCTGGCTCACGCTGTAGCGGCCCAGGGCGGCCGCCGTGTCCACGAAGTCGCGCGGCTCCACCCGGCTGGCCAGCGCGCAGACCTTCCCGCCGACGACGTCCTCCAGGTCCAGGACGGGACCGAAGTCCATGATCACCGGCACCCGGTCCCGGTCGAAATAGGCCATCTGCAGCAGCATCTCCCGGCCGCCGGGCGCGGTCACGATCCATTCCGCGAGCCCGTCGCCCATGCCCTCGAAGACCTCGCCGAGGTCGCCGGCCTGGTCCAGGCGCTCCACCCCGAAACCCGCGCCGCGCAGGGCGGCCTCCACCGCCCCGGCGGCCGTCGCCACCCCGTCATCCTGGTCGGTGAACAGGTCGACGTCCTCGGTGGGCCGGTCCACGATTCCGTGCGCGATTAAGGCATTCCCGCCGGCCAGGGCAAAGCCGTGGCCGGCCGCGGCCCGCAGCGCGATGGATGCGATCTCGCGATGGAACTCGCTGACCGGCATCAGGCCGCCGCGGCCGCCGCCCGCAGCACCGGATGGCGGTCCTCCCAGGCCTGCCGCACGCCGCGGGGCAGGAACAGGTCCGGCCAGACCGCGATCAGCGTGGGGCCGTGCAGGTAGGCGGTCAGGTCGGCCGGGCGGGACGCCTCGCGCAGCACGGTCTGGTACATCCACCGCAGCATGCCCGGCTGGCCCAGGTCGAAGGTGCGGTCCGGGCACCAGAACAGCCGCAGCGGCAGTTCCACCGTGCCGCCGGCCGGCCCCTGCAGGTCGGCCAGGTCCGCCGCGACCAGCGCCTGCCGCCCGGGGCGCGCCTGGTAGCGCGCCCGGGCCGACGAGCTCGCCGCGGTGGTCATACCTACAGGGTAACCGCTGCGGGGCCGGAGCAGGCGGGCTCCGGGGCCTTCTTTCGGGCCTGCTTTCGAAGCTGGCCCGCGGCCAGACCAGGCGTCCGGCTGTGATGTTACCTATACTCGCGTGCAAATGCCCTTTGCGTCCATCCCCAAGGCCGAGCCGGTCACCCGCCGCGACAAGCGGATCATCGCGGCGATCGGCGCTGTCATCGTGGCCGTCCTGGCCGGGGTCGGCATCTGGGCGGCCGCGGCGCCCGGCTCCTACGGTGCCTCGCGCGACGGCTGCATCACCGTGAACCTGCCCAGCACCATGGGCGGCTCCCTGGTCCACGCGTGCGGCGCCAAGGCGGCCAGCCTGTGCGCCGACGCCTACGCCGGCACCGGCCTGGCCCCGAAGCTAGTCAGGCCGCAGTGCCGCCTGGCCGGCATCGCCGCGCCCTCCGGCGCGGCCGCCACGGCCCCCTGAGGCCGCCCCGGCCCCCTGAGGCCGCCCCGGCCCCCTGAGGCCGCCCCGGCCCCCTGAGGCCGCACCGGCAGCAGCCCGGCCTGCCGAAACGGATCGCTCACCGCCAGCCCCGCGCTCAGGAGGCGGGCCAGCCGGGGGGCTGGCCGGAGGCGGGCCGACCGGAGGCGGGCCGACCGGGGGCGGGCCGACCCCCCCGGCCGGGCCGGGCGGGCCGCCGGGCAGGGCGCTGCCGGGCGAGCGGGCCGCCGCCAGGCTCTGCCGGACGGCGGCCTCAGCCTGGGACCAGTCCCCGTCCGCCTCGGTGCCGCCAGTCGCGAGTGAGGGGCTGGCGGCCGCCATCAGACACCGGCATCGCCGCCCGCCGCCACCCCACCGCCCCCACCAGCCTCAGGCCCCCCGCCCTCTCGGCCCGGGGAGGCCTGGTCGCCATGATCGTGACCGATATACCGCGCGGGATCCCGGTATATCGGTCACGATCATGAAGCGTGCCCGCGGCGACGCCTGGTCTGGGACCGCGCAGGGCGCTACCGGGTTTAGGACCGGCCGATCAGGCCGCCGAGCATACGGTCGACTAGGCGGTCGAAATTCTCGGCCAGGTCGATGCCCGGCGGGCCGCCGCGGGAGATGGCGGCGGCGAACCGGGGATAGCGGCCGGTGGCCAGCAGTTCGGCCAGCCGGGCCTGGCTGGCCTCGGCGGCGGCCGGGCTGGCCAGGTCGTCACGATCGGCGAGCTCGGCGCGGACCAGGTTGATGACGAGCCCGTTAAGCAGGGCCACGGCCTCCAGCGCGGCGGGCGCGGCCACGCCGGCCGGCTCCAGGCCAGCCGCCGTGCTGCCGACGGCGGCTGGGCCCTCCCCGCGCCTGGCCCAGGAATGACTCCAGCTTCTAGCATCGCTGTGAGGGCGCCCGGCCGCCGGCTGGGCCGCGGGCTAGGAACAGCGGGAGAGGACGGTCATGGGACAGCGAATCTGCGTCACGGGGGCGAGCGGCCAGGCGGGCCGCGCGGTCGCGCGGGACCTGCGCGAGCACGGCTACGACGTGGCGGCCACGGACGCCGTGGTGACCCGGCCGGACCGCCAGGCCGGGATGCTGCGCGCCGACCTGACCGACTATGGCCAGGCCGTCGAGGCGCTGCGGGGCGCCGAGGCCGTCGTCCACCTGGCTAACATCCCGGCGCCGGGGCTGGAGACTCCCGCCGTGACGTTCAACTCGAACATCACGATGAACTACAACGTGTTCACCGCCGCGGCCAGCCTCGGCCTGAGCCGGGTGGTGTGGGCGTCCAGCGAGACGACGCTCGGACTGCCCTTCGACGTGCCGCCGCGGTACGCGCCCGCCGACGAGGACCACTATCCGCTCCCGACCTCCTCCTACGCGCTCTCGAAGGTGGCCAGCGAGACCATCGCCGGGCACATCGCCCAGTGGTCGGGCATCCCGTTCGTGGCGCTGCGCTTCTCCAACATCATGGCTCCGGCCGACTACGCGAGGTTTCCCTCGTTCTGGGCCGACGCCCGGGCCCGCCGGTGGAACCTGTGGGGCTACATCGACGAGCGCGACGTGGCCGCCGCGTGCCGGCTGGCGCTGTCCGCCCCGGCGGACGCCGTGGCGGACAGCCCGAGCTTCATCATCGCCGCGGCCGACACCGTCATGAACCGGCCGTCGGCCGAGCTGCTGGCCGAGGTGTTCCCCGAGGTCAAGCTGACTCATGACGTGGGCGAGTTCGGCACGCTGCTGGCCATCGACCGCGCCCGCGCGGTGCTCGGCTTCGAGCCGGCCCATTCCTGGCGCGACCACGTCGCCGCCGACGCCGCGGCGCCGGCCGCCGGTGCCCCGGCCGGGGCCGCCCCGGCCAGCGGAGCGGAGCCGCGCGAGCCGTGATCTACCGGGAACGGCCGACCGGGGTGCCGGGCGTGGAGCTGTGGGAGCGCAGCACCGCCCCGGCGGCGACGCGGACGCGGATCCTGCCCGACGGCTGCCTGGACCTGATCTGGGACGGCGGCGAGCTGCTGGTGGCAGGGCCGGACGCGGCCGCGCGGTGGCATGACAGCCCGGCCGGGAGCACCTACACCGGGCTCCGGTTCCACCGCGGCCTCGGGCCCGCGCTGCTGCGGCTGCAGGCGTCGGAGCTGCTCGACCTGAGCCCGGGCCTGGCGCAGGTGTGGCCGGACGCGGCCGCGCGGCCGCTGGCCGAGCGCGTGGCCCGGGACCCGGCCGGGGGGCTGCTGGCGTGGCTGGCCGACGCCGTGCGCGACAGCCCGGCCGACCCGCTCGGCCCCCGGGTGCATGCGCTGGCCCGGCAGGCGACGCCGGTCGCCCAGATGGCGGACCAGCTCGGGCTGAGCGCCCGCCAGCTGCACCGGCGCTGCCTGCCGGTCTTCGGGTACGGGCCGCGCCGCCTGAGCCGGATCCTGCGGATGACGCGCGCGCTGGACCGGGCCCGGGCCGGGCTGCCGCTGGCCGAGGTGGCCGCGGTGTGCGGCTACGCCGACCAGGCCCACCTGACCCGCGAGCTGGCCGCCCTGGGCGGCGCTCCGCCGACGTCACTGCTGGCCGGCTGAGGACGCCTGGGTCCTGAAGGTGCTCGCTGCCGCCGGCCGCGGACGTGCGCTACTGAGCCCGCGAAAGCCACTATCGCGCCCGGCCAGCGACCTGATCAGGATGCAGGCCGCTTAGTCCCTGACGACCTCGTAGGTCAGGTGCGTCGCCCGCGGTGACTCGGTGACCTCCCGCTGGATCAGCCCCGTCGGGCCGACGAGGTCGAACAGCCGCGTGCCGCCGCCGAGCACCAGCGGTGACAGGTGGATGCGGAGCTCGTCGACCAGCCTCGCCGCCAGGCTCTGGTCGATGACGTTCGCGCCGCCCATGACGACGACGTCCTTGTCGCCCGCAGTCGCCCGGGCCTGGTCGATGGCGTCCGCTACTCCCCCGGTCACGAACCGGAACCTGGACGCGAGCCGCACCCGGGCGGGCGGTTCGTGGGTGACGACATAGCACGGCGGTGCGGCCGACTGGTTCTGGTCGTGCCCGTACCCGACGTCGTCGTTCCAGCCGTTCGGGCCGTCCACGATGTCATACAGCCGCCGCCCCATCACCACGGCGCCGGTCTTCTCGAAGCTGTCCGCCAGCACCGCCTCGTCAACGGGGGAGCGGGGCTCCTCGAGCACCCACGCGTGGATCGCCTCCCCGCCGACGCCGAGGCCGTGCTCCTGGTCCACGCCGCCCGCGGTGACGTACCCGTCCAGCGACATCGAGATATCGGCGATCACCTTGCTCATGCTCACACCTCCAGGGTCTGCTGTCCGGGCAGACCCAGCCAGGGCGCAGAACTCATCGGTTGCGGGTCAGGGACCCGCTGGCTGGGGCGCGAACAGGTCGACGGGGGTGCCGTCGGGATCGTGGACGACGGCGTAGCGCATGCCCCAGAAGGCGTCCCAGGGGGCGAGATGGCCCTCGTAGCCCGCGCCGGTCAGGTCGGCGTAGGCCGCGTCGACCGCCGCGGGGTTGTCGCAGGCGAAGGCCAGCGCGGCCCGGTGGCCGCCAGCCGGCCGTGACCACTCCGGGTCGAAGGACCGGATGGTGTCCTCCGTGTCGAACGCCAGCCGCAGGCCGCCGGCCAGCTCCACGTCGACATGGGGCTCCTTGTCCGCGTCCGGCGGGATGTCCAGGCCGATGCGCCGGTAGAAGGCCAGGGTGGCGGCCATGTCGGCGACCACCAGTTCTATAAGAGCGAGCTGAAGTTTCATGGGCAGCACGCTAGCGGCCGGCGCGGCGGGCGTCTTGAACGTTTCGGACGGGCGCGCCGGGGGGCGCACCTGATAGGACGGGAGCATGAGCATCGTTCTCGTGACCGGCGGCAGCGGGACGCTGGGCCGGCATCTTGTCTCCATCCTGGGCAGCCGCGGCCATGAGGTCCGGGTGCTGTCCCGGCGGCCGGGGGCCGGGACGCACGTCGGCGACCTGGCCAGCGGCGCGGGCGTGGCCGAGGCCAGCGCGGGGGCCGAGCTGGTCGTGCACGCCGCCTCTGACCGGCGGATGGGGCGCACGGACCGGCTGCAGACGGCGAACCTGCTGGACGCGCTGCCGTCGTGCCGGCACCTGGTGTACGTGTCGATCGTCGGCGTCGACGCCATCCCGCTCGGCTACTACCGGACCAAGCTGGCCTGCGAGGAGCTCATCGGCGGCAGCGCGACGCCGGCCACCGTGCTGCGGGCCACGCAGTTCCACGAGCTGCTGGCGAGCGCCCTGCGCGGGGCAGCCCGGCTGCCGGTGGCGCCGCTGCCGCTGGACGCCCTGTTCCAGAGCGTGGCGGCTGCCGAGGTGGCCGGCCGGGTGGCCGACGTGCTGGCCGGGCCGGCGCTCGGCCGGGCGCCGGACTTCGGCGGCCCGGAGGTGCTGAACGGCTGGCAGCTGGTCGCCGCCTGGCGGGCGCGGCTCGGCGGGCCGCGGTCGGTGCTGAACCTGCGGCTGCCCGGCCGCATCTACCGGGCCTTCGCCGATGGCCTTAATACCAGCCCCGACCACGCCGACGGCCGCCAGCGGTGGGCCGAGTTCGTGGCGGGCCAGGAGTGACCGGCATCCGGGCGGCCGTCCCGGCGGTCTCGGACGTCGTGCGGGCCAAGGCCGCGGCGGCCGGCGCCGCCGGATGGCTGGCTGACCTGCCCGGCATCGTCGCGGGCCTGGAGCAGGACTGGGCTATCACGGTGGGGCAGCCCTACGGCGACGCGACCGAGGCGCTGGTCGCGCAGGCGACGCTCGCCGACGGGTCGCCGGCCGTGCTGAAGCTGCTCGTGCCCAGGGACGGCGACCAGGCCCGGAACGAGATCACGTTCCTGGAGCTGGCGGGCGGCCAGGGCTGCGTTTCGCTCCTGCGGGCCGATCTGAGCCGGAGCGCGCTGCTGCTGGAGCGGCTCGGGCCGGCCATGAGCGACCTGAAGCTCCCGCTGGCGCAGCGCCAGGAGGCGCTCTGCGCGGCGGCGACCCGAGTGTGGCGCCCGGCGCCGGGCTGCGGGCTGCCGACCGGGGCGGCGGCCGGGCGGCGGCTGGCCGGGGTGATTAGCCGGCTCTGGGCGGAGCTGGGGCGGCCGTGCTCGGAGCGGGCGGTGGCGTACGCGCTGGACTGCGCGCAGCGGCGGGTGGCCGCGCACGACGAGGAGCGGGCCGTGCTCGTGCACGGCGACGTCCACCAGTGGAATGCGCTGCGCTCCCCGGATGGCTTCCGGCTGGTCGACCCGGACGGCTACCTGGCCGAGGCCGAGTACGACCTGGGCATCTTGATGCGGGAAGACCCCGAGGACCTGCTGGCCGGCGATCCGCGCGACCGGTCGCGGTGGCTCGCGCGCCGCTGCGGGCTGGATGAGACGGCGATCTGGGAGTGGGGCGTGGTATCCCGGCTGGAGACCGGGCTGGTGTGCACCCAGGTTGGCCTGCAGCCGGCCGGCCGCCAGATGCTCCAGGTCGCCGACCGGGTCGCCCCGTGACCGCCCCGCAGCCCGACCAGGCCGCAAGGCCTGACCCGGCGACGGCGCCGGACCTGGAAATGCGGCCGGACCCGCAAACCGGGCCGGACCCGGAAACCGGGCCGGACCCCGAAACCGCCCTAGGTCCGGAAACGGTGCCGGAACCGGAAACCGCGCTGGACTCGGAAGAAGTGCTGGACCCGGAAACGGGGTCGGACCGGATGGCGGTGCTCGACCGGGTGGCGGTGCTGGCTGACATTCACGGCAACCTGCCGGCGCTCAACGCGGTGCTGGCCGAGCCGGACGTGCTAACGGCCGACCTGGTCGTGCTGCTCGGCGACATCGCGCTCGGGCCGCTGCCCGGGCCGACCCTGGACCGGCTGGCGGAGCTGGGCGACCGGGCGGTCTGGGTGCACGGCAACTGCGAGCGGGAGCTGGTAACCGCCTTCGACGGCGGCGTGGTTCCGGGCCCGTTCGGCGGGGAGGCGGCGAAGAGCGCGGCGCTGATCGAGCGGGCGCACCGGGACCGGCTCGACGGGCTGCCGCTCACGGTGACCCTGGAGGTCACCGGGCTCGGGCCGGTGCTGTTCTGCCATGCCTCGCCGCGCCGCGACGACGAGATGGTGCTGGTCGACAGCCCGCCGGAACGGTGGGCGGAGGTGCTGGCCGACGTCGCGGAGCCGGTGGTCGTCCTCGGCCACACGCACATGCCGTTTGACCGGCTGGCCGCCGGGCGGCGGGCAGTCAACCCGGGTAGCGTCGGTATGCCCTACGGGCACGCCGGAGCGGCGTGGGCCCTGCTCGGGCCGGAGGTGTCGCTCCGCCGGACGTACTACGACACCGCGGCGGCGACCACGGTGATCGCGGCCGGGCATTTCCCCGGCGCCGCCGACTGGGCAGCCGAGTACGTGATCCACCAGCACCCGGACCGCGCGGCGCTGGAGGCATTCACCCAGATCGCCCAGCAGCAGGCCGCCGAAGGAGCCACGGGCTAAGCGCCCCCGAGCCGGGGATCACCGGGGATCACCGGGAATCACCGCGGGCCGATGACTGGTCGCCGCCCAGCCCGCAGGCCGCCGGGCGACCGCAATCCGACGAGCCTCACCAGCCTCGCAAGA
>Ga0193728_1000283_pt1 | contig 23931 bp, 19 predicted proteins | sample U1c1metaG_FD_143037 | JGI IMG/M metagenome (GOLD analysis project Ga0193728, IMG submission 143037) | Soil microbial communities from a riparian zone of the East river system, Colorado, United States - U1c1 | ecosystem: Environmental > Terrestrial > Soil > Riparian zone | place: USA: East River...
CGGCGGGCAGTCCAGCAGCACACAGCCGAACGTCGCGTGCGGGATCTCCGCTTCCGGTTGCTCTCGGCCAGGGACGCCAGCGCTGCGGCCGGCCGGCTCATGGACACGTTCGCCGATCGCGACCGGGTGTCTTGTGCCTACGACGCGGAAGCGACGGTCAGTTCGGTGGCAGGCCGCATGGCGCAGGCCGGGTTCGCCGGTGACCGGCTCCGTGACGCGTGCCTGGACATCTGCGACGCGCTGGCCGCCAGCAGCGCTCCGCTTGCCATCGGGATCCTGCGTGCGTTCGCGGTCGCAGGCCCGGCTTCCGCCGTCCGGGGCCATGCGAGGACCCTCGCTGACTCGGCCGGGCGTACCGCGCCGGCCTGGGCGGCCGAACTGGGCCAGGCGATCCCCGGCAAGTGCTGGGTGACGACCGACCCGTTCCGGGAGTCCACCGTGCTCCTGTGCGAGTTCGGCTACCCGACCAGGGGGAACCGGCATGCCGTAATAGCGCGGCTTGACCCGGTCTGGCATGACGCGGTGTCCTCACTGGCCGCCCCCTTCCTGGAAGAGGAGGGCAGCCTGGATGCCGGAAGCGCAATGGGACTGGCACGTCGGCTGGGCGCTGATCTCCGTGAGGTTCCCTCGGCTGAGGCCGCCGGGCTGCTGCGGGCGGGGCTCGACGCGTTCGCGCAGCACGGCCCGGCGCCGTGGGTTGAGCGTGACTCTGAGGACTACTGCACCACGCTCGGGCTCGCGGTCCTGGCTGATCAGCGCGCACGGAAACTGGCCGCCGCGGCCGAAGGCGCAGGCCAGGCAACGGAAGCACCCTCCGGGACCACCGCCGACCGCTGGCCGCCCGGGGAACGCGAGCGCCTGGTCGCAGAGTTCTACCGCTCGCCAGAGGGCCGGGCACTCACCGGCGTGGTCGCCCGGTTCCTGCCGCGGGATCTCGTCGCATTCTGCGCGGACTACCTCGGCCGGGACCCGCTGCGGCCCGGGCCGCTTCTCTTCCGGCGGCTCCTCCGGGACGTACTGCCGATGCGACTGGTCCTGCCGACCAGGCTCGCGGGCGACGTGGCACCAGTGATCCGGGCGTGGGCGGCCTGGACCACCGACCGCGCCAACTTGCCGAAGCGCCTGCGCCGTCGTCTCCTGTCGGAACTGGACGGCGAACTGCGCGAGTTTCCCGCGGTGCTCGCCGCCGCGAGCCAGAAGCCGCATAACCGGTACTTCCAGGACCTGCACGACGACGTCATCTCCGACGACACCCGATGCCAGCAGGCATTGCAACGGCGGCACCTCGCCGTCCCGCTTCACCACGACCGGGCGGAGGGCATCGAAACACTCGACGCGGCCGAGCCGTCGGGGCGCGCCAAGATCACCGAACTGTGGCTGGCCGGACGTGGAATCCCACCAGACGAGCGGGCGTCCTACCAGGCTGTCGTCGAGGAACTCTGGGCAGGCGAACCGCCGCAAGTGACTGAGCAGGCGCTCCGCATGGCGGCCGACGGGCTGAGCCGCGACACGATCCTGGACAAGCTCGTCCAGGACCGCTAACGGCATCGAACCCCTGCGTGAAGCTGGCGTCCCGGTCATGCAGGACGAACTTCGCTCGTGTCCCGGCATCTCCCAGGTCCATGAGCAGGCAGGAACTCCGCCCACCCCGGTACCCCCATGACTCGTTCTCCCGCGCCAGCCGGAGCACCACCGACCGCACAGTGCGGCGCACCGGCGGCCGACCGGAACGTCCCCGGCGGGACAACCGCGTCCACCGGCGGCGGACGATGTCGCAGTGCCAGCGCAAAATCGTGGCCGGGGTCACGATCAGCCGCAACTCGGCCAAGCGCCCGGCCGGCAGAGTCCCGGCGAGCAACGCCAGCCACGCCCGGTCCGCCCACGTCAACCGCGAATGAGTCCCCGGCCGGTCACGCAGGGCCACCGCGAGCTGATGGCGCAGGCGCGATTGACGAGACCGGGCAGGAAAAGCAGGGGAAGTAATGCCGACGTCGGCATTAGGTGCCCTTCTTGTCATCGCCGGTCTCGTTGATGACCAGGATCGCTTCGGGTTCCACCAGGCCGACGACGCCCGGAACCCCCGCGGCGGCAGCCCCGGGCAGCCCCGTCACCTACCGGTCCGTTGACGACCTCAACACCGCCCGCAAGCTGGCCCGAAGGTCGCATGGATCCGGCTGCGATTACCGAGTGACACTGCTCGTGCCTGACCGTTTCCACCGGTTCAGGCACGAGCCGGATCGCCGCCGGCACCGCCATCCCGAAGGAGGACATCATGCCCGAGCCCGCAGACACGACCCCCGAGCCCGACACGACTCCCGAGCCCGAAGAGGTTGAGGTCGTCGCGCACAGCGATGACGACGAGGAGCTTAACGCCGGCTGCGTTATCAACAACAGCAAGACGCTGTGATCTGACGGCCAGGTAGTCATCCGGCCTTCCCGGTGAATACGCCGCGGGAGGCCGGACGACCCGGCCGTGATGAGCACACAGCACCCCCGGGCACGGGTGCTGGCCCGAAGGTCGCATGGATCCGCCCCGTCCGCCGAGTAACACTGCTGGTGCCTGACGCCATCCCACGAGGAGGACACCATGCCCGAGCCCGCCGACACGACCCCCGAGCCCGACACGACTCCCGAGCCCGAAGAGATTGAGGTCGTCGCGCACGCTGACGACGACGAGGAGCTTAACGCCGGCTGCATCATCAACAACAGCAAGACGCTGTGATCTGACGGCCAGGTAGCCATCCGGCCTTCCCGGTACATACGCCGCGGGAGGCCGGACGGCCCGGCCGTGACGAGCACGCAGCACCGTCAATGCGGAGGTCGCAGTGAGTCTGGACCAGGTCGGCCGGGCTAGCGGGGAGCGGATCCTCAGAGGGCAGCGGAACTGGTGGTTCCTGGGCCCGGGCGGAGTGGCCCGCCTCCGCGCGGCGCACCTGACCGCCGAGGGGCGGCTCAGGCCCGCCGCGGAACGTCAGCTGCGGGACAGCGGCCTGCTCTCCGCCGCGCCGGACAGCAGCTATGCGCTCACCGTCCTGACGAGCACTGACTGCAACCTGGGCTGCGGGTACTGCTTCCAGAACACCGGCCAGGACCTGACCGGGGGCAGCCGCCCGCCGCGGATCGCGCACGCCCGGCTGACGTCGGATGCCATCACGTCGATTCTCGGATTCGCCCGCACGCAGATGGCCTCGGCCGGGCTGGACAAGCTCCGGATTCTCTTGTTCGGCGGGGAGCCCCTGCTCAATCCCCGGGGCTGCCTGGAGCTGCTGGCCCGGGCGGGCGACTACGGCCTGTCCTCGGCCTGGATGATCTCTAACGCGACCTTGCTCACCCCGGTGCTGGCCCGGCAGCTGGCCAGCCTCGGGCTCAGGTCCATCCAGGTCACCTTCGACGGCGACCGCGTCGACCACGACCGGATCCGGGTCCGGCGCTCGCACGGCGGGACCTTTGACGCCATCGTCCGCAATATCGTCCGGGCGTCGGAGGTCACCTCGATCCGGTGGCTCCTGCGGGTGAATGTCTCCCATCACGACTACCCCGGGATCGACACGCTGATCGACCGGCTCGCGGCCGCGCTCGACCCCGCCCGGTGCACGATCTACTTCGCCCGGGTCGGGGACGTGGGCGTCGGATACGCCAACGACCTGCTGCACACGGGCGAGCTGTCGGCCCGGTTCGCGCGGTGGCAGCGCCGGGCGCTTGACCTGGGCTTCGCGGTGTCCCGCCCGCAAGCGCACGCGCCGTGCCGCACCTGCGGCTCGGGCGACGGCCGCTACGGCGGGGTGGTGAACGCGGACGGAACGCTGTCGAGCTGCTGGGAGACCGCGGGGAAGCCCGGCTGGGAGGTGGGTTCCGTCGCGGACGGCTACCTGCCCGGCGCGCAGGTCCGCGATCGCTGGATCGCGTGCGAGGACATGTACCAGGACGGCGAGGACGGGCGGGCCCTGGCGTCCTTCCGCGACGCCGTGGACGCCGCCTTGCTCGACTACCTGGATGAGACGGGACGCCTGTGAGCATGCCTTCGAGCCGGCCGTATCCCGCCGCTGCCCGCCAGGACCTGGTGGAAGAACGGCACGGGCAGCGCATCCCCGACCCGTACCGCTGGCTGGAGGACGCCGGGGACCCGCAGACGCTGCGCTGGGAGGCGGAGCAGGAGATCCTGTACCAGGCGAAGCGGCCGTCCGGGCCGGGCCCGGCCCGCTGGCAGGCGGAGCTGGCCGCGCTGGCCTCGGTCGACCGGGTGCTGACGCCGAAGGTCGCGGGCTCCCGGACCTTCCTGGAGCGGCAGGACGCGGGCCAGGATCATCCGGTGCTCCTGGTCCGCGAGGGCGGGATCGAGCGGCCGCTGCTCGACCTGGCTGAGCTGGACCCGGCGGGCCGGAGCGTCCTGGACGCCTGGCAGCCGTCCGCGGAGGGCGACCTGCTCGCCTATCAGGTCTCCCGGGACGGCACTGAGGACTCGCTGCTGCGGGTGCTCGACGTGGCGACCGGGCAGGCCGTGGACGGCCCGATCGACCGGGTCCGGCGCAGCTCAATCGGCTGGCTGCCCGGTGGCGAGATGTTCTACTACATCGCCAGCCTGGCGCCGGGGCGTCATTCCGGCGAGGAGCGTTATCACCGCCGGGTCTACCTGCACAAGGTCGGGTCGGACCGGGACACCGACGTCCTGGTGTTCGGCGATGGCCGGGGGAAGACCCAGTTCTACAGCGTGGCCGTCACGGCCGATGGGCGCTGGCTCACGATCACGGCCACGACCGGCACCGGCCGGGGCACGGATGTCTACCTGGCCGACCTGTCCGCGAGCCCGCCCGGCCAGCCGGACCTGCGGCCCCTCCAGGAAGGGCAGCGGGCCCGCACCCGGCTGCACATCGTGCCCGGCACCGGACCGCAGGACGCGATGTGGCTGCGGACCGACTGGAACGCGGCCCGCGGCCGCGTCGTCACGTGCCGCCCGGCGGAGCGTGCCGCTGGCTCCTGGCGTGACCTGATCGCCGAGCGCCCCGATGCGGTGCTGGCTGACCTGGCCATCCTGAGCGGCCCGGAGCTCGCGCATCCCGTCGGGCTGGTCGCCTGGACCTGCCACGGAGCCTCGGAGATCACCGTTCATGACCTGAGGGACGGCCGCCAGACAGGCACTGTTCCGCTGCCCGGGGCCGGCACGGTGGGCGGTATCTCGGTACGGCCGGAAGGAGGTCATGAGGCATGGTTCGCCTACACCGACTTCGTCACTCCCCCGCAGGTCCTGCACTACGACGGCCGGACCGGACAGGTCGGGCCGTGGGCACCGGGCCGCGGGCGCCGGGCCGCCGCCAGCGGCGTGACGGCTGGCCAGCGGGCCTTCCGGTCCGCCGACGGCACGACCGTGCGGATGTTCGTGATCTCCCCGGCGGGCCAGCCGGACCGCCCGCGCCCGGCCATCCTCACCGGATACGGCGGCTTCGGCGCGTCGATGTCACCCAGGTTCGCGACCCAGGCCCTGGCCTGGGTCAACGCGGGCGGGGTCTTCGCCGCGGCGTGCCTGCGCGGCGGCAGCGAGGAAGGCGAGGACTGGCACCGCAGCGGCCAGCGGGAGCACAAGCAGAACGTCTTCGATGACTTCGACGCGGCGGCCGACGACCTGGTCGAGGCAGGCTGGACGAGCCGCGGCCAGCTCGCGATCATGGGCGGCTCCAATGGCGGGCTGCTGGTGGGCGCGGCGCTGACCCAGCATCCGGAAAAGTACGCCGCCGTCGTGTGCATGTCCCCGCTGCTGGACATGGCCCGCTACGAACGGGCCGGGCTCGGGCCGAGCTGGGTGCCGGAGTATGGCAGCGCCGATGATCGCGACCAGCTGCGGACCCTGCTGGCCTACTCCCCCTATCACCACGTCACCCCCGGGACCGCGTACCCGCCGGTCCTGTTCACGGTGTCTGACGGTGACACCCGGACGGATCCCCTGCACGCACGAAAGATGTGCGCCGCGCTCCAATACGCCTCGTCCGGAGCCGGGCCGGTGCTGTTCCGGCTGGAGCACGGGGTCGGCCACGGAGCCCGGGCCACTTCTCGCGGGGTGGCCCTGCAAGCCGAGTGCCTCGCCTTTCTCGCGGTCCACCTGGGCCTGCCCGCCCCGGGGAGCCGGGCATGAGCCTCCTGGACGGTAACCGCCGAGCTGAGCCGGCCGACCTCGCTCCCGCGGCCGCCCGGGCCGGCCTGGACCGGCTGTCGGCGGGAGCGCTGCACTGGATCCGGCACCACCTGGAGTTCCTTGACCCTCGCTCGGCCGGCGCCGGGCTGCCGACGACCCCGCGGGTCAAGGCCATCCTGCAGCTGGCGCAGCTGTGCCGGGCCTGGGCGCGGGTGCGGCCCGGCGACCAGGGGCTGGACCAGGTAACGGCGATCCTGCGGGAGCTCTGCCAGCAGCCGGAGTTCGCGGGGCACCTGGCCGCCGACCCGAGCTACGTCCGGCAGTACCAGCTGATGTACTGCGCGCTGGCTCCGGCCGGCCCGGATGACCGGCTGCGCCAGGCCCTGCTCGCGCGGCTGGCCGCCGACGGCGACCTGGCGCGGCTGGGAAGATCGCCGTACCTGCGCCTTGAGCTCCGGTACTACGCGGATCTCGCGGGCGTGAGCCACGGAATTGAGTCATACGGCGACCTGTATGAGGCCAGCGTCCTGGCCCAGCCCGGCGCAGGCCGGCGCGTCACCGACGCCGAGGCGTGCGACATCACCCACACGATCTTCTACCTGAGCGCGTTCGGCGGCCGGGATCCGGGCCTGGCGGCCGGCCACCGGGAGCGGGCGCAGCATATTGCCGGCCAGCTGACGGATCATTACGTGCAGCGCGACGAGTGGGATCTCGCCGGGAAGTTCCTGCTCGCGCAGTCCTGTCTCGGCGCGGACCCGGCCCGCACGCCCTCGGGGATGGCAGGCATCCAGCGGCTCGTGCAGGTTCAGGTGCGCGGCGGCGCTATTCCCGGACGATCGGCGGCCCAGCGGGCCGGGGAGTCCGCATCGGCGGTCGAGTTCTTCCGCAAGTCCTACCAGGCCACGCTCGTAGCGGCGCTCGCGTCGCTGATCATCTCGTCGGAATGCGCGTAACCAGCGCCACTGCCCACCAGGAGGACATCATGCCCGAGCCCGAGATCCAGCCCGCTGAGCCTGAGGACGAGATTCCCGAGTCCGGGGAGCCTGAGGTCATCGCGCACAGCTACGAGGACGAAGAGCTCAGCCCCTGCTGCATCGTCAATAACAGCCCGCTGTGATGCCCCTGGCCGTCAGCGACAGCCTGGACCAGCTATCCGCGGGAGCCCTGGACTGGCTCGGGCACAACCTGGCGTTCTTCAATCCGTACTCAGCGGACTCCAGGGCGTCCCGGCACCTGAAGGTGAAAGCGGCCCTGGAGCTCGCGCTGCTCTGTCACTGCTGGGCCCGGCGCAGGCCCGGCGACGACCAGCTAAGCGAGGCGACGGAGCTGATCCGGATGCTCTGGCAGCGCCCGGATTTCCCGCAGCTCATCGCCGCCGCCCAGCCGGCCTACGCGCGCCAGTACGGGCTGATCTACGGCGCGCTGGCGCCCGCCGGGATCAACGACGCGCTGTGCCGGGCCACGCTCGCGGAACTGGCCGAGGCCGGTCACCTGGAGCCGCGCGGGAAGTCCCCGTACCTGCGCATCGAAACCCGCTATTACGCCGACAAAGCCGGCATCGGGCATGGCATCGAGCCGTACGAGGAGCTCATCGAGCAGAGCATTCTCGTGCGGCAGCCCGCCGCGCTGCCCATGACGAACGCGGACGCGTACGCGATCACGCACACGAGCTTCTACCTCAGTGACTTCGGCTTCCGGGACCTGAGCCTGGCTCGTGGCTCGCGCGAGAGCGCACAGCGCCTGGTCGCCCGGATGCTGGACTACTGCGCCCGGGCGAAACGATGGGACCTGGCCTGCGAGCTCGTCCTCACGCAGTTCTGCCTCGGCGAGGACCCGCGTAAAACGCCTTCCGGAACGGCTGGCATACAGAGCCTCGCGGCGGCCCGGGCGCCTGACGGAGCGATTCCCGGGCGATCTGAGGCCCAGGTCCCGGCGGCAACCGCACCGGCGTCCGAGTCATTCCTGAAGGCTTATCACACGACGCTCGTAACGGCTCTCATGTCCGTGATCGTCTCATCGGCAGCGTAGCCGCCGACCGCCGCGGAAGAAGGCCTCATGCCATTCAGACCGCTTCTCGCGCGGCGCCTGACGCTGATCAATCGCGATTACACGCGGCTGTGGTACGGGCAGGCGATATCGGCGCTCGGGGATTCCGTCTTCAGCACCACGCTGGTGCTGTGGGTGGCCACCGTCCTGGCCCGCGGCAAGCCGTGGGCGCCGGCCGCGGTCAGCGGCGTCCTGCTGTCGGTAGGTGCCGCCGTGCTGGTCGTCGGCCCGCTGGCGGGCGTATTCGTCGACCGGTGGAACATCCGCGGCACGATGCTCCGGACCGAGGTCGTCCGCGGCGTGCTGGCCGGACTGCTGGCGGGCGTGTCCTTCCTGCCGGTGCGTGATTTCCCGGCCTGGGCCTGGCTGGTCGCGATCTATGCGGTCGTGTTCTCCCTGAACGCCGCGGGGCAGTTCTTCGGGCCGTCCCGGTTCGCGATCATCCGGGACATCGTGACGGGAGAGGCAGACCGGACCCGGGCCGCTGGCATCGCCCAGGCCACGGCCGGGACGGTGGGCATCATCGGGCCGCCGCTGGCGGCGCCGCTGCTGTTCACGGTCGGGCTGCAGTGGGCGCTGGTGTTCAACGCGCTGTCTTACGCGGTGTCCTTCATGGCGATCCGCTCGGTCCGTCTCGATCCGGGCCCGCAGCCGGACGAGGCGGCCGGGCCGCAGGCCAGCCTGCGCACGGACTTCGCCGCCGGCCTGCGTTTCTTCGCGGGCAGCCGGTTCCTCGTCGCCCTGCTGGCCATCGCGGTGATCGGCCAGTGCGGGATGGGGGCGCTCGAGGCGCTGAACGTGTTCTTCGTGACCGGGAACCTGCATGCGTCGTCCCACCTCTACGGGTACCTCGGCACCGCCCTGGGCATCGGCGGGATCATCGGCGCGCTGGGCGCGGGCCGGGTGGTGCAGTGGTTCGGCGCGCGGGCGACCACCTGGATCGGCCTGGTCCTGGGCGGCGCGCTGATGTTCGCCTACTCGCGCCAGACCGCCTTCCTGGGCGGCCTCGCGCTGCTGTTCGTCTTCGCCATCCCGATCACCATGCTGAACACCGCACTGGCGCCGATGCTGCTCGCCGCGGCGCCCAGGGAATTCATCGGCCGCGTGATGGCCGTGTTCTACCCGGTCACGCAGCTGGCCATGATGCTGGCGGCGGCGCTGGCCGGCTGGCTGGCCAGTTCGGGCCTGCGCAACTTCGCCGGCTCGCTGGCGGGCCTGCGGTTCGGCCCGGTCGACACGATCTTCGCCGTGTCCGGGGGGCTCGTCGTCATCGCCGGCCTTTACGCCCGCCTCGCCCTGCCGCGGGGCGAGCATCAGCGGGGCGCCCGGGATGAGCAGGCCGATGATGAGCCCGAGCCCGGCCGGGCCGCCGCAGCTAGGTGACGGCCCCGGACTTCAGGTACGCCACGAACGGCTCGGCGATCCGCCGGAGCGCGGCCAGGCTCGCGATTCCCCGGTCCCACGCCTGCTCCTGCAAGTCGGCGGCATCGCAGCCCCAGAGCCGGGCGACGGCCCGGTCGCCGGCCTCGGGCCGGAACCGCCGCTGCGGCCCGCCGCCGGCCGGCCCCAGCACCTGGCCGTGGCACCGGCGCGCGGCCACGGCGAAGTCGCGGCCCCAGGCGAGCGCGGCCGGGGCCCGCAGCGGCGGCGGCAGGTCCCACCGGGACTGCAGCCTGCCGTGGGTGACGCCGAAGGCCCGTACCAGCAGCGTCGCGAGCGCCTCGTCGGCGGGCCGGGCCAGGTCCCGCTCGGTGAGCCAGCTGTCCGCCCCGGCGCCGCCCGGTGCCGGGACCGCCAGTCCCCGGGCCCGGGCCGCGGCCACGGCGTGCTCGGCTAGCGCCGGATGATCCGGGTCGAGGCCGGCGACCCGGGACAGGACGTGCCGGCGGTGGAGGTCGCGGAACCCCGGGTAGGCCAGCCTGATCGCGGAGGCCGCGTCCGCGTCGGCCACCCACTCGCCGTCCGCCGGCGCGCCGTGGAACGCGCCGTGGAACCGGTGCTCCCACGTCCCGAAGTTCCAGGTGTGGACATGGCGGACGGGCTGGTCACCGGTCCCGGCCGGGCGCAGCTCCGGGGCGCCCGCCGCGGCGGCGGCGAGCATCAGCCGGGCGTCAGCGGCCTTGGCGTCCGTGTCGCGGGCTGACCGCCAGGACCGGAACGCCGCGACCGGGCACGCCGGAAGGCGGTCGCGGGCGGCGGCTTCCAGTGCCCGGAAGCTGCGGGACCGGAACGGCATGGCCGCGGCCAGGTCGAGCATCAGCCGCGCGTCGCCCGCGCTGATGACCTGCGCCGCGGCCGCGTCGCGCAGCGCGATCCGGATGCTGACCAGGGGATCGCTGTAACTGCGGTGGCCGTCCTCGGCCGTGCCGTGCACGATGGCTACCTCGTCGTCCCCGTCGATCTCGCCGTCGCGGTAGAGCCGGAAGACCTCCCCGAAGCCGCGCATGCCGTAGGGCCACAGCTCAGCCGCGCGCAGCGCGCCCATGCTGGAGCTGCCGGCCACGGTCACCCCGCGCTGCAGCAGGTACATGATCTCCCGGTGCCGCACCGACGCCGCCTGGAGGAAGAGCCCGTCGATGATCAGGACCAGGTCCCCGGCGCCCGGGTCCAGGCGCAGCAGGTCGCCGTGGCGGACGGGCGGCAGGATCTGCGCCCCCGGCAGCAGCGCCGCAGCCTGCGCGGGCGGCAGGGTCGGCCCGGTGAAGACGACGGACCTGCTCATGGCGGAGGCCAGGGCCCGGCGTCGGCCCGGCCCGGCGCAGGCGCGGCCCCGCCGGGCGGGCTGCCCGGCGGGCGCCGGGGCGTCGCCATCACGATTCTGAGGCCGGGCGCGATGACCTTGACGGCCGGGATGCCGATGTCCTCGTGGTCCAGGCGGACGGCGAAGGGCTCGGCGCCCGTGACCGCGGCGACCAGGGACGCGCAGTGCCGGATAACCGACCGCAGGTCGCCGTCGTCAGCCCAGCCGGCATCCGCGCGGAAGCGGGCCGGCTCGGCCGGCTCGGGCAGTCCGGCCATCTCGCGGTAGGCATCGCCGTCAATGTCGTCGCGCGCCCCGGAGATGGCGGCCAGCCGGGACAGGACCGCTTCTGACAGGGCCCGGCCGAGCGCGATGCCCGCGTTCACGTGACAGCCGAACCCGCTGCACCGGATGGGCACGTCCGCGGACCAGATGACTGCGGCGAAGCACGGCAGCCCGACCGGCCCGGTGATGTCGCAGGCCGTCACGGCGCAGCCGGCCGCCCGGAGGGCGTCATAGACGCGCCGGGTGAGCGGATCGCGGCAGCTGCCCGGATCGACGTAGCGCCGCCGGGACCGGGGCGCGTCGTGATGGGCGGTCACGCTGGCCCGCTCGATGACCTCGTGCAGGCCGTGCAGCACGGCCTCGGCCTCAGTGTTTCCCGTGGCCAGGCCCGCGCTGGTCGGCCAGAAGAACACGCTGGGCCAGTCGCGCGGCGCAGTCCCGTCCAGCCGGATGCAGTCGCCGGGGGCCAGGATCTCCCGGCCGGTCAGCAGGCCGCGCCCGCTGACCCAGTCCAGGACGACGGCCGGGGTCAGCGGTGACCGGGGGGCCAGGTTCAGGTCCCGGACGTCATAGCCGAGGCCGAGTGCGGCGGCGGGGGCACGCGCCGCCGTCGGGAGCCGGAGGTTCTCCGCGTGCCAGGTCTCGATGCTCTCCATGACCGCGCTGACCCGCGACTGGGGAGCGGCGTCACCGGTGCCGATGCTCACCGCGAAGGTCAGCCCGGCGGGCCGGTAGGCCACGTGCACCGGCAGCCCGATGTCGTCCAGCCGGGTGATGTCGGCCACCCGGGTGATGCCGAACCGGGGCAGCATCGGCGCCACCCGCTGCCACGTCTCCTCCGGGTCGGCGGCCCGGTAGGTGCCGGCCCGGTAGGCGATCGCATCCGGCATCAGCACTCCTTGGCCTCAGGTGGTCAGCGCGGCTAGCAGGCGGGCAGGCAACCGGAAACGGGCAGGCAATGATCAGTGTCACCGGCCCGGCCGGGCCGGTCCATGCGACCTTCGGGTCACGGCGCCGCGACCGGGCCGGCCGGCCCGCGGAGCCGCTCGCGGACCTCGGCCGCGCCGGGGTCGCGCATGTCCTCCAGGATGGTCACGGCCTGCTGCCACGCCCGCCGGGCGGCGGCCGGCGCGCCGGCCGCCGCCTGCGTATCCCCCAGGTGGGTCAGCGTCTCGGCCAGCAGGTGCAGGTCGCCCACCTCGCGGTGGGCCTCGATGGCCTGCTCGTAGCAGGCGATGGCCTCCCCGTAGTGCGCGAGATGGTGGTGGGCGTACCCGAGGCTGTCCAGGGTCGCGGCCTCGCCGGGCCGGTCGCCGAGCTCGCGCAGCTCGGCCAGGGCCCCCTGGCATGAATCCAGCGCCTCGGCGTAGGCGCCGAGGTGGGCCTGGCACCACCCGACGGTGTTCAGGGCATTGGCCGCCCCCCAGCGGTGCCGTGCCTGCCGGTAGATCCGGACCGACTCCTCCGCGTGGCTGAGCGCATCCTGGCGCTGGCCCTGCAGCAGCAGGGCCCGGCACAGGTAGATGTGCAGGAGGGCCTGGAGCGACTGGCTTCCGAGCTGCCGCCCGAGCTCGATGGCCTGGCCGAGGTGCCCGGTGGCGGCGGCGTAGGCGCCCAGCCGGACCTGGGCCTGGCCCAGGAAGCGATGGGCCTGGGCCTGCCCGGCCAGGTCGCCGTCCTGCCGGGCGGCGGCCAGGGCGGTTTCCTGCGTCGCGGCCTGGTCATGCCAGTAGCCCTGCCAGCTGAGGAACTGCGCTGTGGCCCAGGCGAGCTGCCAGGCGTGCGCGTGGAACCCGCTGGCGGCCGCCTGACTGACCGCGGCCAGCAGCACCGGCCGCTCGGCCCGGAACCACTCCAGGGCTTCCTGGCTGCTGGCGAGCGCCTCGGGCCGGACGCCTGGCTGGGCCTCCGCCAGGGTGATCGGCTCGCGGCGGGAGTGCATCAGCAGCGACGCGGTGGCCGCGGTGCGCAGGTAGTGGTCGAGGACGCGGGCGCGGGCCGCGTGGCGGCTGGCCGCGCCGTCCTGGCTGCGGGCCTGGTCAGCGGCGTAGGCCCGGAGCAGGTCATGGGCGCCGTACCGGCCCGGCGCGTGCTCGGTCACCAGGTGGGCGGCGGCCAGCTCGGCGAGCGCCTGCGCCGCGGTGGCGGGCTCGACGGCGGCCAGGCTGGCCGCGGCCGCGGCAGTGATGTCCGGGCCGGGGTGGCCGCCGAGCAGCCGGAACATGCGCGCGGCCGGGGCGCTGAGCTGGCGGCACGACCAGGAGAAGACGGTGCGCACGTCGGTGGCGGGATCACCGGTGGCCAGCCCGTCCAGGCGAGTCCCGGCGCGGCGCAGCTCAGCGGCGAGCGCGGCCAGCGGCAGGCCCGGCCGGGCGGCGGCCCGGGCGGCCGCGATGGTCAGCGCGAGCGGCAGCCGGGCGCACAGCTCGGCGATCTCCGCTACCGGCTGCGCCTGGGCGGCGGCCCGGGCCGGGCCCAGCCGGCGGCTGAGCAGCTCCCGGCCCTCAGCGGCGGTCACCACGTCCAGGGTCAGCAGGTGCGCGCCGTCGGCCGCGGCCAGCCCGGTGAGCTGGTTCCGGCTGGTGACCAGGACCAGGCTGCCGGGCTGGCCGGGGAGCAGCGGCCGGACCTGGGCCGGGTCGCGGGCATTGTCCAGGACGATCAGCAGTCGCTGGCCGGCCAGCAGGCTGCGGTATAAGGCCGCCTGCGCGTCCAGGTCGGCGGGGATCCGGCCGGGCGGAATGCCGAGGCCGTCCAGGAACCGGCGGATCGCGGCCGACGGCGGGACGGGCGTGTCGCCGGGACCGAAGCCGTGCAGGTTGACGTAGAGCTGCCCGTCGGGGAACTGGTCGGCGACCCGGTGCGCCCAGTGCAGGGCCAGCGCGGTCTTCCCCACGCCGGCGGTGCCCGACACCGCCGCGATGACGATGCCCGGGCGTCGGGTGCCTGGCGCGCCGGAGCGGGGCCGGGGCGCGGCCAGGGCGGCCAGCCCGTCCAGCTCGGCCAGGTCGCGGGCGCGGCCCGTGAACTCGGGCACGTCCGCCGGAAGCTGGCGGGCCACCGTGAGCGGGGCCCGCTGCGGCAGCGGCCGCGGGGGCGGCGGCCAGCCCGGATCGCCGGGCCCGGCGGCCGGCCCTCGGCCCGGCGCCGGGTCGGCCAGCGACAGCGTCGGGTCGGCGGTCAGGATGCGCTGATGCAGCCGCTGGAGCTGCAGGTCCGGGTCAACGCCGAGTTCCTCGGCCAGCCGCTCCCGGATGCGCCGGTACTGCGCGAGCGCGTCCGCCTGCCGGCCGCTGCGGTACAGGGCGACCATGAGCTGGCGGGCCACCCGCTCATCGAGCGGGTGCTCGGCGGCCAGCCCGGACAGCACGGACAGCACGGCGGTGTGGCCGCCCCGGCGCAGGTGCAGGTCCACCAGGTCCACCTGGGCGCCCCGGCGGTCCTGGGTCAGCGTGACCCGGGTCGCGGTGGCCCAGGGCGTGTCGAGGCCGGCCAGCGGCTCCCCGTGCCAGAGCCCGAGGGCCTCCTCTAACAGGACGGCGCCGTGGTCGTCATCGGCGGCCCGGGCCTGCCGGACCAGGCCCCGGAAGCGATGGGCGTCGACCGCCTGCTCGTCCACGCTGACCTGGTAGCCAGCCGACTGCCGGGCGATCGTCACAGCCGCGGCCGGGGCTATCGCGCGCCGGAGCAGCGAGATATAGGTCTGCAGTGCGCTGGGCGGGCTGGACGGCAGCCGCCGGTCCCCCCAGACGCAGTCGACGAGCTGGTCGATCGACACCACCCGGTTGGCCTCGATCAGGAGCGTCGCCAGGACGCAGCGCTGGCGGGCATGGCCGATGTCGAGCAGCCGGCCCGACAGACGCGCCTCGACCCTGCCGAGTAACCGAAATTCGACTGTCATCCCACCCCGGCCCAGAGCCCAGCGCGCGTCAGGAAGTCGTCCGATAGACCCCCGACAATGCGATTAAAACAATACCAAAGAATGCCCAAAGTGCGACTGATCATCACGGCCTGACACCATCCGGTAGATCTCTCGGCCTAATTTCGGACGGGATCCGGGGCGGGAAAGCGGTTCATTAATGACTGAAGACTGGGAAGAGATGCCACGGCCGTCCGGGCGGGCCGCCCTGCCGCAGCAGATCGCCGCGGCCCGGTTACTGGCCTGCTCACTGTCGCCCCGAGAGCGCGCGGCCTTCGAGATGCTCGGCCTCGGCTACGACAACCGTTCCATGGCCCGGGCTCTGGAAATCAGTGAGCGGACCGTCAAGCGGCATGTCACCGCGATCCTGGCCAAGCTGCGGCTGGAGTCGCGGCTGCAGGCCGGGCTGGCCGCGCTGATCATGAGCTCCGCGGCGCCCGGCCCGGCGTGGCCCGAAGGTCGCATGGACCTGCTCCCCGGCGCGGATGAGACTGACTGGCAACGGGGCCGTCCGCAGGAGGAGACCATGACGTTTGACGCACTCGCGGCGCTCCGGCGGGCGGGCAATCCAGTCGACCTGATGACCACCGAGCAGCAGGAGGTCCTCGCGCAGCTGACCGAGGCGGAGGTAGCCGTGCTCAATTCGGTCAAGCACCGCATGGACGCTGTTTCCGATTTCGAGGTCGAGGCGCACGGCGGCTTCGTCAAGATCGTCTGAAGCACCGCGACCCCGCGCCGATGACCTGCCCGCAGTGCGGCATGCCGAGCGAGGCTCCGCACCGGTTCTGCCCGAGCTGCGGGACGCCGCTGAGCCGGGACACCGAACACCGTGAGGCGCGCAAGACCGTCTCCATTCTCTTCATCGATCTCGTCGACTCCACGGTGCTCGGCGAGCGGCTCGACCCCGAGCCGCTGCGGCAGATCACCGACCGGTACTTCGCCGCCTGCGCCGCGGCCATCAGCGAGCACGGCGGCGCGGTGGAGAAGTACATCGGCGACGCGGTCATGGCGGCCTTCGGCGCCCACGTCGCCCACGAGGACGACGCGCTCCGCACCGTCCGGGCCGCGGCCGGGGCGCTGGCCGCGCTGGCCGTGCTGAGCGCCGAACTGGAGGTCACCCGCCAGGTGACCCTGCAAGCCCGGTGCGGCATCGCCTCGGGCGAGGTGATGGTGATCACCGCCCCGGGCGGCGACTTCCGGGTGGTCGGGGACGCGGTGAACACCGCCGCCCGGCTGCAGGCCGCCGCGCCGCCGGGGGGCATCCTGGTCGGCGCGGACACGGCTAGCATGATCCGCGGCTGGGCCGGCCTCGTCGCGGTCCCCCCGCTGCGGCTCAAGGGCAAGGCCGAGGCGGTCCCGGCCTGGCAGGTCACCGACCCGGAACTGGCTCAGGACGGGAGCCCGGTCCGCGCCGCGCCGCTCATCGGCCGCGATGACGACCTGGCCGAGCTGCAGCAGAGCTTCCGCCGGGTCACCCGGCGCCATCAGGTATGCCTGGTCACGGTCCTCGGCGCGCCCGGCATCGGGAAGTCCCGGCTCGTGCAGGAGTTCCTGGCCCCGCTCGGCGCGGACCGCCGCGAGGCCGTCACGGTGCTGTCCGGGCGCTGCTCCGCCTACGGCCGGGGCATCACCTACCAGCCGCTGGCCGACATGCTCGGGAGCTACCCCGGCGGCTGGGACGCGCTGGCCGCGGCGTTCCCGGCCGACGCGGGACCGGGCCGCCGGGCGGCGGAGAGCCTGGCCGTCATCCGCGGCCTGGCCCCGGCCGCCAGCCCGGCGGCCGCTCCCGGCCCGGCCGCTCCCGGCGGGGCCGAAGCGGTCAGCGCGGCGGGGACCGGCGACATCGCCTGGGCCGTCCGCCACGTGCTGGAGGCCGCGGGCCGGGACCAGCCGGTGATCATGGTCTGGGAGGACCTGCACTGGGCCGAGGCGACGCTGCTGGACCTCATCGACGACATCGCGACCTGGCTGGCCGACGTGCCGGTCCTGCTGCTCTGCGCCGCCCGCCCGGAACTGCTGGAGGCGCGGCCGACCTGGGGCGGCGGGAAGCCGTGCGCGATGACGGTCGAGCTCGGGCCGCTGACCCATGAGCAGAGCGCGACCCTGGTCAGCGAGCTGGCCATGCACGACGAGGTCTACGCCCAGGACGACCACGAGGCCTACCGCCAGGTCGCCCGGCAGTGCGACGGGAACCCCCTGTTCGCTGAGCTGATGCTGGACGTGGTGGCGCAGGCCGCGCCCGGCGCCCAGGTCCCGCTCACCATCCAGGCCCTGCTCGGCGCCCGGCTGGACCAGCTTCCCGACGACGAGCGGCGGCTCCTGGAGATGGCCGCGGTCATCGGCCGGGACGTCGGCCAGGACCTGCTGCTGGCCATCGCCGGGACACCGGAGGCGGGCGACGCCCCGGCCGACCAGCTGATCGCCGCGCTCGTCCGGCGCCGCCTGCTGCGCCGGGCCGGGCCGGGCCGCCTCCAGTTCACGCAGGCCCTGCTGCGCGACACCGCGTACGCCTACACCCCGAAGGCCCGCCGTGAGCGCTGGCATGCCGTCCTGGCCGCCCGGCTTACCCCGCCCCCCGGCGCCACCGCCGACGTTGCGCTGGATTTCGCCTACCACGCCGAGGCGGCCTGCCTGCTGCACCGGGAGCTGGAGCCGGGTGATCGGGGCCGGGCCGAGCTGGCCAGCGCGGCGGCGGACGCCCTCATCGCCGCGGGCATGCACGCGCTGGACCGCAAGGACCTGCCCGCCGCGGCCGTCCTGCTGGAGCGCGGTCGCGACCTGCTGCCCGCAGCCGATGCCCGGCACCCGGCCCTGGCCCTGCATATCTGCGACTCCTGGCTGGGGCTGTGGGACGAGCGGCGGGCCCTCGCCGCGCTGGCGGCGGCGGAGTCGGCGCGGCCGCGCGCCGGCGCCGGCGCGATCACCGCTCAGCGCGCCATCGTCGAACTGCGCCGCGGGCTCACTCCTCCGGCGGCCGTCGCCGCGGCGGCCGAGCGGGCCGGCGCGGTCCTGGCCGAGAACCCCGGCGATGACCTGGGCTGGTGCCGGTGGCATCAGCTCCGCGCCTACCTGTACCTGGCCGACGAGCGGGCTGGCGCCGCCGACGATGCCTTCCGCCAGGCGCTGGCCCGGGCCCGCGCCCTGGCCGACCGCTACGAGGAGGAGCGCCTCCTGTGCGCTATCTGCGAGCTGGCGCAGTGGGCACCGACCAGCGTCCGCGCGGGCCTGCTGCTATGCGAAACGCTGGCCGCCCGGTTCGCGGCCAACCGGGCGCTGCTGGTCCCCGTCCTGGTGACGCAGGCCCACCTGCTGGCGCTGGCGGGCGAGCTCAGCGCCGCCCGGGCCGCCCTGGCCACCGCCCGCTCCTGCGCGGGTGACCTGCACCTCGATCTCGCCGACGCCGCGGTCATGGAGATCTCCGGCCTGGTCGAGTCGCTGGCCGGGGCGCACGACCGGGCCGAGGCGCATTTCCGCCGGGAGGCGGCCGTGCTGCACGAGAAAGGGCAGGTGACCGACGCAAGGCTGGCCGAGGTGGGGGTGGCCCGGGAGCTTTTCTGCCAGGGCCGGACCAGCGCGGCGCTGGACGCCCTGCGGCCCTCGGCCGGCGGCGCGGGTGACCAGCCGGGTGACGGCGACGGCGACGGCGACGGCAGCCTGCGGCTGCGGATCAGCGTGACGGCGCTGCGCGGCCGCATCGCCCTGGCATCGGGTCAGCCGGACCGGGCCGTCGCCCTGGCCCGGCAGGCCGCGACGCTGGCCGCCGGCACCGACGACCTGTGCCTGTCCGGAGAGGCCCTCTTCGACCTGGCCATCGTGCTGCGCGCGACCGGCCGCGCGGCGGAGGCCACCGCGGCCGGGAACACGGCCGCGCAGCGATTCGACGCCAAGGGCGCCGCGCTGCTGACCCGCGAGGTGCGGGACTGGCTCGCGGCCGGCGATCCCGGTCAGTCGGGGCGCGGCGAGGGAGGTACGGACGGTGGCTGACCGGCCGCCCTGGCGGGAGCCGCAGCTGCGCCAGTTTCCCGGCATTCCGGCCTGGGGGGCGCCGGCCACGGAGGTGCCGGGAGACTTTCCGGTGAGCCCGCTGGCCACGGTGACCCCCGAGTGGGCCTGGGGCGGGTCCGACGGCTCGGGCGTGCGGGCGGCCGTGCTCGACAGCGGCGTGGAGGGCACGCACCCGTGGGTCGGCGGCCTGGACGGCTCGTTCGACGTGGTGCCGGGCAGCGGGGGCGATCTCGTGGTCCTGCCCATGGACATGGTGGACCTGGCCGGGCACGGGACCGCTTGCGCCAGCCTGATCCGGGCGGTCGCCCCGGGCGTCTCGCTGACCTCGGTCCGGGTCCTGGGGACCGGCCAGCACGGTACCGGGTCCGCGCTGCTCGCCGGGCTGGAGTGGGCCATCGAGGAGGGCTTCGATGTCATCAACCTCAGCCTGTCGACGACGCGGACGCAGTTCGGCCACGCGCTGCGGGAACTGGCCGACCGGGCCTACTTCCGGCGCTGCATTCTGGTGGCCTCGGCCCACAACATGCCGGTGCACAGCTTCCCCTGGCCGTTCGCGTCCGTCATCTCCGTGGCCAGCCACGATGAGGCCGATCCGATGACCTACTACTACAACCCGGCCCCGCCGGTCGAGTTCTACGCGCGCGGCGTCCGGGTGCCGGTGGCCTGGCCCGGCGGCCGGAAGACCCTCAACACCGGCAACAGCTTCGCCGCTCCGCACATCGCCGGCATCTGCGCGCGCATCCTCAGCAAGCACGCGATGCTGACCCCGTTCCAGCTCAAGTCGGTCCTGTACCTGGCGGCCAAGAATGTGCGCCTGCCGGAGGGAGTCCTGCATGCCGTCGACTAATCCGCCCAGCCTGCCGCCGTCCGCGCTGGACGGCACCGACATCACCCAGCGCGGCCTGCTGCAGTCCGTCGTGGAGGCCGCCCGGGTGGTCTTCGGGGCCATGGCCGCGTCGGTCTTCCTGATCGACCGGGCCAGCGGGGACCTGGTCTTCGAGGCGGTGGCCGGCGAGGGCGAGGACCAGCTGGTCGGGACCCGCTTCCCGGTCGGCACGGGCATCGCCGGGTGGGTCGCCATGTGCGGCGAGCCGATGCTCGTCGACGACGTCAGCGAGGCCCCGCAGTTCGCCCGGGACGCCGCCGAGTCCACCGGGTACGTGCCCCGCAGCATCATGGCCGCGCCGCTCATCCGGGCCGGCGAGTGCATCGGGGTGCTGGAGGTCCTGGACCGGGGCAGCCGCCTGCGCGGCGAGCTGGCCGACGCGGCCCTGCTGGGCCTGCTGGCCACCGAGATGGCCATGGCCCTGGACATGCTGGCCCGGTTCCGCTGGTCGGCCGGGCCGGGCGGCGGGGGGGCGGCCGCCGGCCTGTCGGCCGCCGCGCTGGCCGATGCGCAGGTCCTGCAGCGCGTGGCCGAGCGGCTGCCCGCCGCGCCCGCCCCGGTAGCCTCCACCGTGAGCCGGCTGCTGGCCATGGCGGACCAGCTGCTGAGCGAGGCGGACGCCGCCGGGAGCTCGGTTCGTGCCTGACCGGGCCGCCGCGGCGGGCCACCCCGGCGGGCTGGGCCCGCTGGGACGCCAGCTCGAGCCGCCGGCGTTCGTCCTGGATGTCCGGCCGCCGGGCGCGCGGCCCGGCCCGGCCCGCCGGGCCGGGTCCGGAGCTGGCGCGGCCAGCCCGGCGCCCTCGATCCTGCTGCTCAGCCGGTCCTGTGATGCGGAAATGGATGCCGTCGCGCGGCTGCTGGGGCGGGCGGGCCTGCGGTGCGCCCGCCTGGACGCCGACCAGCTCGGCGCCGCGGACGTGCTGGTCGACGTCACGCGGGGCGCGCTTCGGCTGAACGGCCGGTGGCTGACCCCGACCGTCACCTGGACCCGGCACTTCACCGGGCGGGCGATCGCCGGCCCAGGCGGTCCGGCCGGGCAGGCCTTCACCCGGGACTCGTGGCAGGCGCTGGCCGACGAGCTGAGCCTGCTCTCGGGCGTGGCCGTGCACCGCGAGCCGCCGCCGGGACGGCTGGCCCAGCTCCGGCTCGCGGCCCGGCTAGGGATCGCCGTGCCGCGGACGGTCGTCAGCACCGACCCGGGCCGGGATGCGGCCATGGTGCCCGGCCCGCGCCTGGTCATCAAGGCGCTGGACGAGCATTTCGTCGAGGCGGCGCCGGGACGGCTGACCGGTGTCTTTCCGGTGCTGGCGGGCCGCCGCGAGCTTCCCGGCGGCCAGGCCGGACCGCCCGTCCTGCTGCAGGAGTACATCGAGCACGACCGCGAGCTGCGCGTTTACTACCTGGCCGGGCAGCTCCACGGGTTCGAGATCAGCAGGGACGCACCCGCCGATCCCTGGCTGGCGCCCGGTCGCGTCCAGGCCCGCTGCGCCGTGGTGCCCCCGGCCGTCGCGGTGGCCGCCCGGCGGCTCGTGACCGCCTGGTCCCTGCGCTTCGGCGCGTTCGACTTCCTGCTCCGGGACCGGGCACCGGTGTTCCTGGAGGCGAACGTCACCGGCGACTGGCGCTGGGCCGAGGCCCTGGCCGGCGCGGACCCGGTCACCCGGGCGGCGGCGCGCATGCTGTGCGACCTGCACCGGGCGGCCCGGCCCGCGGGATCGGGGCCGGACCGGGAGCCGTTCGACGTGCTGGGCTTCCTGTCGGGCCGCGCCGCCGGGCCGACGTCCTGACCGGCGTCCTCCCGAGGCACCTGACCCGGGCCGACCTCGCGGCTTGCGCCTCATGCCAGCGGCGGCGATACAGGGTCGGCGGGGAGCCTGCTCGACAGCCCGGCGACCATGACCCGGACTAGCACGTCGAGGTAGCGGCTGGCCGCCCTGGCTAACAAGAGCGGCGCCTCCATCGCCACCGTCAAGACGATCGGCCCGCTCGGCGCCATCGTCCTCGGCCTGCTCCTCACCCTCGCGGGCACCGTCCCCCGCCCCCGCCGCCGCCGCGCGGTGGACAGCGACGCATAGAGCGTGTCTCGCAGATCATGAGACGGGATGGCGGAGCCAGATCCGACGAGTCCACGTCGACGGTTCCGCGCCCGCCCCCCGGCGCAGGCCCCGCCGGCGCAGGCCCCGCCGGCCACAGCCGTATCACCGGTCCCGCAGATCACCCGGCCGCGGTCAATCCCCGGCCCGGCCGGGCCGTTCCTCATGATCGTGGGAATATCGCTCACCCCAGGATGTGAGCGATCTTCCCATGATCAAGGAAAGTCCCATGATCAAGGAAAGTCCGGGCGTTCGGCTGGGGGCCACTCCCTAGTTCGCCAGGCTGCCGAGCAGGAGGCCGCTGCGCCAGTAGCGCTGCAGGATCAGGAACAGCGCGATCAGGGGGACGACGGTCACCACGCCGGCGATCACCACCAGCGGGAACAGCTCGGCGTTGCCGCTGTTCTGCGTCCGCTGCGACGCCGCGCGCGGCGCACCGCTGCCTGGACCCAGCGCCCGCTGACCCAGCGCCGGCGCTGGACCGGGCTGATGCGCGCGGGTAAGGTCCCCGGCATGGCAGGCTGCTTTCCCGCTGAGGGACGAGGCCGGACGGAGCACCATGTCAGCTGGCACTGAGCAGGCCACCGTGGACCCGGCCCAGCACGCGGTCCGGTTTTACGGCAGCGCCGAGGAGCTGCCCGATCGCGTCAGCCGCTACCTCGGCGCGGGCCTGGCGGCCGGGGAGACCGTCATCATCGTGGCCACGCCCGGGCACCGCCGCGCGGTCGAGGCCCGGCTGGCCGCGGACTGCGATGTCGAGGCGGCCCGGGTCCGGGGCAGCTACATCCCGCTGAATGCCGCAGAGCTGATGAGCCTGGTCCTGATCGGCGGCCGCCCGGACGCGGCCAGCCTCGACCTGGTCATCGGCAGCCTGATCCGCCGGACGCTGGCGGCCGGCCCGGCCGTCCGCGTCTACGGCGAGATGTCACCGCTGCTGTGGGACGCCGGGCACATCGGCGCCGCGCTCGAGCTCGAGACGCTCTGGGACCGCCTGAGCCAGGAACTGCGGATCTCCTCGCTGTGCGGCTACCCGGCCCTGCTGGTCTCGGGCCCGGAGAACGCCGCCGCGCTGCGGGAGCTCTGCGAGGTCCACACCGCGGTCGCCGGCCGGCCGCACGGCAGCACGGCGTAGACGGTCTTGCCCAGGGCGTGCCGGTCCTCGACCGTCCCCCAGGCTCCGCCGGAGCGGCGCGATCAGGCCATCGAGCAACGACGAGCTCGGCCAGGTCAGCGTGCTGGCCCAGATTCCACCCGGCGACCAGCTGGCGCACTTGCCGCCGCGCCCCGGCGGCCTGCGCCGGATCGCGGTCCAGCGCGATGATCACGGCCAGCTCAGGCGCGGCGATGCTAATCCGATTGAAACGACTGTCAATCGCGCGGTCGCGGCGAGCTTCGCGGGGTTAGGCACATCCGGCTGCCCCAACTCTAGCCGCGGCCCGCAGCCCCGATCAGGCTGCCGCCGGGCACCCGGCCGCACCCCGACCGCCAGTCCCGAGCGGCCTGCCATCGCGTCCCTCCAGCCACAGCCGCCACGCCAGCACCGCACATCCGAGGCGGCCCGGCGAGGCCGGGGCAGACCCCCGGCTGGGCGGGGTCTGGCTCCATGATCGTGACCGACTTTCCGGTAAATCGAGGCTGTCGCGTTGCTCGTGGTGGCGGCTCGTTAAGGCCCGGGGTGTCCCGCGCCGGCCCTGAGGCGCGGGTGAGCCGGGGCCGGCCGGCGCGCAGCACCATCACCCCGCCCGTAACACCAGCATCAGCAGTTGCCGGGGCGGGGACCCGGCTGGCGGGGCCTTCATGATCGTGACCGATCCCGGGCGGAATTCCGCCCCG
>Ga0193728_1000284_pt1 | contig 23915 bp, 22 predicted proteins | sample U1c1metaG_FD_143037 | JGI IMG/M metagenome (GOLD analysis project Ga0193728, IMG submission 143037) | Soil microbial communities from a riparian zone of the East river system, Colorado, United States - U1c1 | ecosystem: Environmental > Terrestrial > Soil > Riparian zone | place: USA: East River...
CCGGGGAACCCGCGCTCGGCGCCGTGGCGTCGCTTGTAGGCCTTGACGTCCTCGGCGGTCGCGCTGGAGCGATAGGCATGCCCGCCGTCGAGCAGCGCCCGCAACGCCTGCGCGTGACGCTCAGAGCGCTCGGTCTGCAGGATCGGCCCCTCGTCCCAGTCGAGCTCCAGCCACCTGAGCGCCTCGAGAATCTGCTCGACGTTCTCCGGAGTCGAGCGCTCGCGATCGGTGTCCTCGATGCGCAGTACCAGCTCACCACCGTGATGGCGCGCGAGCAGCCAGTTGAACAGGGCGGTGCGGGCGCCACCGATGTGCAGCGCTCCAGTGGGCGAGGGCGCGAATCTCACGCGCATCGGTCGCTCAGGCTGATCGGAGGGGGAATGCATAAGATCGCCCGCATGCTAATCGGAGCGCACGTCTCGCCCGCGGGCGGCCTGCCGAAAGCGATCGAACGCGGAGTGGAGCGGAGCTGTGAGGCGATTCAAATCTTCAACCAGTCCCCGCGCATGTGGCGCCCGACCGCGTACACCGAGGAGGATTACGCGGCGTTTCGCGAGGCGATGGACGACAGCCCGATCAATGCGGTGCTGATTCACGCGGTTTACCTGCTCAACTGCGCCAGCGAGGACCCAGACATCCGCGCCAAGTCGCTCACGTCACTCACGCACTCCCTGCGCGTGGGTCAGGCGATTGGGGCATCCGGCGTGGTATTGCATCCCGGATCGGCCAAGACGGGACATGTTGGCGAGGCGATCGCGCGCGCCGGGAAGACGATTCGCGAGGCGCTGGGCGACAGCGAGGATTGTGAGCTGCACCTGGAGAACACCGCGGGCGCGGGCGGCACGCTCGGGCGCTCGTTCGAGGAGCTGGCGCAACTGTTGGACGCGGCCGGTGGGGACAAGCGCCTGGGGGTGTGCCTGGACTCCTGCCATCTGCTTGCCTCCGGGTATGACATCCGCACCGTCGGCGGCATGAGCTCGGTGCAGCGTGAATGCACACGCATGCTGGGCCGTGGTCGCGTGCGTTCGCTGCACCTGAACGACTCCCAGACGCCGCTGGGCTCCAACCGCGACCGTCACGCGAACGTCGGCACGGGCGAGCTCGGCAAGGAGGGTTGCATGGCCTTCCTGTCCGCGCCGGGCTTGCAGAAGCTGCCGTGCGTGCTGGAGACGCCTGGCGAGAACCGCGAAGGCCCCTCGCGCGCGGAACTGGCGCTGGCGAGGGAACTCCATCGGCGAGGGTTGCGGGCGCGCAAGCACAAGTAGCGCCCGGAGCGACAGATCAGCCGGCGAGGGCTTCGGCGACCGCGGGCGGGCAGGTGAAAATACTCTCCAGCTCCGCCCGCACAGTCGGTGTGTTCTGCACTCGATAGGCCTCCCCCAGGCGCAGCCGCCGCATGCCCGCTCCGGTGGCGATCTCGATCCACATCTCGGCCGGCCCGGGGTAGTCGGCGGCGAGCTGCTTGACCTCCTCGATCGCGCTCGAGGACATGCCCGCGAGGTCCACGCGCACCGACACCGGCTTGGCGAGCGCGACCGCCGTGCGGGCATCCGCGTCGGCCTGCCTGCGGGCGTCGGCGATCTCCTGCTCTGAGGGGGCGAACACCTCGATGGTCTGGACAATGAGGCAGGTCTTGCCGGCTTCCTTGTGATCGACTCGCCCGCGCACGAGCACCACTTGATCGACCGCGAGCGCGGTCTCGTGCTCGGACAGCGCCTTGCCGAACACGAGCATCTCGACGGCGCCGCCGAGATCGTCGAGTGTGGCGAACATCATCGGGTCCCCGGAGCGGGTGCGGATGCGCTTGGCCTCGACGATGATCCCGCCGACCGTCACCCAGTCCTTGTCGCGGCGATCTGGGAGCGCCGCCAGCTGGCAGTCGGTGCGCGTGCGCATGATCTCGCGCAACGGCTTGAGCGGGTGCGCGGACACGAACAGGCCGATCGCCTCCTTCTCGACCGCGAGCAGCTCCGCCTGGTCGAACTCCTCGGTCGGGATCGGAGGGTGGGCCGGGCGGGCGAACGCCGCGCCCGGGCGGGAGGCCGCTGCCGTGATCGCGCCCCCACCGAACCCGTCCATGATGTCTGCACCCGCGCCCGGCGCGGGTGCAGCGCTTGGCTCGGGGGCAAGGTCGAAGATCGAGCCCTGCCCGATCTGGGCGTCCTGCTGCGTCTTCTGGCCCGCGGCCTGTGCCTGCTCCAGCACGCTGAGCATGCCCTTGCGGCTCGCTCCGGTGGAGCCCAGCGCGCCACACTTGACCAATGCCTCGATCGCCTTCTTGTTGACCGCACGGCTGTCCACGCGCTCGCAGAAATCCCATAGCGAAGCGAATTCCCCGCCCTCCTCGCGCGCGCGCTTGATCGCCTCCACGGCCTGATATCCGACGCCCTTGACGGCGTCCAAGCCAAAGCGGATGTTGCCGACGCCGCCTTTTGCGCTCGGTGCCCCGACGGTGAACTGGTGATCTGAGAGGTTCACATCTGGCGGCAGGATCTCGATTCCCATCTCCTCGCAGCGGGCGACGAAGAAAGGGACCTTGTCCTTGGTGGACATCACCGAGGAGATCAGCGCAGCCATGTACTCGGCGGGATAGTTGGCCTTCAGCCAGGCCGTGCGGTATGCGATCAGTCCGTAACAGGCGGCGTGGCTCTTGTTGAACGAGTAGTCGGCGGACTTCTCGTTGGTGTTCCACAGGAACTCGATCACCTCTGGCTTGGTGGCTGACGCGCGAGCGCCCTCGACGAACTCGGGCTTCAGCGCGGCCATCGCCGCGCGGTTCTTCTTGCCGATCGCCTTGCGCAGATCGTCCGCCTTGGCCCCGGAGAAGCCGGCGATCTCCTTGGAGATCTGCATCGCCTGCTCCTGGTAGAGGATGACCCCATTGGAGGACTCGAGGATCGGACGCAGGCGCTCGTCTGGATAGGAGATCGCCTGCGGGTTGTGCTTGCCCTTGGCGTAGACCGGGATCTGTTCCATCGCTCCTGGGCGATAGAGCGCGTTGAGCGCAACGAGGTCGTTGAACTCGTCGGGGCGCACCTTCTTCAATGCCTCGCGCATGCCCTCGGACTCGAACTGGAACACGCCCGTGGAGTCTCCGCGCGCGAGCATCTCATACGTGCGCGCGTCATCCAGCGGCAGCGTCGTCATGTCCGGACGGACACCCGAGGAGCGCTCGATGATGTCCAGCGCGTCCTCGATCACATCGAGGTTGCGCAGACCCAGAAAATCCATCTTCAGCAGGCCGATGTCCTCGATCGGCTTCATCGAGAACTGGGTGACGGTGCGAAACGCCTTCTCGCCGTTCTCGTCCGCGCCGGCGTCGGCGAGCTGCAACGGCACGATGTCGGTCAGTGGCCGGTCGGCGATCACCACGGCGGCGGCGTGGATCGAGCTGTTGCGCACGATTCCCTCCAGCCCCTGCGCAACGTCGATGATCTGCTTGGCCGCCGGCTCCTCGTCGTAGGCTTTGCGCAGCGGCTGGCCCGCCTTCAGGCAATCCTCGAACGAGGGCGACCGACCCATGATCGGGTCGGGGATCAACTTCGCCAGGCGATCGCCGGTGCCGTAGTCAAGGCCCAGCACTCGCGCCGCGTCACGGGTGGCGGCGCGGGGAAACATCTTGCCGAACGTGATGATCTGCGCGACCGACTCGCGCCCGTACTTCTCGGTCACATACTTCATCACCCGCTCGCGACCGCGCACGGAGAAGTCGATGTCGATATCGGGCATCGACACGCGCTCGGGGTTCAGGAAGCGCTCGAACAGCAGGTCATAGCGCAGCGGGTCCACGTCGGTGATGGCCAGGCAGTAGGCGACGATCGAGCCGGCGGCGGACCCGCGCCCGGGTCCCACAGCGATGCTGTTCTCCTTGGCGTAGCGCACGAAGTCCCAGACGATCAGGAAATAGGCGTTGAAGCCCATCCCATCGATCACGCCCAGCTCCATCTCCATGCGCTGCACCGCCTCGGCGGGCAAGGGGTCGCCGTAGCGCAGCGTCAGGCCCTCGAGCACCCGCGCGCGCAGGTAGTCGCACTCGCTGGAACCGTCGGGCGTTGAGTAGCTGGGGATCAGCTGCTTGCCGAGCTCGAGCTCCACCGAGCAGCGCTCGGCGATCTCCAGCGTGTTGGCGATCGCTTCGGGCCACTGCGCGAACGCATCGGCCATCTGCGCGTTGTCGCGCAGGAAGAACTCGTTCGTGTCGAACGTCAACTTCGGCGCCGCGAGCGTGCTCTTGGTCTGCACGCACAGCAGCGCAGTGTGGTGGTCGTAGTCCTCGCGGCGCAGGTAGTGGACGTCGCCGGTGCCCACCAGACCGGCGCCGAGCTCGCCGGCGATGCGCACAATCCCCTCGTTGCACTTCTCCTGCGGCGCGAGCCCGTTCTTTTGCACCTCGAAGTAGACGTTCTCCGGGCCGAATATCCGACGCAAATCGTCGGCGTGGGCGCGGGCGTCCTCGGGTCGATCCTCCAGCAGTCGCTGGCAGAAACGCGAGGCCAGGCAGCCCGTGAGCGCGATCACGCCATCGGAGTGGCGCTCGATCTGGTGAAGGTCGACGGTCGGCTTGCCGCGGTTGAGGCCTTCCAGGAACCCCGCCGAGGAGAGCTTCACCAGGTTGCGATAGCCCTCGTCGGTCGCGGCCAGCAGCGTCAGATGGTTGCGCTGCACCTTCGGCGACCCCGGACCGGCGGCCGCCGCGAGGTGGTCGTCGACGAGATAAATCTCACAGCCGACGATCGGCTTGACGCCGTGTTTGGCGCAGGCCTTGTGCAGCTCGACGGCGCCGTTCATCACGCCGTGGTCGGTGAGGCCGAGGGCGGGCTGGCCGAACTCCGCGGCGCGCGCGGCCAGCGCCTCGATCTTGCACGCCCCGTCGAGCAGCGAGTACTCGGAGTGGACGTGCAGATGGGCGCAGGTCGGGACGGACACCGATATCGATTTTAGGGTCCGCCGCGGCGGACGATCAGCGCCCGCGCCGCTGTTTGCGTCTTAACCGCCAACGGCCGATCAGCGACATGCTGTGCTTGTGCGGCTCCCGCACGATCGGGGGAACGCCGGGCGTATCCGGCCGCTGCGCGACGGTCGCCTCCGCACGCGCGCGCAGTCGCTCGACGGCGGCGGCAAGCGCGTCGGCCATCTCCTCGCTGCGCGGACGGACGGGTGACGACCCCCGCGGTGGCTCGGAGTCGACGGCCGCCCGCAGTCTCATCGCCACCCCCTTCAGCTCGCTGACGGTCGTGGCCATCCGGCGATGGCTCTCGCGTATCGCCTGCAGCGCGCTCTCCACGTTCTCCAGCCGCTCGGCCAGCTCCGATGTTCGCCGTCCATCCTGTTCGGCTTCCTCCAGGCGCCGTTGCAGGCTGGATACGTGGCCCTCGAGCGTCTTGACAGTCGCCTCGGCCGTCTCGGCGCGACGCAGGAGGACGTTCTCATCGGACTCCGCAGCCCGGCGCGCGCGCCGCTCGGCGAGCAGATCGCGCTCACTCGGGGGTTGCGAGGAGCCTCCCCGCGGGACGGGCGTCTGTGACGATGAAGAAGATCCCTCGGCGATCATTTGACTCATCGCAGAGTATGTCTCCGACCGGACGCCTCCGACGCGCGTGCGGAAGGTCGCTCAGGAGCTGTGGCGTAGGCGCCAGGCCATGCGCGATTGCAGCGAGAACAGCTCGATGAAGCCCGGCGAGGCCGCCTGGGAGAACAGGCCCCCGGACTGTGAGAACGACGCGAGGCTCGCGTCGTAGACCGCGTTCGGCGAGGAGCGCGTGAGGACGCGAACGCTGCCCCGGTAGAGCTTGAGGCCGATCGTGCCCGTCACCTGCTCGTTGACGCTGTCCATGTAGGCGTCGAGGTCGCAGCGCAGCGGCTCCCACCACAGACCGGCGTAGACGAGGTAGGCCCACTGATGGTCGAGTTGAGGCTTGAACTGGTTTTGGTGGATCGTGCACACCAGGCGCTCGAGCTCCTGGTGTGCCGCCAGCAGAATCGCGGCGGCGGGCGCCTCGTAGATGTCGCGGACCTTCAGACCGACGATGCGATCCTCGATGTGGTCGATGATCCCCACGCCGTGGCGCGCGCCTATCTCCGCGGCCCGTTCGATCAGCGCCACCGGCTCCATGCGCTCACCGTCGAGGGCGACGGGGACACCTCGCTCGAACTCCACCTCGACGGTTTGCGGCCGATCGGGCGCCTCCTCGGGTCGAGTGACGAGTTGGAATACGTCGTCCTCGGGCGCGTGGGCGAGATCCTCGATCCAGCGGCCCTCCGAGGAGCGTCCCCACAGGTTGTCGTCGATCGAGTACGGCGCGGTCTCAGTTCCCCCCTTCACAGGTATGCCGTGCTCGCGCGCGTAGGCGATCTCCTCCTCGCGACCCATCTGCCAGGAGCGCACCGGCGCGATCGTGCGCAGCTCGGGCGCGAGCGTGGCGACGGTCGCCTCGATGCGCACCTGGTCGTTGCCCTTGCCGGTGCAGCCGTGGGCGATCGTGTCGCACCCGCTCGTGCGCGCGTACTGCACCGCGAGCTTGGCGATCAGCGGACGGCCGAGCGCGGTGAACAGCGGATAGCCTCCGCCGTACAGCGCATTGGCCTTGATCGCGGGAAGCAGGTACTCGCGCGCGAATTCCTCGCGCGCGTCGACGACATGACACTCCAGCGCGCCAAGTTGCAGCGCCTTGGCGCGAATCACCTCGTAGTCCTCGCCCGGCTGTCCCAGGTTGACGGTCAGGCACACGACCTCCGCGCCGTAGGAGTCCTGGATCCACTTGAGCATCACGCTCGTATCCAGGCCGCCGGAGTAGAGCAGCAGCACGCGACCGACCTGCTCGGGGTCGGCCTCGTAGGAGGCCGTGCGGGGCGGCAAGCCGCTGGGGGTGGAGTAGTCCTCGCTCACGGGCACGAACCCTATCCGCCATCGGCCTGAGCGAGCACGGCACCCAGGCGCTCCAGCGCCATGTCGATCTCCCGCTCGCTCACGATCAACGGCGGTAGCAGGCGCACGGTCGTGGGACCGGTGGCGTTGAGGATCAACCGCTGTTCGGTCAGCACCCTGCGGACGAGTTCGGGCGCCGGGATGTCGATCTCGCACGCGAGCATCAGCCCGCGCCCGCGCACGGACAGCACGTGCGGAAGGCGTTCCAGACCGGCCTGCAGCCGGTGGCCCAGCTCGCTCACGCGGGCGAGCAGGTCAGGGTCGTCGGTCACCTCCAGCGCGGCCAGTGCCGCGGAGGCGACGACCGGACCACCGGCGAACGTGGAACCGTGATCGCCGGGCTGGAAGACGTCGGCCAGATGCGGGGCGGTGACGAGCGCGCCGATCGGCAGGCCACTGCCGAGCGCCTTGGCGACCGTCATCGCGTCCGGGGTGACGCCGGTCTGCTCGTAGGCCCATAGCGTGCCGGTGCGACCCATCCCGCATTGGACCTCGTCGAACACGAGCGCGGCGCCGTGCTCGTCGCAGGCATCGCGTGCGGCCTGGAGCGCCTCACCGGAGAGCACGTTCACGCCCGACTCGCCCTGGATCGGCTCCAGCAGCACCGCGGCCGTGTTCGCATCGACGGCGCCGGCGATCGCTTCGGGGGTCGGCTCGACGGCGCGAAAGCCCGGGACGAGCGGAGCGAACGGCGCCTGCTTGGCCTCCTGGGGCGTCGCCGACAGGGCGCCGTAGGTGCGCCCGTGGAACGCTCCGTAGACGACCACGACATCGCCGCTCGGGTGGGCCTTGCGCACGAGCTTGATCGCGGCCTCGCTGGCCTCCGCGCCGGAGTTGCAGAAATACACCTTGCCCTGGAGGCTCGACTGCGACAGGCGCTTGGCCAGGCGCATCGCGGGCTCGGTGTAGAACAGGTTGGAGACGTGCATCAGCCGGCCGACCTGCTCGCGCACGGCCGCGACCACACGCGGGTGGCAATGCCCGACGTTCGTGACCGAGATGCCGCACAGGAAGTCGAGGTACTCGTTGTCATCCTCATCCCACAGCCAAGGACCCTCGCCGCGTACGAACTGCACGGGCGAGCGCGCGTAAGACGCGATCACGTGATCGCGCTCGAGCGCCTGCAACTCTGACAGCATCACACCTTGACCTCGCTTCCCTCATGGATCATGAGGCGGCCTCGATCTTGGTGCCTATCCCTGCATCGGTGAACAGCTCCAAGAGCAGCGAATGGGCGAGGCGCCCGTCGAGGATGTGCGCGGCGGACACGCCCGCGCCGATCGCATCGACGCACGCCTGCAGCTTGGGGTGCATGCCGCCCTGCAGCGTGTCGAGGGCTGAGCGAATCTCGGCGGTACTGGCCTGTCCGATCAGCGAATCGGGATCGGACGGGTCGCGTAGCCAGCCGGGGACATCCGTAAGGAAGATGATCTTGTAGGCGCCGAGCGCGCCGGCGACGGCGCCGGCGGCCTCGTCGGCGTTGACGTTGTAGGAGTGACCGTCGCGATCGGCGCCGACGGAGGCGATCACCGGGATGTAATCCGATGAGACGTGGTTGAGCACGTCGACGTCGACATGGTCGATGCGCCCGACGAAGCCGATGTCCTCGCCTCCTGGCGCGGCACGGCGGGAGACGCGAAACAGCGACCCGTCATCGCCGCACAGACCGATCGCGGGCTGGCCGTGGCGGTTGATGCGCAGCACGATCTCGGTGTTGACCTTGCCGACGAGCACCATCTTGGCGACCTCGACGGTGCTCTCGTCGGAGACGCGCAGTCCGCCGACGAACTCGACGGGCAGCCCGAGCCGCTGCATGTAGGCGGTGATGTCGGGACCACCGCCGTGCACGACGATCGGGTTCAGGCCGACGTACTTGAGCAGCACGACGTCGCGCGCGAACTCCTCGCGCAGGCTCTGATCCTCCATCGCCGCACCGCCGTACTTGATCACGACGGTCTTGCCGTGGAACTCCCTGATGTACGGGAGCGCCTCCAGCAGGGTGCCTACATCGCGCATCGCTCGCTCCTCACGTTGTGTAGTCGGCATTGATCGTCACGTACTCATGTGAGAGGTCGGAGAAGAAGACCTCGGTCTCGGCGCCCTCGCCGGGCAGCGTGATCTCATACTCGACTTCCTTCGCCTTCAGCGCCTCGGCCAGCTCGGCCTCGTCGTAGGGGATCGCTACCCCCGCCGAGCAGACGGGGATGCCCTCAAGCGCTATGTCCACAGCCAGCGGAGCGGTTCCGGGCAGGGCCGCGCCGACGGCCTGGACGATGCGACCCCAGTTGGGATCGGCGCTGTGCAGCGCGGTCTTGACGAGCGGGGAGTTGGCGACGCCACGCGCAGCGGCCTCGATGCCCTCCAAATGACCTCCGCGCACGATCGCGCGCGCGATGCGAGCGGCGCCCTCGCCGTCTTTGACCATCAGGATCGCGAGCTGGCGCAGCAGCGCGTCGAGCGCCTCGCCGAAGCGCAGCTCGTCCTCGCTCTCCGGCGCTATCCGCACGCCGGAGGCGCCGGAGCACATGAGGATGGCGGTGTCGTTGGTGGACAGTTGCCCATCGACCGAGCAGCGGTCGAAGGAGCGCTTGACGCACACTCCGAACAGCAGGTCGGCAGTGTGGGGCTCGAGCACGGCGTCGGTCTGCACGAAGCAGAACATCGTGGCGAAGTTCGGGGAGATCATGCCCGCGCCCTTGCACTGCGCAGTCAGGCGGACGGGGCCGCCGGACAGCTCGACCTCCAGACAGGCGCGCTTCTCGAACGCGTCGGTCGTCTGGATCGCCTGCTGGAAGTCGGCGTCACCCTCACGGCGCAGCTGGCCCTGGACGGCGAGAATGCCTTTCAGCACCGCGTCGACAGGCAGATACCAGCTGATGCCGCCGGTGGATGCGAGCGCGACCGTGGACTCCTGCACCCCCACGGCCAGGGCGGCGGCGCCCTGGGTCTTGGCGGCGTCGTCGAGCCCGCGCCGCCCGGTGGCGGCGTTGGCGCAACCGGAGTTGGCGAGGATCGCGCGCAGCCCATCAAGCCGGCAATGCTCTTGACTGAGCAGCACGGGCGCGGCGGGCGTGCCGGTGGCGGTGAAGCGCGCCGCACTGACGGGGGTCTCTGCGTCACACACGAGCAGACCGAGGTCAGGGTTGCCGGAGGGCTTGATCCCGCACGCGACTCCGGCCGCGCGAAAGCCGGCGGGCAGACCCGCGCCGGGTCCGAGGTCGCGCACGTGCTCGGGCGCCGGGACCCAGCGCGAGTGAAAGAATGGCTGCGGCGCGCCGGCGGAAGACCGATCGCCGAAGACGTCGTTGCCGGCGCTCACAGCAATCCCTCCGTCTCAGGGAGATCAAACATCAGGTTGAGGTTCTGGACGGCCTGCGAGGAGGTGCCCTTCCACAGGTTGTCGATCGCGCAGAGCACGACCACCTTGCCGGTGTGCCCGTCGGCGGCGGCGAACACACGGCAGAAGTTCGTCTCCTGCACGTCGCGCGTGCCGGGGGGGTCGGCGACGACCTCGACGAACGGCTCGTGGGCGTAGGCGTCCGCGTACAGCTCCGCCAGCTCGGCCGGCGCCACGGTGCGGGTGGTGGTCACGTAGCAGCTGGCCAGCTCGCCCTGGTCGAGGGGCACGAGATGCGCCTGGAATTGAACGGGCATGCCCGCGCCAAGCAACCCGAGCTGCTCCTCGATCTCGGGCGTGTGTCGGTGGCAGGCGACCTTGTACGGAAGGATGTTTTCGCCGGCCATCGAGAGGTGGGTGGTGTCGTCGAACGTGCGCCCGGCGCCCGAGATCCCCTGCTTGGCGTCGATTACGACGTCGGCGATCACGCCGGCGCGGGCGAGCGGGGCGAGCCCGAGTACGGCCGCGGTGGGGTAGCACCCGGGGTTGGCGACGATCGCCGCGTCGGCGATCTGCGCGCGGTGCAGCTCGGTAAGCCCGTAGGCGGCCTGGGCGAACAGGTCCGGGCGCGGGTGCGGGCCGTACCACTGCTCGTATGTCTCAATCGAAGCGAGCCGAAAGTCGGCGCTGAGGTCGACGACGCGCGCGCCGAGCTCGCGCAGCGCGCCGACGGTGGGCGCGGCGGCGGCGTGCGGGTAGGCGACGACGGCGGCGTCCAGGCGCCGGGTGGTGTGCCGCTCGATCGTGAGCACATCGAGGTCCAGCTGTTCGATCTGGAGCGGGACGCGGTAGCGGGGATACAGCTCGTCCAGGCGCCGGCCGACCTCCGAGCGCCCGGTGACGCCGACGAGCTCGAACCGGGGATGACGCCAGAGCAGGTGCGCCGCGAGCGCGCCCGCGAACCCGGTGGCGCCGGCGACAAGCACCCGCGGGGAGCCCGCGGCGAAGATCTGCGGGAGGTGCGCGGTGTCAGCCACGAAGCTCACCGCCCAGCTCACTCAGCGCGGCGATGATCCGCTCGCGCACAGGGGCGACGTCCTCGTCGGTCAATGTGCGCTCGAGCGCACGGAAGGACATGGTCAGGGCAAGCGAGCGCCGTCCCGCCCCCACCTGGGCGCCGGTGTAGACATCGAAGATCTCGGCCGTGTCGAGCATCTCTGCACCGGCCCTGCGCACGAGGTGCAGCAGCTCGCGCGCGGACACCTCGACGGGCAGCGTGACCGCGAGGTCCTGACGCAGCGCCGGGAATGGCCCGAAGGCGGTGAAGGAGACGACTTCGGGCGCGACGGTGGCGAGGATGCCGAGGTCGATCGCGAACGTCGCGGTGCGCTCCAGATCCCAGCTCTCGGCCACGCGTGGATGCACCTCGCCGAGGAAGCCGACCGAAGCCGGGAGACACTCGCCTTCGGCGAGCATCCCCGTTTCGGCCAGCCGCGGCTCCGCGGAGGACCTGTGCACGACGATCTCCGCGCTGCGGCCGGGGTGCAGGAACGGCCAATGCGCGGCCTCGCGCACCGACCAGTGGACGTGGAAGCGGTCGAGCAGCGAGCCGAGCAGCGCCTTGGCGGCGAAGAAGTCGGCCTCGCCGCGGCGCCCGCGCCAGGAGGGGGGCTCCAGCTCGCCGCTCAGCAGCACGCCGAGCTCGTGGTGTTCGTCGGCCGGGCGATCGCCGTCGGAGTCCTCGCCGGCCGCGCGGTAAACGGCGCCGGACTCGAAGATGGCGAGGTCGGGGCCGCCCCGCGAGGCGTTGTGGCGTGCCGTGTCGAGCAGCGAGCCGAGCAGCGTCGGGCGCATGATCGACTGATCCTCCGAGAGCGGGTTTTCGATCCGCAGCACGCTGCGCAGGGGATGATCGGGCCCCAGCAGCAGCCGGTCCAGCAGCGTGGGCTCGGCGAAGCTCCAGCCGACGATCTCGTGCAGGCCGCGCCCGACGAGCGCGTCCTCGGCGGAGCGGCGCACCCGCTGAGCATGCGTCAGCCTGCCCGCCGCGCCGCGGCGTGCGGGCAGCGTGATCGGCAGGCGCTCGAGGCCGTCGATGCGGGCGACCTCCTCGATCAGGTCGATCTCGCGGGTGACGTCCTCGCGCCGGACGGGCGGCGGGGTCGCCTGTAGGCCGTCGTCCACCTCGGCGGTGTGAAAGTCCAACGCGTTCAGGATCTCCGCCTGTCGCGCACGGGGGATCTCGATGCCGAGGATCGCGCGTACGCGCGTCTCGCGCAGGCCGATCGCGGGCGGCGGAGCGCCCTCGCCGCCGATGTCGATCGTGCCCGGCGTCACGCTCGCGCCGCAGCACTCGATCATGAGCCTCGTGGCGATCGCCTGTGCCCACAGGCACTGCTCGGGCGCGAGGCCCTTCTCGAAGCGCCCCGAGGCCTCGCTGCGCAACCCCAGCGCCCAGGAGGTGCGGTGGATGTTGGGTCCGTGCCAGTTGGCGACCTCCAGCAGCACGCGCGTCGTCTCCGGCTGAACCTCCGAGCGCTCCCCGCCCATCAGTCCGGCGATCGAGGTCGGCCCGTCGGCGTCCTCGATCACGACCATCTCCGCATCGAGCGTGCGTGTCTGCCCGTCGAGCGTGATGACATGCTCGCCCGCGCCGGCGCGGCGGACCGTCAGGCGCGCGCCCCCGACGCGGTCGAGGTCGAAGGCGTGCAGCGGCTGGCCGGTGAGCAGCATCGCGTAGTTGGTGATGTCCACGACGTTGTTGATCGGTCGCTGCCCGGCGGCGCTCAGCCGTGCGGCGAGCCACGGCGGTGAGGGGGCGATCGTGACGTTCTCGAACACGCGAGCGGTGAATCGCGGACAGAGGTCGGGACACTGCACCGTCACCTCCGCGCCGGTCACGGCGCCGGACGAGCCCTGGTCCTCGCGCCAGGGCTCGGGCGCAAGGGGGGTCCCGGTCGCGGCGTGCAGCTCGCGCGCGACCCCGTACACGCCGAGGCAGTCCGGCCGGTTGGGGGTCACCTCCAGCTCGATCACCTCGGTCGAGATCGGCAGGACGTCGGCCAGCGGCGTTCCGGGCGCTGGACGATCGGAGATCTCATTCGATCTCCGATCGGTCGATCGGTCGGCGTCGAGCATGGCGTCGTCGAGGACCATGATGCCCTCGCCGCCTGGTCCAATCTCGAGCTCGGCCGCGGCCAGGATCATGCCTTCGGAGACGACGCCGCGCAGCTTGGCCTGCTTGAGCTTGCTCCCGTCGGGCATCCTCGCACCGGGTCTGGCGACGGCCACGGTCTGTCCGGCGGCGACGTTCGGCGCGCCGCAGACGATCGTCGCGGGCGACTCCTCGCCAAGGTCGACGGTGCAAACCTTCAGCCGATCCGCGTCGGGGTGACGCTCGGCGCTCAACACACGCCCCACGACGAGGTTCTCCGTCGAGGGGACGCCGTGGTGGTGAATCGCCTCGACCTTCGTGCCGGTCATCGTCAGCCGCTCCTCCACGCCGGCGACGTCGAGGTCGGGGTCGCAGTATTCGCGCAGCCATGTCTCAGGGACGCGCATCAGAATTGCTCCAGGAAGCGCAGATCGTTCTCGTAGTAGAGGCGCAGGTCGGGGATGCCGTGCATGAGCATCGCGATCCGCTCGATCCCCATGCCCCAGGCAAAGCCCTGCACACGCTCGGGGTCATAGCCCGGAGAGTTGGCCTCGGTGGTGGCTACGTGGGAGTAGACGTTCGGATCGACCTCGCCGGCGCCGAGCACCTCCAGCCAGCCCTCGCCCTTGCAGAGGTAGCCGCGAGCGTGATGTCCTCGTCCACCGCCAGTCCCTCGATCTGGTGAAACTGGGGCGTGTGCGTGGCGTCGGAGTCGGGTCGGTAGACACGCCCGGGGATGACGACGTACAACGGCGGCGGGTGGGCCTCCATCGCGCGGATCTGCATCGGCGAGGTGTGCGTGCGCAGAACCGTGTCCGGCGCCACGTAGAACGTGTCGGTAAGCGCGCGGGCGGGGTGCGTCGGGGAGTGGTTGAGCGCGTCGAAGTTGTAGTGAACCGTCTCTACCTCGGGGCCCTCCATGACGGTGAAGCCGAGGCCGAGGAAGACGTCTTCGAGGCGGCGGCGGGTGCTCGTCAGGACGTGCAGCCGCCCGAGCGGCTGGGCCGGCGCTCCGGGTAGCGTCACGTCGACGGCGTCCTCGCGCAGCCGGCGCTCCAGTTCGGCGCCGCTCAGCTCGGCGGTCCGAGCCTCGATCAGGCCCTCCAACTCTTGGCGCGCCTGGTTAGCGGCCTTGCCGACCGCCGCGCGCTGCTCGGGCGGAAGTTCGGCTACGCCACGCAACAGCTGGGGCAGCTCGGCCTTGCGCCCGAGGTAGCGCACCCGCAGCTCCTCAAGGGCCTCACCGCTGTCGGCCCCGGCGACTGCGGCCCGCGCCTGCGCGTTCAGCTCGTCGATCCGCTCGATCATGACGCCCGGACCCTAGTCGAGCGGCGGGTCGTAGTCTCATACAGCGCGACGGTCGCAGCCATGGCGGCGTTGAGCGACTCGGCCGCGATGGGGATGTGGGCGACGTGCTCGCATGCACTGACGACCTCCTCGGGCAGCCCGGAGCGCTCTGAGCCGACGAGCAGCGTGAGCGCTCCCGAGCCTTCGTTCGCATCGCCGAGCCGCGCACATAGCTCCGCTAGCGGCTCGCCCGCGCCGGCGACGAGCGCGATGCGCTCGCCCGGCAACGACGACACGTCGGGGAGCCCCGCCCTGCTTGTCAGCCGCGCGAGCCCGACCGCGAAGAGCGCGCCCATGCTCGCTCGCACGGCCTTGGGCGAGTATGGATCGGCGCAGTCCGGCCCGAGCGCCACGCAGGAGGCGCCGAAGGCGAGCGCGCTGCGCAGCACCGTGCCGACGTTGCCGGGGTCGCGGACGCCGTGCAGATACACGCACAACGAACCCACGGGCACCTCCAGCCAGCGCTGCTCGTAGACGCCGATCGCGCGCGTGCCCGAGCCGAGCGCCGAGACGGCCGCGAGCGCCTCGGGCGTGACGTCGGTGAAGCGTGTCCCGCCGAGCTCAGAGCCGGCCACGCGGTATCCCTCTATGGCCGGCCACCCGGCGCGCTCGGCGGCGATGATCAGATCCTCGCCCTCGGCCGCGAAGCGCCCGGCGCGCTCACGCTCGTGCCTGCGCGTCAGCCGACGCAGCTCCTTGAGATGGGGGTTGTGGGGGGAGGTGATGGTCATTGAGGGCCGATGCGGTCTAGATGCGGTCTAGGTGGATGGGTGTGAAGGTCGAATAGCGATGCGTTGGGGCATAAAAAAGGCGCCGTCCTGTGAAGGAGCGACGCCCGGAGCGTGTCGATGTCGGTGGGATACTCAGGCGGCCGACGCCGACGCCTCGCGGGCGGTCTCGGCGAAACGTCGGAACGTGTCGGCGTCGCGCACGGCGATGTCGGCCAGCACCTTGCGGTCCAGCTCGATCCCGGCGAGCGAGAGGCCGTGCATGAACTGCGAGTAGCTCATCCCGTTGAGGCGGGCGGCGGCGTTGATGCGAGTGATCCACAGCCGACGGAAGTCGCGCTTGCGGTTGCGCCGATCCCTGTAGGCGTAGGCGTCCGCCTTCATCAGGGCCTCCTTGGCGCGCTTGTAATTCGAGTGCGCCTCCCCGCGGAACCCCTTTGTCAACTCGAGTGTTGCGCGGCGCTTCTTGCGCGCGTGCAGCGAACGCTTCACCCTGGTCATTTGCCTACTCCCAACAGCTTCTTGACACGCGGCGTGTCATGGTCGGAAAGCATCACCGGGCGGCCCAGGGCGCGCTTGTGCTTGGGCGACTTCTTCTCGAGGATGTGGCTCGTGAAGGCGTGCCTGCCCCGTACCTTGCCCGAGGCGGTGACTTTGAAGCGCTTCTTGGCGCCGGAGTGGGTCTTCATCTTGGGCATAGCGAGCGCAACAGTATGACATGCCCGGCGCGATGCGCCGGCCCCTGTTTCGCTCAGGCGGCGGCGTCCTCGCCGGTCGCCGCGGGGGGCTCGGGCGAAGACTCGGCGCTGACGGCAGGGCTCGCGCCGTTCTCGGGCGCGGCGGACTCGCCGGGACTCGCCTCGACAGGGGATGCGCCGTCCACGCCCACCCGGCCTGCCAGCACTGCTTTGGAGGGCGCCATCATCATCGTCATGTTGCGCCCTTCCTGCATCGGGCGCTGCTCGACGACGCCCAGCTCGGAGAGCTCCTCGGCGAGCCGGTCGAGAATCGCGGTGCCGCGCTCGGGATGGGTGACCTCGCGCCCGCGGAACATGATCGTGACCTTGACCTTGTCCTTGTGCTTGAGGAAACGCTCGACGTGGTGCTTCTTGGTGTCGTAGTCGTGCTGGGCGATCTTCGGACGGAACTTGATCTCGCGGATGGTGATCTGCTGCTGGTGCTTGCGCGCCTGCTTGAGCTTTTGGGCCTGCTCGTACTTGTACTTGGAGTAGTCGAGCACCCGGCACACGGGCGGGCGGGCCTCCGGCGCGACCTCGACGAGGTCCAAGTCGCGTTCCTGGGCGAGGCTGAGCGCGTCGGGCGTCTTCATCACGCCGATCTGATTGCCCTCGTCGTCGATCACCCGCACCTCGGGTACGCGGATGCGCTCGTTGACCCTGGTCTGGTCCCGCTCGGGCGGGCGCCGGTCGAACCTGCGAGGTACCGGCACTAGCTGTCGTGGCTGCTACGCGTCAAGCTCAAGCTCTAGGCGTCGCGCTCTGTGGATTTGCGGGGTGTCAACGCGGCCGAGTATAGCTCTCCGCGCAACCGTTCGCCAAAGACAGTCAGCGCGACGGCGCCGGTGTCCCCGCCACGGTGCTCGCGCACCGACACGCTGCGATCGGCCTGCTCGCGTTCGCCGACGATGAGCATGTAGGGGATCTTGCGCAGCTCGGAGTCGCGGATCTTGCGTCCCACCGACTCGCCGCGATCGTCGCATTCGACGTAGGCGCCGCTCGCGCGCAGCTCTTGCGCGACGCTCTGGGCGTAGTCGTTGTAACGATCTGAGACGGGCAGCACGATCGCCTGCACCGGGGCCAGCCACAGCGGCAGCTCGCCCGCGTAGTGCTCGAGCATGATCCCGATGAAGCGCTCGTAGGAGCCGAAGCACGCGCGGTGGATCATCACCGGGGTGTGCTCGGCGTTGTCCGCGCCGGTGTACGCCAGCTCGAACCGCGCGGGCATCGAGTAGTCGAGCTGAACTGTTCCCAACTGCCACGAGCGCCCGAGCGAGTCGGTCATGTGCATATCGATCTTGGGACCGTAGAAGGCCCCGTCGCCGGGGTTGCGCTCGTACTCGAGCCCCTGCTCGGCAAGCGCCGTAGTGAGCGCGCCCTCGGCGCGGTCCCACATCTCGTCGTCCCCGATGCGCTCGTCCGGGCGGGTGGAGAGCTCCAGGCGCACGTCCAGGTCGAACAGCGCGTATGTCGCGAACGCCAGCTCCAGACAGCCCGCGACCTCGGCCTGAACCTGCTCCTCGGTGCAGAAGATGTGCGCGTCGTCCTGGGCGAAGTGCCTGACCCGCAGCAGCCCGTGCAGCACGCCCGAGGGCTCGTTGCGGTGCAGCAGGCCGGGCTCTGAGTAGCGCACGGGCAGGTCGCGGTAGGAGTGCCGGCGGGTGGCGAACAAGTGGGCGTGCCCGGGGCAGTTCATCGGCTTGACCGCCCCCATCTCCTGGTCCTCTGAGTCGACGGCGATGAACATGTTCTCGCGGTACTTGCCCCAGTGCCCGGAGGTGCGCCACAGCTCGGCGTCGTAGATCAGCGGCGTCTTGACCTCGGTGTAGCCGCGCGCGCTAGCCATCTCGCGCGAGACCGCGACGAGCTTGTTCCACAGGCGGGTGCCGGCTCCCGTCCAGAACGCCGCGCCGGGCGAGACGTCGGAGAACGTGAACAGGTCGAGCTCGCGCCCGAGCTTGCGATGGTCGCGCGCGCGGGCCTGCTCCAGGTGCTCCAGATGCTCGGCCAGTTCGCCGGCGGAGTGGAAGGCGGTGCCGTAGATGCGCGTGAGCATCGTGCGGGTGGAGTCTCCGCGCCAGTAGGCGCCCGCGACCGACTGCAGCGCGAACGCGCCGATCGAGCGGGTGCTCGGCGCGTGCGGTCCGCGGCAGAGATCGGTGAAGGGCCCGTTCGTATACAGCGACACCGTCTCCAGCGGGTGCGTCGGCGAGGCGGCACTGAGGAGGTCGTCGATCAGCTCGACCTTGTAGTTCTGGCCCTCGCCGGCGAACCGCTCGCGAGCCTGCGCGGGAGTGACGTCGCGGCGCTCGAACGTCTCCCCCGCCTTGACGTGCGCGCGCATGCGCTCTTCGATCGCCGGGAACTGCTCCTCGGAGACGGTGACGCCCGGGGGGAACTCGAAGTCGTAGTAGAACCCCTGCTCGATCGGCGGCCCGATGGAGATGCGCACGCCGGGATACAGCTCCATCACGGCCGCCGCGAGCACGTGGGCGGCGTCGTGGCGGATCAGCTGCAGCGCCTGCTCGCCGCTGCGCTTGGTCAGGATCGATATGTGCGCCCCGTCGAGCAGCGGCCGGGCCAGGTCGCAGACCTCGGACGTCTCCTCTTCGGCCCCAGGATCGCTCACCTCGATCGCCAGCGCCGCGCGCGCCAGACCGGACCCGATCGCCGCGGCGGCGTCGGCGCCCGTGGCGCCGTCCGCGAGCTCCAGCGGTGTTCCGTCGGGAAGTGTGACCGTGATCGACATCGCAGCGCTGGAGGCTACCTTCCTACGCAATCGGGCAGCCCGACTGAGAAACACCGGGTTGAGACATTCGTCTGCATATGCCAGTATTGCCTCATGACCAAAGACGAGCCGATCTCCATCTCCATCAAGCTGTCACCCACCCAGATCGACGAGGTGATACGGGCGGCGTCTCGCAGCCGCGCACCGAGCATCTCCACGCTGATCGCCGACACCCTCCACGCTACGACGCCCCTCCCCGCCAACGCCACCAAGCGCTCGACCAAGTCACAGGCGACCTCCCCGCTCAATGGGTACATGCCGATCGGGGCGGTCGACCCGCGCCTGTCGCGCTCGCTGCTGCGCGGCCTGTCGATCCTCACGTGCTTCGGCCCGGACGGGGGCTCGCGCGGGATCGTAGAAATCGCCGAGGACCTCGGCATGAGCCCATCCACGACACACCGCTACGCGCTCACGCTGGTGGAGTTGGGCCTGCTGGAGCGCTGTCCGGACACCAGGAAGTATCGGTTGCCCAGTTGACGGGATGGGCCAGGCCGCATGCGGCAGAACCCGAGGCCGCATGACTAATTAAGGCTGATGGGATGGACAGGCCGCATGCGGCCTGTCCGGCAGGGTCGCATGCGACCCTGCCTCGGGACGTGCATGCACGTCCCGTCCGTTGGCGCATGCGCCAACGGGAGACGAGCCGCATGCGGCTCGTCTCGGAGCCTCGCATGCGAGGCTCCGCAGACACAGGCGATAGTTCTATGACCACATAAGCGTCGGTCTGCCGCCGATGCGCATGGGATTCCGCTGAATCGGGCACCTTCACGAAGGCTCGACATGGACGCCGAGCTCGAGAGACGCATGATCTTTGAAAGGAGACGGCATGGCCACTCCGTACACGCATAGGAAGCTCACCGACGTGCAGGACTCGGGCGCTAAGTTCGGGCTGGATGCAATCCAGGAAGCTAGATTTGCGAATAACGATCTCGATGCGGCGGATACGGGTGTCAGCCACCAGCGGCTCAAGCCCGGCAAGCGTCAGCGGTTCGGGCACAAGCACGACCAGTCTGACGCTCGGAGCCGCCCCGCATGCGGCGTTCCTTCTCTCTCCCGCCGCCAGCCTGGGCCTCCCTGGGCGCGGCGCACGATGAGCTACTCAATCGATGGCGAGCACCACGAGCGTCGCGTCGTCCACCAGTGGCTCGCCCCAGCAGCTTGTGACTTCCTGCTGGATGGCCATGGCGGTCGCGGCCGCAGTGGGAGCGGCTGCCTGCGCGAGGGCACGCTGGATGCCTTCGACCCCAAAGGTTCCGCCGGCTAGGACTTGGCGATCGATGATCCCGTCGGTGACCATCAGGATGCGATCCCCGCTTTCGAGCTGTCGCCGGTTCGTCTGGGGGTGGGTGGGGAACCTTTCCGCTCCCAAAGGGGGATGGATCGGGCCTTCGAGCTCGGTGAGAGCATTCTCGGGGCTCACGATCAGGGGCGGATGATGACCGCAATTGATCCAGGTGAGTGTGGCTGTGGGGGCATGCCAGCGGGCCAGGATCGCGGTGATGTGGTAGTCCGGGTTGCCCAGAGCCCGGATTACCTCGTCCATGGTGAGGGCCGCCTGGGCGAGGTCCTGGCCGCTTCGCCGGGCGGCGCGCAGCGCCCCGAGAGCGGCGGCGCCGAGACCTGCGGCAGTGGGACCCTGTCCGGTGGAGTCGGCGATCGCGAGCCACGCTCCGTCGCGATTCTCAACGAAGTCGAACCAGTCCCCGCCCACCTCGTAGCTGGGCTGCAGGTCGCCGGCGAGCTGCGCGCCGGTGATGCGCACGATACGAGACGGCAGCAGGTGAAGCTGAACCTCGGCTGCCGCGGTGGTGGGCTTGTGACGTCGGGTGGCCTCCAGCAGGTCGGTGTAGCCATTGGCGAGCTCTAGGGCGGCGGCGCCCTGCTTGGCGACGTCCTCGAGGGGCCCTGCGGGCTGACCGATGCAGAGCAGCAGTCCGATCACCCGGCCCCGCAGCCAGAGGGGAGCGGCGACGCATCGTGGCAGCCGGCGCGCGAGACTCTCATAGAAGCTTGGCAGGCCTTCCGGGACGATCTCCGGCCCGAGCGCCGGCGGCGCATCCAACCGCTCCGGAAAGTCCTCGGATCCGGCGAGCCGCACCAGCTGGGAGCCGTCGAGATCGACGATGTACAGAGCGACAGGTACACCTGCGATGCGCCTGGTCTCCGCGACCAGCTGATCGGCGATCAAATGGGGTGGGACCTCGTCGAGGATGTGGGTGACCTCGAGCGCAAGCGGGCGACTCCTACCGAGCTGACCAGGTGGTTGCAACGAAGGCGTGACGAACCGACCGGAGGGCTCGTTCGCGCGCGGAGACTCATTGAAAGCGCTTTGGGCCTGCGCCTCGACGAGGGCCTGTCGAGTGGGGAAGTGCCGGTACAGCGTCGCGCGCCCAACTCCGGCCGCGGCAGCGATCTCGACCATGCTGGTACGCCGATCTCCGACGAGCGCCGCGGCGGCCGCGAGGATCCGCTCACGGCTGGCCAAGGCGTCTGCGCGACGCGGGGCGGTCCTTTCCGGGGGGCTGGGTTCCTCCGAGCCCGCGGGGAAGTGGGGTTGCGCTTCAGGGCTACCCACTGAGTCAGCCATGCCACGCACCCTATCTCCGAGTCGTGGTGCCTGGCGCAGGCAGCGGCCAACCGAAATGGGTCATAAAATCCCGTTTAGAGATCTTGAGAACGGGAACTGAGACTGATAACGCGCTTTTGGGCATGTAAATGTCTCTATTAGGCGAGGCCATAACGTAAATGTCTCATTTGTGTTGCACTCTAAAGATACGGGGCGACGCGGTCAACCCCCGTGGCTGTTGCACAACCAAGCCTTCTTACAAGTTCGCAATAGACGGGAGATGCTCATGACAGCAACGCACGAAGATCAGTCGCCAGCTCAGGCAGCCCGCGAGCAGGCCCAGCAGGTGCAGGAGAAGGTCGCCGATCAAGCCCAGCAGGCGAAGAGCCGGGTGCGTGACGAGCTCGACCGGCGCTCAACGGAGGCCGGCCAGCAGGTGTCCTCTACCGCCGATGCGCTACGGCACGTTTGCGATCAACTCCGCTCCGAGGGCCAGGAGCCGACGGCCAGGCTCGCCCAACAGGCCTCCGAGCGCGCCGACCGCTCGCGACCCTCGCCGCGGGCGCCGCTCTCGGCTTTGTTGCCGCACGCTTCCTGAAGGCCTCCAGCCAGCAGCGCTACGCGTCACGTGGATTCTCCGGTCCCGCGCTTAGCACCGGCGGACGCACCCCCACGACCAGCCCCCCACCGCTCCAAGAGGGCGCCGAGCCTTCCAGCAAGCCGCTGTCAACGAGGGCGATCGGTTAGGAGGGGCGAGATGTCATCGGCGAACTCCCCAGAGGGGGATCTGCACGGGCGAAGTACCGGTGAGCTATTGCAGCGCCTGGCCCGGGAGACGAGCGTCCTGGTCCGCCAGGAGCTCGATCTCGCCAAGGCCGAGATGACCGAGAAGGGCAAGAGAGCGGGTCGCGGTGCGGGCATGTTCGGCGCCGCCGGCGCGGTCGGGCTGCTCGCGCTGGGAGCGCTGACGGCATGCCTCATCGCCCTGCTGGCCACAGCCCTCGACCATGTGTGGCTGGCCGCACTCGTGGTCACCGTCGTCTACGGGGCCGTCGCCGGCGTACTTGCGCTTATGGGCAGGAGAGAGGTCCAGGAGTCCACTCCGCCTCTCCCCGAGCAAACCATCGATACCGTGAAGGAGGACGTGCAATGGGCCAGGACCCAGAGGCCATCCGCCAAGAGATAGAGCAGACACGCGAGCGGATGGGAGATACGGTGCAAGCACTCGGCCACAAGGCAGACGTCAAGTCGCGCGCGAAGGAGAACATCTCAGGCAAGGTCGAGACTGCGAAGGGCAGGCTCGGCATGGCCTCCGACCGGGTGTCCGACGCGACGCCGGACTCCGAGCAGGTCAAGCAGGGTGCCAGGGAAGCCGCAGGCGTCGCCCAGGAGAACCCGCTGGGTCTCGCGATCGGAGGGATGGCCGTCGGCTTTCTCGCCGGTCTGCTCATACCGGAGACCAGCAAGGAGCACGAGAAGCTCGGTCCAGCGGCCGATCAGGCCAAGGCGCAGGTGGTCGAGACCGGTCGAGAGGCCCTCGAGCGGGGCAAGTCTGTAGCTCAATCTGCCGTCCGCTCGGCGGCGGAGACGGCCGAGCGGGAGGGTCGCGAACAGAGCCAGGAGCTAGGCCAGAGCGCCAAGGAGAACATCGGCGACATTCCCGGCGGTACGCACGATGAGGGATGAGCAGGGAGCAGATTCACATGGCCGCTGAAAAACCTGAGCGCCCTCGCGAGGGCGCTGCGGTCAAGCACGTAAGCACTGACTCCCACGGCGAGGATCCCTCGCGACGAGCGGACTACCGACCGACGGGCGCGGCGAGCACCGACACCGGGCTCTTCTCCACGCTGAAGCGCACGGCGAGGGAGTTCAGCGAAGACAATATGAGCGACTGGGCGGCCGCGCTCACCTACTACGGACTGCTGTCGCTCTTCCCGGCACTGATCGCACTCGTGGCGATCCTCGGCCTGGTGGGCGACCCCACCTCCACGACCCAGACGGTCACCCAGATCGTCACCAAGCTCGGTCCAAGCTCCGCGGCTCAGACCTTCTCCGGGCCGATCTCGTCCATCACCTCGCATCGCGGTGCGGCCGGAATCCTGCTCGTCGCCAGTCTGGCCGTCGCCCTGTGGTCGGCGTCCTCCTACATAGGTGCGTTCATGCGCGCCTCCAATGTGATCTACGAGACTCCAGAGGGGCGGCCGTTCTGGAAGCTGCGCCCGCTCCAGCTGCTGGTGACGCTGATGATGATCGTGATGCTCGCGGTGGTCGCGCTCGCGCTGGTCCTGACCGGGCCAATCGTCACAGCGATCGCTGGTCCACTCGGCGTTGGG
>Ga0193728_1000285_pt1 | contig 23912 bp, 21 predicted proteins | sample U1c1metaG_FD_143037 | JGI IMG/M metagenome (GOLD analysis project Ga0193728, IMG submission 143037) | Soil microbial communities from a riparian zone of the East river system, Colorado, United States - U1c1 | ecosystem: Environmental > Terrestrial > Soil > Riparian zone | place: USA: East River...
CCGGTCTCGCGCGGCGGGTCCGGCAGCACGGTCTTCGGTACCCCGGAGCTCACGAGCCCCGAGTGGGCTGCCTGGGCAAACGGCGTTGCCGTGCGCGAACTCGACTACCACGACACGTTTCTTGCGGCCGAGTACTCGCACCCGGGTGACAACATCCCACCGATCCTCAGCGTCGCCCAACACACCGGCAAGAGCGGCGCCGACCTCGTGAAGGGGATCGTCACGGGCTACGAGATCCAGATCGATCTGGCCAAGGCGATCAGCCTGCACGCTCACAAGATCGACCACGTCGCTCATCTCGGCCCGAGCGCCGCGTCGGGCATTGGAACGCTTTTGGGCTTGCCGACGGAGATCATCTTCCAGTCCATCGGGCAGGCGCTGCACACCACCACCGCGACCCGCCAATCGCGCAAGGGCGAGATCTCGACCTGGAAGTCGCACGCTCCCGCCTTCGCCGGAAAAATGGCGGTCGAGTCGGTCGATCGCGCCATGCGTGGCCAGACCAGTCCAACCCCGATCTACGAGGGCGAGGATGGCGTCATCGCCTGGCTGCTCGACGGGCCCGAAGGCCGTTATGAAGTGCCACTGCCTGAGAAGGGCGAGGCGCGCCTCGCGATTCTCGACAGCTACACCAAGGAGCACTCGGCCGAATACCAGGCGCAGGCGTGGATCGATCTGGCGCGGAGGCTCGGTGCGGAGCATCCAGCCCTTCGACGAGCTCAGGGAGCGGGGTCGGGAGCAAGCATCGAAAGGATCGTGCTGCACACCAGCCACCACACCCACAACGTGATCGGGTCCGGTGCGAACGATCCGCAGAAGTACGACCCCAAGGCGAGCCGGGAGACACTCGACCACTCGATCCCGTACATCTTCGCTGTTGCGCTGCAGGATGGCGCGTGGGACCACAACATCTCGTATTCCCCCGAGCGCGCCGGGCGCCCGGACACCATCGAGCTCTGGCAGAAGATCACTACCGCTGAAGACCCGGAGTGGACCCGCCGCTATCACTCCCTCGACCCCAAAGAGAAGGCGTTCGGAGGTCGCGTGGAGATCGACTTCGCGGACGGCACCAGGCTCGTGGACGAAATCGCTGTCGCCGACGCGCATCCGCTGGGCGCCCGTCCGTTCGCCCGCGAGCAGTACATCCAGAAATTCCGCACGCTCGCCGACGGCGTACTGCTGCCCGCGGAGATCGAACGGTTCCTCGACGTCGCGCAACGCCTGCCCGAGCTCACGCCTGCCGAGCTCGGCGGCCTGAACGTCGTTACCGACCTCTCCGACATCACGAATCCAAAGGGGATCTTCTAACCCCTCGGGTCGAGCCTGCCGAGACCACATCAATCGAGAGAGATAGCTAATGCTCTATTCACGAATCACCGCCCAGGAAAAGCGAGCCACCTTCCGCGCACAGCTGGCCACGGGCAAACTGCTCCGCTTTCCGGGCGCATTCAACCCGCTCAGCGCCAACCTCATCCAGGAGAAGGGCTTCGAGGGCGTCTACATCTCGGGCGCGGTGATCGCCGCAGACCTCGGCCTCCCCGACATCGGGCTGACCACGCTGACCGAGGTCGCGACCCGCGGCGGACAGATCTCGCGGATGACCGACCTGCCCACCCTCATCGACGCAGACACCGGATTCGGCGAACCCATGAACGTCGCGCGAACCGTGCAGACGCTCGAAGATGCCGGAGTCGCCGGCCTGCACATCGAAGACCAGGTGAACCCGAAGCGGTGCGGCCACCTCGATGGCAAGGCCGTCGTGGACGATGACACTGCGATCAAGCGCATCCGCGCGGCCGCGGACGCCCGCCGCGATCCCAACCTGCTCATCATGGCGCGAACGGACATCCGCGGAGTCGACACGCTCGCCGCCACGATCGATCGCGCCAAGGCTCTCGTGGATGCCGGGGCAGACGCGATCTTCCCCGAGGCGATGCGCGATCTCGCCGAGTTTGAGGCCATGCGCAGCGCCGTTGACGTGCCGATGCTCGCCAACATGACCGAATTCGGCAAGAGCGAACTGTTCACCACCGAGCAGCTCGCGGGCGTCGGCATCAACATTGTTATCTATCCGGTGTCCCTGCTGCGCCTGGCGATGGGGGCCGCGGAGCGCGGACTCGACACACTTGTCGCAGAAGGGTCTCTGCGCAGTGAGGTTGCCAACATGCAGACGCGGGCGCGCTTGTACGAACTGAACGACTACGCGGGATACAACAGTTTCGATGAGTCCGTATTCAACTTCACTTTATGAACGCAGGACATTATGAGCACAGGACGCTGTAGAGCGCCGCGCTGTACAAAGATGGAAAGCACGAGGGAGAGTGTGCATGCTCGAAGATAAAGAGATCTACAAGGGGCTCGCCGGAGTGCCAGTCGACTACACCGCGGTGTCGAAGGTCAACCCGGAGAGCAATTCGCTGCTCTATCGCGGCTACCCGGTGCAGGAGCTAGCGGCAAGTAAGTCGTTCGAGGAGGTCGCCTACCTGCTGTGGAATGGCGAGCTGCCGACCGCCGGCCAGCTGGCCGAGTTCGAGAAGCTCGAACGGTCGCAGCGGTCGCTCGACGGCAACGTGAAGAGAGTCATCGATGACCTTCCTCTGACGGCGCATCCGATGGATATCCTGCGGACGGCAGTGAGTGTGGTTGGCGCCAACGATCCGGATGCCGCGAACGCGAGCCCCGCATCCAATCTCGCCAAATCGATCACACTGCTCGCCAAGCTGCCCGCGATCGTTTCCTACGACCAGCGTCGCCGCCGCGGCCAGGACCTTGTGCCGCCCCGCGATGACCTCGGCTACTCGGCCAACTTCCTCTACATGACCTTCGGCGAGGTGCCCAGCGACGTCGTCGTCGATGCATTCAACGTCTCGATGATCCTGTACGCGGAGCACTCGTTCAACGCGTCGACATTCACGGCACGCGTCGTCACGAGCACGCTGTCGGATCTCTACTCGGCCGTGGTCGCCGCGATCGGCGCACTCAAGGGTCCGTTGCACGGCGGCGCGAACGAGGCCGTCATGCACATGTTCGACGAAATCGGCGCCGCTGAGAACGCGGATGCCTGGCTGGAGAAGGCGCTGGCAGACAAGCGCACGATCATGGGATTCGGGCACCGCGTCTACAAGAACGGCGACTCGCGGGTACCGACCATGGAGGCGGCCCTGAAGACTCTCGTCGACGAATACGACCGACCGGACGCCCTCGCCCTGTACGACGCCCTCAATGACGCCATGCAGTCGCGTAAGTCGATCAAGCCGAACCTGGACTACCCGAGCGGTCCCGCCTACAACCTGATCGGCTACGACACCGACATGTTCACGCCGCTGTTCGTGGCATCCAGGATCACCGGCTGGACCGCACACATCATGGAGCAGCTGGCCTCGAACGCGCTCATCCGTCCGCTGTCCGTCTACAACGGAGTGGACGAGCGGCACGTCGCACGCTAGCCGTGGGTCCATGTCGGCGAGCGTGAGGGCGCGCGCCTGTTACGGTCGGTGAGTGCAGACGAATCCGGCGAGCACTAGCCAGACGGCGAGGTTCGGCGCAACTGGTCTCGTTGTGCTCGGCCTCATCTGCCAGGAGCTCGGAGCGGCGATCGCCATAACGCTGTTTCCGGCGGTCGGCTCGACGGGGATGGTCCTTCTCCGGCTGGCGTTCTCCGCGATCATCCTGCTGATCGTCTTCCGGCCATCCGTGCGCGGCCGCTCCCGCGGTGACTGGCTGACCGTGATCGGCTTCGGTCTGGTACTGGCGACCATGAACGCGTTCTTCTACACCTCGCTCCTCTCGATCCCCCTCGGGGTCGCGGTCACGATCGAACTGCTTGGTCCGCTCGTGCTGTCCGTGGTGATCAGTCGACGCCCGTCGGCCTGGCTATGGGCGGCACTCGCATTTGTCGGCGTCGCCCTGCTCAGCTCCGGCGGATTCACCAAGCACTTCACCATAGTCGGCGTGCTGTTCGCCGCCGCCGCAGGGGTCATGTGGGTCTGCTACATCCTGCTGTCCGCGCGGACCGGCCAGCGATTCTCCCGTCTCGACGGACTGGCCATCGCGATGACTGTTGGCACGCTGGCGATAGCGCCGACGCCGATCCCTCACTCCGGGCTGGCTCTGTTCACCCCTCGGGCACTGCTGCTCGGGCTTGCGGTCGCGCTTCTTTCGTCAGCGATTCCCTACGCCCTCGAGCTGATCTCGCTGCGCCGACTCCCCGCGGCAACGTTCTCCATCCTGCTGAGTCTGGCTCCCGCCATCGCCGCGCTCGCCGGCTTCGTCGTGCTGCGGCAGGAGTTGACGCCGCTCGGATCGGCGGGAATCGGATGCGTCGTTGCCGCCAGCATCGGCGCGGTCATCCTCGCGGCGCGGGCGCGACCGGACCAGGATGAACTCGGTCAGGAGCCGCTGGCCTGACCGAGGCCCCGGAGACGGGATGTATCAGGCCGTTACGGCCGGTTTGCCGCCGTCGCCGATGTATTTCGAGCTGCCGTAGCCGACGATGAAGTATCCGATGATCGACAACAGCCAGAGCAGGAAGAAGCTGAACGCTCCGCCCTTGCCAAATGCTCGACCGACGCCCAAGGCAACCACGATCGCGGTGACCAGGTTGACGATCGGAATGAAGTACAGGATCACGATTGCGCCGTGGTACCCCGCAATCTTTACCAACAGGTAGATGTTGTAGATCGGGATGATCGCACCCCACCCCGGGCGCCCCGCCTTCACAAGCACCGGCCACAGCGCGATGACGAAAATGACGTAGCCGATCAGGCCGCTGACGATGCTTGCTGGGCTGTTGCTGAATTGCGTGTAGTCCATGATTTCCCCCTCGAATGGATGTATTCGGGGCGAGCTTATTCCAATGGGTGTCGGCCGGGAGGGAGCTACTCGCCCAAAGCGTGAATGTGTACGCCGCGAACAACGCGATTGACGTTGCCGCCGGGGAACGGGTTATCCGGGGTCAGGCCCAGGTGCACAGACGACCACAGCGCCAACAGTTGCGCGACGACCACGTACGCCACCGCGACCAAGCCATCTGACAAATCCGCTGCGTCGGCCATTACCCACGACTGCACGTCCGTTTCCCCGAGCGGTGAGGTCGAAATCGCAATTATGTTCTGGGGGTCCATGCTGGTGCGAAGCTCGCTGACAATATCAAGGTCGTACTGCCTGGTGTAGGGATCCGATGAGACATAGACGATTACGAGGGTCTTGTCGTTGAGAATCGCCTTGGGTCCATGCCGGAATCCGAGCGCGGACTCGTGGAAGGCCACGACGCGGCCGGCAGTGAGCTCGAGCATCTTGAGAGCCGACTCGGAGGCGAGACCCTCGAGTGGCCCGCTTCCCAGATACACCACTCGCTCAAGCGACCTGGCCGCCAGCGCGCGGATGGCGTCCTGGCGCAACTCGAGCGTGTTCAGCGCGCTCGCCACGAGCGACCTGACGACCTGCGTGTCGTAGACCCCCAGAACGAGCAACACCGCGAGAAGCATCGACGTGAAACTTGACGTCATCGCAAAACCCTCATCGTTGGTGCGCTCCGGCATGAGGACAACCTTGGATGTCGCCCGGTCGGCGTGTTCGACAAAGAGGGCCCCGCTGCCGTCACAGGTCAGAATCAGGTGGCTGACGTCGCTGAGGATCTGGTCCGCCAGGTGAGTTGCGGCGATCGACTCCGGGCTGTTCCCGGAGCGCGCAAATGAGACGAGCAGCGTCGGAACATCCTCGGGGAAGCTGCCGTGCGGGTCCGAGACGATGTCGGTGGTTGCGAGCGCATCCACCCGCCGTCCGAGCGACCGCGCCAAGGCTGGCGCCGCGATCGAGCCCACGAAGGCGGATGTGCCCGCCCCCGTCAATACGATGCGCAGGTCGCTTCGTTCAAGCAGTCGATCGAGGAACAGGTTCAACTCGACGCGCCGCCGATCGACGAGTTCGGATACTGCGCTCCAGATCTCCGGCTGCTGATTGATCTCGCGAACGGTCGCGGCCGCGCCGGGCAATGCGTCGCGGTTCGCGGAAATTCTTGACACGTGATGCTCCTTCAGGTGGTGGTACGGGATGGAAGTTCGTGAGTGAGAGCGCACGCAATCGCGTATGGCCGGAGCGAATCGCGGACCTTGTCGATCACGAGTGCGCGAGGCGTCGGCTCGATCGTTCTGTCGCGAACGCGCGCGTACTGGTCCGGCAAAAACTGACTTATCAGCGGGAGCGGTATGTCATGCGCGGACAGGTTTGCGTAGAGTCGCTCTTCCGCCCGAACGACGGCGGGGTCGGGCCAGTAGTAGCGAAGTCGATCGCTGTAACTGAATCGTCGAGCGATGCGCTGCTCCGCTGGGCTGCCGTCGTAGTAGCCGCTCCAATACTCCGGCCTCGCGAGCATCTGTCGTTCGATCACCTCGGCGAGATACGAACGATCTTCCTCAGGAATGAGTTCTCGCTCGATTTCCTCGAGCGCAAACAGCGCTTCGCGCATCGCGAATGTCAGCCCCGGCCCGACTTTCAGGATTGCCCAGTGGTCCTCCACCAACTGCTCGAGCTGCGCGGTCTGCTGATAGTCGGTCGAATGCGCCTCGAAGACCAGTCCGGGCTCGTCGTCCAGAACGGTGCGAAGCGAGCGCGTGCCCTCCCGCCGATAGTCAATGACGCGCAGGTGATCGAACTCCACGGCGGGCTGGACCACGAGAGCAATGATGCGCGGCCAGATCTCTCCGAGGCCGACCTCGTCGAACGCCGCTCGATGCCGGTCGAGCGTTGTGCGCGCGGCAGACGCAGTGGTTGGTGAGAGCTCATCGAGCGTCTCGTGCGCGCCACCCGGCACCGGCACCTCAGTGCCGATCACATAGAGCAGATCGTGGGCGACCCCGGCGCGCGACGCAGCATCCTCTGCCACCCGCACCAGGCGTGCGGTCCGTGCCGCGACCAGGTCGTCTCCTACAGGAAGCGGATCGCCCGCGCACGACATACTGCAGTCAATGTGAATCTTGCTGTATCCGGCCTCGACGTAGGCGGCAACCAGCGCGTCCGCTTTGATCATGGCGGACTCCGCGGGTTCCTTTTGCCAGCGATTCGGGCCGAGGTGGTCACCGCCGAGTACTACCGAATCCCGGGGAAAGCCACAGGAGTCGGCAATCGAAAATACAAGTTCTCGAAAATCCGCTGGACGCATACCGGTGTATCCGCCGAATTGGTCGACCTGGTTGGATGTTGCCTCGATGAGAACGTATGAGCTGTCGTCGGCGGCCTGCCGCATCGCCGCCTCGAGGATCGTGGGATGCGCAGAGCAGACCGAGTAGATGCCAATCTTCTCGCCCGCCTTGTGGCGTCGAATGGTGTCCCAGAGCTGGTTCACTCCTGCGCTCCCCTCGACGCTGAGCCAAGCACCCGGCAGAACTCCACAACCGTCTCGCTCACTGCATCCCTCGCCTCCCGGAGGTAGCCGCGGGGATCGGTCAGTGCCGGTCTCGAGTCGAGCACTCGGCGGACGGCCGCCGTATAGGCCACGTTGAGCGCGGTGCCGACGTTGACCTTGCGGATGCCCGCAGAAACTGCGGAGACCAACTCGGCATCCGGGACGCCGGATGACCCGTGCAGCACGAGTGGAACCGGAACCGCCTGGGCGAGCCTCCCGAGCAGCTCGAGATCGAGACGCGCATCGCGAATCGCCATCGCATGCGAACTCCCGATGGCGACCGCGAGCGCATCCACACCCGTCTCGTACACGAATCGTTCGGCGTCAGCTGGATCGGTTCTGGCACCGTGAGCATGTGCGCCGTCCTTGCCGCCGATCTCCCCGAGCTCCGCTTCGACAAAGAGCCCGGCGGCGCGAGCCTCTGCGACCGCCATTCGTGTGCCCGCCACGTTCGCCGAGCGATCGAGTTCGGCGAAGTCGACCATGATCGAGCTGATGCCCGCTTCCGCGGCACGCTCGATGAGCCGACGGGCCAGGTCGAGATCCTGAATGTGGTCGAGGTGGAGTGCGATGGGGACGTCAGCCGCAGAAATGAGCGCGGCACACGCGCCGAGGATCGGTGCGACCTCATCCCCGTGATACTCGAGCGCCCGCTGGCTCAGTTGCATGATGCCCGGCACGTTGGCGCGGGTGAGACCATCGACGACACCCTCGGCATGCTCCAGCGTGATGACGTTGAACGCCAGCACCGCGCCCCCCGCATCGACGGCACGGGCGATGAGCTCTCGGGTACTTGCGGTCGTCACGAGGAAGGCCTCTCTTTGGATGCCGCTGCGAAGGCCTGCTCGGCCAGGAGGTGTGCACCAACGTTGCCGGCCAGGTCGCCGAGCTCGGCAATCGCCAGGCGGGGTTGGCGTTGCCACACCAATCGCGCGTTCAAGGCATCGCGCAGCGGGTCGAGCAGGATGTCACCGGCACCAGAAAGGCCGCCGCCAATCACGATGAGTTCTGGCGCGAGCAGGGTTACGTAGCTCGCGAGCGCCTGGGCAGTGCTGTCGACCGCAATTGTCCACACTTCCGCCGCAATGTCGTCGCCAGCCAGCATTCGTTCAACCACGGGCTTCGCCCCACTGACGACGACGCCACTGCGTTCCTCGTACAGCCTGGCGATCGATGGCCCGGTGGCCACGGTTTCGAGGCAGCCGACCAGACCGCACACACACGGGCGGTTCGAGCCGACATCCAGGTGTCCGATCTCGCCGACGAACATGCCGTCGATCGAGCGACCCTCGACCACCATGGCACCCGAAATGCCCGTGCCCATGGGCATGAACAGCACATCGTCGAATCCGCGGGCGGCGCCGAGGGTGCGCTCAGCGAGCCCACCGGCGCGCACGTCATGGCCGAATCCGACGGGCAGTCCGCTGGATTCCCCCAGAAGGTCGCGAAACGGAACATCCCGCCAGCCGATGTTCTCGGAGTACAGGGCAACGCCCGTCGACGAGTCCACGGTCCCGGGGACGACGAGCCCAACGGCCTCGCTGCCGGGAGCCTCCCGCAGCAGATCCGCGACCGCGGCGCGTACGGCACGCACCACAGCATCCGGACCGTCCGCGCGCGGCGTCGGCCAGCGACGAAACTCGACCACTTCGCCATGTCGATCGCGAATGGCGCCCTTGATCTCGGTGCCGCCCACATCCACCGCGACCGTACCGCACTGCGCAAAAACCTGATTCATCGCGAGATCCTCACTTCACGCTACCCGCGAGCAGCCCGCTCACGATGTAGCGGTTGAGGATGAGCGCGATCACGGCCGGAACCCCGAGAGCCAGGATTCCTGCCGCGCTGAGGAGCGTGTACGGAACGAGATGACGACCCTCCAGAGCGGCGATGACCACGGTGAGTGGCTGCGTGGAGAGATCGCTGGAGAGCACGAGGGGAAACAGGAACTGTCCCCAGGCGAAGAGGAAGGTGATGATCGCGGTCGAGATGACGCCCGGGCGCGCGAGCGGGAGGACGACGTGCCAGAGCACCTGCATCCGGCTCGCTCCGTCGATCTGGCCAGCTTCTTCCAGCGCGATTGGCAGGCTCGACATGTAGTTGTAGAGAATCCACGTCGCGAGCGGAAGAAACCCGGAAACGTACACGAGCACGATCCCGAGATAGGTATTCACCAGGCCAAAGTTGGTCAGGATCTGGTACAGCGGAATCAGGGTCGTGTAGGCGGGAAAGGCCATCGTCGCCAGGACGCCGTAGAACAGCACGGTCCGACCGCGGAATTTCATCCGCGCGAATGCGTATGCCGCGAGGGTGGCAAGGATTACCGTCACCACGGTCGCAGACGCGCACTCGATGAAGATGTTGGTAGCAGACTGGCGAATGGACTCAGCAAGGTCGCCATTGCCGGACAGCAAAGCTCCAAAGTTTGCAAACGATGGCGTCGGCGGTAGATAGTTTGACGGCTTCGAGCTGGCTTGGGCGTCGGTCTGCAGACTGATGTTGAGCGCCCAGTACAGCGGAACGAGCGACCACACGAGAATGAAGGCGACTCCGATTCTCCTGCCCCACGGCTTCTTCTTCATCAGAACTCCACCGGCCTGTACACGAACTTGAGCACAAGGAACGACGCCAGCAGGGTTACCAGGGTGATGAGCAGCGAGAGTGCGTAGCCCTCGCCGAAGTTGAGATTCTGGAAACTCACGAAGTAGGTCTGCATGGTGAGGGATGCCCCGGTCGACGCCGAACCATTGAGGACGTATGGCTGGTCGAAGACGTTGAGGGTTGCGATGATGGCCTGCACCATCGCCACGGTGATGCCGGGACGCGCGAGCGGCAGCGTCACCCTGCGAAACGTCGACCATGGCGAACTGCCATCGAGGTCCGCGGCCTCATAGAGTTCGCCCGGGATGTTCTGTAGCGAGGCGAGGATGAGGAGCGTGGACAGCGGAGTGATCTGCCAGACCTGCACCAGTTCGATCCCGAGGATGGTGAGGAACCGGTTCTCCCCGAGGAAGATGATGTAGTGATCAATCAGGTGCAGTGAAGAAAGCACGCTGTTGAGCAGACCGGAGTTGCTGTCCCAGATGCTGGCCCAGACGATGCCCTCGACGACTCCGGGGAGTGCCCACGGCAGGATGAGGATCGCGATCAGCACCGATCGCCCGAAGAATTTCTTCTGCAGGGTGACTGCCATCAGGATGGCCAGCCCGGTCGAGAGCGTGACGCCGATGACCATGTAAAGCGCGGTGTTGCCCATGCTTGTCGTGATGGCGTCATCCGAGAACAGGGCTTGGAAGTTGCCCAGGCCGGTGAACTTGTCTGGCGGGTTCAGAGGCTGGATGCGAAAGAAGGACTCGACGATCGTGAATCCTGCTGGCACGAGTGCGAGGCACACGATGAAGAGGGTCAGCGGCGTGACCAGAGCGTAGGGAAGAAAGTCCAGACGCCTTCGGCGACCCATGTCGCCGGGTCCACCGGACCAGCCCCCTGGTGCGGGGCTGGCCGCGGCGGACGCGGACTTGGTGCGGATGACTGTAGTCATCGACTCATCTCATTCATTGGTCGGAGCGACGGTGCAACCCTGACCGAATTGCCGGTGTGCGTCTACTGGCCCGCCGCGAGGGTGGTCGCCTCCTGCGCGATCGCCTTGATCGCGGCATCCACCGTCATCGATCCCGTCGCCGCCGCATGGAGGTTCGTGTAGACCGCGTTGGAAAACTGCGGGTACCAGACGGGCGCTCCGTCGGGGAACACCGGCTTGCTGGTCTTGAGCAGCGTCGCCAGTTCGGTTCCGTCAACAAGTCCACCGGTAGCGGTCAGCTTGCTGAGCCCGGTCAGGCGGGACGGAAGGAAGTACCCGGGCATGACCTTGGACGGACCGCTCGCGCCAGCGAAGTCGGCCTGGTTCTGCGCCGAGGTGAACCACTGGATGAACTTGGCCGCAGCGGCGGGATACTTCGCGGTCTTGGGGATGCCGATCCCATCCGGGTTGCTCACGTTATCAGCCGTCCCGCTCACACCGGGAGTCGGGATGTAGTCAACCTGCTTGAGCACGGATGACGTCGAGGGGACGTCGTACAAGCTGCCGACGTTGCCCGAGTAGTCGGCGAACGTACTCGCGACGACTCCCTTGGCCATGAGGGTCTGCTGGCCCTGGCTGTCGGCGACGTTGATATTTCCGGCGGGAACCAGGCCGGACTTGATCGCGTCGACCATCCATTGTGCCGCCTTGTATCCGCCGGAATTCGGCGACGTGAACTGGGGCTTGTCTGCCGCGTTGAGGATGGTGCCACCGAACGCTTGCGTGGTCTCGTACCAATACGTCGACAGGCCCTCCGCCGCGGAGAACGGAATGTTGAGCGGCGTTGAAGAAACGCTGCTCGACTTCACCTGCTGGAGGTCCTTCGTGTAGTCGGCGATCGTCGTCGGCATCGACGTAATGCCAGCCTTGGCGAACATGGTCTTGTTGACGGTCGTCACGAGGTACGAAGAGTCGAAGGGGATACCCACGACCTTGCCCTTGTAGGTGAACGACGACAGTTGCGGCATGTCGCCGCTCAGCGACTTGGTGTTGATGTAGTTCTCCATCGGAAGGAACCAGCCGAGCTTGCCCTCCTGGCCGACACGCGACCAGTCGACGTCGGTCGCGTCCGCGAAGTATGTGTTCGACGTGGATGCCGCGGCAATCTTGGTCTGCAGGCTGTCCCAGTCGATGGTGGACCACTTCACTGTGATCCCCGTGCTCTTCGTGAAAGCAGCGAGCGAGGCCTTGGGCGGCGGCGCTCCAAACAGGGCGACCGTAATCGTGACGCCCTTGGTCTGCGTTGACCCACCGCTGCTGGTTGAACTGCAGCCGGCGGCGAGCAGGCTGACGCAGGTCAGGCCCGCGACCAGGGCGGCCGCCCGCAAATGGTTCCGCTTCATTCTCATGGCACTTCTTCTTTCGGGATGCGAGGAATCGGCGCCTGCTATTCCGATGCGGTCAGGCGCTGGCTGGACGGGGGCAATAGTTGCACAACGTGTGCAGTCTTGCAATGAACTCGACCTCAATTTGTCTCTATATCGGCAGTTTGCGCAATAATTTATGCGCGCTTTGCGTGATTGATCATATTTTGTGTTCGTCTGCGCTAGCGTATGAGCGTGCCGCGCAAACAACGCCTCAATCAAATAGTCTCGGCCGTCATCGAGGCGGGCAGCCTTGATGTCGCGACCCTGGCCGGCCGGTTCGACGTGTCAGAGGCGACCATCCGACGTGACCTCGAACTCCTCGAGGAACAACGCCTCGTGAGCCGCACGCGCGGTGGTGCCGCGACCAATGTCGCGTTCAACGATCTACCGCTCGGCTATAAGACCGCGCAGGATCTGGCCGAGAAACGCCGGATCGCACAGCACGCGCTCGCCTATCTGGATGAAGCGCGAGTCATCGGTATGACGGGCGGCACGACTCTCACAGAGTTTGCTCGCGGTCTAATGAACCGCGATTCACTCATGATCGTGACCAACGCGCTTAACATCGCGGTCAACCTGGTCGCCAATCCCGGCCTACGGGTGCTCGTTGCGGGCGGTGAAGTACGAAGTAGCAGTCTCGAGACGATTGGCCCCGTGGCCGAAGCATTTCTCGACGACTACAACGTCGACGTTGCATTCCTCGGCGTGGACGGGGTGGATCCGGTCGCAGGCTGCACTAACTACGATCCCGTCGGAGCCCGGGTCAATCGCGTCTTGCAACAGCGCGCACGCCTGACGGTTGTGCTGGCGGATGCGACGAAGATCTCCCGGGTCGCCCTCGCCCAGGTGTGTCCGCTGTCGGATGTCGATGTGCTGGTCACCGACACCCGGGTACCCGCTGAACTCGTCAAGCAGATACGCGACCTCGGGTGTGAGGTTGTGTGCGTATAGCAGGCCCGCCTGCGGGGTCCGCATCCTGCGCTCACAAGTAAGGGATTCGACTCCCCTACTGACAGAAAATGACGAAGGCCCCGCATGGCGGGGCCTTTATCAATTTGTGGCAAGTAAGGGATTCGAACCCCTGAAGTTGAAAACGTCTGATTTACAGTCAGATCCCTTTGGCCGCTTGGGTAACTTGCCGTGGCGCTCCCGACCACGTGTGATCACCTGTCCGGAGGCGCTGAATAAGAATACAGGCCCGTGAAGCCCCTCGTGTTCACGGTCAGCCCGCCAGGATGACCGCGCTGAGCGTTCCCACGGCAACTTTTTCAACCACGACAGCACCTGTGCCCATCGTGAAGATCTGGCGGGTGCCGCCCGTGATGGCGGTCGAAGCACCAGCGGTGAAGCCATCCGACTCGAGTTGTTCGGTGATCACGGCCACGGCGCCGTCATCCATCCCGAAGAAGTACAACTCCACGACAGTGAGTTTGTTGGACGTGATCCTAAAGGCACACGTTGCGACGTCATTAGACGTCAGCTGGGGGTCCGCGCCGAGCCCGCTGATTATCTTCGGATCGACGCTGACCGCGGTTGATCCCGCAGGAAGCGACGAGTTCAGACCTTCTCCGACCCCGCTTGGGCACGCTATCTGAGAAACCCAGCCTGCGGTCGGAGCGGGCGTCGAGTCCCCGGAAGAGAAGCCGATCGCCTGCGTTCCAAGCGCAATTACCGCTGAATCGGGCACCGCCGTCGAGGCAGTTCCGGAGCATCCGGTGAGGGTCAGGACAATGCACGCAGCCCCAAGAGCCACACCAATAAGTCGACGATTCCCCACCATCACGCTCCAAGGATACGAGGAAGACGGCGTTAAAGTGGAGGCATGGCAGATTCCACGTTCGACATCGTCAGCAAGGTCGACAAGATGGAGGCGGACAACGCCGTCAACCAGGCCCAAAAAGAGATCGCGACGAGGTACGACTTCAAGAATGTCGGCGCGTCCGTCGAGTGGAGCGGTGAGAAGCTCCTCCTCAAGGCCAGCGCCGAAGAGCGGGTTAAGGCGGTGCTCGAGGTGGTCGAGCAAAAGTTCATCAAGCGCGGCATCTCGCTGCGAAGCCTCGACGCTGGCGATCCGTACCCGAGCGGCAAGGAATACCGCATCGAGATCGGCCTCAAGAACGGCATCTCCTCTGAGGATGCCAAGAAGGTCGCCAAGATTATTCGGGACGAGGGTCCCAAGAGTGTGAAGTCGCAGATCCAGGGCGACGAGCTCAGAGTTCAGTCGAAGAGTCGGGACGACCTCCAGGCGACGATGGCCATGCTCAAGGGCAAGGATCTCGACGTCGATCTGCAGTTCGTTAATTTTCGATAGCCACGGGCTGCGAGCGTGATCTTCAACTGGTCGACGCTCGCACTTGCGATCGCGGTCGCGCTCGTCGTCATCGACGTGGTCGTGCGCGTCCTGTCCGTGATTTTTGTGCCGCGCAATCGGCGTCCGCAGACCGCGACCGCCTGGCTGCTCGCGATCTTCTTCCTGCCGTACATCGGCATCCTGCTGTTCTGGCTGATCGGTAGTCGCTACCTGCCGAAGAAGCGGCGCGAGAAGCAAAAGGAAATCAATAGCTACATCCTCGACACGACCGCAGGGATGGACTTGGTCCGCAAAGATACGTCGTGGCCGAGCTGGCTCGAGCCCGTCGTTGCGCTCAACCGTAACCTCGGGGCTATGCCGATGGTCGGCGGCAACCGCGCCACGCTGCACGACGACTACGACGAGTCGCTCATTTCGATGACCAACGCCCTGCGCTCGGCGACCCGGTATATCCACGTCGAGTTCTACATCCTGAACCTGGACAAGACGACGCGGCCATTCTTCGATGAGCTCGCCGCAGCCATCGACCGCGGCGTGACGGTCCGGGTGCTCCTCGACCACATCGCCTGCCTGCGTTCGAAGAACTATCGGCAGACGCTTCGTCGGCTGACCGAGATGGGAGCGAACTGGCACCTCATGCTTCCGGTGCAGCCGTTCAAGGGAAAGTTCCAGCGGCCGGACCTTCGCAATCACCGCAAGATCCTGGTCATCGACGGATCGGTCGGTTTCACCGGGTCGCAGAACGTCATCGATTCGAGCTACGACAAGCGCGTCAACCTGAAACGCGGCCTTCGCTGGAAGGACCTCATGGTTCGCTTCGAGGGGCCGATCGTCGCGGGTATCAATGCACTGTTCGTCACCGACTGGTACAGCGAAACCGACGAGCTGCTCGTGCGCGAGGTCGAACGGATTGCCGTCGATCGTGCCAGCGATCTCCTGGATGCTCAGGTGGTGCCGAGCGGGCCGGGGTTCGATGGTGAGAACAATCTCCGGCTGTTCAACTCGCTGATCTATGCCGCACAGCACCGGGTCATCATCACCAGCCCATATTTCGTGCCCGACGAATCGATGCTGTACGCCATTACCACTGCTGCCCAGAGCGGAGTCGACGTGCAGCTATTCGTCAGTGAGATCGGTGACCAAACCGTCACCTACCACGCCCAACGGAGCTACTACGAGGAGTTGCTCAAGGCGGGCGTACGCATCTGGCTCTATCGGGCTCCGACCATCCTGCACGCTAAGCACATGACGATCGACGACCAGGTTTCCGTCATCGGCTCCAGCAACATGGACATGCGTTCGTTCAGCCTCGACCTCGAAATCTCGGTGATGATCAAGGGCACCAAATTCGTGCAGGCGCTGCGCCGGGTCGAGGACAGCTATCGAACGCGTGCGCGCGAACTGACGCTGGACGAGTGGATGCGACGCCCCATGCGCAGCAAGGTGCTCGACAACGTCGCCCGCCTCACCGCCGCCGTCCAATAGGGGCGGCGGCTAGTGCGCCGCGTTGGATGCCCGCACCATTTCGTCGCGCGGGACCACCTTGATGCGCACCCGACCCTGAGGTGCGCCGAGCGACTGTTCGAACGCATCCAGATTGTGCCAGCCGTCGAGATTGGTGAACTCGATCCCTCGACCCTCGAGGAGCTCGACTATCGACTCCTCGGTGGGCGAAGACGGCGACCACCAGTTGGCCTGGTCGCGCACCACGTGCTTGATGGTCTCCATCGCGTCGCTCTTGGTGTGACCGATGAGGCCGACCGGGCCGCGCTTGATCCAGCCCGTGGCATAGACACCGGGTACGGGCCGGTCATGATCATCCAGAACCTGGCCCTCGCGGTTCGGGATGACCCCGCGTCGCTCATCGAACGGGATTCCGTCGAGCGGTGAACCGAAGTAGCCCACCGCGCGATAGACGGCCTGCACCGGAACCTCGCGAAACTCGCCCGTGCCGCGAACACCGCCCTGACCATCCGGTTCCGTGCGCTCCCAGCGGAAGGCCTCGACCGCGTCGGTGCCAACCACCTCCACCGGCTTCGCGAAGAAGTGCAGGTGCAACCGCCGGGACGCGGCACCAGTCTCGCGCGCACGCCACTGCGTGAACACCCGGTCGATCACCAGCACCTGCTTGTTCGACTCGATTGCCGCACGCGATGCGTCGTCGTAGTCGAAGTCTTCCTCGGACACGATCATGTCCACGTCGCGCAGCTCACCAAGCTCCCGCAGTTCGAGCGGCGTGAACTTGACCTGCATGGGGCCACGACGACCGAACACGTGAACGTCCGTTATCGGCGACGACTTCAGCGTCTGATAGACGTTGTCGGGAATCTCGGTCGGCAGGAGGTCGTCGGCGTGCTTGGCCAGCATGCGTGCGACGTCGAGCGCGACGTTGCCGTTTCCCACGACGGCTACCTCGCGGGCATCCAGCGGCCACTCGCGGGAGACATCCGGGTGCCCATCATACCAGCTCACGAAGTCGGCGGCGCCGTAGCTCCCGGCAAGATCGATGCCGGGGATATCGAGGTCGGCATCCCGAACCGCTCCGGTCGAGAAGATCACGGCGTTGTAGTGCTTCTTGAGGTCGTCGAGCGTAATGTCACGCCCGTAGAGCACGTTGCCGAAGAGTCGGATGCGACCGGTGTCCAGCACCTCGCGCAGCGCCGTGATGATTCCCTTGATGCGCGGATGATCCGGCGCGACGCCGTAGCGCACGAGGCCGTATGGCGCGGGGAGTTGTTCGAACAGGTCGATGGAAACGTCGAATGCCGTCTCAGTCTTGAGCAGGATGTCCGCAGCATAAATGCCGGCGGGTCCGGCTCCAACAATGGCCAGCCTTAGCTTGGTCATCCGGTGTTTCCTCGTTTCATTCGTGTTGGCGGGAGACTCTGCTCAGTGGAGGGAGTTGTAGCTCCGTCCGCGACCATAAATCTCCCGCCACCCGGAGCGGTCTCTCCCGCCACCCGGGTAGGGGCTTAGTTTGAACGCTCCACGATTGTCTCAGCGAACCTGGTCAGGGCCTTCTTGACCGGTCCGTCGGGCAGGGGGGACAGTGCGTCGACGGCCTCCGCCGACCAGCGGTGCGCCTCGGCGAGGGTCATCCGCGTGACCTCATGGTCGCGCAGTTCCGCGATCGCCGCCGTGAGGTCGGGTGAATCCGTGTCGGTGAAGAACGCCGCGTTGACGTCGTGATCGATGCGGCGCAACAGCGCCTCTGCGCCGGAGTCCGTCTCGGCCATCCGACGCAGGTAAAGCAGCGGAAGTGTCGAGACACCCGCGCGCAGATCTGTTCCTGGCGTCTTCCCGGTGTCGTCGAGCCGAGGCGCCAGGTCGATGACGTCGTCGATCAGCTGGAATGCGATCCCGATGCGTTCACCGAACTGAACGACAGGCTCGATGTATTCCTCCGGCGCATCCGAAAACAGAACCCCGACCCGGCCCGCCGTCGCGATCAGCGAACCCGTCTTGTCGGCCAGAACCTGAAGGTAGTGCTGGATCGGGTCGTCGCCCGGGCGAGGTCCGATCGTCTCGTGCAGCTGGCCGAGACAGAGCCGCTCGAAGGTCTCGGCCTGAATCTTGATTGCCTTGTCGCCGAGGGACGAAATGATCTTGCTCGCGCGAGCGAACAGCAGGTCGCCGGTCAGGATCGCGACCGAGTTGCCCCACACGCTCTGGGCGCTCGGCACGCCGCGGCGCATCTGCGCCTCGTCCATGACGTCGTCGTGGTACAGCGAGGCGAGATGGGTGATTTCGATCGCCTCCGCGGCCAAGATCACCGATGAGTTGTTTCCGCTACCGAGCTGGGCGGTCAGGAGCGTGAGAACGGGACGGATGCGCTTGCCGCCCGCATCCAGAAGGTACCTGCTCGTGACATCGGCCAGGTCATCCGTGAACGACATCTGCTCGCTCAGCCCCGCCTCGACCAGCGCGAGGCCGGAGTCGATGGCGTTGGCCATCTTGCGCTCGTCGCTCGACGCGAACAGCTTCTCGCCCAGACCGAGCGATGAGGTTAGGGCGTTGCTGCGGCGAGCAATCGGCGCGCTCGGAGTCACGGTCTAAGTCGTTTCTGTCGTCAGGCAGGCGTCAGGACGCGTCTGGTGTGGATGCGGCAGGCTTGCGCGCCGTCGACCGGCGGCGCTTGGCGACGGATGCGAGAACCGCGGCATCCACTGGCTTGCGTCCGCGGTGAAGCGCGACGACTCCCGAGGTGAGGTTTCGGTACGCAACACGGATGAACCCCGCTCCACGAATCCATTGGCTCAGTTGTCCCTGGTCTGGCCAGTCCGCGATCGAGTCGGCCAGGTAGCTGTAGGCCTCCGGATTCGACGAGACCGCGATCGAGACTGCAGGCAGGACATACCGAAGGTAGGTCTGATACCCCATTCGGAACAGCGCGCGGGGAGGTTTGGAGAATTCACAGATCACGAGCCGGCCGCCCGGCTTCAGCACCCGGTACATCTCGGCGAGCGCCTGCTTCGGGTCCTTCACATTGCGCAGGCCGAAACTGATCGTGACGGCGTCGAACTCGTCGTCGCCGAACGGCAGTTTCTCGATGTCGGCCTGCACGAACTCGATGTTCTTGTGCTTGCGACGTCCTTCCTCGATCATGCCGGAGGAGAAGTCAACCGCGATCACCTTCGCGCCGGAGTGCGACAGCGCAACCGAACTGGTTCCTGTACCCGCCGCCAGATCGAGGATGCGCTCGCCCGGTAGCGGTGCCACGGCGCGAACCGTGGCGATTCGCCAGAGATACGCATTGCCCGCGGAGAGGACGGCGTTGGTGCGGTCATAGTGCTTGGCGACGTCGTCGAACATGCCGGCCACTTCATCCGGTTCCTTGCCGAGGTCCGCCTTGCTCACACGCTCTAGTGTACCGAGGCGAGTGTCCTGAGAAAGACTTGAGAATCCGGCAGGACTAGGCTTCTTAGGTGAGCAACACCGCGGGCGTCGCGCCCGTGCTGGCCGTGACAACGCAGCAAATCGACGACATCCGGCCGCTGGTCCCGCTCGTCGATTCGAGGCATCCGCTCGTCTTCATTCGGCGCGGGCAAGGGATCGCCGGCATTGGCGAGGCGCTTCGGCTCGAGTTCGCGGGACCGTCCCGGTTTCGGGATGCCGCCGCGGCCTGGAAGCGCGTGGCCGCCGCGGCCTCCGTTACCGATCCCCTCGGCCTGCCCGGCACGGGTCTGGTCGCGCTCGGGGCATTCGCGTTCGCCGATGACTCACCGCGCACGAGCGTCCTGATCGTCCCGTCGATCATCCTTGGTCGCCGCGACGGCGTGAGCTGGATCACCCGGATCAGTCTCGATGGGATCCGCCCTGAGCCTGTCGAAGGGCCCGCCCCCCGCCCGCTCGGACCCGACTTCAGCGTCAAGTTCGATTTCGGTGCGCTCGATCGCCCGGGCTACGTTCGCGCGGTTGAGGCCGCGCTGGTTCATCTGCGGGCGGGTGAACTCAGCAAGGTCGTGCTCGCCCGGTCGATGGTCGGCCACCTGCCCGACGGTGCGGACCTCCGAGTCCTGCTCGGCGAACTGGCAACTGGATATCCCGATACCTGGACGTTCGCGGTCGATGGTCTCATCGGCTCCAGCCCCGAGACGCTCGTCACTGCCAACCGCGGCTCCGTCACCGCGCGGGTACTCGCCGGGAGCGCGCCCCGGGGCGCCGATCCCGCCGCCGACCAGGATGCCGCAGCCGCGCTCGCGACCTCGACGAAGGATCTCGACGAGCACCAGTTCGCGCTCCGCAGCCTGCTCGCCTCGCTCGCGCCTCATGCGCGCAATGTCACGTCGAGCGAGCAGCCCTTCACACTCAAGCTGCCGAACCTCTGGCATCTCGCGAGCGATGTCGAGGGCGACCTCAGCGATGGGTCATCCTCGCTGGATCTCCTCTCGGCGCTGCACCCGACGGCGGCCGTCGCCGGGACGCCGACCGACGCAGCCCTTGCGCTGATCCACGAGCTCGAGCCATTCGATCGTGGGCGCTACGCCGGACCGGTGGGCTGGGTGGGTGCAGATGGCGACGGCGAGTGGGCGATCGCACTGCGCTCGGCACAGGTCGACGAGGACGGCACGATCAGCGCGTTCGCGGGAGCGGGAATCGTGGCCGACTCCGATCCGGACAAGGAACTCGCCGAGACTCGGATGAAGTTCCGCCCGGTCATCGACGCCTTCGCCTGACCCAAACTCCGTGAGAGGTCGCAATCGACCCTTCGATTTGCCGAGGAGGGGGTCGATTGCGACCTCTCACTGACTCTTAGACAGCGCTGGCCACGACGCGGGCGCGTTGGGCAGCCACGTCGTAGGTCGGTCCGGGCCAGTCGGCGTTCAGGGCGCGAAGATGAGTCAGCAGGATGTCCTGCACGGCAAGTCGCGAATACCACTTGTGATCGGCCGGCACGACGTACCATGGCGCGACGTCCGTCGTCGTCCGCTGGATCGCGATCTCGTAGGCCCGCTGGTACTGCACCCAGAATGCGCGCTCATCGACGTCGCTGGGATTGAACTTCCATTGCTTGGTCGGATCATCCAACCGCGCGAGCAGTCGGGCCTTCTGTTCGGCCGCGCTGATGTGCAGCATGACCTTGATGATGGTCGTGCCGGATACGGCCAGCTCTGCCTCGAAATCGGCAATGATCCCATAGCGCTTCTCGATCTCGTCGGCGGGCGCCATCGCGTGGACCCTCTCGATCAGGACATCCTCGTAATGGGACCGGTCGAACACGCCGAGGAAACCCGCCGGAGGCAGCTGCGGACGAACCCGCCACAGGAAGTCATGCGCCTTCTCCTCTGGTGTGGGCGCCTTGAAGGCGTGGATCTTGAGCCCGTGGGGATCGACTCCGTCAAGAACGTGCTCGACCGTGCCGCCCTTGCCCGAGGTATCCATGCCCTGCAGCACGAGCAGCACACTCCGCTTCCCGCCGCTCAGGCTCTGGCGAAACAGGCGCTCCTGATGGTCACCGATCTCGAGGACGCCCTTCGCGAGCACCTTCAGCGAGTCGCCCTTGCCACCCTTGAAACCCGGCGTGGATGCCGGGTCGACGCTCGCAAGCTCGATACCGGATGTCGCGCGCAGCTTGCCCTCGATGCCCATGCGCACACGTTACAACCTGCCGCTGCGACCAACCATTAGAGTGGCCCCGTGCCAGAAGATGAGGACAAATCACGCAGCACAACAGGGAAATGGATTTCGCGATTCGCCGGGGTCGCTACCGTTCTGCTCGTGATCATCGGCATCTACTGCGCACTGGCGCCGTACCTGCAATTTCACACGAGGACCCCGAATGCATACTCGGAATTGCGCGACGCCTCATCGATTCTGCTGTTGGCGTCAATTGTTGCGGCGAACATCTGGTTCTGGTCGGCCGTCGGGCCGCGCATCGACCCAACCAGCCCGTACGGGGTCCTCCGATTGATCGGTGTCATCCTGGGCACACTCGTTGCGAGCGCGCTCGCGGCCGGCATCCTCTTCTACACGCTCATTGTTATCTCGCTCGCAACCACCGATTGGTTCACCTTCTAGAGCAGCCGCACGTAACAGGATGCCGACTCCGCCCTCAGATGTCGTGCCGTGGAGTTCTCCGGCTTCCGCGATTCGTATCGAGAACACCTCATTGACCGCCCGCGGACCCAAGGAATCGAACTTCGCACGGTGACTTGCCGCGATTGCGGGCTTGGCCGCTCCCGGTAATCGCGGCAAGTCGAGTGCCGCCGCCGCGCGATCCGCACCCGAGGTGCGGTATATCGACCCTCATTCGCGCCGGGAGGGTCGATATGCCTCACCCCACGAGAGGAGAAGGACAGCTAGCGCGGGAGGGGCACCTCGATCAGGGTCGGGCCGGCGGATGCCGTCAGGGCCTGGTCGAGCTCGCCCCGGTTGGTGACGCGCAGGTAGGTCCAGCCGTACGCCGCGGCGAGCGCTTCGAACGAGACCAGCTGGGGAGTCAGCAGCACGCGATCGATCGCATCCTGCGGCGCAGTCGCGGCGACCTCGAGGGTGTCGAAGATCGTTCCGCCACCGTCATTGCCGACAATGACCTGAAGGCGCGGCCGCGTCTCGCCGACTCCGAACAGCATCCCGCCGACGTCGTGCAGCGCGGCAAGGTCGCCGAGCAGCAGGCGAGTCGTGCCATCCGTCTCGCTGCCAAGCGCAATGCCGGCGGCGGTCGAAATCGTCCCATCGATGCCGGCGAGACCGCGGTTGGCATGCACGCTGATCTTCTTGCCGGGCACGAAGGCGTCGGCCTCGCGAATGAGGCGGGATGCGCCGAGCACAAGCCGATCGTGCGGCCAGGTCGCGCGCCAGACGGCCTCGACGAGCATCCGCCGATCAATCGGCTCGCGAATCGCAGCGAGCTCGCGCCGCGCGAACTCCGCGTTCCCGAGTTCGGCTGCGGAGTGTTCCGCGGCGGGTTCGAGCAGCGCCCGCGAGCTCGTCACCCATCGACCCAGCCACGAGCGCGAGGCAGACGATTCGTCGGGCACGGCGTCCACGGCCACGGCGTCCACGAAGTGCTTGACGCGGTGTCCGGGGTTGTAGTCGTCGACCGCGCGACCGCGCACAACAATGGTCTCTACGCCGTCACGCTGGATCAGCGTCGGAATCTCGCGGCTGAGCGTCGGATGCCCGAACACGATGGCACGTTCCACGCGGTCACCGAAGTTGGCGGTGTTCAACAGCTGCCGATACGCGACCACCAGATTCGGGCCGAATCGGGCACCGCTCGAGACCTCGGCGAGGAGCGGGACGCCGAGTTCGCGGGCAATCTCCTCCGCTCGCGGGCCAGCATCCGCTCCCGCGATCACGACGGTTCCGGGGAGGGGGGTAAGCCGGAACGGGGCGGGCTCGATTGGCTCGTCTGGCTCTGCGCTCCACTCGGCATCGGACTCCGGCAGTTTCGTCGCCGAGGAGAGCGGCTCCGTGAACGCGAGGTTCAGGTGCACCGGCCGCGGACGGATGCCACGTGCGCCCGCCCACGCCTGTTGCGCCAGCGCGGCGGCGGCATCCTTCTCACCCGCCGCTCCGACGGGCGCGGGGATGTCGCGGTCGAAGGCGATCGCCGCGCCAAAGATCCCCGCCTGAACAGTTGTCTGGTTCGAGCCGATTCCTCGCAACGACTCGGGTCGATCCGCGCTGAGAACAATCAGCGGTACCCCGGCGTGATGCGCTTCAAGCACAGCCGGGTGAACATTGGCGACGGCGGTGCCCGAGGTCATAACGACGACCACCGGGAGCCCGGCCCCCACCGCGAGCCCC